>Ga0116145_1000162_pt1 | contig 84921 bp, 74 predicted proteins | sample AD_JPNHG1_MetaG_FD_89747 | JGI IMG/M metagenome (GOLD analysis project Ga0116145, IMG submission 89747) | Active sludge microbial communities of municipal wastewater-treating anaerobic digesters from Japan - AD_JPNHG1_MetaG | ecosystem: Engineered > Bioreactor > Anaerobic > Digestate | place... | reverse complement strand
CCTTTCTCTGCAAAACAGCATGGAATCGGTTCCTTGTGTCTGTCTATATAATAACAGATTGTGCATGGCGCAAGTCGCCAAATCGCAAATATTAAAAATATTTTTTTGAAACGGCACTAGCGCAAACGTGAAGAACACTAGCAACATTTCCTGGATATAGTACCGGCTATAGAACACCATCGCATGCGAAATCGACGTGAGCGCCGCCGCCGCCAGCGCTGCCCCCTTGCCTAATCCGTCCGCAACACCGAAAACCAACACTACCAACCCCACCCCGAACGCCACCGGAATCAGCCGCACTGTCCATTCGTCGATCGCCTGATACGTGTGCTGCCCGCGCGCCCACGCCGAGATCAACGTGAAGTAATTGAGCGTCGGCCCATGGTATTCGTGCGGATCATAAACGTATTCCCCCTTCTCCAGAAGTGTCGCAAATTTCTCCCCGTGAATCGCTTCATCCCCATGCATTGGCCGTTGCGCCAACAGCGGCAGCCGAAGCGCAGCCGCCCCGACCGTCGTCAGCCCTACGGACAAAGCCAACCTCACCGACTCGCGCATAACCCAAACCTCAGGATCACAAATAAACACATGTAGTCAGGATCTAATATTCTGGAGGTCATTATGGCAGGCTCCCTTTGACGAGGCAAGCACAAAAACGAGGTTATACGACGCCCGCCGGTGTAGCGGCCCACCGACTTCGTAGTGGCCAGATTGATGGCCTTTTCGGGGTCAGAAGGCCCGGGACCAGCAGGGATTGAGACGAGGTTTTGTGCTGATATGAACCGAAGCGTGAGATGAAAACGCTAAGAATTCGCCGTCGGCGCAAAGGATTTCCGACATGGCAGTAGTTGCTCTTAAGAATTGAACAAGACGCTGACGACTCAAGCCACTTCGCGAAGCTGGACGATCGGCAGCCGCCGGTACTTGTCCGCGAATGCAGGGTCATTTTCAGACGCTTACCCTGCTCGGGTCTTGGCTCGGCGTAAGGAGCGGCGCAGGTAGAAGTGGCTGCCGCTTGTTGCGGGGTTCGTAGCGTGGCTTAAGATTGGCAGGCATGACACTTTCATACATTTCAAGCGGCGTTGTACCGCCCAGACCTTTATGCGGACGATGTTGATCATACCAGTCGAAGTAGCAAACGACCTCCTGTCGCATTCGCGCGATATGCATGGGCACCAGGATATACCGCAGGTATTCGTGCTTCATGGACCGGATGAACCGCTCGATAATGGCGATGCTCCCATGCCAGCCAACGGCGCCAAAGCGAGGCCGGATGTTCGTTTGTTTGCACCATTGCTTGAAGCCTGGATGGGGGGGCGGGGGCGTCGGCGTCTTTTCGGCGTAATTCCTCAGTGTGTCGCCAGTGTGTTGCCAGTGTGTCTGGAGTGTGCCGCCAGTATGTTTCCTGTTTTTGGCCTAAAAAAGCGGCCATAACCAACGTATTCACAAGCACTTACAAGCAGAGTAACGGCCTTTTAAGCCGTAGGTCTTGGGTTCGAGTCCCAACACTCTCATTACTCTTCATCTCATAAGCCTTTGTTTTACAAGCACCTAGCACTTTACTGTTTCTCTCTTGGAAGACCTGCGTAGTCCATATACATGCTTGCTGCGTCTCAAATGCGTCTCTTTTCTTCTGCGGGTAAGTCATAGGTGAGTGAGAGGTGAGTTGAGAATGAGGGAGTTGGGAAGAATCTGGCGTCTGTGACTTGCTTGCCCAAGACTACCTCGTCCATGCAAAAGGCACCCCTCGATCAGATCGGGACAGCTTGTTGCGGGCTGACATGAGATCCCGCTGTGCCAAGAACAATCCCAGTAGATCCAGAAGCAGAAACTTCTTTGGCTTGGGAATGTCAAGGTGATCGAGGAGAAAGCCAGAGGAGTCGCAGTAACTTGAGGGAGCCGATGCATGGGGCGGTTGATTACTGCCCCTACCCCATCAGTCTGTCCAGCCCCTCAACAGCCTTCTACTTGTTCTCATCGGCGCTCTTCAAGTAATACTTCTGAGTCGTCAGGGGTGACAATGTTTCACTATACTATACCAAGCCAGCCCATACGTGGTACAGTGTTACACCAGTTATTCTGCCGGGCCATGATGATCACACACCCGAGAAGGCGCGCAAGCTCATCGAAAAGGCGCGTGCCCAATCAGACGTTGGTTACCCCTGCGAATTCGAGTGGAGTGAGTTTTCGTACTTGCCCAAGTCGCTCTCGGCACACAAGCATGATCGGCATAGGCGACCAACTGGCTACGTGCGTCCGGATCATCTGTTGAGTCAAACGGCTGTGCAACTGAAGCTGCGGTTCAAAGACGGCCTGATGATGCCGGGGCCATTGGCAATTGGGACGGGGCGGCGTTGCGGGTCTGGGTTGTTAGCTGCTGTGGAATGGTGTTGAGGTCGTCGGGTATTCGGGTCGATCTTTAATAAGTTCATGGTGTCTCTTGAGAATGGAATTGGTTGAATCGTCTGACGCGTCTGATTCCGCGGATGGGCAAGGAGAAGGGCCGGATCTGCTCGACATTCCACGTGCATCAGTGAAACCGCCGCGGGTAGTAAGCGTATTCGTTGAGCATCCGAACCGGCAATTGAAGCCTTGCCCGCGGGCCTAACATCTGAGAGCGCAATGTACAATTTTCGCGTCCTACACGACGTTGCCCAATTGAAGCATGACAAAGAACTGCCATAAACACAGGTACCTCAAACACTTACAAGCATCCACTCACTGCCGCGGCATCGGACCGTTGGTCGGCGTCCACTTTCGAGGAGAAGTTCCAACTCATCCTTACGCGGAAGTGTCCCGTGGTTTCTTTGTGACGTTGGTTGACGCAGAGGCCCCCGCCATAGTAGGATTGCCGCAACACGTGTTAATTACAAGGGTCCATACGGCAAAGGAATAAAAGGAGAATCATGAGGTACTCTGCAATTTACGGTATCGCAATGGCCGTGGTGGTAACAGGCCTGTGGGGATGTGAAAAGGTTCCGTCGGGCGCACGGAACAACGACGAGGTTGAGCCAAAGACGGTTTCCCTGATCACGCCTGATCTGTCGAATTTTGAGTTCGACGGTCAACGATGGGCTTACGAAGACGGGATGGTTGCACGCGTCGGCGAAGGTGATCTGCACGACCTGTGGATCAAAGGTCAGTACGGTGACTTCATCCTCGAACTGGAATACAAGCTTGCAGAGAAAGCCAACAGCGGCATTCTGCTGCGATGTACGGATAAGGCGGATTGGATCAATACGGCCCTGGAGGTGCAGATACATGAAACGGGCGACGGCACCGTACACGGCCAGTGTGGAGGCATTTACGACTGTCTGTCACCGAACTTCATTGTGCCTGCGCATCTGGAGGCGACTGTCGGCGAAGCAACCACCCACCTGCCTTTGGTGCTCAACCACGAGTACACGCTCGCTAACACAACGATCGTAAAGATCGCCAAGATGTACAAGAACTATCAGACGGTTGAACGCAACGGCAAGGTGGTGCCATACGAGGGCTCGGACACAGGATGGAATCCGGCACTGTACGTTTCCATCAAGAAGGATGGTACAGAGGAAATGGTCCTGCTGGAGGGCGACAAGCCCGTCAAGAGCAGCGTCGGCGACTGCACGCTCGTGTTTGGAACTGAGAAACGTATCGCCGACAAAGACGTGCCCACCCCTTCCGGCCAGTGGCACAAGATGAAGGTCAAGGCCGAAGACAATATGATCGAAGTCTGGTCTAACGACTGCAAGGCGTTGACGATGGACCTGAACGAATGGACCACAGCGGGATGGAATCCGCAGGGAACCAGGAACAAATACGCCGGCGCCTTGAAGGACATGCCGCGGCACGGCTGGATCGGCCTGCAGGATCACGGCCTGCCTGTCTGGTTTCGCAACGTGAAGCTGACCATTCTGGACGGCTCCTGAGCAAAGCTGTCACATACGGCAGATGACTTAAAGTCCCGACGTTCGAGCGGGACTTTTTTATGCGCCCGCCGGGACCATGGCGGTAGTGCCCGCGGCCTTGCGCACCAGACTCGAGTTCAATTCTCTTCGAAATCATTGCACACACGGATGTAAAGAACCGTCGGCGGCCTTTTTTTTGAAAAAATTTTTCAGTGCACTTTCCGACCCATCCTTACGCCACCGGCCGGCGGCACGCTTCGTCGCAGCCCGCCAACTGCGGCTGCCGGTGAAGCCTCAGCGCCGGTACGGCCACCCCGCTGCCAATACTGGTAAATATGCTTTTATGCCACGGTAAAGCCCGCCTCGGCAAACCTGCAGCCGTTGAAGCCTGGCGTTCGGCTCCCTGAACCAACGGCGGAGTGACCCCGGCCACAACCCCTGCGTCGGCCCGAATGCCCCAAAAGCCGGAAAAAAATGTTTGACGGAGGCGAGGAGGCATTTTACATTTTGTAAAACGTAAAAGTTGATCGCGGCGGGGTAACCGACCACGTCACGCACAGCTTTTCCGAGCGGGACCTGCGGCTTCCGAGGAAGCTGCCGGTCGGGTGCGGCGAAGCTCGCGCCCCCGACACCCCGCGTGGGACCGGGTAGATCGGCTGGACGCACTGTTGTTGGTTTAGCTTTGATTTTGAGCGAAGTATGGCTGCTGCAAAGCACAACAAGAAAATCAGGTTTGAGGTACCGGCCAAGCTGTACCGCATCGGCGACATCGTCCGCTGCACGCCGTTTACCCGCCAGACGATTCATAACTACACAACAATGGGATTGATCCAGGAATCCGACTGGACGGAAGGCGGTCATCGCCTTTACGACGAATCGGTGTTCGAGCGGCTTGCGATGATTATGGAATTGCGGAAGACCAGGACGCTTACCGAAATCCGCAAGATGCTCCGGCACGGCACCGGGCATGGTCCTCGTCGGACATCCGCGTCGCCGAAATCATAGGCCGGCGAACGATCGACACGAAGGAACGGGATTAAGACAGGAAGTCTGAACCATGAATATTTCATCCGTCGCAACGGATAACATCGCGGAACTGCTGTCAAAGATACTGGCTTTCACACAGCGGCGCCGCGAGATCATTGCGGCCAACATTCTCAACGTCAATGAACCCGGCTACGAACCGAAGGATCTCGACGTCGAAGAGTTTGCCGATCTCATGACGAAGGCGATTGCCGAACACCTCCAGACACAGCGGCTTTTGCTCTGCGATGGACGTCACACGTTTTTCATGGACAATGGTCGCTTCGAAACGATTCCGATAGTTGACCAGAAGGCCAAGCGCCTGTTGGCAACGGACAGCAAGAGCTATCTGGAAGAACAGATGGCCAAGCTTTTCGAAAATGTTCTCAACACGCGGCTGGCGGGGGAACTGCTCGCGCGGAAGCAACACCCAAGTGCAGCGCCTCGCTTCTTCTGAGACGCGCTACAGCAGATGACGTGTTCAAAACGGATTTTGAACTGACACTTATGACAGCATGGATGATACGACAGGCAGATGACATCCCAGACGTGTCCGATCGCTGGGAAGCGGGGGCCGCGACGGTGTTCTCAGAACCCTCCACCAGCGGACCGGATCACGCCGACGGCCAAATCAGCATTGCAGCAAAGGGCGAAGCTGTTTTTTTAAAGGGCAAATTTCAGTTGGTCGATAGGGATGTGCTGGCATGTCGGGTCGTTGGGGGCCGGACGTTTCAACAAGGATGTGATTTCAGTCATTTATGGGACGCTGCCGGCGGGCGATAGGCGTTTTCAAGGCTATAGGGAGGTACATGAAATGAAGACGGCACAAGTTCAAGACATCCAGGAAGTGTGGAACGCTTTCTTCGAGACTCGCGACGAGTACTGGCGCAACCGCCTCCTGGAGAACTATCTGCCGCTGGTAAAGTACACTGCCGACCGCATCTACGCCAAGCTGCCCGATAAGGTCGAACTCGACGACCTCATCAGCGCCGGCATCTTCGGACTCATGGACGCCATCGATGCATTCGACCCGGAGCGCGGCGTCAAGTTCGAAACCTACTGCACGCCCCGCATCCGCGGCAGCATCCTCGATGAACTCCGCAGCATGGACTGGGTGCCCCGCCTGGTCCGGGCCCGCGCTCACCAGTTGGAGCGGGCATTAGCGACCCTGGAGGCCCAGCTCGGCCGCACGCCGACGGAAAAAGAGATAGCCTCCGAACTGAACATGACCATGGAGGATTTCCACCGCCTGCAGAAAGACGCCACTGCCACGGGCGTTGTGTCCCTGAGCAACAAGTTCAACGAATCCGACGGTGAGAAGGATATTCGAGAAATCGATATCATTGAAGATCAGAAAAGTCAGAACCCGGTGCACGAAGTCCAGAAACGCGACCTTAAAGGCCTGCTCACCAAGGGCCTGACGCGTGCCGAGCGTCTGATCATCGTCCTCTATTACTATGAAGAAATGACCATGAAGGAAATCGGCGCGACGCTGGATCTCTCCGAGTCCCGCGTCTCGCAGATGCACTCATCAATCATCGCCCGCCTCAAGGCCCAGATGAACAGCCGCCGCAAGGAGTTCGCCATCTCGTAGGCCATTCGGCGACCGGCGTCAGCGAATTGATAACCGCCGTCCGTACCGGGCGGCGGTTTTTTTCGTTTCCATGTACGCCTTGTTTTTTCCCACGACCGCCGTATAATGCAGCGTCGTATCTGCGATGAAAGAAAGGGATGCGCGTGCGTTTTACGAAGATGCATGGTTTGGGCAACGACTACGTTTATGTTAACTGCTTTGAAGAGCAGGTCGCAGATCCCGCGTCGGTTGCCGTCGCTGTGAGTGATCGACACTTCGGCATCGGTGCTGACGGCTTGATTCTGATCTGCCCGTCCGACCAGGCCGCCGTCCGCATGCGGATGTTCAACGCCGACGGTTCCGAGGCCCAGATGTGCGGCAACGGTATCCGCTGCGTTGCCAAGTACGTCTACGATCACGGCGTCGCCGCACCCGGAGGCGAATTCTCCGTTCCGGGCCAGGGTACCTTCGCCTCTTCGCTCCGCGTCGAGACCGGGCGCGGCATTCTGAATCTCGGCCTGGAAATTGGCGATGATGGTAAGGTACAGCGCGTCTGCGTCAACATGGGCCAGCCAATCCTCAACGGCCCCGACATTCCGGTCACCCTGGAGGGCACAACAATCGTCAATGAACCGATTGACCTTGCCGGCAGCCAACTGCTGATGACCTGCGTATCCATGGGTAATCCGCATGCCATCTTCTTCTGCGATGATCCGGCCGCCGTCGATCTCGAACACCTGGGGCCGCTGATCGAACGTCACCCCCTCTTCCCGGAGCGTGTCAATGTTCACTTCGTGCGCATCGAGGCCCCCGCCGAATTTACGATGCGAACCTGGGAGCGCGGCAGCGGCATCACCATGGCCTGCGGCACAGGCGCATGTGCGTGCGCGGTTGCGGGCGTTCTTGCGGGTCGCTGTGAACGCGTGGTGCTGGCGCATCTGCCCGGCGGCGATCTGGAATTGAACTGGTGCAAGCAGGACAACTGTGTTTACATGACAGGCCCGGCCGTTGAAGTTTTCTCCGGTGACTGGCCGACCTGAACGTACACGCCGCCACCCAGCCGCGCTGCGCCGGTGCGAATCAGTGTTTGCTCACAAGGAGCAGATCCGGCACATTCTTCGTGCACAAATCAATCGCCTTTTTCAATTCACGCTGACACATCGCGTTTGCATGGTCGCATTTGCCGCCCGTGTAGAATTGCCGCAGGACCGGCAGCACCCTGTCGTCGCGAAGCTGACCCATCGCCCAGACCGCGGAGTTTCTATCTCTAAGCGAATGTCCTTCCGCCGCGACATAGTCCATCAGCGCCGCCACGTCGTCGTGTGGGTGAGGATAAGCGGCCTGCGCCCGACCGATTGCTTCATCGAGCCCGTTCACGATGACGCCCCGCAAGCCAAGCCACGCGATAGCCGCAAGTACCAGGCACACCGCAATGGAATAACAAACCGCTTTTCTCGTCGTTATGCTGCGCATTTCAGTTTCTCCCTGTCCCAGAGTAATACGAACAGTATACAACCGATTTGCCGAAAGGCCAGCCCCCTTTTCGGCTAAGATCCGCTTTCCGTCTTTCGGACTTAAAGGTCGCGAATATTATTTCAAGGTTGACTATCCCCCGGGGCCGCGCTAATATGCTTTCATCAGGGGCCTTTGAGCAGGCCCCCGTTTTTCGGGTGGTTGCATGGCTGATATCAAGATCGACAAGAACCGCTGCAAGGGTTGCTGCCTGTGCGTGGCGGAGTGTCCGCGCGGCAATATTCGAATGTCCCAGCTTTTAAACGACGCTGGGCACCCATATGCCGAGATTGTGGACAAGGACAACTGCACCGGCTGCGCATTATGCTGTCAGATGTGCCCTGATATGGCAATTTCCATCGGGGGCAGGAAACCGGCAGGTGCCAAAGCCTCGCCCGGTGTGTAGAGGGCCCATCCGGTCGGACGCAGAATCTTTTGTATGTCGGCACGTTGTGGAGAACGGTAGTTTTGAAGACACAGGGTAAGATACTCCTCAAAGGAAATGAGGTGATGTGCGAAGGTGCAATCCAGGCGGGATGCCGATTCTTCGCCGGTTACCCAATCACGCCGCAGAACGAAGTGCCGGAATACATGTCCCACCGCATGCCCGCCGCCGGCGGCGTCTTCATCCAGGCCGAAAGCGAAATCGCCGCCATCAACATGCTCTTTGGCGCCTCCGCCGCCGGCGCCCGCTGCATGACCAGCTCCTCCTCGCCGGGGATCAGCCTCAAGCAGGAAGGCATCAGCTACATCGCCGCTGCGGAACTGCCCTGCGTAATCGCCAACATGCAGCGCGGCGGACCGGGGCTTGGAAATATCCGTGCCTCGCAGGGCGATTACTTTCAGGCGGTCAAAGGCGGAGGCCATGGCGATTACCGGCTCATTGTCCTGGGCCCGTCAACACTGCCGGAACTCTACGAACTCACCATGAATGCCTTTGATTACGCCGACCACTACCGCAATCCTGTCATGATACTCGGCGACGGCATCCTCGGCCAGATGGCTGAACCCGTCGAGCTGACACCCTACGAGCCGATCTTCGAGCTGCCGGAAAAGGACTTCATTTTGAACGGCTGCAAAGGGCGCAAGCCGCGAGTCATCAAGACGCTTTTTCTGCACCCGGCGATGGAACTGGTGCACAGAAACGAGTTGCTGCAGGCCAAGTACGAAAAGATCAAGAGCGAATTGCAGCTCTTCGAGGAAGTCGACACTGCCGACGCCGACCTGATTGTGGCCGCCTATGGCATCACTGCACGCATAGCCAAAGGTGCCGTACGGACCGCCCGCAGCCAGGGCATGAAGGTCGGCCTGATAAGACCGATCACGCTCTGGCCGTTCCCCGAAGAGCCGTTCAAGCGCGCCGCCGAGACGGCCGAGAGGTTCCTGGTCGTCGAAATGTCCAACGGCCAGTTCATTGAGGACGTCAAGCTTGCAAGCGAATGTCGCCGGCCTGTCGAGTTTCTCGGTAAGGGCGGCGGCTGGTACCCCACACCGGAAGCGATACTCGAAAAGATCAGTGCCATCTACGAAAAGAGCCTTGCCGGCGAACGGCCGGAGTAATGAAAACGGGGTTGAAATGGAATTTGAAAGACCAACGGCGCTGCTGGAGACAAAGACGCATTATTGTCCCGGGTGCGGCCACGGAATTATCCATCGCCTCGTGGCTGAAGTCATCGACGAATTAGGCATCCGCGAGCGCACCATCGGCACCGCACCAGTGGGCTGTGCCGTGCTTCTGTACGACTACTTCAACCTCGATGTCATCGAGTGCTCGCACGGTCGCCCGCCGGCCGTCGCCACCGGCATCAAACGCGTGCTGCCAGACCGTATCGTGTTCACCTACCAGGGCGACGGTGACCTGGCCGCGATCGGCACCAGCGAGACCATCCACGCGGCCAACCGCGGCGAGAACATCACCACCATTTTCGTCAATAACGCCGTATACGGCATGACGGGCGGCCAGATGGCCCCGACGACGATCCTGGGGCAGGCAACGACCACAACCCCCGAAGGCCGCGGCCTCAACCACGAAGGACCACCGCTTCGGGTCTGTGAGTTGCTCGCCAGCCTTGACGGCGTGGCGTATCTCGAACGCGTCGCCGTCTCGACTGCCAAAGACGTCATCAAGGCCCGCAGAGCCATTCGCAAGGCCTTTGTCAATCAGGTGGAGGGCAAAGGCTACTCGCTGGTCGAGGTGCTCTCCATGTGCCCCACCGATTGGAAACTCTCGCCTCAGAAGGCTGTCGATTTCGTCAACAATGAAATGAAGAAAGTCTTCCCGCTCGGGGTTTACAAGGACAGGAGCTGAGCGTGTCCGACGCCGGAACGATTATCGACCAGGAAATAAAGATCATCATCGCGGGCTACGGCGGCCAGGGCGTCGTCGCTGCAGGGAACGTCATCGCCCGCGCCTGTGTCATCGAAGGCAAGAACGTCACCGGCATGGTCTCTTACGGCGCGGAAATGCGCGGCGGCACCGCCAATTCCACCATCGTCATATCCGACATCGAGATCGCCAGCCCCGTCGTGGAAAAGCCCGACATCGCGGTCGTCATGAACCAGCCTTCGCTGGACAAATTCGAACCGCTGCTCCTGCCCGGCGGCCTGGCCATTGTTAACACGTCCCTCGCGGACCGCCCTGTGCGCCGTCAGGATGTCCGCGTCGCCAAGATCGACGCGTCGCAGATTGCGCACGAACTGGGCAATGTCCGCGTCGCAAACATCGTCGCGCTGGGCGCCTTCATCAAGAAAACGAACCTCCTGAAGCCGACCAGTGTCCAGCAAGCGATCGCCGACCTCTTCACCACCAAGAAGGCTGAATTGATCGAACTGAACCTCCGTGCCCTGGCCGAAGGCATGGCGCGCATGGTCGATGAGTCCTGACCCGGCTGCGAAGTCGCCGAACTCCCGACTTCAGTACTGCCGTCACTGTAACGTCCTGCATCCGACAACATTGGATGTCTGATCGTGGCAACGGACCCCAGCGCCGGTGCTCTTGCGGTACAGAAGCAGCCGATAGGATTTATATTTCTTGAAATTCTCTCCCGTCATCCTGTTGCTGAAATACTTTGCGTTGATCTTCTCGATCCTTCCCCGATACACCCGCTGAATGATGCGGTACAGCCACGGGTAGCGGTTCGCTACCAACTGCATTGTCAACATGACAGTAGGCCGCACCGCCTTCATGAGTGCATCGTTTACCACGTCCAGAGTAGGCGCCGTCGCATCTGTAATGTCAATATCCACAAGCTGTTCGAGTGGAGAATGCTTGACGGTTTCTGTGAATCGCGTCCAGCGCTCCCCGCCTCCCATGCCGTTCTTCTGCCCCGACAAGTCGAAATAATCACAGATCAGAAGATAACCGCCGTCGCGCATCAGGCTCAGGCTCTTTTCAATGGTTTTCTGCGCCCCCACGTATTGAAAGCTCTCGGCAAAGAGCACAAGATCATACTCGTCCTCAGTAACGAACTCTTCGAACTTGCATGAGTATACACGGCTGCTAGGTCCCAACAGTGTGCGGGCTTTTTCGGCAAAAATTACATTCGGCGAAATGCAATCGACCTCATATTCCATATTCTGCAGATCTCTGGCCATGTGCCCGGTCCCGCAGCCCACGTCCAGGATGGTCCGCACGTCGCTGGGTATGTAGGAGGCTACAAAGTCCACGTAGTTGGCCTGCGCCACGTGGACGTTTGAAAAATGCACTGGCAGGTCCTCCGTCCAGTACCCATAGTGAAGGTGGTCCATATCGAGGAAGTACTTCCCGCAGATCGACCCGATCTCAAGCCCGATGTCGCGGGAGATCTGTCTCTTGCTGTCGCGTCTGGTAACGGTCGTCGAATTATGCATGTGCCTCCTTGTTTGTCATCTCTGTGATCTTCTGATTGATGCGGCTTTACAACGCAGTATTCTGCTAACGCCTCGGCACAGGGTCCATCGGCCTGGCAGGCAGATCCCGGTGGCGGCAGCAGTGGCAGAAACGGTCCTTTTCGCAGGCATGTCGCCAGCACGCCAGGTTATTCGTTCGAGCCAGCACGAGCCGGTCGAAATGGTCGCTCTTCCGCGATCCCTTCAGCAGCACAAGATCGCCCGCTTCAAGGTAATCCTCAAGGTACGCGTTGAATTCCTGAAGTGTCCCGAACGCCATGATGCGATCGTCGTCGGGGCTTGAGCGTGCCTTCAGCGCCGAACGCGAACAATCCCCCACAAAAACCACTTTATCCACAACGTCCAACGCTTCCCTGATGATCGCCCGCTGCCGTTCACGATGGCTCTTGGGAGTGTCGCTGATAGAACCGATGGCCAGAATCTTGCGCTTCGCTTCAGCCTTCCGCAGAAGGTCTATGCATGCCGACACAGTCCACAACGGGGCCTTGAAATCATCGCGAAGAAACGTTACTCCATCCGGCGTGGTGTGCTCGCTCATGCGGCTTGGTATCGGATCGACTTTGCCGATCGCCTCGGCGGCGCGCTCCAGTGGTACCCCCGCCGCAATTGCAGCCGCGGCAGCCGTCAAAACCACGTAGGCCCAATGCTCGCCCAGCAGACGCGTCTGGACCGTGACCCGCCGGTTTTCATAGCAGATGTCCATGCTCAGCCGCCGCGGCCACGCGCACGAGACGTTCTCTCCGCGGACCTGGGCGCGTTCGCTGAGGCCGAACGTGAGCACCTTCGCCGCGGTCCGTTTGCGCATCGCGTACACGTATTCGTCATCGGCGTTTAGTACGGCCGTTCCCTTTGCCGAAAGTGCCTCAACAAGCTTTACCTTTTCCGCCGCGGTAGTCTCCAGACTCCGGTACTCTCCATAATGGTCCGCATTGATGTTCGTGACCATGGCGATGTCCGGCCGCAGGACCCGCACCGACCGGCCGATCACCCCCGCCTGGTGCGCACTCACCTCGCTTACACAAAAACGATGCCAGGGGCCTACGGTCAAAACGGTTCGGGCAATATAGTCCGTTGTGTTGGCGCCGATCCCTTGCCGTATGCGGCCCTCGCGCGCCAGGATCGCCGCGAGCAGCTCGGCCGCAGTCGTCTTGCCGCAACTGCCCGTTATACCCACAAAACATGTACGCCCGAACGCCCCCAGTACGCGCCGGTAGACAGTCGCAAGAGCGATTTCGGCCTGCTGCCTGGCTGGCTTGAAAAGGCGCTTGTGCAAATGCCGTTTAAAATGCAGCCTTGGCGGCCTGAGAAAGTTTGCCGTCCCCCACGTCATAATTTGCCCCCCACATATCGAACCTTTTATCTTCAAGTATAGCCGTCAATCCTACGCCCCGGCACCGATAGTTCAACAAAAAAAACTGCGGCACCGGAAAAGCTTTCTGCTTGAGGACTGCCGGCCCCATCAAGCCGTGCGCAGTTAACAGGTAATTGTTGACAACGTTGCGTCAACCCCCGTCGGCGTCTCAAAACCTGCAACGTAACGCCGCCAAACCCCCGATCCGGCCGGACACATCCCATAGTAGTCTCAAAGCCTCAGTCGCTAATTCGGCATCTTTGCGCCAAAGGCTTGAATTATTTGCCAAAAACGCGATGTGCACCAAAAAAAGCGGCTTTGAACCTCATAAATTCGCCCTGTAAAGCAGATTCTGCCAACTCATTTTTTTGACGATAGCAGGAGCAGTCACGGTAAATCCTCAAAGCCGCAGGAGACAGCGATGGCCGAAAATGCAGATACAGCCGCCCGACAAGGACGTTTCCGGGACATTGTAAAATGCGAACTGGCCCTCTTCCGAAAAACACCTCTTCTGGCCGCTGCCGCCATCCTCCTCATACTTATTCCCAGCTTCTATACCGGAACGTACGTCGGCAGCATCTGGAATCCCTACGGCAATCTCAACCGCCTTCCTGTGGCCTTGACGACGCTTGACCAGGGTGTAACGCTCGAAAACAAAACGATCAATCTCGGCGCCGATCTGGCGGCAAAACTCAAGAACGAAAAGACGTTCACCTTTCTGAACGTGCCCGACGAACAGCAGGCCCAAGCCGCTGTCCGGTCCGGCCGCGCGTACTTCGCCATCGTCGTGCCCGCTGATTTCAGTGCAAACGCCGTGTCCGGCACGCAGGCCGGCAAGCTCAAGCTATACGTCTCAGGCGGAAGGAGCTACGTCGGCAAGGAAATAGCCGAACACTCCGTCGCCAAAATAGCCCACAGCCTTGACGCCGGAATCGCTGCACAGAAGTGGAATGCGGTTCTGACGGCCACAGCAAAAAGCCGCCAGGCCGCCACGCAATTGCGGGACGGCGCCCAAAACGCCCTCACCGGCACGCAGCAGATCGAACAGGGCCTCGCCCAGGCCGGCAGTGGCGCCGACCAGCTCACCGCCGGCCAGAAACAGCTTGCCGAGGGACTCCAGAGCATCGATACAAAGCAGCTCGTTTCCGCAGGTGACGAACTCCACACCAACACCGCAAAACTCGCCGAAGGTCTCGAAAAGCTGCCCGCCCTGAACGTGGTCCTCGGCGTGCCCCGCAAAGATCTGGCAAAGCTGGCGGATGGAGCACGGCAGTACCAGGGTAAGATCGTCGAACTCGCCGACGGAATTGACAAGGCCTCCTCCGGCGCCGCCGAGCTTGCCCAAAAGAACGCCGACCTCTCCTCCGGCATAGCACACCTGCACAACGGCAGCACGACGCTGGCACAGGGTCTCACCAGGATACACGACGGCCTCACTCAATTCGTCGACGCCATCCCCGACCAGAAGCAGGACGCCCAAAGCCTGGCCGTACCTGTCGAATATGAGACCATCGACCTTGTTCCCGTTTCCGCCAACGGACCCGCCTTCGCCCCCTACTTCATGGCCCTGTCCATGTGGATCGGCGTGCTCACCGTCAGCTTCCTCTTCCGGCTCAGGGTCCTCCCTGATCGCTTCGCCGACGCCGGCCGCGTCGCCACCGTTGCAGGCAAGTGGGCCTGCCCCCTGCTTATCGCAAGCCTCGCCGCCATCACCTTAGGCATCTTCATCCATCTTATCCTGAGGGTCCCCATCCGCCATATGGTCGGCTATTACGTCATCCTGCTCGCCGCCGCCTTCACCTTCGGCGCAATCATCTTCGCCCTCAACAGCCTCCTCGGCGACGCGGGCAAACTGCTCGCCCTCATCCTCCTCATCGTACAGATCTCCGTTGTTGGAGGCGCCTATCCCATCCACGTCGAGCCGCCCATCTACCAGGCCCTGTCGCCCTGGCTGCCCATGAGCAGCGTCGTCTTCGGGCTGAGGGCGGCCATGTTCGGAAGTTTCGACGGCGACTGGCCGCGATTCGTACTGGCGCTGCTTCCCTGGTTCCTGATGGGCCTTACCGCCGGACTGCTGACCGCCGGCGGCTTCTCCTACGTGGGCGAAGAACGCTACGGCCCGGCAATGGATCTCAACTTCGCCCGCCGTCAGTGACGCGGTACTTCTACCTGGGTGAAGTCGTTTCGATCTCGTGAAACTTCGGCCCCAGCGCCCTGCCCGCATAGTTGAACGACTTGCGAAATAGCCACAGGAACACCGCCGCCACAAGGATCAGCAGTATCGTCGTGACCCAGTGCACCGGCCTGAATCGCTCCAGCGAGGGCGCAAACGCGATCAGCCCAAAGCACGCTCCCAGAACAACCACCGCGTCCCAACTGGCCCGCTGCCAGTAGCTGCCGCCGAGATGAATCCACATCCCGAACTCGTCGAATGTCAGCCCCATCCCTACGCCGTAAACAGCCGCCGCAATCCACAGGCGCATCCCTGACGGCTGGCCGAACAGCAGGTACGCCCCGACGGCCGAAAGCAGAAAGATCCCGTAGTTGAGATGATGAACGTGCGCCCCCTTGATGTGCAGGAACAGGTTCGGAATCCTCCGCGTCATAATCAGGAACACAATGATCCTGGCCAACATGAACGTCAACAGAAAGAACACCAGCACCGTTCGTGCCAGGTGCACCGCTTCCTGGGAATTACCCGCCATACGGAGGCCTTTCGCCGTTACACGAAGTCGTTTTCCAACACGATGCGATAACGAACCTGTCCCGCCCGCAGCCGATCGAGTGCTTCATTGATGCGTGACATCTCAAATCGCTCAGTGACCGGCCGAATCCCGTGACGTACGCAGAAATCCAGCATAGTGGCAATTGTGCCCGGACTGCCGATGTTCGACCCGCACAGGGACTTCTGCCCCTTGATCATCTCAAAGACCGGTATGTCGGCGGGCTTCGGCACTACTCCCACAAGGCACAACCGCCCGCGGGGCGCCAGCATACTGATAATGGCCGGCCAGTCCAACGGCACATTAACCGTCGAAATGATAAAGTCCAGCGTACCCGCAAATCGCTTCATGGCCGCGGAATCCCGCGAACTGGCCGTTTCGTCGGCCCCCAATTCCATCGCCTCCTCGCATTTGGCCTCCGTGGAAGTGAACGCCACAACGTGGCAGCCCCACTTGTCCAGGAATTGAAGGGCCATGTGCCCAAGTCCGCCAATACCGATCACGCCCACGCGATCGACAGGCTTTACATCAAACTGCATGATCGGATTGCAAACCGTTACACCGCCGCAGAACAGCGGCGCCGCATCGGCCGAGTCGATCTCGTCGGGCACCGGCACCGCGAACTGCCAGTCACATCGCACCCGGTCTGCAAATCCGCCGTGCCGGCCCACCATCGTCAACTCCAGCGTCCGGCACAGATTCTGATCCCCCGCCAGGCACTCACGACACGCGCCGCAACTGCCGGACTGTGCGCCAAGGCCGACGCGTTGGCCGACCTGCCGCGCCTCGACGCTTTCACCAACGGCCGTTATAACGCCCACTACCTCGTGTCCCGCCACCAACGGATACCGGCTCATATGCCACGCATCCTCGATCATCGACAGATCGGAATGACAGATCCCGCAATGGCTGACGGCAATCTCGACCTGATCAATGCCTAACGGCCCCGCCTCGTACTCGTACGGCTGCAGCGCCTCCCCCGCGGCCATGGCCGCCCATGCAGCGACCACAGAGACTGTTTGCGCACCGCGTTCCTGCACACTCGTTTTACCCATAATGCATGCCTCCTCAAGTTCAGAAGGGCGCGCCGGTTGCCCCCCGCCGACGCGCCCCATACTCCCCTCCACTGAAACACCTTGATCGCTACAGCGGCCGCCACGGACCCCATATACTGCGACTGAAGCCGCTGAAGTCCGGCCGCAAAACCCGCTTCAGCACAAGCCTTCGTTCGGCAACCATAGCGACATACCGCCGATACGCCGCCTCGTCTCCCACATACATGCACCCGCAGTATATTGCGTCGGCGTACACAAAACAGAGCTCCCCATCTTGCGAGCGGCTGAAGACTTCATGCTGCGGCATACTCCGCAGAATGGCAATTTCGTCAGGCGTGTCGGCCTCCTTCCTGTCGAAACCCGCCGCTGCAAGCATCTCCCGTCGGATTGCTGACGCCTCCGACGCACACCCCACGAGCGACAACGCCAGAAAGCCCGCTATCAGGCCCAGTGCGCATTGACCCGTCTTTGTCACAGACATCCCCCCCCTTCGCCCGCGGCAGCGACGCAAAGCCGGTCCGACTTGATCACGGCCCCCAGGGTCCCCACGGACCCCAGTCCATCTCGTAGTCCTCCGCCGCCATCATCTGCTCGTCGGCTATCTGCTTCTCAACGGCCATTTTCTCGTATCGCTGACGAGCCGCCTCGTCCCCCACGTACATGCAGTCACAGTACTTCGCATCCGCATAGATGAACACCGGCTTGCCGTCCTTCTCGTGCCGAAGCAGTTTGTGCTGCGGCATGCTCTCCAGGTGTTCCACCTGCTGCGGCGTCTCGGCCGTCTTCATTTGGAACCCCGCCGCCGACAGCATATTCTCCGTTTCCTTCACCTCGCCGCCGCAGCCGCTCAGGCCCGCCAGTACACCGATGAGGACCCCCATGCCCATCAAACGAACGGTTGCTCTTGCCATGATACCCCCCTTTCGCGTCAGATATGGACCCGCTCGCGCTGCGTCTTCCGACCCCCCGGAAAAACATCGGTCGCGTACTTACGGTCCAAACGTATGTCGAACAAAAACCACCGCCCCTTAACCATCGCCTCATCTGTGAAGTCCGCAAAAGCAAACGGGGCCGCCCGAATGGATCGAGCAGCCCCGAACATAACCCACGATGAGCTAAGGGCGTTCCCCTATGCCGCCACCTCCGCCAGTGCCTCGTTCATCAGCTTGATTGCCTCGTCGATCTCCGTCGTGTTCTTGAAGCCGATCGTCACCGCATCCAGCAGCCCGCACTTCATCGCGAAGTGCACCGCCCGCCTGCGGTCCTCGAACTTCGTAAAGTCGCCGTTGCCCGAAAGCTTCATCCCGATGATCCCCCGCTGCTTCTGCCGCATGATACCCACCTGCTCGATTACGGCCGGCACATGCGATACGTCGCTTTGGGCATTCCAGGTCTCGGCGGGCGTGTCCATCCAGACACCCTGCGGATTCAGCCGCACCAGGTGCACGTCGCACCAGTCAATCGCCGCCGCTCGCGCCAATGCCGGCAGACTGTGGCACGACACCCCGTGCGCTCGGATAATCCCCTTCTGCTTGGCCTCCTCGAACGCGTCCAGAAAGCGCTTGCGCTCCTCGTCCCAGTTCGCGTTCACGGCACAGTGCGTCAGCAGGCTGTCGATATACTCAACGCCCAGTTCCCTGCGAAATCGATCCAGCTTTTCAACCGGGTCTCCGTTTGCCGACATCTTCGTCTGGATAAACAGCTTCTCCCGAGGAATGCCCTTGATCGCCTCCCGAATGTACTCGTGCGTCTTATATGACTCCGCCGTGTCGATGTACGTAATCCCCTGATCGTAGGCGTATCGCAGCAATCTGGTAAACCCGTCGTGCCCCAAAGCCCTCTGCACGTTTCCGCTGTTGCTGCCGCAACCCATCCCCAACCGCGAAAGCTTGATCCCTGTCTTGCCCAGCGTGACCTGATCCACGGCGGTCAGCACCCGCTTGCTCCCTGTTGCCGCTTGCGCCTGGGCCGGAATCGCCGACGCCACCATTGCCCCTGCAACCCCCGCCGTAACCTTCAAGAAACCTCGCCGTGTCGTCACATGCCCGTTCATCCGTCGCTCCTTTATCTGAAGAGTCAAGCCTTAAACCGAACCGCTGGCGACCATTATATGTGCCCACCGGCACTATTTCAACGGCCGCCGTCATTGAAAAGCCCCCCACTTTCGCTACAATCGTACTCGTTTGCATTGAAGGGAGCCCTCATGAAAATCGCATGCCGCATTCTCGCAGTCGCAATAGCCGTTTCGGCGGCCGCTTACCCCTCATCCCTCAAGGCCGCCACCGATGTCGCCTACCTCTTCGCCCACATGACCAAAGAAGACTACGGTCGCCTCTACTACTCCGTCAGCACCGACGCCCTCCACTGGACCACCCTCAACAATGGTCGCCGCATCCTTGACGACTACCGCGGCCATCCCGACATCTGCAAAGGCCACGACAACCGATACTACCTCATCGGCAACTACGAACACCGCCCCGAAATCACCCTCTGGGTCTCCGACGACCTCATCACCTGGAGCAGATTCCGCGACTTTACCCCCGACATCTACAAGACCCCCGACTTCAAACCCGCCATCGACTACAAAGGCGCCCCCAAAATCTTTTATGACGCCGACTCCGGCCGCTATCTCATAACCTGGCACAGCACCCTCCTGCCGCCGATCAAGGATGATACGGAGCAGTTCTGGCGCGGTATGCGGACCCTCTACGTCACTTCCACAGACCTCAAGACCTTCACCGACCCCAAACGCCTCTTCGATTTCGAGATCGCCACCATCGACACCATCATTCGCAAAGAAGGCAGCCGCTACTACGCCTTCATCAAGGACGAAAAGTACCCCGACTTCTCCTGGCCCACCGGCAAGACCATTCGCGTCTGTACCGCCGACAACCTGCTCGGCCCCTACACAGAGCCCTCGCCGCCCATCACCGCCAATTTCTACGAGGCGCCCACGCTCATTGCCCGTCCCGACGGAAAGGGCTGGTACCTCTACTGTGAGCAATACCCCGCCGTCTCCTGGGGCCTTTCAACCGCCCCAACGCTGGCCGGCCCATGGCACAACATCTACTGGCAGGACTACCAAACACCCAAAAACGCCCGCCACGGAGCAATGATCCAGATCACAAAAACAGAATATGACAAGCTCCTCGCCGCCTACCCGCATCAGCCATAGACGCACAGGGAAGTCCGCCTGCAAAGGGAACGGTAAACGCCCCGGTACCAGTCCCACCCCTCATTACGTACCGTTCACGCGCGCAACCAGCGCCGGCAGTTCCGCAATGCGATCTATCCGCTCTACCCCTGCTGGCGGCCGCTTTCGAGCATTCGTATACGCCCGCTTCAGCACCGCGGCCATCCCCGCGCGCATCGCCCCCTTGACATCCGTATCGATACGATCCCCCACAAAAAGCACGTGACCCGGCAGCACCCCAAGTTTCTCCGTTGCCTGCCGGAAAAGTCGCTTGTCCGGCTTGCGAAACCGGTACCCGCACGAGTAGATCCGAACCTCAAAAAACTCCAGCACCCCCAACTGTGCCAGGTGCCGCTCCAAGGAATCGCCGTTGACCCACGTATTCGACACAATCCCCAACCGAAGCCCCATCTCCCTGAGCTTTGCCAGAGTCTCAGCCAGGTCCGGTTCAACCGTGGCCTGCCGCGCCAACGGCTCGTACCATCGCCAGTTCAATTCCCGCAACTGCTCTTCCGACAGGCTGTACCGCCCCCGTGTACCGATCTTTCTCAATACCTCCAGGGAGTCCCAATCCCGCCGCGTCCAGTCCGAGACCCAGAGTTTCAGCCGAATCAGCCAGAAACTCCACCACTTGTAGCCTGCAAGCCCGCGAACCGGCTGCCCCTGCTCCTGCAAGTACGCATACGAGTTGCCGGCCGCCTCCTGGAACAGTTGCCATACGTTGACCCGGCCGAATTCCAGCAGGGTCTCCCCCAGGTCAAACAGCACAGCTTGTATCCGTCGATCCGTCAATACGCATCATCGCAGCGGCGGCATGTTCTTCCCGAAAGCCTCCGCAATCCAGGCATCCATTTCCGCATCTGATATCGCCGACACCCGCTCGGCGGCATACTCCGCGTCAATCTTGTCCTTGATTGCAACCAGACGCGGATCATGCTTCATAATCTCTATCTGGTACTTCTCTTCAATGTAATGCTTGATGCCCGCGGCCCCGCTCTTGTCCGTTATGGCAACACCAACCGGCCGCTTCAGCAACTTCTGAGTATCGAAGCAGTTATAAATCTCCTCGTTCTTCAGGAGCCCGTCGGCATGAATCCCCGCACGCGTCACGTTGAAGTCCTTGCCCACCAACGGATAATTCGCCGGCAGCTCGAACCCCAGTTCCTTTTCGGCATATCGTGCAAGCTCCGTTATCGCCGCGTAGTTCACCTTGGGGTTGGTCCCGCGCAACTGCGCATGCTCGATCACCATCGCCTCCAACGGCGGATTCCCCGTCCGCTCTCCCACACCGAAGATGGAGGTATTCGCCGCGCAGCACCCGTAAAGCCATGCCGCCGTCGCATTCACCTGCACTTTGTGCAGATCATTGTGCCCATGCCATTCAAGCCATTCGCCCGGCACACCCGCCGCACGCAGGCCCGCCACCAGCTTCGGCACGCCTCGCGGCAGCGAAGCGTTCGCAAATGGAACCCCGAACCCCAATGTGTCGCACAGCCGGATCTTCACAGGCATATTGTACTGCCTGGAAAGCTCCATCAGCGCCGTCGCAAACGGCACCACAACCCCGTGGAAGTCCGCCCGTGTCACGTCTTCCAAATGACACCGCGGCACGATGCCCGCGTCCAGAGCGGCCTTGACCACGTCCAGGTACGACTGAATCGCCTGCAATCGCGTCTTTCTCAGCTTCAAGAAGATATGATAGTCGCTGACAGACGTCAGAATACCCGTCTCGGCCAGCCCCATCTCCTTGACCAGCTTGAAATCGGCGGCAACGGCCCGAATCCACCCTGTTATCTGCGGAAACGCGTATCCCCGCTCCCTGCAGAGCTCCACCGCCTTGCGATCCCTGTTCGAGTAGAGGAAGAATTCGCTTTGCCGAATCAGACCTGTCCCGCCGTCAATCTCGTGCAGAAAGTCGAAAATCCGCACCACCTGTTCCGGCTTGTACGGTGGCCGGGCCTGCTGCCCGTCACGAAACGTTGTATCCGTAATCCAGATCTCGTTCGACGCAAACGACTGGGCCGCCGTCTCGTCAAAGGTCATCTTCGGAAATTCCGTGTACGGAAAAACCTCGCGATAGAGATTCGGCCTTGCCACATCGTCCAGCTTGCTTAGCATGTCACTCATTCAATCTCTCCTGTTTTCACGGCCGCGACCTGCCGTCCACAGGCTTCGCCGCAAGTCTAAAACACCATTCCAAACCTGTATCCCCCTGCGTCAGCGAATAGCCGAGGTGGGATTCGAACCCACACGTCCTTTCGGACAGGGGATTTTAAATCCCCAGCGTCTGCCATTCCGCCACTCGGCCCCGACTGTTTCACAGTATACACGGCGATCCTCGGCCATTTGCGAAATCCCATGAAGCGGCGCCGCCCCCCGCGTGCACACTCCACCGGCCCCCCCTGCACCCGAAAAGCACCCCGGTACGAACAGAACAGGGCCTCCGCACCACCAAGCCTGCATCTGAATCCTCGATTATATCGACCGCGGCCAATCCTGCAAGGCTCTTCCACACAAGATAATGCGATCATCAATATCTGTATCTGGCCCGTGCGCAAAAAAACGCCCATGACTTTCGCCCCGATAGTCATGGGCACTCCTCACCGCTCCAGCTTGTAAGTATATGGAAAGCCGCAGCCTGAATCCATAGGGCAAATTACCCATTTCATAAAGTATTTACCCTGAAAAAAATGGCAGAAACAGGCCGCACACGTAAGCGCCGGCATAAGTGAACCTGGCTACGCCCCTACCCCAAAGGACTTCTTCTGAAGCCGCCCCTGGCAGCGGTCGCACGCGCACACCCCCACTAACCGCAGACTCGAACTGCCCAACAACGCCTTCGTCTCAGCAAGCTTGGCCCCCTTTGCCTCCATCTGCCGCAAAGCAATCTCCGCCGCCCCCCGATCACAGGCGCCCACCGCATCCACAAGCACCGTCACAGACTTTCGCCGCAACAGCAGCCCCAACACGGTATGCTTGACGGCATCCTCAGTCGTGGCCCCGATGACGACAAACTCGTTGACCTGCACGTCCCCCAACAGCCGGTCCGCACGCGGTTCCTCAAAAGGATTGGAACACCGCTTATGGAGCACCACCTGATCGTACGTCTTGAGAATGTCCCGCGGAAGATCAGTGCATCCGTCCGCCACAAACGTGATGTGGTTCTTGCGAACAGTATACGGAACCTTGCGGCAGCCTTCCGTCCCCCGGATGCAGTATGGTTGTCCGTGTCCGTTACCGCTGTGACCCGGATCATAGACCTGCTTGGTGGAAATCACCCGAACGTTTTTCATCCGTGCCCACGCCATCACGCGCCGAATGTTCTGCAGGACGCGTCGATGGTTGCGCACACATGCACTGCCGTTGGCCAGCAGAAAATCCTTTTGCGTGTCGACGTCGATGATGAGCCGCCGGCGCCTCAATGTCACAACGGGTCTGATCACTTTGCGTCTTTCCTTTTTTCAGCGGTTTTCCGCTGCAGCCTGTTGACTTTACGCGTGACGCAGACTGACAGTTCTATCAAACCTATCGAACATCCCTGAACTTGACTTGAAGTCTATCTCTGGGCAAAATAACCCCCAGTCGCTTGTCAACCCTCCCCGGGGCGACGTGCAGAACCGGATATGTGCTGGGCCCTCCTGGCGCGGATAATATACCACCAACATGGCAAAAAGAAAGCCCCAGGAATGTAAAAATATTTCGCTTGTGCTGGAAAACCCGGACCAGCAGTGTGATTTCGTACAGATTTTCGGGCGAAATGCCCCCGTACACGTTGAAATCGGCTCTGGCAAGGGGGCGTTTCTCCTGAACCAGGCCCGGGCTCATCCGGAGTTGAACTTTCTCGGGATCGAATGGGCCAACAAGTACTACCTCTACACCGTCGACCGCATCGGCCGCTGGGGCCTGACCAACGTCCGCATAATCCGCACCGACGTAGCCGTTTTCCTGCCCCGGAATGTCCCCGACGTTTCCGTGGCCGCCTTCCACATCTATTTCCCCGACCCCTGGCCCAAAAAACGCCACCACAAAAGGCGATTCATCTGCCCTGAAAATCTCGACCAGATGATCCGCTGTCTGGTTCCCGGCGGCCTCATCAACATCGCCACGGACCACGCCTATTACTACGACCAGATCCGCAGCACACTTGAAGCCGCAATCGCTGCCGGCCGACTCGAACCCGCCGAATTCGTCCGCGCCGCCGACGCACAGCCCGGCGAATACACAGGCACCAATTACGAACGCAAATACCTCAAAGGGGGCAAAACCATCTATGTCATCGCCGCCCGCAAACCCGGCCGCTCACTTGACGACGACACTTCCCCTGATTGATTCGGTATTACTTGTGTCGGGCTCGCCGACTTGCCACAAAACCCATATCCTTGCTCCGCGTACAATCAGCAGTGATTTAATGTACCGGACGCAATTTCAGCCCCGGCAAGGCCGGGGGCAAGGAGAACCATTATGGCCGACACCGACATCTTCACCTTTCTCAACAGTCATCCGGTGTTCTTTCTCGCAACGTCGCTCGACAACCAGCCGCGGGTCCGCGCCATGAGACTCTATCATGCTGACACGAACGGTATCATCTTCAACACCAGCAGAAAAAAGAGCCTCCACCACCAGCTTCAGGCCAACCCTGCCGTCGAGCTGTGCTTCTACGACGATGACGAAGGCATCCAGGTCCGCATCCGCGGTAAAGCCGTGCCTGTCGACGATCCTCGCATCCGAAACGAGATAGCTGAATCCGCCCCCGCACTCGCCGGCATCATCCAAAATGATGGCCCCGACGGATTGGAGATCTACCGCATCGTCCAGGGCACCGCAAGGGTCTGGAAGACCGACGACGACTTTATACCGAAGCTGATGAGCAACGTAGCACTCTCCAGCATCTGGATGGCCATGTACGACGGTGCCCCTGGCAGCCGCTGAGCACTGCAAGCGTTTGGGCCGGACACGCTATCCCTCAGCGGCCGCCTCGGCCCTGTGTCTTAGCAGCCCGGGTAATAAACCTGCGCCATGCGCGTCTATCTTCACTGAAAAGCCGAAGCCCGGAACAGTTTAACGAGCGGCAAATTCGCGGAAGAACTCTACTTCATGCTTATCGACTCCCCCTTACAGCAGCGCGTACAAACGCTCGGGTCACCATATGGACTGACGTCTGCCGCCCTGCGCAGCGAATTGATCGCCTTCGACGACACCATCGGACAAGAGGCCGGCTTCTCCATGCAGGACACCGCCCACATGCCTCGCAACGCAAACTGACCAGCAAGCTGTTCGCCGTCCGAATCCAAAAAGAAAGGGCGCCCTCGCATGGAGCGCCCTCTCGTTATCACGCTTATAATGGGGCCGATCTTACCTTCAGCCTGCTCGCTTCTTCGCCTCGGCCAGAAGCGTCTTGGCGCGTTTTGCCACATCGGCATTGGCCGCGCCGCCGGCCTTCTCCAGTGGTTCGATAAGCCCGCGTGCCTGCCCGGCCGCGTCAGGCCCCTTCAATATCGCATCGGCAATCGTCACCACTGCAAGGCTCGCTTCGTTCTTCGTTGCCGCATCGTCGAGATACGGCGCGACCATCGCCAGCGACCCGGCGGTCGTCACCTGCCCCAGGGCGCCCAGCAGCAGCCGCTTCTCCTCCACGCGAACCACGCGAGGCGTGAGGTCTTTGAACGCAGCCAGCTTCTGCTCATCCGAAACTGCCTGCAGCGGTATCAGCCGAAGCGCACCGCGGACGGCCAGAATCTGCGTCCTGCCGCTGGCCGCCGTCAGCTTGAGAATCTCAGGCAGCGCATCAGCCGTTGGCCAGCCGCACAGCAGCGATACCGCCTCGTCGGCGATTGCCGCATCGGCATCCTTCGTAGCCGCGACAATCACGCCTAAAGCCCGCGGCGTACCCACGCTCTTCAGCAAACGCAGCAGCGCCGCCTTCTGCTCGCCGGACGCTTTCGCAGCCGCTGAACACAAGACATCCACAAACGCCTCCGGAACGACCGCGACCGCCAATGTCGCCGTCTCATTTTCCGCGACAGTCACAGTCTGCGCAACGCCGTCCACCGCGTACTCCAACTGCAACTGCTTGACTATACCCTGTGCCGGGTCACCGAAGTTGGCGTTGGACGCGGTGATTGTCGCCATGCCGTCCTCCACCATCTTGGCCACCTTCTTCGTCACGTCGACTGAGTTGCCGTTCGGGGCGCCGTAGATCGCCTTGCGGATCACCACTTTGCCCGCCGAAAGCCGTGCTTCCCGCGTGCATGCCGTCGAAATCGCCCGCTCGGCGGCCCGAATCTCAGACCGGCTCGTCGCTCTCAGAAGCAGATCGACAAGCATCGGAAACTGCTTCGCCTCGGCCATATCGCCCAGCAGCGAAATACTTGCCGCACGAACCGCCTCGTTATCGTCACGGCTGGACCTGAAAAGGGCACTGGCGACGCCGCGTATTCGCCGCCGCCCCATCAGTTCCAGCGCCTTCAGCTGCCGCGCGTTGTCTCCTGACTCCAGCATGTCGAGAACTATCGCGTCCGCGTCGGCACCCTTCATGGCGGCAAAGCTCTCCTGCGCCGCCCTGGCGACATCGCCGTCTGCGTCGAACATCAGATCGACGAGCCCGGCCCCACCCGTTTCGGAAATATCCGGTACGGCCTTGATCGCCGCCAGGCGAACCGGCTTGGCCCCCGACTTCGCCACGCTGTACACCGCCTCCAGCGCCGACGCATCGTCCCGCTGCGCCAGCGCCTGAAGGATCAGAATCTGCTTATCCGCCGACGCCCCCGCAAGAGCACCTGCAAGCGACTGCGTCACGCGCTCGCCGGCAATCGAATGCGTTGCCTGCACCGCCGCCGCAAAGGCAATGTAGTCTTCACTGCCCAGATACTCGCGCAGCAACAGGCCGCGCTGCCGTCCCTGCCGGGCCAGGATCGCACCCCGCACGCCGCCGGCCCGCACATGGTGGGGCGCATCCGACGTCCGCAGCACATCGTAAATCGCCAACGCCGCCTCCGCCTGCCCCGCGGCCGCCAGTCTCTCCGCGCATCGCAGCAGGCCCTCGTAAAACGCCCACTTGCGCGCCGCCGGCGCCGCCGCCAGACCCGTCGTGAGCGCCTTGCCCGCATCAACGGTTCCAATACTGCCCAGCGCCCGCGCGGCCGCTTCGACCACGTCCGCGTCCGCCGCCGTCAACAGCTTGCTCAGCGGCGCCACCGCCCGCGCATCGCCGCGCACCCCGATGCTGCCGATGATACCGGCCAATGCCATGCCCTCCGCCTGATCCAGCGCCGTAAGCAATGCATCGTCCACCGCCTTGTAAGGCATGGGCTCCAGGGCGTAGCAGGCCATGTGGGACAGTTTCTCGTCGCACAGAAGGGCCGCCAGAGGCGCAACCACCTTCTCCGTACCGATGTAGCTCAACTGCCGACACGCCGTCGCCTTGGCCTGGTAATCCGCATCCGACTTCAGAACGTCGATCAGCCGGTCCAACTCCGAGGCCGCCGGCACCGTCTGGGCCCCGCACGGCACAACCAGCGACGTCGTTATCGCCGCCGCCAAAATGATCGTTACAAGTCTCTTCATGGTTCTATTCCTTCTAAGGGGATTTTGCCTTTCCAGATTCGGATCACGGATTTCTAAATAACCCACGGCGCCCGCATCGCCCGCGCGCGGAAACGATTGGCCTCTGCGTCGTTGACAAACTCCTCCTTAACAGGATCGAACTTCAAATCGCGCTTCAGCCACATGCACACGTTTGCCGCATGCACCGTCGTCATCGTCCGGTGCATCACCACCGCATTGGCCACCGGCTGCCGCCGCGACTTGACACAGTCGAGCCAGTTGCGCATATGTCCGATCACATGGCCTGTCCTGGCTGTGTAGTCCGAGACGATCTTGCGGAAGTCCGCCAACAAAGCCGGCGACGAAACATCCGGCTGCGAATAGCCATCCGCCGCCGCAACCCACCCTTCGTCACCTTCGTAACGTACGCCGCACGAGCCGCGCCACCACTTGTCGCCCCGCTCCAAGGTCATCACGACGCCGTTGGCGAATCGCGTCTGCATCCCGTCGCCGCTGTCGTTGGGCACATAGCCATATTCCACCGCCGACGTCTCCGCCGCCCCTATCGCCTCCTGGCACTGGGCGAAGGTATGGGCGCCCCACTCGCCGATGCACGACGTGTGGAAATCATAATGCCCGCGCCAGCCGCCGCGGCAGTACTCCGAATTGTAAGGCCGCCACGGACACGGGCCCAGCCATGCATCCCAGTCGACCTCCTCTTTGGGCGGAAGCGGCTGGGCCGGCAGCCAGTCATGCCGCATCTCCGCAGCGTCCCACGGGGCGATGTGTGCCCGAACCGTGTGCACATTGCCCAAGCGGCCCAGACGCACCATCTCGTTGCAGAAGATGAAGTTCCCCTCACTGAGCCGCTGCACGCCTGTCTGGTAGATCCGGCCGTAGCGCCGGGCCGTCTCGACCACTGCCTGCCCCTCCGCAATCGTCATCGACGACGGCTTCTCAGAGTACACATCTTTGCCGGCACGCATTGCCATGATCGAGGCCAGGGCATGCCACCGGTCGCCGGTGGTCACCAGTACCGCATCGATATCCGTCCGTTCCGCAAGAAACTCGCGCAGATCGGAGTACAGCTTGCAGTCTTTATTTCCGTAATGCCTATCCACCATCTCCTTGACACGATCCCGCCGTGCCTTCTGCGGATCGCACGTGGCCACGAACTGCACGTCCGGCTCAGGCAGCATCCACCGCAGGTCATGCGTGCCGCGGTTGCCGATCCCGATGCCGCCCACAATAATCCGTTCGCTGGCAGGCACCCTGCCGTCCCGGCCCAGCGCCGAGCCGCGCACGAACAGAGGCGCCGCAACCGCCGCAGCCGTCCTCCGCAGGAACACACGCCGCGTAAGCCCCGATCTTTTCTGCATGATTACCTCCCGAATAAGTGAGTCGTTTTACCCTCGTCCCGTTAGAACGTCGCCGCACCGGAATCGACACGCCGATCCCGGCCGGATTGTCCCGGTATTCTACCGCCTCTTCCCCGACCAGTCAAACCTCTGCCGGAGCATGCCGTTCCATCCCCTTGCTGCTTTGCCCTTTCTGCCCTCACCCGTAAAAAAATGCTTTTACTCTTCAAAATAGTTGTAGCACGAGACGATATGGTGATATAATTACCGATGCAGGCTATGTCTGTTCACCTGCCCGGGGGGGGAAAACCGTTCCAGCGGAGAGGCGAGCGCGTGTATCAGGAAAACGAAATCATCATGCTCATTCTGAGCGTGGGGGTCCTGATCTTCATATTGATCTACCGCCGACAGATCCTGCGCGTGCCCGCGTCCCCCCTGCTCTTGGCCGCGTTCGGCACACTTGTCGCGGCTTCAATCTTCACCATCCTTGAGGGTTTGCCGCTCGGCAAACTCTTCAAGCTGCTGGAACATGTCTTGTACGCCCTCGGTTCCGTCCTGCTGGCCTGTTACGTTTTTCAGGTCTTCAACCGGAGCGGCTCATCATGAACTACGTGATTGCATTAATCGACGTGTTCGGTTTTGTTGCAACAATCGCCGCACTGATCTTCTGGATTCGTGGGCTGAAAACCCCGCTCGCGCGCGACGTCAGGATCGTCATTATGCTCGCCGTAGCGGCCACACTCGTACGCAATCTCGCCAACGTCCTCGAATGGAGCCATATTACCTTCAGTTTCGATCCGATCGAAGACAACATCGAACTGCTGCTGCCTATTTTCTGGGGCTTCGTCGTCTACGCTTTTCTCCAGGACCTTGACAGGAAGGCGCGTGCCGATCTGAACCATGCGCTGGCCATGAAGAACAAGAAACTGCAAAGCGTCGTCTACATCGCGTCCCACGACCTCCGTTCGCCACTGGTAAATATCCGAGGCTTCAGCAATGAGTTGGCCGCCGGCTGTGCCCGTCTTAAGGAGTTGCTGGAACGCCCGCACCCGGACGAGAATATCCGGGATCAGATCAAAGTCATCCTTTCGCAGGAACTCCCCGAGTCGCTCGGTTTCATTGAATCCGGAGTGACCAGCATGGACCGCATCATCGACGGCCTGCTCAGGCTCTCCCGTGCCGGCTCTGAGGAGGTCGAGATTCGCCCCCTCGATTTGAACCGCCTGGTTCTGAGCATTCGCCAGGCCGTCAATTTCCAGATCGAGCAGAAGAATACCGTCTTCACGTTAGGCGATCTGCCGCCGTGCATGGGCGACGAAAACCAGATCGCACAGGTCTTTTCAAATCTCATCGACAATGCGCTGAAGTACCTCGACGAAACGCGCCCCGGCCAGATCACCGTCACCGGATGGTACGAGCACGACCGCGCGGTCTACTGTGTCAAGGACAATGGCATCGGTATTGCGCCTGCGGACCACGAGAAGGTTTTTGAAGTCTTCTGCCGGCTTCGCCCCGACAGGTCAGCCCCGGGTGAAGGACTGGGTCTCAACATCGTCTCCAGAATCCTCGAACGCCACAATGGCAGCATACGCCTCGAATCCGAACTCGGCCGCGGCAGCGCCTTCTACGTCAGCCTTCCAAAAACTTGACCCCTGCGCGGCATCCTGCTACAGTATTACCACCGGTTTATCGTTGCTCATCCGCACTGTCAGGAGGCTTTCGGAATGTATGGAAGAAGCACACATCTGCCCCTCTGCATCCTTGCCGCCATGGCCTTTCATCTCCATGCCGCAGGGCCCGAGGCCGTAAGCCGCCTCGACTTTCGACAGGTTGTCCGCCAAGCAAGTGACAAGGTGTTTCCCACCGTCGTTTATATCAAATGCCTCCGCGAAAGCCACGAAGAGGGCAAGCGAACATCCCAGGAAGTCTCCGGAAGCGGCGTGATCATATCCGCTGACGCTGAAGTTCTCACCAATTGGCACGTAATCGACAAGGCTACGGAGGTTCGCTGCCTCCTCTATGATGGAACCGCCTTCGACGCCGGCATCGTCGGTTCGGATAAGGACACCGACCTGGCACTGCTCAAGCTCCAGACCGACAACCCCGGTGCTCTGCCGTTCGCACAGATGGGCGACTCCACCAGGCTTAGAGAAGGCGACTTTCTCATGGCGATGGGTGCGCCGTGGGGCTTGTCCCGTTCGGTGTCCATCGGCATCATTTCCTGCACTCGTCGCTACCTGCCCGGCAACAGCGAATACAGCCTGTGGCTTCAGACCGACGCCGCCATCAGTCCCGGCAACTCCGGCGGTCCCCTTGTCGATACCGAGGGCCGCATCGTCGGCATCAACTCCCGCGGCGTCATGTACGGCGGCGACATGGGATTCGCCGTCCCCACCGAAACCATACAGATCATCCTTCCCCAACTCCGCACTCACGGACGGGTTAACTGGACGTACACCGGCTTGCAGCTTCAGCCCCTGCGCGACTTCGAACGCAACATCTACTTCGACGGCCCGGAGGGGGTCATCGTCGCCGAGACAGACCCCGACAGCCCCGCCAGGAAGGGCGGCATTCGTCCCAAGGACCGTATCATCGCCCTCAACGGCGAGCCCATCGCCGCCCTCACCGCCGAAGACCTTCCGGCCCTTCGGCGAAAGCTCGGCATGCTCTCCAAAACCGAGCCGCTTGCGCTGCGGATCCGCCGCGGCGATGAAGAACTGACTCTCACAATCACGCCTGCCGAAAAAGGCGCCGTCGAAGGCGTCGAACTGGACTGTCCGCGCTGGGACATGACCGTCAAGTCCATCAACCGATTCGACAACCCCGACCTCTACTTCTACCGCCCCACTGGCGTCTTCATCTTTGGTATAAAACAGCCCGGAAATGCTGCAAATGCCGAATTTCGTACCAACGACATCCTGCTCTCAGTCGATGGCCAGCCGGTCGAGACCCTCGACGACGTCCGGCGGATTCACGCCCAGTCCCTCGCCCAACTCGAGAAGAAACCCCGTATCGTCGTGTCCGTCCTGCGTGGCGGCCTGTTCCGCCAGCTTGTGCTCGACATCTCCCGCAACTACGAAAAAAACTGAAGATCAACTGCCCGATTTGAGCCCCTCGCCGGAGTCAAGTGCAAGCCGCCAAAAGGTTGTCGCGGGCTTTCACCACTTTTTCCAATACTCACGTCATCTACTTCAAAGCTGCCGTCTTGCGCTCTTTGCCCTACAACTCGATGTCTCATTCCCCTGATAGACACTCAGATCAGGCCTTTTCGAACAAAGCCATTGGCGCGTGGATTTCAGGTATCTTTGTAGGGGGTTCCGCTATCAGGCCCATCTCTGAGCAGATCGTCGAGCGTTTCGGGATGCGGCCGCTATCGGACGAAGGGGGTTACTATGTCGAGACCTACCGGTCGCCGCTGACACTTGCCGCCTCGGCGCTGCCGCCCGAGTACGCCGGGCTTCGCCATACCTCCCACGGCCATTCTCTACCCGCTCACGGCCGATACCTGTTCGCGACTCCACCGCGTCCGCAGCGGGAAAATCTTCCATTTCTACCTCGGCCACCCCGTTTTCATGGTCCAATTGGCCCCGGATGGCTCTTGGCAGACCCTCACCCTTGGGCCGGACATTCTCTGCGGCCAGCACTGCCAGGTCCTGGTCCCCGCAGGAACATGGCAGGGCGCCTTTATCCCCGCCGCCGGAAAATTCGCCCTCATGGGCGGCACGGTGGCTCCGTGTCTTGATTTTGCCGATTATGAAAGGGGGAAGCGAGAAACGCTCCTGCGGCAATATCCCGCCGCCGCAGAGTTCGTTAACCGCTTGACATGACTGATTTTGGGGGACCACATTTTTTCTTTTAGCGGTTCACATCCGCTCCGGGCGACGTATAATAGCCTGTAGACTACAGGCCGACTGGGAAATGCGCGATCTGGAGGGTGATACAACGAGAGATGAACCCGTTGCTGGAAAAGTACACCGATGCCGAATTGCTGAAGCGATATCGTGAGGGGGACGAGGTTGCCTTCCGCGAGATCGTGGACCGATATAAAAACAGCCTATACTCGTTCCTGAGGCGGTTTCTCAACCGTCAGGATCTGGTAGAGGATGTTTTCCAGGAGACGTTTTTGCAGCTTTTTGCCAGCCGGGAGAGCTTTGACGTGGATCGCCCCCTGCGGCCCTGGCTGTTCACCATTGCGGCCAACAAGGCCAAAGACGCCTTGCGAAAGATGCAGCGGCACTCCTCAATGTCCCTTGGAGCCATTGCGGATTCCGGTGACGTGACTGTTGACGACGTTGTGAACATTCTTTCGTCGTATAAAACCACCCCTTCGGACGAGGTTACCAAAGACGAAACGGCTCGCCGGGTCCGGGAAATTATCGCGGAAATGCCCGAAAACCTGCGGGGTATCCTTATCCTGGCCTACTTCGAGCAATTTTCTTACAAACACATGGCTGAGATTCTCAGTATACCGATTGGGACCGTTAAGAGCCGCCTCCACACGGCGGTGATGCACTTTACAAAAAAGTGGAATGCCGCAAACCGGGAGCCGCGATGACATGGGTAGCCTGAGCAAAGAAGATAAAGACATTATTCTCGATTTTTATTTTCGATGCGGGGACGAGGAGACAATCAATCGGGGGCGCGATTTGGTGGCTTCCAATCCAGAGGCCGCCATTCTTTATGCCCGTTTGGAGGAGACGCTTACACAGCTTGACAGCATCAAGTACGAACCCTGCCCGGATAACCTCGTCGAATTAACCGTCGCGCGGCTGAAGCTGGCCGCTTCGTCGGGCCAGACGCAATTGGCGGCCTTGCTCGAGCTGGAACGGCAAAAGGGCGAGGGCCTCGGCGAGTTCGAGACCGAGCCGACAGAAACCGAAGACGAAGACGCGGCCGTTCTGACATCCTCAAAATGGGCGTTTAGCGAGAATTTCTTCAAATTGAGCAGTCTGGCGGCGGTGATCCTTATCACCGCGGGGATCGCATGGCCCACGCTGCGTAACGTTCGACAGGCGGCGTGGCGCATCACGTGCAGCAGGCATCTCAACACCCTCGGCGCGGGGCTGGTACGGTATGCGGCCGACAACGAGGACGCCATTCCATATGCTGCCGGCACGGGCGGCTCACAATGGGCACGCATCGGCGAGCAGGGCTCCATCACGAGCAGCCCGTTTCTCCTGCTGAAGGGCAACTATGCAGACGCGGAGGACTTCATCTGTCCCGGTCACTCAGGCGCAACAGCCATGAAATGCGGCACTGAGGAACTGGCCCGTCTGCAGGATTTCGCCTCCCGAGCCAACTTCAGCTACAGTTTCCGCGTATTGTGTGAGAATTCAGACAGGCGCCTTTCCGTCGTGCGGGGCCCTATCCTCGTCGATATGAGCCCTGTTTTCCAGCCGTTGTGCACGAAGTCATCCGCCGGGCCGATCGAATTGAACGAGGATCTGCTCAATTGCTGCAGCAACAACCACGGCTGCCGCGGACAGAACGTACTGTTCACCGACGGCAGCGTCAAATTCATGAAGGTGCGATTGTTGGGCGACGACGACATCTTCACCATCCGTGATGTCAAAATCTATTTCGGAAACGAGTCGCCCCGCGATCCTCAGGACATCTTCTTACCGTGAAATGGCCTGCCGCCAGCATTGGCCAGACAAATCTCGGCATTGCGTCTGAGGCGCTGCAACCCTAACCGCTGCACAGGCGAACCCCCAAAGCACCTTTCAAACTCCTGCTCGCTCCATGCCATTACATCGCTTAACGACAGCCAACACGGTCGACGCGGCGGCGGCACGTGCAGAGGCCGGTGAGGCGCGCTCTGCGTAAAAGGGCACGACCGCACGCATTCATCACAACCGAACAATCGATTACCAATAGCCCCAGCCAACTGCCGATCGACGGGACCATCGTGTTCAATCGTCAAATAGCTGATACAGCGGCTCGCATCGAATCGGCCGTCGGTGCGAATGGCGCCTGCCGGGCAGGCCTTAATGCATCGCACGCAGTCGCCGCAGGGAGTCGACGCGGGTGGATCCGGATCGAGAGGCAGGTCGGTGACAATTTCGCCCAACAGAAGCTGCGAGCCCAAGCGCTCGTTTGTCAGCATGTGGTTCTTGCCGATGAAGCCCAGGCCGGCACGACGCGCAACCGACCGTTCGGCCAGCGGCGCCGAATCGACGCAGATCTTGAAACGCCGGCGCGTGCCGCCTGCAAGCTGCGAGATTGCATCCGCCAGGGCAAACAGCCTTTCCCTCAGGAAGACGTGATAGTCGTCAAACCGGGCATAGTCGGCAATGCGGCCGTGCGGCCCTCCTGACGCGGGAAGCGGTTCACCGGGCAGCGGCCCGTACGCCGTCGCAGTACAAATGACCGAGCGTGCGCCGGAAAGCAAGACAGCCGGGGCGAGCCGCTTGCCAGCGTTACGCTGCATCCACGGCATGCCCGCCGCACAATCACGCCGGAGCCATGCCTCGAAATGCGCTTGATCCTCGGCACTGAGGGGATCGGCAGTGGTGACGCCGACAAGGTCAAAGCCAAGTTCCCGCGCCTTATCCTTAATCGATTCCGTCAAGCTCATAGTACGATTATACCGCCGCACCCACGATTTTTCGACGCCCGCGAGGCGAATGTTCGCTCGCCCTTCTTGTAAATTGGCCAGGACGGCGTTAGCATGGCCGCAGCTTGTTTTGGAGATTGACGCATGCAGGATGAAATGGTTGGTATTATCGGCGGGACGGGGGTGGGTGACGCCGTCCTTGCGCTGATAGAAGACGTCGAGCACCGCGAGATTGACACGCCGTTTGGCCGGCCGAGCGGCCCCATCGCGGTGGGCCGGCTTGGGGCACGGAAGGTTGCGTTCCTAAGCCGGCACGGCCGCGGGCATACGCTGTCGCCCAGCGAGGTCCCATACGCGGCCAACGTGTTTGCATTGAAAAAGCTTGGCGTCACCACGCTGATCGCAAGCGGCGCAGTGGGGTCGCTTCGCGAGAACATCGCCCCGCGCGACCTGGTCGTCGTCGACCAGTTCATCGACAAGACATACCGGCGGCAGAGCAGTTTTTTCAGTGGCTTCGCAGCGGTACACTGCGAGTTCTCGCATCCATGCTGCCAGCGGCTGCGGAGTAAGATTCTTCGCGCCGCGGCGACAATCGACGCGGTCACCCATGACAAGGGTGTTTACGTGTGCATGGAGGGACCGCAGTTCAGCACGCGGGCCGAGTCGCTGATGCACCGGCAATGGGGCGGCGACCTGATCGGCATGACGGCCATGCCCGAAGCCAGGCTGGCCCGGGAGGCCCAGATGTGCTATGCGCTGATCGCCTTAGCCAGCGATTACGATTGCTGGAAGGAACACGACCCCGCCAAAGGCAAGCAGGCCTTGCTCGAAGAGATCATCGCCAACCTGCAGGCGGCCACCAACAACGCGGCCAAACTGCTGACCGCGGTGCTTTCGACCGACGGCAGTCTGTGCGACGACACGTGTCCCTGCCGCAGGTCGCTCGAACTGGCTGTCTGGACCGGCGCCGATGTGATCGACGCACATAAGAAAGAATCGCTCAGCGTTTTATTCGAATAGAGGTCGCCGTGGTGGATTTGCTCAACAAGGAATATGTCGTTGTCCTGCAGTGCGATAGCGTCAAGCAGCGATGTCCGGGCTACTTTTGCGAGAAGGCATATCACGAACGTACAGGCGGATTCGCCGCCTACCCGAAGGACAAGGCGTACCGCGTGCTGTACATGACGTGCAGCGGCTGCTGCGGGCGGGCAGTGCATCGTAAATTGACACTCCTGAAGCGCAGGCTCAAGAAAAAGGAAGGCATCGGCATGGACAAGATCGTCGTGCAGCTTTCTTCATGCATGACCAAAGACAATTACCATGCACCGCCGTGTCCGCATCTTGACTACATCAGGACGCTCATCAGCCGCATCGGCATCGACATATTGGAAGACACGGTGATCAGCGAACTGTCTGAGAAACGACGCGCCGACGGCGTGTACGACGACTGAGCCCGCGGCGAGTGCGATGAGGAAGGATCCTACGAAAAGCCTGTTCGAAAGCGAGGAAGCCGCAGAGGCCGCCGATCTGAATGTCGTGCGGCTTGCGTTCGATACGGGGGCCGATACCGAGTTCGATTACGCCGTGCCGCAGCGGCTCTGGCCGGTCACCGTCGGGCAGCGCGTCGAGGCGCCGTTCGGCCGGGGCAACAGGCCGATAACGGGCTTCTGCGTGGGAGTGATCACGGACGCCGACGAGCGGGCTAAGGCACATCGCTTTAGACTGAAGACAATCAAAAGGGTGCTCGACCCTGAGCCGCTGATCGATGATTCGCTGATGGCGCTGGCCCGCTGGATCAGCGCCTATTATGTCTGCCCCCTGGGGCAGGTATTGGCAGCCATGGTGCCCGCTGCCGTGAAGAAGGGAATGGGCGTCAGGAAGGAGATACTCGTCTACCTGGCCGGCGGCGAGGATGCCGAGCAGACGGCAAAGGGGCAAAAACAGCAGGCGATCATCGACATTCTGCACCGGGCCGGGGCGGTAAACGCGGAAACCGCCATGTCCAAGGTTCAACTGCTGGAAGCGGCAGACTGCACCGAGGCCCCGCTCAAGCAGCTTGTGCGCAAAAGGACCGTCGCAATGTGCCTGAAGGAATTCATACGGAGCGCGCCTGCCATACCGGGCGGCATCCAGGCCCCGCCGCCTGCGATTCAGCTCAATGCGGATCAGCAGAACGCGGCCAGGCACATCGCCGACGAACTCAACACGCGGCGGTTCGGCGTAAGTCTACTCTACGGCGTCACCGACAGCGGCAAGACAGAGGTTTACATCCGTTCAATTCAGACCGCTCTGCAGCAGGGCCGAAAGGCCATCGTGCTTCTGCCGGAAATCGCACTGACGGCACAAACGGTGGAACGGTTTCGTTCGCGCTTCAAACGGCTGGCGGTGCTGCATTCGCAACTGACCGGCCCGCAGCGAAACGCCGAATGGCGGCGGATCAAGGCCGGCGAAGCGGACGTCGTCATCGGGGCACGTTCGGCGATCTTCGCCCCTGTGGCCGACCTGGGGCTGATCGTCGTCGATGAGGAGCACGACGCCGGCTACAAGCAGGACACCACGCCGCGCTATCACGCCCGCGACGTGGCGATCAAACGGGCCCAGCTCGCCGGCGCGCACTGCCTGTTAGGCTCGGCAACGCCGTCTCTTGAGACGCTGCACAATTGCCGCACAAAAAAGCACTTCACACTGCTGCGCCTGCCGCGGCGGGTGATGGACCTGCCTATGCCGGAGATCATACTCGTCGACATGTCGCGGGCCTCTTCCGAGACGGGGCGGCACAATGTGCAGTTGATCAGTCCGCTGCTGGAACAGCGCCTCGCCGAGGTGCTCGCCCGGGGGGAGCAGGCGATCCTGCTGCTCAACCGTCGCGGCTACAGCAACTTTGTGTTTTGTCCGAGCTGCCGGCACACGCTGCACTGCCACAACTGCGACGTGACCTTGACATTTCACAAGAAAGCCGACGTGAAGAAACGCCAGACCGTCCTGGGCAGGCACATGGCCGCGGGTTACGCGATGTGCCATTACTGCCTTTCAAAGACGCTCGTGCCCGAATCATGCCCGCTCTGCGGCAAACACATGACGATGGTCGGTATCGGCTCCCAGCGGCTCACGGAGGAACTGGCCGGGAAGTTCCCCGCGGCCCGCGTGCAGCGCGTCGACACTGACAGCATGCAGGGGGCCGACCCACAGCGGTACTATCACCTGCTGAGCGACTTCGCCGCGGGCAAAGTGGACATCCTGGCCGGCACGCAGATGCTGGCCAAAGGCCTGCACTTTCCCAACGTAACATTGGTGGGGGTGATCAGCGCCGATACGGCCCTTGCGCTGCCCGATTTTCGCGCTAACGAACGGACGTTTCAGCTCATTTCGCAGGTCGCGGGGCGGGCGGGCCGATCCGAAAAACGCGGCACGGTAGTTGTCCAGACCTTCCTGCCGGACCAGCCGGCCATCCGCTTTGCGCTCAGCAACGATTTCGAAGGCTTTGTGCGGGCCGAACTGCCCCACCGTGAGAAGTGCAAACTGCCGCCGTTCGGTCGAATGGCGATTATCCGGGCCCGGGATACAAACTTTGAGCGGCTGGAGGCCGCCTGCAATGCCATACGGCAGGGGGTGGACGATATTATCGGTCGCGAGGGGCTCAGCATCACGGTTCGCGGCCCCATGCCCGCCGCCATCAGCCGGATACACCAGTTCCACCGGATGCAGATCATCCTGCAAGCCCGCTCGGTGGAGCCCCTGACGCGGTTCTTTGCCTGCCTGCGGGGCTTGGCGCCCGTCCGGCCCGCCGTGCACGTCGCATACGACGTCGACCCAATTAATTTATTGTGATTCATTGCAGCTTGCAATCGCGTCGAAACGTGGTATATTACGGGTTTCGGCCGGGGAGTAGCTCAGCTTGGCTAGAGCGCTGCGTTCGGGACGCAGAGGTCGCAGGTTCAAATCCTGTCTCCCCGAGTCTTTTTCATGAGCGGCTGTCTCCATCAGGGCGCGACGCCATCTCACCTTGCGCGGCGAGTCTAATCGTCGCCGGCCGGTTTCACATTCCGGCGTATCAGTTCAATGAAGTCCTCCGCGTTTACAACCCGCACATCTGCATCCAGCAGTTGAATTGTCTCGTGGATATCATCCATGCCCTTGCTCCAGGCATGAACTGTCACAAACGTGTAGCCATTCGGGCTTGTCGGATCTTTCGGCAGTGCATTGATGCTGCGCGCCAGGGATTCGGCCGTCGGACGCACCGCAGAGTAGAACTGTTCCGTTCTGAAGTCAAAACGGGCAGTGACCATGGGTTTACCATCGAACCAGAAGATCTTTCCCCCATGCGGGGCGTACTGCACGTACTCCAGGTAAAACAGCCCTCTGAGCTGCTCCAGCGCCATGAAGGGCTTGATCTTGCCTTCATAGTAACGGTGTGACAGTTGCCTCTCCGGCAGAACCCTGTCGATTACGAGAAGCGTCCGCAGGTCCGCCCTTTTCAGGAATCCTGCCAGTCGCCTGGCATGACTCTCCATGTGTGGCGCAACGTTGGGGTAAAAGTATCCCAGGCCGCAGTAGGCCACAAAGGTGTCGTTCGGTGTGGCGGCCTTATACCACATCTCCAGCCCGGCCGGCGACAGTTCGACAAGCGACGGCGCCATGCCCCAACTCATCGCAAATTGGCCCCGATGCGGATTCGCATAGAACTTCCTCGTCGAAAAAAAGGAATCCGTCCCGATCTCGGTCAGGATGTTATCCATGTCGCTCATGATGAACGTGACGTAATGCACGCCTGTCTCGGACGGCGGTTCCCTGCGAACGATCTTCTGTGCAAACTGCCGGTCCTTCAACACGCTGCCCATCGAGGCATGAACGGAAAGATTCAGCATCCAGTCACTGGGTATCTGAAACAGGCCCTCTTCCGAATGCAGTTTGATCGACAGGCCTTCATCGCTGGTCGTCGGGTCCTGCCAGCCGTACACGGGAGAACACGGCGCCATACTGCCATAGACTTTTCGCGAATACGCCTCGTCGTCATACCACCAGTCCAACGCCTTAAGGGCCGGGCCGAAATCCCGCAAGTAAGCCACGCTGGGGTGCCTGCGATAGTCGTTGGTGTGAACGATGATGGCGTTGTTGTTCAGCTTGTCGCGATAGTTCTCATACACCCAGCGACAGTCTTTGCCGCGAACGTCCAGCGTCCTGGAATAGCCGGCGGCCATGGCGATCGCCTCGAGATCAGCGTCGATTGCGATCGCGTCCAACAGACCTGCCATCGAGGAGGCGGCAGAAATGGATGGCTTATCGTCCATGTCATAGAGTACATATTGGCCGCTGGTGTACGGTTTCAGTTCCGCCAGTAAAGCCGGAAAGTCCCTTGCATACTTCCGGTCAAAGCGGATGCCGTAGTTTTCAGCTAAGTAGTTCAGGAACGTATCGTCGCCGTTATCAACCCATACTCTCGGCCGGTCTGTTCGCGAAACGACCCCCTGCAGAGTCTGTATGGCAATGAGTTGGTTATCCTCGGAACGCCGCCTGCCTTTCGTAAAGACATACAGGCTGTCACCGGCCTTGAGCGGCTTGATATCGCCATAAAGGGGGGCGTATCCCGGCACTTCGATTATCTCTCCTCTGGCGCCCATCACCGACAGACCGGCAGACAGCAGCAGGCACATCACAACATCCGCCCCAAGGCGACCATTTGAACCCCGACACAACATAATTCAGTCCTTTCAATCAGTTTTCTTGCGCAACCACCGGCCGCCGCGCATCTGTACGTATCCGAGGCCATCATACAAATGATGCCCGCGTCGGGCAAATCCGGCGGCCTTGGCCGGGGGGCGATTTGGCGGCCGGCCTTATTATCGGTCACAATCCATCTTTTTTCACCTCCGGCCGGCAGAATCACATCTGCCTCCTAAAGTGCGTCTTTTTGAATGACGAAATTAGCATGCCGACTTGTCGACGGTGACGATAGGCACATTTGTATTCCAGATGTCGGAGGTATGGTGTGATGAAAAGAAAGTGGGAGTTTGTTAGACGCACGTTGTGTCTTTATCTCGTTCTGAGCCTTCTTCTTCCCGGATGTACCACCAGGTACGGTCGTGTCCTGACGTCCGCCAAAGAGCGTCCTGAGATCGCCCAGACACATTCGGAATTTTCCACGCTGGCTGACAGTTCCGATCTGCCCATCATGTACGTAAGCGAAGGCAAGATCGGCGTCTCCAAGGTCGAAGCGGCCATGGAAGAAGCCGACGCGGTCGATGCACAGGCCCGCGCGGAACTGAATAAGCAGTTGGCCGACTTCAGCGCCCGCCGCACCGAACTGGAAGCACAGGTCAACAGGAAACTCACTGAGGCCGAGGCCCTCCGTGAGAAGTATCGCAAGGAATACGAAAAGGCGATGGCGGAGATTGCCTCACGCGAGGCGGAACTGGAGGCGCTGCTCGAAAGCAAAGAGACCGCGATCGCGGCGCTCATCAAGGAAAACGACAGCAAGCGCAGCGATATCATTGCAGAGGCACGCGAGAAATACGAGCGCGAGACCGCCCGCATTGCACAACTCCGACAGATCCATGACGCAATCGAGGTCGAGAGCAACGCCAAGATTCTCGAGATGACCGAAGCGGCCAAGGCCACCCGGGAACGGGCCGCCGCCACGGTACAGGAACTCGAGGCCCAGGCCAGGTCCGTCCAATTAGCGACACAGGCCCGCGCCGACGAACTCCAGGAGCAGATCCGCTCGACCGAGGTACAGACAAAGGCCGAGGCCGACCGGCTCGACGTTCTTCGTGCAGCGATCCTGAAGGATTCCGCCGCGCATGTAAAGGAACTGCGGGCCAAGGCCGCCACGATTCAAGCGAACCTGGCGGGCGAAGCCTACCAGCTCAAACTGACGGAAGCCGCATCCGCCAGGGCCGAAGCCCAGGCAAGAACCCAGGAGAAATCCGCCGCGGCGCCGACGCGGTTTGAGCGCGCCATGGCCGAGATCGATCGGCTGCGTGCGGAAATCAGCCACCACCAGAGCACAGCCGCCGCGGACTACGATTCCGGCATGGCCGAAGTACAGGCCAGGCTCGCCGACGAATTGAACGAAATCCGCAAGATTCGCGCCGCCGCCGAGAGGACCGAGCAGGTCGCTCGCGCCGAGTTCGTGAAGGCAGAGGCCGAAGCCCGTGCCGAGGCCCTCCGCCAGACCGCAACACACGCCGAGGCGCTGGCCGAAGCCCAGAAGCGCCAGATTATCGCCGAGGCGGAAGCTGAAGCGGTACGCATCAAGCAGGAAGTGCTCGAAGAAATCGCCGCCAAGAAAGCCGCCAACAAGGTGGAGCTGGACAAGAATACCACGGTTGTCCCCCAGGTGACCGAGGCCCTGCATCAGGTGCCGGCGGTTCCGCAGGTGGCGGCCGTTGCACCACGCATCGAGCCGGAACACATTGCCTCGTACCGCATTCAGTTGGCTGAAGTAATGAGATTGTACGCCAAGGCGGATGCCCATGAGATGGTCGCCAACGCCACCGCTGCTGAGGCACAGACAAATCTCCTGGCAGTAAAGACGCAGCAGGATGCGATTGCCGCCGAGCAGTTGGCTATCGCCGATGCCCTGGAAGCCCAGGCCCGTGCGCGGTTCAGCGAGATTGAAAGCAAGACCGGAAACGAAATGGACGTCCATGAGTCCAAGTATCAGGAGCACCTGGTCCAGGCCGAATCGTTCCGCAAGGAAAGAGAAGCCGAGGTGCTGGATTGCCAGAGCCAGGCCAACGCCCTGGAGCAGATCGCCAACGCCCGCGCCGAGCAGCTTGCGGCCGAAAGCCAGGCTGTGATCGCCCGCGGCGCAAACGACGTCAAGGAACTCAACGTCATGCTTTGGGCGGTGCAGCAGCGCGGCGAAGCCGAATACTCCAAGCTGATGGCCGAAGCCCAGAGCATCTCCAACTCACAGGAGGCCCTGGCCCTGCAGATCGACGCCCAGATCGACGCGGCCCGCAGGTCGCTCGAGGCGGAACTGACGAAGATCGAAAACGCCATCTCATCCGCGGAGCGGATTGCCGAAGCTGATTATCAGGAAGCCCTGACGCAGGCGACCGTGCTGCAGCAGAAGACCGATGCCGAGATCAGCCGGCTCAACGCCCAGTTCGCGATGGAGCACGCTGTGTCCAAGGCCCAGATCGAACGTGATCGGGAGCTGGCGCTGAGCCAGAGCCTCCGCGGCGAGGCGGCCTGTGACCGGATGGTTGCCGACGCCAACACGATGAAGCTGTGCGGCAACGCCGACATCGACGCCAGGCATGCCGCCGCCCAGGCGGACATGAACATCATCCTGGCCTCCAATGCGGCCAAGCGCGAGGCGGCCCAGGTCTACCTCAATGCGGTCAAGGCACGCTTTAATGCACGCATTCAGCAGGTCAAGGCCGAGCGCATAATCGAGCAGGCCGGCCAGGAGAATGCCGTCGCCCTGAAGCGGACCGATCTGGCGACCGCCCTGGCCGAAGCGAACGCGGCCCGCGAGAATTCCGCACGCAAACTGGCCGAGCTGAAGAAGCGGCAGTCCGAGCTTCAGGTCGCCTCCATGACGAACTGGTCGGATAAGCTCGCTATGGTCAGGAACGCCGCTGCCGAACTGGACTTCCCCGAAGTGCAGGTTAAGACCCAGCCGGTCGTTGAGATCCCGGTCGAAAACTCGCCGTTGAAGAAAGCCGTTAACTGGCGCGTCGGCCAGACGCAATAAAGTCCCACAGCATCGTACCTCCAAGGCAGGACGGGTACATGATACCCGCCCTGCCTTTTTCCTTTTATGGCACCGCTTGTCATTTCGCCCAATTTTTCCCGTCGGGCTTGGCCTGATTGCGATGTTCAGGTAGAATAGCCGCCCCGGCACGCTGAGGGTTCGGGAAGAAGCGTAAATGGACTTTGTAAGAGGTAAGGCTGAACAATGACAAACGACAAGGCACATGGCTGCGGCAAAGCGCAATACCTTTGCGGCAAGCGGATTCTCCCGGAACCGGTCACCAAAGCGACCGACATCGTACAGCTCGTTGACAACATGGACGCTTACAACGCAGGGCGTCTGCGGGCGGCCTGCCATCTGCTCCGGGATAAGTATTCCCAACCGGACGTCACCGTCGGTATGAGCATCGCCGGGGCATTGATCCCCGCCGGTATGGGACCGTCGGCTATCATTCCGCTGATGAACCACGGCTTCGTTGACTGGATCTGCACAACCGGCGCCAACATGTATCACGACATGCATTTTGCCTTCAACCTGCCCATGCACCGCGGCAGCGCCCGCGTCGATGACGCCGACTTGCGAGACAAGGGCATCACACGCATTTATGACATTCTGTTCGATTACGAAGTCGTCCTGCTGGAAACGGATCGCCGCCTGCAGCATATTCTGCTCAGGCCGGAGTTCCAGAAAGAGATGGGCACACGGGAATTCTATCACCATCTCGGCAAGGTGCTCAATGAGTACGAGCAGGCCAATGGCCTGGGTCAGGTCAGCGTGCTGGCGGCGGCATATCGCAACGGCATTCCGGTGTTCACCTCATCGCCGGGCGATTCGAGCATCGGCATGAACGTCGCCGCCCTGGAACTGCTGGCCGAGGCATCGGGCATGCAGGACCGCTTCAAGCTGAAGATCAACCCCAGCATCGATGTCAACGAATCGACCGCCATCATCCTCAACGCCAAGCGCTATGAGAAGGGTAAGACCGCCGTACTGCTGATCGGCGGCGGCAGCCCGAAGAATTTCGTGCTGCAGACGGAGCCACAGATCCAGGAGGTCCTGATGATCCCGGAGGTCGGGCAGGACTACGACATCAACATAACCGACGCTCGACCCGACACCGGCGGCCTTTCCGGAGCGCCGCCCAGCGAGGCGGCAAGCTGGGGCAAGATTGATCCCAGCAAAATCGACGAGGCGGTCACGGCCTATCTCGACGCCACGGTAGCCCTGCCGATCATGGCCGCCTACGTCATTCGCACAACTCAGCCGAAGCAGCTAAGACGCCTGTATGACCGCCGTGACGAACTGCACAAGAACCTCATCGAATCGTATCTGGCGAACAACCCGGAAGTTGAAACGCTCAGAAAGATGATGCAGAAGCTGCCGGTCTGATACAGAACAACGTAGAAAAAGAATCCTTCGGACTGGCAGCGAGGACTGCGCCGCCAATGCATCCGGAGCCGGCGGCCGAGGGTTTGAGCTTCGACGTTTGCAGCAGTACCCTGCTTCGCAGGCGCAAAGATCCTGCACGTCAACAACTGGCAGCCGGGATGGCCGGCTCAGGCGACCGTGATCGAGCCATCCAGATAGACGTCCTGGATCAGGTTCAGCAGTTCAACACCTTCCTTCATGGGACGCTGGAAGGCCTTGCGCCCGCTGATGAGGCCAATACCGCCGGCTCGCTTGTTGATGACCGCCGTCCGCACCGCCTGCGCAAAATCATTCTTGCCCGAAGCCCCGCCGGAATTGATCAGCGGCGCCCGGCCCATATAGCAGCAGGTAACCTGAAAACGCGTCATCTCGATGGGGTTGTCGTCCGGCATCAGTTCACCATAGACACGCGGATCGGTCTTGCCGAACCTCAGCGCCTCGAAACCGCGGTTGGACACCGGCAGTTTCTGCTTGATCATGTCGGCCTCGATGGTCACGCCAAGGTGATTCGCCTGTCCGCTGAGGTCCCCCGCCACATTGTAATCAGCCTCACCGGTCTTGAAGGCGCTGTTGCGCAGGTAACACCACAGGATCGTCACCATGCCCAGTTCATGCGCGATCTCGAAAGCCTGCGAGACCTCCTCGATCTGGCGATCGGACTCGGCCGAGCCGAAGTAAACAGTCGCCCCCACGGCCGCGGCCCCTAAATCAAACGCCTGCTGCACGGAGCCGAAGAAGATCTGGTCGTATTTGTTGGGATACGTCAATAGCTCGTTGTGGTTGAGCTTGACGATGAACGGAATGCGATGCGCATACTTCCGCGAGACCGCGCCCAGCACGCCTAACGTCGACGCAACAGCATTGCAGCCGCCCTCGATAGCCAGCTTGACGATGTTGGCCGGGTCGAAGTACTGCGGGTTAGGCACAAAACTTGCGCCCGCCGTATGCTCGACACCCTGGTCGACCGGCAAAATCGAGACGTACCCGGTCCCGCCCAGGCGGCCATGGTCCAGTATCGCCTGAAAATTTCGCAGCGTGCCGGGCTTGCGGTCACTCAGCGCCACAACGCGGTCCACGAAGTCTGGCCCGCACAGATGCAGCAAATCCCTGCTGAAACCGCGCGCCCTGTAATTCAGGAGTGCATCCGCCTCGTCGCCTAACAGCTCGTAAATCCTCTGATTCGCCATGTCTCTGGCCCCTCGCCTGAAAGTTCGCCTGATGTCTCAAGCGCTCTTTTCGGCGTTCATCCACGCCTTGCCGAGAAGTTTTCGACAGCAACCGTGCGGTTAAGGAATCGACGTCCGGATAGACATGACAAACCAATCCAATTCGACGCACTGCGCAAACTGTGTCCTGCCAGCACCCACACCGCGGGTGGTCAAGGTACCACGCATGAATCGAGGCATTTCCCCCTGCAGGTCACGCGGCTAATCCGGTTTCTTCAGTTCCTCGACGTTTGGCAGGTCCTTGAGCGATTTGAGCCCGAACACGTCGAGAAAACGGCGGGTCGTGCCGTATAGCATGGGCCGGCCCAACACCTCCGCCCGGCCGACGATCTTCACAAGCCCCTTGTACATCAGGTTGCGCAAAACCTCCCCGCTGGCCACGCCGCGGATCGCCTCGATATCGGCACGGATGAGCGGCTGCTTATAAGCCACGATCGCCAATGTCTCCAGCGCCGCTTGCGTAAGCTTGTTGTCGGTGCGGACGCGAAGCAGCTTGCGAAGCCACGGGTTGTAGGCCGGTAGCGTCATCATCTGGTAGCCGCCGGCGATCTCCTCGATGCGAAACGCACAGTTGGCGCGCGCATATTTCTTGTTGAGCTGCTTGACGCTGCGGCGAACCTGCTTGATCGAACCCGCCTCCAGCACACTGACCAGCCGCGAGGCCGTCATCGGCTCGTCTGCCGCAAAGAGGATCGCCTCCACCACCGAATCCAGGTCCGTCGCGACCTCGCTGTCATCATCAGTCCCCTCCTCCATATCGTCTTCGGACTCGTCCTCTTCCGCTTCCGACGGACCATCAAACTCCTCATCGTCACCGCCATCATCGGCGGCACGCGCCTCGACGAACTGTTCGACCAGTTGATCGTCACTGATCCCCTCGTCCGCCTCGTCGCGCCGCGGCGACTCCGTATCGCCCCGCGACAGATCTGCCGACGTATCCTCGAAGGCATCTCCAGGCTGGGGCGTCTCGGCCGCCTCCATCCCGGTTTCCTGCTGTGTCATATCGTTTTCCAAACAAACGGATCCTTGTCTTTGTCGCTTTGCCATATTGTGACGGTCGGGAGCCTTTTTTTCAACTGCTTTACGAGATTTTTCAAGGCGAAACGCTCCGACACGGTGTGCGACAGGCAGATGCAGGTCAGCCCCGCTTCCTGCGCCAACAGGGCGTGGTGATGTTTCAGTTCGCCGGTCAGATACAGGTCGCATTTGCGGTCAATGACCGTATTGATCAGGCCGCCGCAGGTCCCCGCGCAAACGGCCGCGGTTCTGGCGATGCGCCTTGGATCGCCAACGATACCCACCGCCCCGGCCCCCGTGACCTCTTTAATGTGCGGCAGCAGCTTTTCGACGGCTTGTGGCTCCCTGAGCCGGCCCATCCGCCCCAGACCGAACACCTTCTCGAAGTCCCAGTGCCGCACGACGTCAAACGCGGGCGTTTCGTACGGATGGGCCTTGCGCATGGCCGCGATCACCGCCGCCACCTTATCCGCCGGCACGATCGATTCGAACCGCACCTCCTGAACCGTCTCAAGTTTACCCTCCTGCCCGATGGCTGGTTTCGCCCCTTCCAGCGGCACAAACGTCCCGGTCCCCTGCACACGGAACGAGCATTTTGCATAGTTGCCAATCTGTCCGGCTCCGGCTGCGTGCACGGCCTCCGCCACCTTGTCCACGTCGGCGACAGGCACGAACGTGATCAGTTTGTACAGCGGCCCCGCCGGATCATCCACGTAATCGCCGATGGGCGTGCAGTCAACAAGGCCCAGCACGTCGGCCAGCGCATCATTGACGCCCCCGGCGACAACGTCGAGCGACGTGTGGATTGAATACACGCCGATGCCCGCATGAATGAGTTCATACACCACCCCCGCAGGACCGTCCGCCGTGATCTTCTTCAACCCGTCCCAGATCACCGGATGATAGCTGACTATCAGATCGGCCTCGACCGACTTCGCCTCGGCGACAACATCCCTGGTGATGTCGATGGTCACCAGTATGCGCCTGATCTCGCGATCACGGTCGCCGATCAGAAAACCAACGTTGTCCCAGCTCTGTGCGAGTTTCAACGGCGCAATCGCATCGATTTCGGCAGCAATACGATCTATTTTCATCGTACGTCTCCTGAAAGCCTATTGTGTCGCCACATACTCGTTGAACAGCGTAAGCACGCGTTTTGTCACGGGCCCCGGCTTACCATCGCCCACTGTATGCGCCTCCACCGCAACGACCGGCAGGACCAACATCACCACATTCGTTATGAACACTTCATCCGCCCCCAGAAGGTCGTGCACCGTCAGGTCCTTCTCCTCCAATGCAATATTCACCGCCGCCGCAAGCTCCAACACGGTCTTTCTCGCAATCCCCGGCAGTATGCCCGCCGCCGCTCCCGGCGTGTAAACCTTGCCGTCCTTCACGAGAAAAACATTGCTGATGCAGCCTTCGGCCAGTCGATTGTCCGTCGTGAACCACAAGGCCTCAGCGGCGAGCTTGCGATGCGCCGCACCCAGAACGATCAGCCGCGACGCATAACACGTGCTCTTGTGGCCGCTCAGCGGATCCGTCGGATTCTGACGCGCCTCGGTAAGCACGACTCTCACGCCGCGTTCATAATACTCCGAAGGATACGGCTCAAAGTCGGTGGCCGTGATCAGCAGTGTGGCCTTTGCCTCGCCCTCTGCCCGCGGCGGGCCGCTGGTCAGCGTCAGCCGCAGCCGCGCCTCCGTCAGGCCATTAGCCTCCAACAGCATCCTGATGGCATCCGCCAACTGCCCCCTGTCATAGCCATGCTCTATCGAAAGGGTTCGTGCGCTGGCTAAGAGACGGTTAAGATGATCATCGAGCCGAAAAACCTTGCCTCTATGGCACCGCATCGTCTCGAAGAGGCCCATGCCGTAGAGGAATCCACTGTCGTTGTGCGCAATCGCGGCTTCCGTCGCGTCCACAAGCCCTTCGTTTAAGAAGACTTTCGCCATATCTCCATCCCCTCACTACCGCGATTCCGCTGCCCGGATACTGAAACGATTCGCCTCGCAATCTGTGTCGTTGCCGCACAGTACGGCCGGCAGATAGCGCCGCAAGAAAACCTCTGCGACCGCCTCAACGCAGTGCCGCCTCTTGTAACTGCTGCAGTGCAGGCCCGCCGGCCATCGCATGCCTGCAGCGCACGATCTGCCTGATAACACGGTCATGACCCGCCCGCCCCGCCGTCAAAGGTTTGCAGTATCTCAACGGATGCCGAAGCACCGATGCGGCTGGCGCCCGCGGCCAGCATATCCAGAGCCTGCTGCGCGGTCCGAATGCCGCCAGCCGCCTTGATCCGGCAATCCGGGGCGCTCTCCGCCATAAGCGCTACTGCATGGACAGTCGCACCTCCGGCCGGCAGAAAGCCGGTGCTGGTCTTGATAAAGTCAACCCCCACCTGCTGGCAAATCTGACAGGCGAAGACAATCTGCTCATCCGTCAGGGCCGCCGATTCGATGATAACCTTCAGCAGCACCCGCGGCCTCATCTTGCAGCATTCCCGCAGCACCGCCATCAAATCCGCCGCTAATCGACCCGCGTCCCGCTCTAAGATGGCCGACAGATCCGCCACCATGTCGATCTCGTCTGCCCCGGCCATAATCGCCTCGCGGGCCTGACGCATCTTGATGCTCGGCGAATCCGCCCCGAACGGAAACCCCGCCAGCCCAACCACCTGCACCCGTTCTCTGCGCAGCAGGTCCGCCGCCAGCGCCGTCCATCGCGGCAGTACGCACACCGCATAGAAGCCGTAGGCGATCGCTTCACGGCAATGCCGCTCGATATCCTCCCTCGTCGCCAAGGGCGTCAGCAGCGTATGGTCAATGCACCCCGCCAATCCCTCCCTGGAACTGAAGGGATTCAACCCCGTTTTCATATCGCCTGAAGCTTCAGGTCCGTGCCGCTCCATGTCACGTCTCCGCCATCGCGTATTCGGCTTTGAAGAATGCCACCGCCTCGGCCATGCTTGCAAAAACCTTTGTCGCCGTCTGCGTGACAAACACCGACGGCCCCGCCGGCGCCGTCCACACTACGTACACGTCCTTGGCGGCCTCATGGGCGTGCTGAAGCTCCCGCTCCACGCCGCTGGAAATCGCCGCACGACCGTCCGGCAGGCCCGGTATGCAGCTTATGATCATGTCCGACTGGTCGATCAGCGCAAAATCCCGCGCGTAAATCTGACTGTTGATGTCCGGACGGATCTGCTGCACCTCCCGTGCATCGAACCGAATATGCCGGCCCAGCGCGGTCACCTCGATGTGCTGTCTGCCCGCAGAAATCGCCTCCGCCGCCCACACCGGCAGATACGCCTCCTCCAGATCCGCCGGATCGAAACACGTAAACATCTCCTTCATCTGCTTGCGAAACCGGCCGATCTCCGCCACCGCCGCCGGCTGATCCATCACGTGCGTCATGGGAAAACTCAAGTAAGCCTTCTTGCGCTGCGGCTCGAAAGCCAACCGATAAAATGTTTCCGTCGTTGGCTTCTCCACCCCCCGGGCCAGACAATAAAACTGTGCCGACGCATTGGTCCCCCGCTGCATCATCTCCGTCGCCAGCAACTCCTCCTCGCGCCACACAAGCAAATCCTTCAGCGAATGGCGAATCGGGTGCTCCTCCGTCAGCCGCACATGGAGCGCCTCCACCCCGTCGACCATGCACACGTACATATCCGCATCAAGCTGCCGCATCTGGTCGAAGTCGAACGCCGGAAAAAGACCATGCCGCCAGCGGAACGTGGCATGCGTGTTCACGATCACGTGTTCGACCTTCCGCGACCGCGCGATGATATCCTTCATCACACTTCGCCGCAGGTTGTGAAGTCGCTTCAGCGGTATGTCCAGTATGCGGCCCGCCGAGATGTCCGGCGCCTCGGCGTACATCATATCCCCCACATTGCAAAGGAGAATCTCAATGCCGCGACCGGCCGCAAGCGAACACACCTCCTCCAGATAGTGCTTCTTGTCAATGCCAACCGTTCCTGTGACGACAATGATCATTTTCTACCCTGTGCTCTCCCATGCCCCGATGCGTCCATCAGCCATCAGCACGCTTGCCGACGGACTATCCTGCCCCCGTTCAGCGTTTCACAGATTCTGCAAACGCTGCTGCTTGTCATAGTCCTGCAGCGCTGCAATTAATTCGTCCATTTCACCTTGGATTATGCGGTCCAGGCTGTACAGCGACAAGTTTATTCTGTGGTCCGTCAGTCGGTTCTGCGGGAAATTGTACGTCCGAATCCGCTGCGACCGGTCGCCTGAACCGATCATCGTCCGCCGCTTGTCCCCCCGGTCCTTGTCGATGCGGCTCTGGTAATACTCGTACACGCGGGTGCGAAGAATGCGCCATGCCTTGGCCCGGTTCTTGTGCTGGCTCTTCTCCTCCCGCATGTTGACCGTAATTCCCGTGGGCAAATGCTCCAGTTTGATAGCACTGTTGAGTTTGTTGACACTCTGCCCGCCCGGCCCGCCGGCCCGACTGACGTGTTCCACCACGTCGTTCGGGTCGATCTGCACATCAACCTCTTCCGGCTCCGGCAGAACCGCAACCGTCGCCGCCGAAGTATGGATACGCCCCTGCGATTCCGTCTCCGGCACGCGCTGCACGCGATGCCCGCCGCCCTCGTAACCAAGTTCAGCCCACACGCCCGGCCCCTTGACATTAATGATGGCCTCACGAAGACCGCCCATCTCCGTCGGACTGAACTCAAGGACCTCCACCTTCCAGTGCCGCCGCTCCGCGTACTTGGCATACATGTTGTACAGGTCGCGGGCAAACAGTGCCGCCTCCTCCCCTCCCGTACCCGGCCGAATCTCTATGATGATTGAATCGATCGCCGCGTCGTCGGCCATCACCAGGGTGTCCTTGATTTCCTCCATCAGGGCCGACTTCTGCTCGGTAAGTTGCGCTATCTCCTCCTCCGCAAGTTGCCGGAACTCCTCCTCGGTATCCGCATCGGCCAGCATCGTCTCGGCGTCCTGGATTTGCGCACCGAGTTCCTTGAACTTGCGATAACGCAGGATCAGCGGCCTCAGCTTGCCCTGTTCCTTGCTCAGCGGGATCAGCCGGGCGGGGTTGCCCGAAATTTCAGGGTCGCTGATCTGCTTCTCGATCTGCGCATAGCGAGCATCAAGTTCCTCAAGCTTGACCAACAACTTGTCCTGCTGCTGTACCATTCACTGTCCGGCCGCACATCCGCGGCACATCGATTCTACGCTCACGCGCAGGTTAAGGACAAAAAAATTACGCTGCCAATACGTGATCTGTTAAATCATGACCGACAGCGCAAGTTGTAGATAAAAAGCCGCTACTTCTTTTTCTTGAAGTACTCCGAGCCGAATTTCTTCTGGAACCGCTCAATGCGCCCCGCCGTGTCCACGAACTTCTGCTTGCCCGTATAGAACGGATGACACATCGAGCAGATTTCCGCATGAATTTCCTTCGCCGTACTGCGGGTCTCAAACGTGTTGCCGCATCCGCAACGCACCTTAACGACGTGATAGTCCGGATGGATGCCTTCTTTCATGGTATTAAGCTCCCTGTCTTGTCTCGTATAACAGAAACTTGAAATTATACCAAAGAAGCCCGCGGTTTCAATCAGTTTTTTCCAAAAATCCGCAGTGCTGACGAACGACGACCCGTCGAGATAAGCCCCCCGCTTACTCGTTCGCCACACCGGCCGCAGCATACGCCTGTGCCAGGGTCTCCTTGAGGGTCTCGGCCGAAGCCACAAGTGCTTCCTGCTCCTTCTCCGATAGAGGCGCTTGCAGAATTGAACTGATGCCCTCGGTACCCACCACGCAGGGTACGCTCAGACAGATATCGCGTATCCCGTATTCACCCGTGAGCAGCGTTGAGACCGTCAGAACACTGTTTTCGTTGCGTAGAATCGCCTCGGAAATCCGCCGCAGCGCCAGCCCGATGGCCCAATATGTCGCACCCTTATAATCGATGATGTGATATGCCGAACTCCGGACCGCCTCCTCAATTTTCCGATGTTCTACATCATGTTCACACCGCCCGCACGCCATGCAGTAGTCCCGCACGCGCACACCCCCGATATGCGCCATGCTCCATGCCGCAAACTCCGTATCCCCATGCTCACCAAAGACATACGCGTGAATGCTGCGAGGATCCAGACCGCAGAGTTCACTGAGCATATACCGGAAGCGGCTGGTGTCCAGGACCGTGCCGGACCCCATCACCCGCCCGCGCCGCCACCCTAATTTGCGGATTGCCACATAGGTCAGAATATCAACGGGGTTGGTAACCACAATAAGCACGCTTTCGTGGCAGTATTCGGCGATTTCATCGCAGATTCCCGATACAATCTCCGTGTTTTTACGCACCAGGTCGAGCCGCGACTGCCCTGGCCTCTGCTTGGCACCCGCCGTCAGAACGATCAGATTCGCGTCGGCACAATCCGGATACGCACCTGTGCGTATCAAGACCGGCGGCACAAACGCCAATCCATGACAGAGGTCCATAACCTCCCCTTCAGCCTTTTGCTGGTCTACGTCGATCAGCACGATTTCATTGGCCAGCCCGGTCTGCATGAGGACGTAACAATATGTCGCCCCGACAGCCCCGGCCCCAATGACCACCACTTTTCTCGATTGAAACGCCTGCATTTTCACCCCCTTGCTCAAAAGTTTACCTATTTTAACATCGGCACTCCGCTCGCACCCGACCACTTGCACGCCCGAGCCTGTCCCGGTTCATGCCTCGCGCCAACTAAGCATTTTGCACCGCAGCCGCGGATAAGGTATACTACGGCCCTGATTGGAAAACGATCCTGTTTTTAGGAAAGGGTGCATCTCATGAGTATTCGCAATCAGGTCCTCTCAAGCGTAATTAGCCTCTGCATCGCACTGACATCCCTCTGCCCGGCGCAATCCGCACAACTGCAGCGTGATTACTACGTCACGCCGGTACCGTTCAACGAGGTCCACGTCACAGACTCCTTCTGGACGCCGCGGCTTGAAACCAACCGCGCCGTCACAATCCCATACGCTTTCGAACAATGCGAACAAACCGACCGCATCAGCAACTTCGAAAAAGCCGCCGGCCTCCGCGACGGCAAGTTCGTAGGCATCTACTTCAACGACTCCGACGTCTATAAGATCATGGAAGGCGCCGCCTACTCACTGCAGGTCAACCCCGACCGCATGATGCGCCTCTACCTCGACCAGCTCATCCGCGTCATGGCGGCCGCACAGTGGGAAGACGGCTATCTCTACACCTTCTACTCCGTCCCCGAACGGCAGCCGGAAAAGCGATGGAGCAATATCGAAGTACTGCACGAACAGTACTGTGCCGGCCACATGTACGAAGCCGCCGTCGCCCACTACCAGGTAACGGGCCAGCGAACGCTCCTCGATATCGCAATCCGCAATGCCGACCTGATCTGCAAGGTGTTCAACCCTGACGGCCGCACCGACCCGCCGGGTCATCAGGAAATCGAGATCGGCCTCTGCAAACTCTACCGCGCCACCGGCGACGAGAAATACCTTAACCAGGCCAAGTTCTTCCTCGACCAGCGCGGACGCACCGGACGCCGCGGTCCCGACGGCAAGAAGGGCCTCTACGGCATGTACTCACAGGACCACGTCCCCGTCACCGAACAGACGACCGCCGTCGGCCACTCCGTCCGCGCAGTCTACCAGTACACCGGCATGGCCGACGTCGCCGCACTCACCGGCAATATGGATTACATCCGCGCCATTGACACCATCTGGAAAGACGTCGTCGAAACCAAACTCTACATCACCGGCGGCATCGGCGCCGAGGGCGGCCACGAAGGCTTCGGAGGCCATTACCAACTGCCCAACATGACCGCCTATTGCGAAACCTGCGCCTCCATCGCCAACATCCTGTGGAACAATCGCATGTTCCTCATGACCGCCGACGCCAAGTACATCGACGTCCTCGAACGGACCCTCTACAACGCCGCCCTGTCCGGCATCTCCATGACCGGCGACCTGTTCTTCTATCCCTGCGTCCTGGAATCCGTCGGCCAGCACCAGCGAAGTCCGTGGTTCGGCTGCGCCTGCTGCCCCTCGAACGTCGCACGCTTCATCCCCTCCGTCCCCGGCATGGTCTACGCGCACAAAGACGGCGACGTCTACGTCAATCTGTACGTGGGCGGCAAGGGTTCTCTGAAGCTCAGGAACAACCGCATCACATTGAAGCAGGAAACCCAATACCCCTGGCAAGGGGCCGTTCGCATAACCATCGAACCTGAAAAAGAAGACACATTCGCCGTCCTGCTTCGCCTGCCCGGCTGGACCCGCAACGAACCCGTACCCGGCAATCTGTACACTTATCTGCACAAGACATCGGATACGATATCATTGAAGGTAAACGGTGAGGCCCCCAACGTCGAGCTTGAAAAAGGCTACGCACGCATCGACCGCCGCTGGAAGAAAGGTGACACAATCGAACTCAACCTGCCCATGCCGGTCCGCCGTGTCCTTTCGCATCCGAACGTCGTAACCAACAGGGGCAAGGTGGCGCTCGAACGCGGCCCCATCGTGTTCTGCCTCGAAGGTCCCGACAACAACGGCCAGGTCCTCGACGTCTACATCCCCGACGACGCCGAGTTGAAAACCGAGTTCCGGCCCGACCTCCTCAACGGTGTCATGACCATAAAAGGCGTCGGCCGCACAGCCAAGCGCACGCTCGACGGCCGCATAGTCCCGCATGTCGAGAAGCACTTCACCGCGATCCCCTACTATGCATGGGCACATCGCGGCGCCGCCCACATGACCGTTTGGCCCGCCCGTACGCCCGAAGCCGCCCGACCCGCCCCGGCCGACACGCTCGCTTATACAAGCAGGACGACGGCATCCTTTGTGCACGTCTCACTGGACGCCATCAAGGACCAAATTCTGCCGGCCAACTCCGCAGACATGTCCTCCCTGCATCTGGACTTCTGGCCGCATAAGGGAACCACCGAGTGGGTGCAGTTCGAATGGGACGATGCCCGCGACATCTCGCGCGTCAAAGTCTACTGGTTCGACGACACCGGCCGAGGCGAATGTCGTCTGCCCGCGTCATGGCGCATCCTCTATCGCGACAATGAAGGCAGCTGGCAGCCGGCGAAAAACAAAACACCCTACATAACCGAAAAGGACGCCCTCAACCAGGTGGACATCGAACCCGTTCACACGAAAGCGCTCAGAATCGAAGCCAAATTGCAGAACAACTGGTCCGCGGGCATTCAGGAAGTTATCATCGAATAGCGTCGATCAGTCTTCCACAAGGGTTGCAGAACGGATCACGACGGGCACCTTCGGCACGTCGTCGTAATAGCCTTTGCTGGTCGTCTCCACGGCCGCAATCGCGTCCACGACGTCCATGCCCTCCGACACCCGTCCAAACACCGCGTAACCCGGATTCGAAGGCCCCCGGCAGTTGAGAAAGTCATTGTCCTTCAGGTTGATGAAAAACTGGGCCGTCGCGCTGTCCGGGTCGTTCGTCCGGGCCATGGCGATCGTGCCGCGATCGTTCTTAAGCCCGTTGGCCGCCTCGTTCCTGATCGGCGGCCGCGTCTTCTTCTGCGCCATGTCCGCCGTCAGCCCGCCGCCCTGGATCATGAAATCCGGTATCACCCGGTGGAATATCGTGCCGTCAAAAAAGCCGTCTTTCACGTAGCGAAGGAAGTTCTCAACCGTTATCTCCGCCCCATCACGATCGAGCTCCAACACAATGTCGCCGAGGCTGGTCTCGAGTCTCACGGTGTCCTTTGGCATCGTTTCTCCTGATTTGGCGCCGGCCAATCGGCTGACACACTAAGTTAGACGACTGCTATAATTGCCCGCCCCGCGTAAGCACGCCCGGGGCGTCCCCCAATCATTTCTGCACAATCGACGCCTTCTTGATGACGACCGGCTGAACCGGAAAGCTTTGCTCACCGTCTCTGACCACCGCAGGCGCCGCACCAAGGGCATCGGCAACATCCATACCCTTGATAACCTTGCCGAAAACCGTGTACCCGTAACCGTCGGGGCACGTGCCGTAATCCAGCATCGAGTTGTCTCTCAGGTTGATATAGAACTGGCTCGTCGCCGAGTCGGGCAGTGGCGTTCTGGCCATCGCGATGGTGCCGCGCACGTTCTTCAGGCCGTTGGACGCCTCGTTATTAATTGGCGAATGGGTATCCTTCGGGACCATGGACGCCGTATACCCGCCGCCCTGGATAATAGCCCCCGCCAGGACACGGTGAAAAATCGTACCGTCGTAAAAACCTTCCCGCACGTACCGCAGAAAATTCGCCACCGTCACCGGCGCTGCCGTCGGGTCCAGCTCCACTACGATATCACCCCTGGCAGTCTCCAACACTACCTGCGGCGCCTTGACCGCCGGCCGCGTTGTCGGCGTATTCGATGCCGCCGCGGGCGGCGGCGCAATCAACGTCCCTGTATCCGAAGTTACAGGATTGACGTCAGCCGACTGAGATACGGTCAGGCCGTCTTCCAAAATAACCTTTTCGCCCGGCGACCTGCTCGCATAATCTTCATCAACCCCCTCCGCGGCCTTCTTCCTGCACCCCGACAAGGCAAGACAAACCACAAGCAAACCCACGCCGATATTTGCATAAATCCTGGAAGTCATGAGCGATCCCTCTCTGAATAAATCCTTTCTACGCCTGTTTCTTCTGTGCTTATTGTGCTTATATGGCAAAAATGCCCGAAATGCAACCGCCTATGCCCCCGAAATCCCAAAATTGTCCCCTGCGAAATCACGAGAAAAGAACCAGACTCATCGCCATCACGGCCATGCCGACAATCAGCCCGTACACCGAAAGGTGATGCCGGCCGTACTCCTCCGCCGCCGGCAGCAATTCGTCAAAGGAGATGAACACCATGATACCCGCAACTCCGGCAAATAGCACGCCGAAAACGACCTCGCTGAAGAACGCCGCCAACAGCATATAGCCCACGATCGCCCCCGCAGGCTCCGAAAGGCCCGATAAAACCGAGTATACAAAAGCCTTGCGGCGGCTGCCCGTTGCATAGTAAATGGGAATCGACACCGCAATCCCCTCCGGGACGTTGTGAATGGCGATGGCAACGGCTATAGCAACACCCAGATGCGGATCCTTAAGCGCGCTTGCAAACGTCGCCAGACCCTCCGGGAAATTGTGGAACGCAATCGCCAGCGCCGTAAGCAGCCCCATGCGATAAAGCCTGTTGAAACGCGCCGCCAGCGCCGGATCGTCCATTTCCTCCGCTTTGTGTATCTCGTGAGGGTTCTCAAACGACGGCACGCACTTGTCGATCAGCGCAATGAATGCCATGCCCCCGAAAAACGCCCCAACGGTCGCCCAGTACCCGCCGTAAACGCCAATGGATGCCACCAGGGAAGCCTTGGCCTTCTGGAAGATCTCCACCAGCGACACATAGATCATCACGCCGGCCGAAAAACCCAACGCGGCCGACAGAAAACGCGTGCTCGTCCGCTTGGCAAAAAAGGCCAGCGCGCTGCCGATGCCCGTCGCCAGCCCCGCAAAAAGCGTCAGACCGAACGCCAAAGCCAGTCTTTCGGCACTCACATCCACCGCAATGCTCCTCGCTTATGTGCGCTTATGATGCCGCAACTACCCATATCCTGCAAGTCAAATCTCTGTCGCCGCTCCCCCCGCAGTCATCCTCACGGCCCGGCTCTTTTCCGCCAGACTCCCTTCATTCCTCCGGCCACCCCGCCGGGTCAATCCTGTAATAGTTCTTCAATGCTTCATACAGTTCCGGGTGCTTGCGCTGCATCTGCCTGGGCTTCTCGAAGAACGCCTCCGTAATCACCGCAAAAAACTCCGCCGGATGCGTCGCTCCATAGACGTGAATATCAGAATACCGGCCGCGCCTCGCCTTCTCGCACAACTGCTCGTACTCCGCCCCGAGCACCCGTGACCATACCGCGTAACCGCTCCGTCCATCGAGAACCGGAGCACCGTCGGCGTCGCCATCCTCCTGATCCAACTGATGGGCAAACTCGTGCAGCACCACGTTACTGCCGTCCTCGATGTTGCGTGCTCCCCTGCGAATACTGTCCCACGCCAACACCACGGGCCCGCGCCGCCACGACTCACCCAATCGCACGCTCTCCCGCTCGATCTCCATAACCCCGTCGCGAAACGTCTCCTTCGCCACGTAGCTCTCCGGATAAACATAAATCGTCTTGAGCTTGCGAAAGAACACCGTCGGCCGATTCAGCAACAGCAAACACGCCTGCGCAGCAATCGTCACGCGAATCTCATCGGTAATCTCCAGCCCCTTGCAGCCATAGAACCGCTTCTCGTCCAGAAAGACGTTCACAAGCCCGTGCAGTTGTCGCCGCAGGTCCTCCGGCAGGCGATTGTAAAGCCTCACGTTGCGCCTGCAGATCTCGCGCCACGCCTCCGGAAACGGCGCCGCCATCAGTTCACGCCGCCGCGCACGCCGCACCTTGCCCCGCCACACAAGAAACGCCCACAGCGCCGCAGCACCCCCCAGGACAATGACAACGCCGACCACAGCCCCCATATCACAACCGCCGCGGCGGCCGCATCGGCCGCGAAAGCATCCGTGCTGGCGCACTGACCAGATAAGGCGCCGCCACACCCGCATTGGCCGCACCCGCCCAAAAAGCCCGCCGATTCAATTTTCTTTCTCTACGGACAGCGCCCATGCTGATCCTCTCACGAATCCAGGCATACAACCATGGGCACGGATTATACCACCACACGCCGCATCCGTCCACCGACGCTCGCCCCCAGGCAACAGCCCGTTCTCAGGGCTTCACCGCTTCGGCACTTGTCGAAGCCCTCTCGCCTTCGCCGCCCGCAGACCGAAAGAACTTGTCCAGCACCGGCTTCTCCATGAAACACCGCCGCTCCCAGTCCCACCCGCAGACCGTCATCCGATCATCGGTAATCCGCACAACCCCGAAAACCGGATCGCCCTGAGGACAGCCCCTACGCATATAGGCAAAACCCGCCGGAGCAACCGTGTCGAACTCGAACCAGCGGCCGGCAAAAACCCTGTGAATGTGACCGTGGAAAAACGCCAGCACGTTCTTGTCCGCCACAATGTGCCACAGGTGCTCAAGCGTATCGTCGGCCTGGCGCGACAACCCGTCGGCGGGCGTCCTGTGGGGCGGCGGAGCATGCATCGCAATGATCACCGGCGTCGTATCGTCGATCCTGTCCAAGTACGCCCTCAGCCAGTCAAGCTGCTCATCGTCGAGGCTGGGAGTCCCCCCGTTCAGATGCGTGTACAGGTCGAGAACAACGAAATGTACGCCCTCCATCTCGAACGCATAATACGTGTTGTCCTGCCGCCGCGCAATCTGCCCCCGGATGTTCGTATGCTGTCGGCTGTCATGGTTGCCGGCCACTTCGTATATCTTGTCCGTCACCGTCAGATACCTTAGCGTCCGCATATAGCTCCGCTGATCGGCAAGGTTCGGATCATCCCACTCGCCCGCCAGCCCGTGCTCGGTAATATCCCCCAGGTGCAGCAGAAACGCCGGCCTGCCGACCTTCGCGTCTTCGAAAATCTCCGCCGGATACCTCGTGCCCGGCAGGCCATTCATCTGTCTGATAACCTCCAGACGCGTCGTATCCGCGTAGTCATAGGCCCCGAAGTGCGTATCGGACCACACAAAAAACGTCAGATCCCGTCCGAACGCCGCGCCGCCGACAACCAAAACCAGAAATAAAGCCGTCCGGGCCTTCACGCAAGTTCTCCTTCAACCCCATAATGTACCGGATGCCGTAGGCAACATATCGGCGCTGCGGCACGCGCACATAACGGCGACTGATAAACTCACTCGTTTCGCCCGATTGCCGGGCCCCCGGCAGAGCACCTGCCGCGGGCCCCGCCACGCGGCACTACAACGGCCGCTCGATGATCCCAATCCGCGGCTCATTGGCCGGCACGTCGTTCCACCGCCCCGCATCGGTCTGGTTCAAATGCGGCGCCTTCGAATTGATAATCACGTAGTGCTGCGCCTTGCGGTAGTTGTCCGGCTCCGGCGGCGCCCAGTTGAAGTACTCCACCGTCTCGCCGTTGACCGCCTTCCATTTGCCCTCTTCCGCCTCGTCGGTAAGCCCCGTCCAGTACTCCGTATCACCGCCGAACGTACTCACAAGCCAGTCGTTTTCCTCCTTGTTGTTGATCACAACCAGGTGTCCGCCATTGGCCTCGGCAAACGCTTTGGCCGCATGCCACGGCAGTGTAAACGGGATCGCCGCATACTGGTGCCGCCTCAGCGGATTCACAACCCACTTCAACTGACCGTCATTCTGCCCAGACGCATCGATCTTGCGCTGCAGCTCGGCCAACTGCTGCCCGTACCTGATATCCTGCGCCCGCAGCACGTTGAGCTTCTCCTCGAACGTCTTGTTCAACTGTTCCACTCGAGCCGCAACCGCCGCATCGATCCGCGCGTTAATGTTCTGTTCCATCGCATCAAGCGCATCCATGGTCGCACGTGCAAGCTCCGCCGCCGACGCCGATTCATTGGCGCTCTCCTTTGCGGTCCCCCTTGCCTTCAGTATCGCCAGACCCATCATGAGAATCAGCACCAGCACGATGGCATACGCAGCCATGTTCAAAACCGATTTGGTAGGGGTCATCCAGGCTCTCCTTCGAAGGGCATGCGGCACTACGGCCGCACGGACATCCTGTCCGTGGTCATGTCGTGTCTAACTCAACGATAACCTCTTCACCGTCAGCGACCTCCCACAGGCCCCCCACGTCGCCGGTCACCTTTCCGAAAACGTTGACCGCTGATGCCGCCTTTGGCGTCTCCCCGTCCGACGCCGGCGTCGGGCCGAAAAAGATGCAGAACGCCTTACCCACGGGCCAGTACGCCAGCTCGCCGACCGCCATCTCATCCCGGCTGTCGGCTTCGAGCCCAACGGCCACTCGCGTCGAAAAGTAAATCTCCCCACCCCACCGACGGACCCGACTGCGGATCGGCAGCGCCGCACAAATCGCCTCCGCCGTCGGCGTCGCAAAAAGCTCTGCCGCTACCGTAACCTCACCCGCCGTAATCCGCACTTTGCGACCCATCGCATCCGTCTCCAAAACGCGGCAGTTTATCCGTTGCAGCGCCGCAATTCAACCCCATCCTTCAATTTGCAGGCCGCGCAAGCCCTCCTGGCCGGCGTTGCAGTCCGGCCTCATGCGCCTGCAAATCTGGCCCGGCTCGTCAGCCCGCCGCATGACATGCAGCCAAGTAGAACCTCGAAAAACAGAGGATCTTTTGGCGGCTATGGAGCCCCCCCGGTTTTGCCGATGGTATATATAAGCGGCATAATGCCGCGAAAGTCCGGGAGGACCAATTATGGGGCGGGTAATCGGGCGTGTGCTTGAGAAGGTTTATCGGCCGCCGGCGGGGGAGCAAGCCGTGCTCTGGTGCTATCTGATGATCGAGCCTCAGAAGGGTCGACGCTTCATGATTCGCCTGCACAAGAGTCGAGTCAATCGAATCACGACGCGCGATACAGTCGCGTTCACGAAGCCGTGGTTGAAGAACACACGCGTCAGGGATATCAAGGTCCTCCGTGACAAAGAAGCGTGAGGGGGTCAGGCACCGGGGCGTCCGAGGCTCATATTGCACTCACCGCCCGGATTTGGTGCTCTGTTTCCGTTCGCTTAGCAGCCCAAAGGCGACGAAACGGCAACACGCAGGCAAGAGCCGACCATGCTGACGCTCATTAACCCAAACCGAATGAGGCCGCCGATTGCTCCCATCGGCTTGGACTACCTCGCCGCGTGCACCGCAGCCGCCGGCATACAAACCGAGGTCCTCGACCTCGCACTCGCGGACGACCCGCACAAAGTGATGGCGGACTACTTTGCCTCGCACAGCCCCGCCCTCGTTGGACTGACACTCCGCAACATCGACGACTGCTTCTGGCCCAACGCCCAGTGGTTCCTCCCGCAGCATAAGGAGACTGTGCTCATGCTTCGTGGCGTCACCGATGCGCCCATCGTGCTCGGCGGGGTGGGTTACGCCATCTTCCCCGAGAAAATCCTGCAGCACACGGGCGCCGACTACGGCATACGCGGCGACGGCGAGCACGCCCTCGTGCAGCTCTACCGCATCTTGGGCCAAAACCCCCACAAAACCCCCGGCCTCGTGTGGAAGGACGGCCAAACCGTCCGCGCCAACCCTCCCCAATGGCACAACCCACTGAAACTGCCCACAAATCGAAACGCAATCGATAACCGAACTTACTTCCGCCTGGGCGGGCAAGGCGGACTCGAAACCAAACGCGGCTGCGACAGAACGTGCATCTACTGTGCCGAACACCTGGCCAAAGGCAGGACGCTGCGGCAAAGAGACCCCGCGGAAGTGGCCGACGAGGCCGAAACCCTGCTCAAACAGGGCATCGACGTGCTGCACCTGTGCGACAGCGAGTTCAACATACCCCGCGCCCACGCAGAAGCCGTCTGCGCCGAATTCGTCCGCCGCAAACTCGGCGACAACTTGCAGTGGTACGCCTATCTGGCCACCACGCCGTTTGACGACGACCTGGCCAAGACCATGAAAAGAGCCGGCTGCGCGGGCATCAACTTCACCGGCGACTCCGGCTCGCCCGCCATGCTTGCAGCCTACCGCCAGCCCCACACCCCCCATGACCTTGCAAAGACAGTTGCCGCCTGCAGGAAAAACGGTATAAAAGTAATGATCGACCTGATGATCGGCGGCCCCGGCGAGACCCCCGACACGGTCGCCCAGACCATCGCCTTCGTCAAACAGATCGACCCCGACTGCGCAGGCACCGCCCTGGGCATACGCATTTACCCGAAAACCGAAATCGCCCGCATCGCCGCCGCCGAAGGCCCCCTCCAAACCAACCCCAACATCCGCCGCCGTTACGACGGCCCCGTCGACCTCTTTCAACCGACGTTCTACATCGCCCGCGAATTAGGCGAAGCCCCTGCGAAACTCGTGTGCGACCTCATCGGCGACGACCCGCGCTTCTTTAAACCCATGCCAGACCTCGCCAAAGATGCACAGCCCGCCAGCGACCACAACTACAACGACAACACGGAACTCGCCGACGCCATCGCCAAGGGCGCCCGAGGCGCCTACTGGCACATCTTAAAGACGCTGCAAAGCGAAGGCCGACGCTAATTGGCCCCGGAGGCCGCAGTACGTTCGGGGGCATAAGGCCTCACATCCGGAATCACACGCGTGCCTGACGTGAACTTAAAAGAATGCTCGGCCGGGCTGCCGAATGTTAACTCCACGAAGAATGCGGTGAAGCCTTCGGCCGGCTTGTCGACCTTCGCCACATACCGCCCCTGCTTGTCGGGCGCCAACGCCTCGCTCGTCCACTTCTTTCCGAACGTGTCCACCCGAAAGTCGCGCGCATCGGGATTGGTCGCCTTCCAAAGCCTTACGGCCTGCGGCTTATTGACAGGCTTCACAACCACCGTACCCTCGTCCGGGTACGCCGCCTCGAACCGCGGCAGGTCCCACCCCTCCAACACCGCCTGGTAGAACAGCACCAGCGTCTCCATCGCGTCGCTGTCTTCCAGCCCGTGCCCGGTGTTGGGCACGTACCGCAGCCGCTTGTCGCCCTTGAGTCCCTCATAATAGAATCGCCACGAGTCCGGCAGGAAGAACTGGTCCCCCGCCGAATTGAGGATGAACTTGGGCATCGTCAGCCGGTCCCGGTAGGCATACGGGTCGGCAATCGCCAACAGCCGCTCGGCCTCCGGCGTCTCAATTCGCGCAAAGATCTCCATCTGCTCGTAATCGTGCACCGCGGGGGCATAGAACCCGTAAACAGCACGATGGTGCCGAAACGACTCGCGTGCGTTAAGCATATCGATCACAATGGGTGCAATCGCTCGCACACGCTCATCGACCGCCCCCGTCAGCCACGTCGTCCAGCCGCGCTTGGACGCGCCGGTCACTACGAAGTCCGTCACCTGCACATCCGCTCGCTGTCTGCCGACGAACTCCTGCACCGCATCCATCGCCCGCACCACGGACTTGACCATCGGCAATTGCAGCGGCCAGTCCGCATCGCCGGTTTCGATGTAGCGGTCCCACGAGTAAGCGATGATCGCATCCTCCCACCGGTCGAAATCCTCGCCGGCAAACCGCAGCGGCTCGTTGGGCACCATCTTGATGCGTGCGACCACCGACTGCGTCCGCACGGCAATCGAGCCGAAGGCGCTGTCCAGTTTCTCCGGCGCCTGCCCACCGTTGCGCCCGCCGTCGATGATCATCAGGGCCGTCTTGTGCCGCACCACCTTCGGAACGGCGATATGCACCCAGTGCCGCCACTCGGTCCGGTTCACCTCGTCGGCGCTCCGCCACGTCTGCGAAATCATATCGAGAACATATCCCGTACCCTCGGGGCTCTGCATCGTCCGGACAAGCTCGTATTTGAACGCCGCGTCCGGCCGCTTCACATAATCATCCAGCGCCGTCCCGAACGCCGACGACAAACAAATCCCACATACCACGAACAGGCATGCTGCATGAATCCGGCGATTCCCCATCTGCTTAACTCCCCTGAAAACAGTAACAAGAAAACTGAAATCGAAAATCACCCGGCCAGCATCGGCTCGGCAACCTGCCTCATCCGCTCGTCGCCGAACAACTGCCGCACCAGTTCCAGCGCAAACTCCAGAGCCGTACCTGGCCCGCGGCTGGTTACGCAATTGCCGTCCGTAACGACACGACCTTCCGACGCCTCACGGCACACCAGCTTATCCGCAAGCGCCGGATGGCACGTCGCCCGCTTGTCGTCCAGCAGCCCATGACGCCCCAGCACCACCGCCGGCGATGCGCAAATCGCCCCGTACATCCGCCCGGCCGCCTTCTGCGCCTTGAGCATCTCCGCCAGCGCCGCACAATCCCGCAGGTGCTCCGCCCCAGGCATGCCGCCCGGCAGCACGATCAAATCGAACGTCTCGCCCTCGCAATCGCCGATCAGCTTATCCGCCACCAGCTTGACGCCGCGCGAGGCCGTCACCTGCAAACTGTCCACGGACGCGACCGTCACCTCTGCCCCCGCCCGCCTCAGCGTATCGATAACACAAACCGACTCAATCTCCTCGATCCCGTCGGCAATCGCCACGAGCACCGTCTTTCTCATCTCGATACTCCCTTATTGCAGATTCCCAGCCCCTGCCTCATGGCAGTTTGATCTTCGCAAGGTATATCGCCGCCTTGCCCTCGTGCGATGAATAATAGCTCACCCACAAAAGCCCGTCATGCCACACCAGCCCCGGATAGCTCGTGTCACCCCCGCTGGGCAAGGTCAGCAGCGGCTCGTAGCCCGACTCACTCAGCCGCCCCACCGTAGTCTTCGTCCCATCGGTGTAGTTGCGCCCCGCCGCCCACATCTGCCCGTCCGGCAGCACAATGAAGTTCGGCCCGCCTACCCGATGGCTCGTTTCACGCCATTGCCACTCGGTATACGGAGCCGCGCTCGTCCCCACCCACGCAAAGCAGTTGCCCGTCTCGCGCCGCACAAACGCCATCATCCGCCCATCGCCCAGAAACCGCAGCGTCGTCTCCCCCGCCTGACCGGGCACATGCAGCATTGTGACCTGCTCCCACCTCAGCCCGTCGGCGCTCTTCCAAAGCAGTTGTGGCCAATGACCCGCCGCCCCCGACTCGTACGTCACCCCGTAAGCCTTGCCCTCGTGCCATGTCACCCGCCACAGCCATTGCCCCGGCGAAAGCACCTTCTGAGACGCCGTCCAGGTCCGCCCGTCCTTCGAGAACGCCACGCGGCTTTGGCGCCCCACAAAGGTCTGGCCGTCATACACGCTGCCGCCCATCACAATCATGAGCCGCCCGTCCGGCATCCGGCTGATCTTCGGATCGCGCAGGTCCACCCCTTTTTCACTCAACAACGCCGCCGATTCCCACTGTTCGCCATCCTTACTCCAGATCACCCGGATCTGCCCGTCCCGACCGTAAACATGCCTCTCCGCCTCCCGAAACACGCACAGCCAGCCGCCGTCAAAACGTATCAGGTCCGTGAAAGCGTTGTGTTGGGCTTGGTCCCATATCTTCGCAACGGACCGGACCTCGGGTTTGTCTACCTCCTGCCCCGCCGCCGATATTTTTTCCACGTTGCAGAATAAAAAGCACGCCGCCGTACAAAATAGCAAATGTCCCATAATAACGCCTCCCATGCAAGCTAAGTCGCTTTCAATATAATGGGAGACACTCGAACTGTCCACGAAATACCCGCAAGCCGCCAAAAGCTCGAACCACCCCGGATTTTTTTGAAGTTTGCATGAACCTTCAGGCCTCAAGCGCGTATAACTATCAGACTGAGAATCAGTCGAAAAGAGATTTAAGGAGTAAGCGTTTTCTCCTGGTTATAAAACAAACTTTTCTCCTCCTCCAAAGAAAGGGGTCCGGCCATCCCCGGCCGGCCCTTTCTTATTTGCGCACTCCTGAAAAGTCCGATAAGTTTAGGTAATGTGATAGCTGAAGCTGAATATCCGCGGCCGCTCGATCCGCAGGTATGATGGCATGTCCATCCGAATCGCCCGGTCATGCCTGCCGCCTTGGAACACGATAAAATCGCTCTGCTCGAGCCGATCGTCCATGATTGTCGGCAACCCGTAGAAACTCCCGAAAGGCGGCTCAGCCCCCACCTCGCAATCCTCGAACAGCTCCGCCATCCGTGCTTCATCCACCAGCTCGACGTGGTCCGCCTCAAGGACGCTCCGCAGCGCCTCAAGATCGATCTTGCAGCACGCCGGCAGAACACACACGTAATCGCGGCCGTCGGCGTTCACAACCACGCACTTGGCCACATTCCTGCCGCTGACATGCTCTTCCTGCGCCACCTCCTGTGCGGTATAGACGGGCCGGTGAGTCGACGTCTCATAATGCACCGCTTCTCTGTCCAATACATCTATGACTTCCATAGTACACCCCCTTATTGCTTGCCTTCAAATCTTCCTACGACAACGCAAAAACACCGGTTCCATCGGAAAAGACATCCCCCATGCAGACTGAGCACCCCCGATTACTTTGGAATCACTACCCGAAATGTGGTCGCCTTGTGAGGCGTGCTGACAACAAGCACCTCGCCGCCATGCATCTCCACGATCTGCCGAACAAGCGTCAGCCCTAAGCCGATGCCTGTACCGCCGCACTGCCCCTCGACCGGAATACTCGTAAAGCTGTCGAATATCCGCTCCAGGTTCTCCTGGGCGATGCCCGGCCCATCATTCTTGACATAAAAGGCGCCATCCCGCCCCCGGTTCTCCAGGCAGAATGCAACGTTGCCCCCTGCCGGCGCATACTTGGCCGCATTATCCAGCAGGTGCCGCAGCACCCGCGCCATCTTGGCCCGGTCCGCGCTCATCAGGCACTCGCCATCCGGAAGCACCGTCTTGAGCCGGATATTCCGTTCCTCCAGCCGCCCCCGGACGTCGTCGAGCGCCTCCCGGCAAAGCGCCGTCATGTCTAATTGTTCCTTCACCAGGGCCGCGCCGCCCAACTCAAGCTCCGACAGCTCCACGAAATCATCGATGACGTTGGCTAACCGCCGCACGCTGTCGCCGGCCATTTCCAGCGTCTCGCGCAGCCTGCCGCTGACCTTGCCGAGCGCCCCCGATTCTATATTCGAAATCGCATTCTGAAAGATACACAGCGACGTCCGCAGTTCGTGCGACAGCGTCGAAACAAAGGCCGTCTTGAGCCGGTCCTTTTCCTGCAGCACCGCATTGGCCGCCGCCAGCTTCCTCTCCGCTTCCACTCGCTGCGTCACGTCTTCCATTATGATGGTCGCCCGCCCGGAAATGGCGAGATCGTCGTCGACAGGACCTTGTCACCGTACTTCTGCTCCGGGAAACGCCGCGTCTGCCCCGTACGCATGCACTCCACCAACTCCGCGTGCATGTCAATCTCGTACTTGGCCGCGTAATCCCGAAACATGATGTCGCCAGGCTCGGGGAGCCGGTCGCCCGATTCCCGCTTGGCCCGGTTGAACATCACGATCCGCCCCGTGGTATCCACAACGATCGCCTGGCAGGGATTATATTCGAACAGCGCCTGGTAAAGCTGCTGCCCATCGCCTGACGAACCGCCTTCCGCAAGCGATGTCATTGTCTCCGACGATAGCATCTTCGCTCTCCACTGATTGTCGAACCATCACACTGCCGTGTCCTTGCGGATAGCCTTGTATTCGAACAATCCGCCCCGACGCTTAACCCGGAATACAATGGGATTTCTCCACAAGCCAAACGACCGATAATCACGCCCCTGGCTGTGCCGACCCGCCCACAAAACAGAGAAATGCTGCGCACTTCTGTACGCAGCATTTCCTATGACCCCGCTCTTTCGGGCCGCCCACGCTCCATCACGGCGCAAGCCAGTGTAAAGCCATGATGGCAAGGTCCGCCAGATTCACGGCGCAGTCGCCGTTGATGTCGCCGGCCACAATCACCTCGCACGGCGGCGCATCGAAGTACGACTTGCTCGCCTCGGCCGTCCCGCCGTAAGCACCCATGTTCACCACGCCCCCGGCCGCAAACGGCTCATACATGATCGGACTCATCGGATCGCCCGCGTCGATGCAGGGACTCGTCACCTCATCCTGCACCCACTCGCCGGCGGACGCATCCCACCGCCCCGCGCGCGACATCACGTGGTAGTCGCCGGCGATCCAGCAGAAGTGCGACAGACCGGTGTCGCCCGGCTTCACCCACCGCCCTGGACGCGCAAACAACGGATCAGCGTCGATGTTCCCGACGCCTTCGAATCCGCCTTCGACATTGCTGAACGTGACGTCCGCCCAGCCGGGGACGTCAATGTCGATTTCCTGCCCGCCGTCGCGAAAGATGCAATTGACCGCCTTGAAGGGCGCATGGCCCCGCACCGCATAGTCATATGGGCTATCCGAAAAGCCGTTCTCCGCAAACGTACAGTTGATGAACAGTCCGCCGGGGTAGGAAAGATCCACGGCCGCTCCGGCCCCGTATGTGCTGTTGCCCGCAAACAAACAGTTCCGTGCCGTCAAGACGTAATCGCCGAAGGGGGCATGCCCTATCGCCCCGCCGCCGTACTGGCTCCAGTTGCCCGCAAACGTGCAGCCCGTCAGCTTCGGCGCCGACATCCCCCGATTCGCCATCCCTCCAGCCCAGTTGCCCGTGCCGTTATACTCGAACACGCAGTCGCTGAGCACCGGGCTGCTGTCTTCATTCATCATGCCCGCGCCGTACGCATCGGAATCATAGTCATCCACCCAGTTGAAGACGAACCGGCAGCGAACAAGTGTCGGTTCGCTCGACCCGCAGTACATGCCGCCGCCCTTGGCCGCAGGCCCGCCATACACAAAAGCAATATTGCCGGTGATCGTACAGTCGATCAATGTCGGCGACGCCTCAACAACGTAGACGCCCGCGCCGCAGAAGTACTTCGCCTCGGCGGATTCCCCGAACGACGGGCCGTTGGCCGTACCCCCGGTGATTGTCACGCCCTCAAGAACGGCCGTGGCGTCCACGCCCATTGCGGAAACGACATGATAACAGTGGGTGTATTCGTCTACGCCGCGCGCTTGCAGAACCGATCCATAGCTCTCCCGCGTCAGCATCGGCAGTGTCCCGGCCGAGTCGCCGCTGAGAATGGTCGCATACCGCTCGACGTCGCGGGCATCCGCATCGGCCGCCCCCCAGCCCGCATAGCCGCCTTTGATCGTCACACCGCTCGCAAGCGCAAATGTCTCCTCGCGGCCCAGGCTCGGGCGATCGCTCAGCGAGAAATCGCCCGGCCTGTACACACCCCGGGCGACGCGGATCTCGCGGATATGATCATACCGTCGCGCTGCAGCCAGCGCATCCTGAAGATGGGTGAACGCATCCGCCCATGACGTGCCGTCGTTGGCCCCGGTGGCACTGTCGTCAACGTATATAATTTCTAAGAGTTCCGGCACAAGCAGAAAGGCCCGGTGCTTTCCCTGCGGGTTGACGCCGTAGCCGACCATCCACCCCTTGTCGTTGATGTCCTTTGCACACCGAAGAACCCAGCCGCAGTCCGGGTCGATGAGGGTGTTTAGGTCGATTGCCCCCCGCTGGCCGCTGGCATCGAAAAGGGCGGCGTGTTCATGCTCCCCACCGCTGTACATCACGCTCCCCACGACCTGTCCGTACGCGTTGATGCCCCACGCCTGTCCCGACACGGCGCCTTTTGGCAGCCCCAACGTACGATTTTCCAGCCCGCCGGTCGCGTCGAACAACATGGCCTGCCCGTCCCCCGCACCGACAATCTGTCCGGCCTCATTGACCGCCGCAGCCTGCAAGCCGCCAAGAAGAACGTTGGCGCCTGCGCCGGATGGATCGAACCTCGTTCCGTGCGCACGAATCGAACTGCCTTCCTGGTACTGGGCATGCCCGACGATGATCCCCTGGCTGTTGATCGCCAGCGCCATACTGTCGTCATTGCCGAAATACTCGCCGAGGTTGCCCAGGTTGATGTTGTTGCCGCCGCCGCTGGCGTCGAACAGCGTCGCCCGCCACCGCCCGTCGGCATGCATGGTCCCTCCCACTATCTGACCGATGTCGTTGATCCCGTAGGCGGCGCTGACGCGCTCCTCGGCCGTACCAAGATCGACGTTTGCTCCGCCGCCCGTCGCATCAAACAGAACCGCCGTGGCCTTTTCGTGCGCGCCGAGATTGCTCGACCCCACGATCTGACCGGCGTTGTTGATGTCATACGCTCGGCTGCCGGTACCGCCCAAGGTGCCCAGATCGATGTTGACCACCTTGTCGTGTACGAACAGACACGCATGTCCAACGCCCTCGTACGTATCCGCCCGCCCGACAATCTGGCCGCTGTTGTTGATGGCCGCCGCCTCACTGTGCATACCGCCTAACGTGCCAAGATCGATCACCCGGTAAGCGCCCGTCTGCTTCCGCACCGGGGTTTCGTATGCCCCCATATCGACCAACCGCCCCTGGATGCGCAGGTTGCCGTCAAGGTCCTTATCCCCCACGCCGCCGGGCGTCGTTAAGACCGCTGTCGACACACGGCGAGTTGTCTCGCAGACGATAATCGCCCGCCGCCGCATCCGCGAACAGCGGATCCCGCCCGAAATTGCCGTTAACCCCCGGAAAACCGCTCCAGCCCTCCACACAGCAATGCAGCAAACCCACGCTGGCCAACCCCTTGTCGATCTGCGCCCCTTCCAGGTCGCCGTCTGCACGGTTGCCCCACACGACGCAGTTGATGATCGTGGCCTCCGATTCGCCGGTGACACGAACCCCTCCGCCGCTGTAATCCGCCTCGTTGTTCACTATCGTGTTGTTGCACAACTGCGCCTCACCCGTGGCCGTCGAGATCAACACCCCCGCCCCCGAACCGGCCGCATTGTCCTCGATCAGGTTGTTCGCGATCTCAGCCCCTTGTGCATTGTACCCGATCTCGATCCCTCCGCCGCTGGTCGCCCGGTTGCCGCGAATGATGTTTCGCCGTATCTCCACCCGCCCCGAGTTATAGCAGTGAATACCTCCGCCCCCGCTGCCCGGCTCGCAGTGGTTGTCCTCGATAATGTTGCCTTCGATCAGTGGCGCCGCCCCGTCCCGGCACTTGATGCCCCCGCCGCCGTCACAGTCCCACGGCACACGATTGCCCCTGATGACGTTGCCGCGGATCGTCGGCGATGCGCCGTGCGTGCACAAAATGCCTGCACCCATATTCGCCACCGCGCTGGTAATGGTGAAACCTTCGATCACCGCCGAACGCGATTCGCCGCTATGGAGCACAAAGCCGCGGTGCATATTCTCCTCCGACGCCGCACAATCGATCGTGCAGTACGCCGGCCCGTTCGCCGAGCGCAAGGTGATCGCCTTGCCTTTCAGATCGATGTCGCGATTACCTGTACCCGTGTACACCCCATCTGCCACAAGCACTATATCCCCCGCCGCCGCCGCATCAATCGCCGCCTGAATCGTCGCATACTCCCCCGGCACCTTCAGTGTCGCAGCCTCCGCCGCCAACGAAACACACGCCGCAAGGACACACAAGATCCCGCCCTTCTTGCACACCTGCCACATAACTTGCTCCTTTCCATTTTGACATTGCCTGATCAACCGCACCCGTTCACGCGCATGCGACGCTTATCGCTTTATGCCCTGGCTTGTCGCCTCGATGCGATTGTCCTCCATCCAATGTTGCGCCATCAGTGACAGGTCCGTCAGATTCACAACACAATCGCCATTGAGATCCCCAGGCGTAACCACCTCACAGATCAACCCATCGAAGTACAGCTCGCTTCAGCCGTACCGCCGTACGCACCCATGTTGACAACGCCACCGTGCGGAAACGGCTCATACATGATTGGGCTGCGCGGATTGCCTGCGTCAATGCACGGGCTCGTCACCATGTCCCGCACCCAGGCTGCCCGCTGCTCATCCCATCGCCCCGCCTGCGACTTGAGATGATAGTCGCGGCCCAGGCTCGGGCGATTCCTCAAAGAGAAATCGCCCGGCCTGTACATACCTCGCGCCACCCGGACTTCGTCGCCAACCCCCGCCAACATCAAGGCATCCTGCAGGAACGGAAAAGTCGTCTGCCAGCTCCTGCCGTCCGCTTCCGCGGGGTTGGCGTCCGCCTGAACATACCACGTAACCGCCCCAGCCGCCCTTGCCGCATGCCCATCAGCATGCGCGGACCAGGACATGCATAACGCAATAATTACCAGTGCTGCAATCCTCCCAAAACGTGCGGCTGTCATGGCATGTCCCCTCTTAAACCCCGCTTCTTTTCTCTTCCCGACGCTTATGAGAGTACAGTCACTTCGCAAGCATAACAGAATTTCCGCTAAATCTCAGAAAACAGCCGTTCCCAGCTCAGAAAGGGCCCAAAAACTGGCATTAGTAACTTGGGCAATCTCCACCCACCCCTGCAAATCCACACAGCAGCATCGCCGTACCATGTAGGAACGTCAGTTACCACCCTCAAACACATACGTGAACGTCAGGGTACCACCGTCAAACGCCACACCGCCGCCCCCGCGCCGACACACCCTCCAAAACACATCGGTACATCACCTCACCCGCCACTACTTGGCGTTTGGCGGTGCGCGCAGAACCACTGCAAGCAAGACAAAAGAAAGAAGGAACGAAGGAAAGAAATGAGATTCGGCCGACTTACTTGTTGACGCCCGGCGATGCCGACGCCGACGCCGATGCCTCCGGCGGCAGCGCCGGGGTCGCCACCATCTGCCGCCACATACCCAACTGAGCCGTCCACCGCGGCCGCGCCGCAGGCGCCTTGATCTGCCCAAGCGCCTCCACGACCGCCGTCTTGGCCCCCGGATTCACGTCCCGAAGCCCTAAGAACGCCCCGATCTTCGCCGCAAACGCGTCCTCCGCCCCCATATCGCGCAACGCTAACCGCTCGGCCACAACGCTGGCCGCCTTGGCCGCATCCGCCGTCTGCAGATAGGCCTCCAGCAGCCGCAACTGAAGTCTTTCCCTCTCACTGCTGTCGGTCGTCTGCGCCAGCAGCAGGTCGCAGTACGCGATCGCCTTACCGTAGTCGCCGCGCTGGGCGTACCAGTCGCAAAGGTCCGTCCGCACCGCCCGAAGCAGCGCCGCGTCCTTCTGCCCCTCAGCCTTTTTCTCCGCGGCATCCAGCAGGTCCCGGGCATGATTGAACCGATCCTCACCCGAGGCCACCTTCTTCGCCCATTCATACACCGTCTTGGCGTCCGCACGCAGCAGGATATCACGCATCGCCTTCCAGGCCGTCTCCGCCTCGCCGTTGTCGTTGATCCGCTCGGCAAGCCATACCACGTCCTCGGCCGTCCCCAGTTCACCCGCCAGACGCATCACCACGCGCCGCACAACAGGGCTGTCGTCATTGGCCAGCCCGCTGTCCTTGAACAGCCGAAAGGCAGCCGCCTTGTCGATATTCATAAGCCCGGTCGCCGCCGCCTCGCGAACCGTATTGTCGTCACCCGCTGCCAGCCCCTCCAGGAAGAACTGTCTGAACACGCCCGCCGCCTTCTGACGATGATCGCCATCCCCGCAAAGCCGCGCCATCACGCCCAACAACTCCCCGCGAAGCATCCCCGTCGACCCCTTCGCCTGCTGATAACGCCCCGCCAGAAGCGCAAGGTACTCCCCGACCACCTCGCTCTGGACATTGTTCAATTCCAGCAGCTTGCCCATCACCGCCGCCCCCTGTGCGGCCACCCGCGCATCCTTGTCCTGCACGTACTGCGCCGCAATCGCAAGCGTCTCCGTCCGAATCGACTCGTCCAACGCGATCGGCGACCCCGGCGAAAACGCAAAGAAGCACGCCTCACCCAGCGCATCGAAGATCGCCAGACGGACATCCGAGTACGTCTCGACCTTTAACTGCGCCAACAGTGCCGCGGCCGGATCCAGTGCACTCATATTCGCAAGTGCCCGGGCCGTCGCCAGCCGAATCTCCCAGTCCTTATCCGAAACCAGTGCCAGCAGGTTCTCCCGGAACGTCTTCGGCCGCGGCCCCGTGAACGCCTTGGCCTTGTTCACCGCCCACAGCCGAACCGCCGCGTACTCCGAAGCCAATCGCTCCGCCAACATCCTGCCCTTGCCGTCCTCGTCGGACTTCTCGAACTCCCGATCCAGCGCACCAAGGTACAGCTTCTTCCACAGTTCACGCTGCGCCTCCAGCCGCGCCATCTGCTGCTGCATGCCCTCCAGCCGGGCCTTGATGATCTCGTCCGGACTCTTCCGCTGCAACTCCTCCAGAATCGCCTCCTTGTCCGCCCCGGCCTCGACCCAGTACGGAAGCGCCGCCGCGGCCGCAGCCGCAACCTCCGCATCCGCGTCGTCCAGCAGGTTCACCAATTCCAGGATCGCCTCCTTGTCCGGCCAGAGCCGCAGCGCATGGATCACGTTCAGCCGCACCCCGCGGTCCAGGTCGCTCATCCGTGCCAGACGCCCCAAACGATCCCCGATCTCGGCATACCGGAACACAAGCAGCGCCTCGGCCGCCAATCGCGCATCCGCACTCGACTCGTCGATCAGAATACCCAAAAGAGGTTCCAGAAATACCTTCCGGCTCCGCGTGTGCTCCGGCCACGAACGGCTCACCACCAGCCCGCGACATACCGCCTGCCGCGCCGCCGCGTTGTCCGTGCTCAGAAGCGCCTTCATCAGCACCTCCCAGGCCGCGTCGTCCTCGCGCCGCAGCAGCTCAATCGCAGCGTCCGTGCGGCTCCGGTCCGTTGAGCCCCGAAGAAGTGCCTCCTCGCAGATCCGAAGCTGACGTGCCGCCCCCGAATCGCTCTCCACCGCCGGCCTGCCCCCGACAGCAACCTCCTGACCCGTGGCCGGTGCGCCGAAACACACCAGCAACAGCACAATCATGCAGATTATGGGGCTTATTTGTCGCACGCAAACTCCGTCCGGCTTCGTCTTTGAAATACAGATCCCCGCGCCTCCCCTGGCTGGCCCTGCCAACGTCCCCATTATATCAGGGATTCCCATCACGTCAAGCAAATCCGTCGACTTATCCGAGAAATCATGCATCAATTCTGCCGCGCCGCCTTGCGTCCGAATAAATGCATGTACGTGCCTGTTCCAAATTCCTCGCCTCGTCACCAGTCCCCGACAGGTCCTTTATCGACACATCAACGCGCCCGCTGACACATTTTTCGCGCGCATTCTTCGCCGCAAACCACGTGATTGCCTGACCTCCATGCTCGTTACTCATACACTTAAACGTATCCTGCCGCGATTTTATTGCCCCGCGGCCCCGGTATTACAATGGCTCAGTGCAGACAACCCCGACATCCACACCCCCGCGCCACTTATCGGACACCGCAGCCGTACACCTCCTCCGCCCGCGCACATCACTGCCTCAAACACACGCCTCGGAAAAAAAATCTTGCTCACGTTGCCGGCCCGCCGCGGTACGACCCCGACACGAACCGCCGCTAATACCGGTCACTCAGGATCGAGTCCCGGCCCCAACATCGCCACCCGCGCCGGCCAGATCCACACGTCGTCGCTGCCGTCGCGGGGATTGTTCCGCCCCGCATCATCCACGCCGTTATCGCCCGTGCTGTACAGCACAAAACCCTCGCCCTGCCTGCGATACACAAACGCCCCGCCGCTCAAAGGATCCGCCGCAATCTCCCCCAACGCCCCGGCCGCCTCCAGGCTCTCCGGCCACTGCCCCGCGCGCCGATGGTGCCGCTTCAGCGCAACAAGCACCAGCGTCGCGTTCCGGCAAGCCAATCGCTGCGACCACTGGTGCCGATGCGGGTAAAGCCAGTTTACCGTCCGCCACGCAGCCAACTCGATGATCCCCTTATAGTTAAGGTCCGGGTCCTCCGCCCGCCGCTGCAGCGCCGCCACACCGCCCGGACGGAGCATGGTCGCAAAATACCGCCCAAAGATCTGATCGATCACCCGTCCCGTCTTTTCCGGCCGATGCGGAATCGTAAACCACAGAAACAGCGCCGTCACCCGCGGCGCATGCTCCATCCGCCGCACAACATGCAGCCCCATCCTGAACTGCTCATTGATCGCCAGTATCGAGTTGCGGCTGCACCGCACATCCCCCGCCTCATTGATCTCATAAAACAACCCCGCGATATGCTTGATATACAGCTTCTCGTGCTCGAACACCTCCGCCCAGTCCGCCTCCAACGTCACCTGCATGCCGCGCATCCAGCCCTCGACCGTCTCCAGGTCCTCCTCGCTCGGTTCACCCTCAACGATCAACCACGTCATCGCATTGTACGCCAGCCGCTCCAACTGCAAGCCCCGCGGCATATCGAAGAGCATCTTCTGCTGATACAGGTGATCCGCCATCCGCCGCAAAACGCCGATCTTCTCCATCGCCGCCGCCGTTCGCCCCTCGCCAAGGTCGTTGTAGATCGCGCGCACAAGCACCAGCCCCCAACGCTTGGCCAGGTTCGTCCGCAGCATCTGCGCATCGCGCTCCAACTGCGTCGACGCCAGTGGGAATCGGCATTGCGGCATCTGCCCGGCCTCGTACAGCATGCCCAAGCCTTCGGCATGATCCTCCAGCCACCGCTTCACCCCGGGAAACTCCGCGTCCCGCCAGCCCCGCATCAGCGTCTGCCCCTCAGCATCCGCCTCAACAAGCCCCCTGTCGAAATCCTCCGCGTCATACGCCGCAAACAGCCGCCCGTACACGGCCGCCGCATTCTCCTGCGGCACAATCGCCCGCGCCGCCTCCGCTCGCGCAACAGCTTCATCGAACGAATAAGGCCGCCACCCCGGATCATGACCATTGCGGCCGTAGTAGATTTCCCCTCTTTCCTGCCCCGCTAACGATGGCCCCCGCGATTCTCGCCTCACCTCCTCCAGCGCCCCCACAACCCACGCCGCAACCACCCCAAACACCGCGATGGTCACCACGTCGAAGAAAAGTCGCCACCGCCACGGCATGAACACCACGTTGGCCAACAGCAGCGCAATCACCGCCTCGATACGCCAGGGCGCCCGCACATAAAGACATGCCATCAGCAACGCCGCCAATACCGCCGCCGCGATGCACCGCTCCACGGCGTACGCAATCGCCAGAACCCTCCTGACCCGGCCCTGCCTCTTCAAGGCAGCCTTCACGCCCATCGAACCGGCCCTCCGCGGCGGCCGCGACTGTTACATCCCCAACCGCTCCGACAAATACGCCCGCACATGGTCGGCCGCCACACGAACCTGCTCCATCGAGTCACGGTCCCGAACCGTCACCGTGCCGTCCTCCTTCGTCTGACCGTCAACCGTTACGCAGAACGGAGTACCCGCCTCATCCTGCCGCCGATAACGCCGTCCAACCGCGCCCTTCTCATCATAAAAACACGAAAACCGCGACTTCAGATCATCATAAATCTTCCGCGCAATCTCCGGCATCCCGTCCTTCTTCACCAATGGGAAAATCGCCGCCTTCACCGGCGCAAGATCCGCATGAAACCGCAGCAGGTTCCGCGTCTCGCCACGCACCTCCTCCTCGTCATAGGCATCCACCAGAAACGCCAACGTACTCCGGTCGATCCCCGCGCTCGGCTCGATCACGTACGGCACATACCGCTCTTTCGTCTCATCGTCGAAATACGACAGCGGCCCCTTCTGGTAATCCGGGTCTTCCTCCTTCAGCGTGATCTTCGTCAGATCCCGCCCCGCCTCATACCAGTCGTTCATCGTCCGTATCCCGCGCTGATGCTGCCGCAGGTCGAAGTCCGTCCGGTTGGCGATCCCCTCCAACTCCTGCCAGTCACCCGACCCGAACGGAAAACGATACTCCACGTCAACGCATCCCTTGGCATAGTGTGCCAACTCCTCCTTCTCATGCTCCCGCAGCCGCAGGTTCTCCTTGCGAATCCCCAAGTCCGTATACCAGGCAAACCGCTCCGCCTTCCAGTACTCGTACCACTCCTCGTCCGTCCCCGGCGCACAGAAGAACTCCAGCTCCGCCTGCTCGAACTCCCGTGTACGGAAGATAAACGCCTTCGTCGTCACCTCGTTGCGAAAGCTCTTGCCGATCTGCGCAATGCCGAACGGGATCTTCACACGCGTCGAATCCAGCACGTTCCGGAAGTTCACAAAAATCCCCTGCGCCGTCTCCGGCCGCAGAAACAGCGTCATCGTATCGTCAACATTCGCCCCCATCTGCGTCTCGAACATCAGCCGAAACGCCATCGGCTCAGTAAACTGCCCCACCGCCCCGCACGCCGGGCACACCTTCCGCCCCAACTCCCCCGCCTCCGCCATCGCCGCCTCAGGCTTGATATGCGTCGTATGCTCCCCGCCGTCATCGACGAGATGGTCCACGCGCGAGCGAGTATTGCACTTGCGGCACACCGTCACAACGTCCGCAAACTTGTCCGCGTGCCCCGACGCCTTCCACACCATCGGGTGCATCAGTATGCTGCAATCCAGCCCGACCACGTCGTCCCGCATCTGGACCATCCGCTTCCACCACGCGTTCCGCACGTTCCGCTTCAGCTCCACCCCCAACGGCCCGTAGTCATAGCAGCTCGCCAAACCCCCGTATATCTCGCTCGACTGAAAAATAAAACCACGCCGCTTGCAAAGCGACACAATATCATCCAGTTTCCGAATCTTAGCCATATCAACACCTTACAAAAAAAGCCGGCCTCACCGGGCCAGACCAGACCGCACACGCCATGCACGCGCCTTAATGCCGCCGCCGCTCAACCGCGGCCGAAAGGGCGCCTGCCCGCCAAGCCAATCCCGGCCGCACGCACAATGCCCCCCCCATCACATCGGCAAAGAACCAACAGTATACCCGATTGCCCCCACAAAACAACGCCCGAAAAGATGAAAACCCCCCCCACCGGCCCCGGTCCGCAGCCCCCTTACCGCTCCACAACCGTCACCGCCCACCACGGCCCGCGTGTCCGCCCCAGACTCGCCGCCCAGTACCACGCCGAAACGTCACAAAAACTCCCCCCCTCTTGAATCCTCCTCCCCACGCATCCCCCTTGCGTGCCCCCGGGTGCCCCCGGGTGCCGCCGGGTGCCGCCGTCAAACGCGCACACGCTGCCCCCCGCCCCCCTGACCCATCAAAATGATCATGCCGCACCCATCCCCCAAAGTACCACGCCTTTGGTCGTGCTCCACCCCACCAGAACCTTCAGTTCACCAAACATCCTTCCCCCACATTCACCGCCCCCCAGCGCCGGCCTCACCCCCCTCACCACCTCCCACATCGCGCACCCCCCATTGCCGCGTACCGGAAATCTGCCCTCCGCGAAAGACGAGCCCCCCCATTTAAAACTTGACAACTATGCGTCTACGGCCCATTATTTGCGCTGAACCTTAGCCCGGAGGGACGAAATGGACGCAAAACAAAAACGAATCGTAAAGGTCGCGCGTTTCAGGATACTCAAGCCTGCAGGGGACCTGACCTGGAACGATCTCGCGCAACTCCTCCGCGATGCCAGGTACCGTGTCTACCGTCTTGGCAACCTGGCCGTCAGTGAAGCCTACCTCAATTTCCACCTGTGGCGCACCGGCCGGGCCGACGAGTTTAAAACCGCCAAAATGAGCGAACTCAACAAGCGCCTCCGCGAAATGCTCGCCGCAGAAGGTACCCCGCCCGAGCAGCTTGACCGCTTCTCCAAGACCGGCGCACTGCCCGACTATGTCGTCGGCGCTCTCACACAATACAAAATCGGTGCCGTCACCAACGTCAACAAGTGGGGCGACGTTGTGCGCGGCCATGTCTCTCTGCCCACCTTCCGTGGCGACATGGCCATTCCCGTCCGCTGCGACAAGCCCGACTATCGCAGGCTCGAACAAGCCGACAATGGCGAAGTCCACCTCGATCTGCAGATCTGCATGCGCCCGTACCCCCGCGTCATCCTCGGTACGCGCAACATCGGTGATGGACAGACCGCCATCCTTCAACGCCTGCTTGCAAACACTGCTCAGTCACTTGACGGCTGCCGCCAGCGCTGCTTCGAGATTACCCAGGACCGCAACGATGGCAAGTGGTGGCTCCGCGTCACCTATGATTTCCCCGCCCTGCAGCCTGCCCCTCGGGCCGGCGTCGTTGTCGGCGTCGACCTTGGAGTCTCCCTCCCGCTCTACGCAGCCATCAACAACGGCCACGCCCGCCTCGGCGGCCGCCAGTTCGGTGCCCTCGGTCGGCGTATCCGCGCACTTCAAGACCAGGTCGACGCCCGTCGCCGCTCCATCCAGCGCGGCGGACGCTTGCATGTTGCCTCTAACACGGCTCGCTCCGGTCATGGCCGCACCCGCAAGCTAATGCCGACTGAGAAACTCATGGGCCGAATTAACAAAGCCTACCAGACACTCAACCATCAGCTTTCCGCCGCGGTGATCGCCTTCGCCCGCAGCCACGGCGCGAGCGTCATCCAGATCGAAGACCTCACATCCCTCAAGGAAGAACTCACTGGCACCTTTCTCGGGCGTCGCTGGCGATACCACCAACTGCAGCAGTTCCTGAAGTACAAGGCCGAGGAGGTGGGCATCAAGTGCGAGCCCGTAAACCCGAAGTACACGTCGCGCCGCTGCAGCAAGTGCGGCCATATTCACATTGCCTTTGACCGCGCCTACCGTGACGCACATCGCGCCAACGGCAAGCCCGCTCCGTTCATCTGCCCCGAATGCGGCTACAAGGCCGACCCTGACTACAACGCCGCCCGCAATCTCGCAACCCTTGACATCGCCAGGCTCATCGAGCTACAATGCCGGCGCCAGGGAATTGAATATTAGGCTCTTTGACATAACGTTGCGGTCGTCACAAATGCCGCGCTAGCCGCAAGGCAACCGCCGGCGGACGATCGAAGGCCGGCCTGTACGGCCTGAAGGATGAGAAGGCACATATTAGAGGAAAAATGCTTCCCTTTGTGTACGCTCACCAGACTGCCCCGTTTCTTTTTCATGACGAAATCGCTGCTATCGTCTTCTGTGACAGTGACTTACAAGGCTTCTCCTGTAGCCAACCAATCTTCGCGGGGGGTATACAGGGTCTGCACACCGTCGCCCTGAAAATCACGGCCTGTAGCCAACCAATCTTCGCGGGGGGTATACAGGGCGCCATGTCCCCTGTGATTCTGGATTGTCCCTGTAGCCAACCAATCTTCGCGGGGGGTATACAGGTTTCCCCTAAGAAAGGGGGAACAAGGGGGACCTGTAGCCAACCAATCTTCGCGGGGGGTATACAGGGCAAACGGGACTGTATATCCCGTGGTGCAGCCTGTACCCAACCAATCTTCGCGGGGGGTATACAGGGGCCATACTTGCCCATCTGTCTGTTCTTGCCCTGTAGCCAACCAATCTTCGCGGGGGGTATACAGGGTATAAGTTTGTCACCGACAGCCACCAGCCCTGTAGCCAACCAATCTTCGCGGGGGGTATACAGGAAACAGACGCCTGCATCCTTGCCGAGCTTCCCTGTACCCAACCAATCTTCGCGGGGGGTATACAGGGGGCGTACTTCGACGAACAGATGAACCACGCCTGTAGCCAACCAATCTTCGCGGGGGGTATACAGGAAACAGACGCCTGCATCCTTGCCGAGCTTCCCTGTACCCAACCAATCTTCGCGGGGGGTATACAGGCTGCGTAAGGCTTCAAAAGCGACGGCCATACCTGTAGCCAACCAATCTTCGCGGGGGGTATACAGGAAAGTACGAACAGCTAAACAAAAAGGGGTGCCTGTAGCCAACCAATCTTCGCGGGGGGTATACAGGAGAACGATCCGAATCTGTACACGTCGCTGTCCTGTAGCCAACCAATCTTCGCGGGGGGTATACAGGGGCCATACTTGCCCATCTGTCTGTTCTTGCCCTGTAGCCAACCAATCTTCGCGGGGGGTATACAGGTGGGGAGCGTTTGGTCTGCTGTTGGACAGCCCTGTAGCCAACCAATCTTCGCGGAGGGTATACACGTATGCAACGGATTTCTAATCCGTAGCTCAGCCCTGGGGGGTAGCCAGGTAAGTCAAAGGTTGCCCCCTTGCCGTTCTAACCTATGCCGTTGATAGTTCTTGCCATCATAGTAACGGTGTTTACGATTCCCTCACCCTTCACATCTACATCGAGACAAGAGTCCTTACACCGTTAAGTCGTGGGTGATGACACGTGCTAATCGGCACCTATATAACCGATAGCCTTCCTATATAACCGATAGCCTTATCAAAGTTCACTTCCCAAAGATCGTTAACATATCTGGCAGCACCGTCAAGGTCAGGAAAAAGGCTCGCCCGATTGATATTCATGTGATCTAGTGCCGTTTCAAAAAAATATTTTTGATATTTGCGATTTGGCGACTTGCGCCATGCACAATCTGTTATTATATAGACAGACACAAGGAACCGATTCCATGCTGTTTTGCAGAGAAAGGGAGTTCTTATGTGTCTGTACGCCAGAAACCT
>Ga0116145_1000143_pt1 | contig 89394 bp, 106 predicted proteins | sample AD_JPNHG1_MetaG_FD_89747 | JGI IMG/M metagenome (GOLD analysis project Ga0116145, IMG submission 89747) | Active sludge microbial communities of municipal wastewater-treating anaerobic digesters from Japan - AD_JPNHG1_MetaG | ecosystem: Engineered > Bioreactor > Anaerobic > Digestate | place... | reverse complement strand
ATTATTTTTTACAATGCCCTAAATTAAAATTTAATATTCCGACAACCTTTGGGGCTATTACATCAATGTTAAATCCATTTGTTTGTATTTCAGATGCCTCAGAATTAAGTTTTACTGGAGTGGCAAATGCAACATCATTTTCTATTACTGGTATTTCTGGTGTTAGAAAAATAACTGTTGACGATTTAACAGCAGCAACAACTGTAAATCCAGCAGGACCGGATGTAGAAGAATTGATTTTACCTTCAGATTTGCCTGCCTGTACTAATTTCGATTTAACAAATACATCTTTAACTGATTTAACAGTTCCATCATTAAGTTCTGCTGGCGCTTCATTTAATATTTACAATAATATAAAATTAAAAAATATTACATTCACATCAACACCCACAACAGGATGCCAAGTTTATTCAAATACAGCTTTAGAAACTGCTAACTTTGATGTTTTAACCACATCAACTGCAAGATTATTTAGATTAACAAACAATGATTCATTATTAGATGTTTCAATAAATGGTTTATGTTCTAAATTATTAATAGGTGTTGAATCTGGAGATACATATGCAAATAATGTGACAAGATCCGTATTAGTAAACTCGACAGCAGGCCAGTTTGCTCAACATTGTTATGTAAGATATTGTAATTTAGATGATACAGCACTAAACGCTTTATTTGCTTCATTACCAACTGTCACATCTAAATCAATTTATATAAAAGGAAATCCAGGAATAGGTGTTGGAGGATATGATGCAACAATAGCAACATCTAAAGGATGGACGGTAAAAGGTTAAAAATGGCTTTAGCCTTATAAATATAAAATTAAAACTATGGAATTTAATGAAATGATACCAATCGAAGCACAGGATATTTATCTCTCTCAAGCTTTAGACCCTAAAAATTCTGCTCCTATTTTTAAGGCTCAAAGAGGAAAAGATTGGATTCCCTATCTTGATACAGATAATGAAACTCAATATCCTGATGTTTTAATTGACCTGTTCAATAATTCTGCATTACACGGAGCTATTTTACGTTCAAAAATAGATCAAGTTGCGGGTCAAGGATTTGTTTGGGATGATTCGTCTTTAAATGCTGAAATGGATTTCTTTATGGAGAACATTAACGATGAAGATATTAATAAAGCAGATGCCTCGTACGCTGAAGCTGCTATAGATTATTTAGAAGCTTCCATTGGTTTAAAGGCCCCTGTCGATCAACCGACATTCACAACATCATTTGGATTAGGACTTTGGAAATTTACATTAGATGGAAGTAATTTATTCTTATCGTTTAATGACTCAAGCGTGGGATTTACGTTTACACCTGATGGATCAATAATATAAAAAAATAAAATATGTTAAACAGTACTAACTCATTTGCTCAATCAGTTATTGACCTTACAAACAACGTCAATATAGCTCTTAATTCGATGGTTGAGTTAAATAACTCGCTCACAACTGAAAATGATTCAGTTGTAGTTGAAGTTGCAGGGAATGACCCGATAACTGGAGATGCTTCTATTTATACATATAGCATTCCTTCATATCACTATATTTTAAATCAATTAAATAGAATTTCGAATACTGTTGATGTATTTGTTAGTGGTCAAGGAGTTGTCTTATTAAATGATGGAACTTATAGAGAAGTTACTACGGTTCCCGTTGCAAAATCTCCTGCACCAATAACTGCAATACCTGCACCTACAAAATTCAATGCTAGAAGTAATTGGTTCTTTGAATCAATGATGGAACCTCAACTTTATGTTGAATTTGAATTAAAGGGGAAAATAGATGATCGTTCTGATAGAGTAGTTGTTAGAAGAGTTATATTTGATAATTATAATGATGAACAAACACAATGGTTTAAAGACACTTTCATTGGAAAGCAATTTACATATGAAGAAGTTGTTAATATAATGAATGTTAATGGAAAGAGATACTGGCTTGATGAACAAGTTGAAGAACTTCCATTAAAACCTACTGAATATACAGGTAAATTTTTAATCGTTAATAAGGGTGTTATTAATAATGCTGAATGGTTCTATTTAGATACAGTTAATTTTGGATTAACAACAGATTTTACAGTTGTTAATAACGTTGAATTGAAAATAGGTGATCAATTGAGATATGGAGACAGTATTTACAAAATTGAATCTATTGAAATTACTGAGAAAAGAGTTAAACTTATTGCTCTTGTGGGAATGGGCAAACCAACCATTAATGATTATTTTTACATATACTCGACTCCATTTGAAGAAAAATTAGTTCAAGTTCCGGTAGGATATAATGAATGTGATATAATTTTCTTCAAAGGTGTTAATGATGATTTTAACGTTATTGCAGACAACTGGGGTACATCAGTTAATTTCTACACAAATGATTTAACCCTTGTGGATAGTACAACTGATTTTGCAACATATTATTTTAATACAGTTTCTGATTTTGGAAAACAACTTGAAGGACAAGCAAAAGAAAAATTTATTCCTGCATTCTATGGTGTAAAACCGGATGCTCCAACATTTACGGCTAGTGATTTTGCAGTTAAACAGATAAACACTCAGATGAATGCCGCTCTTGATACAGAGGCAATCAAAAATACACAAACACAAATAGAATCTACAAAAACAATTATCAATAGTTTAAAAACTACTATTGCACAACAAAAAGCTCAATTAGTTGAATTAACTGATGTAGCTCAAAGAGCTGACTTGAATTCAAAAATAACAGCTAATATTAATGATTTATCAAAGAAAACAGTCGAATATCAATCATTAGTTAGATCTCTTGCCACAATTGCATACGAAAATTCAGCTGTGATGGCTGATCCTAAATATAGGATAAGAGGATTCTTTTCTATCCCAGATCCTAAGGGAACACCTCCACAACAAGTTATTCAATTTGAAATAGCATATAGATACTTAAAGTTAGATAACACTGGAATTTCCCTAAACACCTTTGAACATGCCGACCCAAGTACTGGACAGATTGTTAGAGGGACATTTACAGACTGGACAATCGTATCATCTCCAATTAAGAAAAAAGTTTTAGATGCAAGTACAGGAACATATTCTTGGGAAGAAGAAGATATTGCAGATGGTGAACAAGTAAATATTAATCAAGTAGATATTCCAATAACAAAAGGAGAAAAGGTTGAAATAAAGATTAGATCTATTTCTGAAGCTGGATGGCCATTAAATCCATTAAAATCTGATTGGTCAAGCACTGTTATTATGGAGTTTCCGTCTAATCTTGAAGGATCAGATCAAGTTGTAAATATATTAGAAGATGCAGCGGCAGATGAACAAGCCATAAAATTAGATGAAACATTAAATTCAGCAGGAGTTTATACTCACTTAAATGATAGTATTCCAAACCCATTAGCCGGGTCTGGAACATATTTCAAACATCAGGCTGTTAATATTTCATATGACCTTCCCGTCAAAGATTCTGCGGGAATAGTATCAGAAGTAAAAACAACTGACTTACAAAGTCAATTATCTTCTTTAGCCCCAAATACATATATTACAATAACTAAACCAACCGGACTTCCATTGTCAGAGCCTGATCAATTAACAAAAACATTGCAACAATGGATCCAAGCACTCGTTAATTTAGATCCTTCAGTATATGAAGCATTATCTTAAAAAATAAAGAATGAAGCTATTTAATAACACTGCAATATTAACTTCCAAAAATCCGGAAGCATTTTTAAATTTTATTTTCGATGGAACAGAACAATGGATTTGTCCTTCTTGTAATATCGGAGAAAATATTTTATATGTTAATGGTTTGGACATTAATAAATATGAGGTTTCTTTAGGATTTTCACTTGTGTTAAACTCCTTGATGGACGCTGCTTCATTTCAAATTTTCACAAATAAAAATTACAAATTTGATACGATATTAAGTTTCAATATTTATGATAGTTCCGATTTTTCAAATAAAATTGAAACAATAGATGTATCAATAAAAAACAGACCATTTATTGTAGGTGAAGGAATTATTAATACTTACACAAATGAAGATCTTTTAATTGATGACGAAGCATCATATATGTTGATGCGAACCAATCCTAAATTTACAGGGAATATTAAGCTTGTTATTGATCCTAGTAATTATTTATATCTTGACACATTTAAAGTTTCTGATATTCTTTCCAATAAAAAATATCGTCATCAAGTTGTTTCTGGAAACAGCGCTTTGGCTGGGGATATTCGAAATGTTTTTTCAACGCTTCCATTAGGAGAACTTTATCGTGTAGACGTTGAAAATACCTTAGAAATAGGAATTCCAAAAACTGATTACAAAAATCAATATAACGTAACTTATAATTATGGTGCTAGATTAATTCGTGATGAATTATATCCTGAGGATAACGGTTTATTAGCGCCTCTATGGATAAATTCTAAATTGCCAGATTATTTTGCAATTTTTAGATTAGGAGGTGTATACAATCCATCAACATATACAAGTTCAAATTTAGAAGATTTAGCCTTTAAATATTTAGAAGATAGTGATTTAATAAGAAGTTGGAGTTTAAAACCTGAGGCTCCTCTAGGAAAATATTTAGCAACACATATGGCAGATGTTGTTAAAATTCAGGCTCCGGTATTCTTATCTTTAACTGATCCAAGTCTTGTAAAGGCCGAATCAGATCCAAATACTTGGTATGGCATAGCTGTAGATAAAGGTATTGTTACGGGAAGATCTGAAACAACATATTTCTTTAATCAAAAGGCACAAAATTTCACAGATTTAAATGCTTTTGTATCTCAGGGGTTTGAAAGAAATACGTTGTTATGTCCTAATATCGTAAATCTTGAGTATGTATTTAGTGATGAAGACGTTAGTCTATATACAATGCATAGATATTTTGGATTTTATTTAACAGAAAACGTATTATATAAGCTTGCATATTATTCAGATTCATCATCGGGTCCTATTGAGATTATATCTTTGGACGGTAAAGACAGCAGCGTATTTATGAACTCTTCTGTTATATTTGATCCAATAAATGGTTATGTAACAGATGAATATCGAAATAGAATATTTGTATTAAACGATGAAGTTCAATTACGAAGAATTACAAATGTTAATCAAGTAAACGAAACTAACATTTCGAATCCTTATGTAAGTAAACCATATAAAAACCTATTCAGCGTTACTGCAGAAAAGACCAATATAAATCCATTTATTACTTTAACACTAAATAACCCACTTGAACAGGGTGAACATTTAAGAGTTATCAATGTGGCTCAAAATAAAATATGGGAAGTTTATAGCATAGACGCTAGCGGAATGGAATGTGAACCATATTGTACAACGTCTATAGACGAAAATGGTTATCATCCAACTGTTTATCGTACATATTTTGATATGAATGGTGACATTCAATATCAGATTAAACAAATTGAAAATGCATTTGACAGGTTTGGGGATTACGAAGGAACATATTTTAGATCAGGAATAAGAGGAAATAATTGGGTTTCAATTATTTTAAATGATGATGCTTGTACAAGTGACGGATGGAAATTCCAAAGAATTTCTGCCCCAACGTTAAATGATTTTAGCGATCCATGTTCTGGATTCAATACTGCTGCCAAACCTGAAGATATTACTTTCTTTGGAGTATTTACACCATCTTCAAGTGATTTTGACATTATTGATATTAGTGCATTATACGGACCTATAGATTTTGAAATTTATGGAAATCGTCAAAATATAATTGTTGATTTTATTGATCGCCAAACAAACAACCTTTATAGTTTCGACGCTTCTAAAAATGTATTAGATAAATTTGAGGAACCAACATTATATCAAGGAACAGATTTATGGTATCGAAGATTATTACACTTTGACGTATCGAATAATTATTATCAATATGTTAAAGATCCTCTTCATGAGACTGACAAGGTATTAGTCATGACCTCATATGAAATACAATTAGTTAAATCTAAATTTAATGCATACAACATTTATCCATTGAACTTATCATTAATGGGTATAAACCCTGTTAAAGATATTGATTATACTGTTTATGATAATCAAAATTTAGGATTTACTAGTCAATACAAATACAATAGAGATTGTGACCTAAGTACTTACTCCATTTCAATTGCTGCTGGTTCTAATTATACATTGGAATTGCCAGGATCTTATATTGTACAAACAGGAGATGGAAATAAAACTCAAAATGGGATAACTACTCCATATACCCCATTAACATTGATGAATACCTTTGATTCTAGTATTTATTTCGAGGCAACATCAAACACTATAATTACTTATGGTATACTTAATGGATCTTATACATATAAGAGCTATAAGAGTGGAGCAGCTGGAAATGAAGAAAATATTGCTGATTACTATGATTCTAGTACACTTTTAACTTATGGATTAACTATTCCTTTAGTTTCAAAATGGAATGGTTTGGGAAATGACTGTCGTAATAATCCATTTAGATTAATTTTAAATGATAATATACTTGATGTAAGTACTAACTTTATCCCTGACGATGAGAATTTCACTCAGGAAATTTCTTATCCTGTGTTTAAATATTTAACACCATGTGGAAGAGCTTGGCAAGATTATGTATTTTATGATATTAATGATGTAGTTTATGATGGAACTGATTACTACACCTTTAAGGAATTGATGTTTAAATATCCTTATGATGATTATTTTTCAAAATTAGTTTATTCTAATTATAATGTAGATGCAACAAAAACAAGATCATCTATTGTTTACTACAATCAATATAAAAATACTATAGATGTTATTTTCATGGGATTGAATTTATCAATAAAGGTTGAAAATGCGGCAAAAAATACATTGGATATAAAGTCATATGATCGATATAGATTCTCATTTATTTCAACTCCTTCAAGAAATAAAGATAATAAGCGTCCTATAGAAGTTATTATAAATGAAAATACAAAGACTATCTTGATGATCTGGTATCAGGGTAATGATGAGCTTAATTATAATATTCGTTACTCCACATTTTTACCAGGGAAATCTTTATTAGATCCATCAGATTTAGGATTTGTTACAGGCACAACTATTGAATCATCAACATATTGTTTTGTAAAAACCCCGTTTATAGTAAATAACTCCACAATTAATAAAGGAATTGAAAGATATTATGATGTTGCACTTACATATAATAATGGAACTGTTCAGCCATATGCTCAGTTAAACAAGGGGTTGTTTAATTCTGCATGGAACGCATTTGGAACCAATACTTTATCAGGATTAACATTCAATGTGGATTCACACAAAAATTATCAAACATTCTCACAATATGTAGATTACAATTACTTCCAAAATTCAAATACATATGGAAATTACGTTCTAAACTACGGATATAACTACAATAACAATAAGAACTGGTATGTAAACAATACAACAAATATTGCAACATTAAAATTTTTGTTATCAACTTCATATAATTATGTCATGTACTATATAATTAGAGGAAATGAAGTTTATAATAGTTTTGATTTTGGTTCAAACATTAATCCTATAACTATAAAGATAAATCCACCAAGATCATATATGGGAATGACAACATATAACGGATGGTTTAAACCTAGTTTCAATAACATTCTTGAATTTAAATCAGACGAAAATGCAGATTTTGTAAATATTGTTGATAGAGACTTTACCTTTAGTAATACAAATTTGCGTGCTTACAATAATATTCCGCAATTATGGTATAATAAAGTTGTTGAAGAAGTTACACAAGCAGATGTTAGTGCCGGAAATGCTATTTCTTACGTATCTAATTTTAACGTGTTTAAAGCTTTATGGGATGCTAATTATTTTAAATTGTGGAATGGTTCAATAGTAACTGATGTAAGTGGATATGAATCTTTAGATGAGTTACCTTCATTTTTTGGATCTAAATTACCAAAATTTCCGAACCAAATTACACTACAAAACTGGGATGTTACTTTGGCTACTTATACTGAAAGTTCAACAGAATATGTTTTTTCCTATAATTTAACAAGAGCCATTTTATCAATGTTCAAAACAAATAATACATTCTTATCTAATTGGTCCGAATTTTCTAATACAGACAATATAATTGATGGTTATGTAAAAAACACCGTTTTAACTTATTATAATATTAGTCAGCCAAAAATACTTGTCAACTTTTATTATAAACCTTATGATTCTAAAGTATTATATTACACTTTAGGAACTGGGTTTATAAATGACAATAAACAGAATTTTAATGGCCAATTAGTTTATGAAAATGACGAATACATTTATAAGATAACTATTCCTAAAACTGGAAGTTTTTCATATTTTGTATCATTTACTTTAACTGAAAAATAATAATTATGAAATTTCAATATTCACCAGGATTATTAGGATACGGAGCTAAAGGAGGAGATGGATCTGCAGGCCTTCAAGGTCTTGCATTGTATTTCACAGACTTTGATCCTGTATTTGATTTATTACGCATTGAAGATTGCATACGTAATGATTATGTTATGTGGTCATCAACCCCCGGAGTAAAGCTTCCTGGAGGAAGAGTTTATCAATCTGGTGATTTATTTGTAAGTTCAAGAGGTTATATTTATCAAATTGATGCTTCAGAGGATGAATTTACAAATACAGGAGCAGCGTTATCAAAGTCAGAATTTTTTGAATCTCACGTTCCCCCTATATATGATACTATCACAGGATTTGAAAGATATTCAAATATTCATAGTGCCTCAACTAATTATTTGATAGATAATAATTTTTCGACAAAATCTAGTTATTTAGTTCTGGGAAATATTTATGGAATTAATTTGCAAGACTTCACTCGTATTGAATTTACAGATGTATCAGCTTTTACATTATATTCATGCGCTGAACAAGCAGATATTGATGAGCATAAAGCGTTAGCTATTTTTAAAGATAATGATGGTTTTAGAATTGGAAATTTAGAAAGTGGAAATCTTAGAGACACTAATTTAACATTGGATGTTTCATTATTATTAGTAAACCGTCAAGATTCAAATAGATTTAAAACAAATACTCCAAGTGGAACTGTAATATCAAATGCAGAAAAGGCTACAAATATTTTATTTGATCCAATATTTGAGGAGCAACCAGCTTCATTTATTCTTCAGCCTCTTGGTGAATATGCTCGTTTAGTCTGGAATCTTGAAGATTTTACTCCAGGATATTATGATCCATCTATTAAAGGTACCATTGTTTTTAATAAAAAACAAGCAGCAAGTGGAACTTGGGCCATTAATGCTTCTATATTTAAGCCTTTAATTATTCATGATGTTGATCCTTCCGGTTATGTAATCATAAATGATTTAAGTATCGGAACAACTTATGAATATTATATGATACTTAAAAAGGACGGGTGGGAAAGACAATCTCTAAAAATAGAAACTATAGAAACTGGATCTCCTGCAACTATGACAATTTTAGATCCGGCATCTAAAATATTAAATGCTAATTATTTAGGAGAATTTACACCATACGAATCATACAAAGGAACTTATGTTTATGGTGTTGATATTTCAACAGATTCATTTACAGGATGGAATGCCAACCGAGGAAGTTATACGTGGATTGATGTGTCAGGAGGTTCAGGCGCTGGACCTGGAGAATTTACATTTGATGTGAGTTTAGTTAAACTTACTGGCACTACATCCAGAACAGGTTATATTAATGTTTATTCAGAAGCTTCTCCTCAAATAATAACGGTTAATCAGACACCATTAGAAGTTTATGTAGCATTTGATTCATACGGAAAATTAGTATTTACAAGTTCCCCATCGGCTACTATTGATGTATCTGCGTCTGTAACCATTCAAATGGGTGCGTGGGGAGCTGCAGCAGGGGGAGTAACTACTGGTCGTAGAGTTCATATATGGGTTGAAACATGGAGAAAAAGTGGGGGTATTTGGACGAAGCAAACAAATGTTGCGGAAGCAAATATTTCTTCACAAAATAGTGGAAGAGATCCAAATTTTGATCCAAATCAAACTGGATATAATTTAGTGACTAATACATTTACTATATCTCCTTCAATTGACACAAGTGTTTATATAAAAAGTTATTGGAGAGAGGGGTCTTACGATCATCCGATTGTACAAGGACCTTCTTGTGATTACGAAAGTGATCGATGGGTACAGTCAATGGGATATGCATATATTTCGAGTATTTCAAAAATTTCAGGAACTGGAAATGTTCAAATAGGAACAAATAGATATTATTATTGGAAAAAATATCTTAATGCTTATAACAGTTGTTCTACTACAAGGGGAGCTGGATCTACAAATACTTCACATCCATCACATTTTCCATAATAGATGATATGTTTTTATAAATAAAATATATAAATAAAGTAAATATGAGCGAAAAATTCAAATACGCACCAGGTAAACCTGGATATGGTACAAAAGGAGACCGAGGAGAAGATGGTCGCCAAGGCCTTGCTATGTATTTTACAAGCTTAAATCCAAATACACAAACTACAATTATTAATAATAAAATAGCAAACAATTTAACTCTCTGGCCTGCAGATGAACCTTTACCTGATGGGCGTGTTTATGTTACAGGAGATTTGTTTTTTGATAGTGATGGTTTAGCATATGAAATAAATGCCGAAACTGATACATATCAATACAAATTTGCTAGCTTAAATATGGGAGGTTTTTTTGTTCCTCTAGGCAAAGATACAAGTAATGGATTTGAAAGATATTTTAATAGTAATTCATCTCCAAAATTTATCATTGATAATGTTTATACTGTTTCAGGTGCTATTGATTATACAGCTGTTCCAGAAAATATTTATGATGTTCAACCCAAGAATTTTGCAAGAATTGAATATACAAATATTAAATCGGACGCTGCTTTAAAATATAATGCATTTACAGTATATACATCTGGGGAAAATGCTCCTCAAGATAATCATAAAGCATTAGCTATAGTTTACAATGAAGTAGAAAAAGCTTTTCATATTGGAAACTTGGATAATACTGGTTTATTAAGAAATACTAACTTAATTTTTGATGTTTCATTATTACGTCAAAAGAAAGAATTAGGAAAAAATACCTTTACTCAAGATACTTGTGTAGGTGCGATTTTAACAAATTATGAAATAAAAGCCAATTCAATATTTGATCCTAATTTTCAATCGTCTCCAACCAGTTTTTACGGAACAATGGGAACTACTAATTGTTCAATAAACTGGAATTTATCTGATTTTGTAAATGGAGCAACAAATGTTTATGGTGATTTATATTTCTATGAAAATAATTATCCCTATAATGGAAAAACATTTAGTTTCATAAATGATGTATCATTAAGACCTTTAATATTTTCAAATGTTTCAAGCACTCCCGGAAGTTATGTAACTATAACAGGACTATCTCCGGCAAAAACATACGCATATTACATGAAATTATATACAGATACTGGATGGACAAGAAATTCTGAAGTGCAGAATTTATTTAAAGGCGCCATTTATGTTAATCCAAGTAGTTATGTATTAAGTGCATCGGATGCTGCGTTTGATTTAGGATTTGATGTTGACGCAAACTTTACTTGGAATGCCTCTATTTTATCTAATCCATCTGATTTTATGTATAATATTAGATGCACAAGTATTGGAGGATTAGATGGATCAATTTTAGTTGACGTAATAGCTAATGAATCTATAAATTCACGTGTTGGAAAAATTAGAGTTCATCTATTACCAGGAAATACAATTTATAAAGATGTTTCAATTTACCAACCAAGAGGAGCTATAGGTCCTGAATTATGGTTAACTGGAAATTCAAAACTTTATTCATATTCATGGCCATATTATTACATTGATGCTTCTAGAAATGGAAATGTTGGAGGTTCCAATCCTTGGACTGTTGATGTTTCAGCAAATGCTGCATGTCCATGGTCTATAGATTCATATCCTCCATGGGTTTCAATTTCTCCGATGTCAGGTCCTGCTGGAACTTTAACTCCTATTACAATAACATTGGATGAAGACAATGACATTGAATATCAGAGATATGGTACTATTGAATTTGTTAGTGGCACAACCCCTGTAGGTTCTTTAACAATATATCAAAGGGGTGTTGAGGTCTGGATAGAAATTGGAGGAACAGAGTATAGTCTTCCTATAAATCTTAATTATCAATCATCATATGGTGGATCTGGATATTGGCAAGTTGATTATGGAACTATTTATTATGGTGATACTTTATATACATCGATGAGATTTACAGATAGTGCTCCAATTGATTGGCAGTGGTCTCTTCCTACTCCTTCTATTAGCGGAGTAACAATATACGATCTAACTGGATCCGGAGAGGGGTGGGGACCAACATTTGTTGGGTCATACCCAGCATCTGGATATGGACAAATGGATTGTAGTGCTGGTGGTGTAGATGGTTATCCTATGTTGATAATAATTCAAGCAAATTAAAAAATTATATATGAAATTTTTAAAAGCAATTTGGAACTTTATTAATTCAAAATTTTTTGGATATGTTGTAGCTATTGTTTTAGTTATATTCTTGGCTACTATGTGTCAGCGAAATAGAGAATTAAGAGAAGATTTAGAGAGAACTGAACAAAATAATTCTGCTTTGACAGATACTCTTAAGAAAGAAAGACTTAAAACAGGGGAACTTCAATTTACAATTGACGGTTTCATAGCTTCTGAAAAGGAATTGAAAAAACTTAATAAGGATTTGTATGATGAGTTACAAAAACAAAAAGGAAAGGTTATATCATTAAACAAAATTGTTATTCTATTACAACAGGATACGACTGATCTTAGAAAGTATATTGCACATCTTAAAGATTTATTAGAAGAACCTATAAAATTAAACGACTCCACATATTTAGTTCCATGGACTCTTCATTATATTTATGACAAAGATACAACAAATTATGATTTATTTAAAGGACAAACAAAGGTTAGATTAGTATGGGCTAAGGATAGATATTTATTAACTCCTGATAATGAACCAGCTATTTTTGCAAGATCTAATTTTGAATTAGGAGATGTAGAAGTTAAACATCTAGGAACCGAAATGACTTCCAGAGCAACACAGATAGAGTTAGTATGGGGTCAGAAATGGGAAAATGGAAGATTAAGAGTTTTTGCAAATAGTAAATATCCTGGATTTAGTGTAACAAATATGCAAGGGGTTTTATTAGATGTTCCAAAACGTTCACACTGGTTTACTGGGTTTAGTGTTAATTTGGGTATTATGCCAACATACGATTTTATTCAGAAGAAACCTACAATTGTTGTTGGTCCTTCATTTGGCTATACAATTTATCAATGGTAAAATAATTAAATGTAATGGCAGGAGATTTATTAGATATTGAAGACGAAAAAGAAGAAAAACAAACATCATTAAGAGGTGATGATGATCTTGATCCAGAAAGACAAGAACAACTTCGTCAACATGAAAAAGAATTAAAAGATTTATTAAGAAAAGTTCAGCAAGAACTTGGAGTTTCTGAAGAGGAATGGGGCACTGATAAGGGAAAACAAAAAAGAAAGGAAATTGCTGGAAAAGTTCTTGATACAGCCAACGATGTGCTTAAAACTGCCGGAACATCTTTAGTTAGTAGAAAAAAAGCAAAGAGAATGCAGCAAATATTAAATGTTGGAACTATTGCCTCTCTTGTTGCTGGAGTTTGGGGATTTATACAGAATACATATGTTGTAAAGGCGGATTTTATGGATAAAGTTCTTAGAGGAGCCGAAAATGAATGGCACTGGGGAGGTATGTTATTCTTAAAAATCGCTATTATACTTTTTGTTTTAAGAGTTATACATAAAATATTATCAAAAGGCGGGATTTTTTTAAATGATCTTACAGGATTATGGAAGGATTCTAAAGATAAAGTTAAAAATAAAAAAGATAAAGCTAACGAGAGTTTTATTTCATTTGATGAATATGATGAGGGTCAAATTTTCGAAGAATTTGAACTTTCATTTAAATTAAAAAATTAATTGATTATGGCTACAAATATTTCCAAATATGTACAGCTCAATGATTTCTTACTTTTAGAGTATGAATTCAATCGTGATGATGTTGCAATAAATTGTGGTAATCCTTTTTTAGCTGAAACAGTTTGGGGTGTAAAACAATATTATACAAACGAGGCTCCTGGAAATACAAACAATATGCTTTCCACGCAGTCTGTTCCTACTAATTCAAGTAGATCAACTTGGTACATTAATAATGATGATCCTTTTGATCCATCACTTTATTATTCGTATTTTGATTCATCAGTAAATATTGGACAAATTCTTCCTTATGCTCACGATACTATAAAAGTTCATATTGTTTCTGGATATAATTTTGATGATATAGCAGGTTTTCTTTTACAAATTCGTGCAGAAGATGTATCAGGTTATTTAGTTGATTTATCGAACTTTACTTGGATAAAACAAGTTAGAGGAAATTATGTAGTTAAATTTGCTGTTGAACCTTTATACTTAGGAAACAGATTTTATGACAAATATGTAGAATTTAAAGTTCCTTCTATACAACATTTGGGACATCAAGTTTCATCATATCCTACAGGAATTCCAATTGAAGATTCATTAGAAATACAAGAGTTGTCAGATGTTTATATTCAATATAGTACAATTCCTGAGATTGATAACTATCAATATGTTATTTCAGAAAAAGTTCAATTACAATTGCCGGTTACTTCTAATGCAGATAATTTCAATTGTTTTATTGCGGAATCTACAGCCGGAGATTACATTGAATATTATGCTACATGGAAAGATACTATAATTGGTGAATACATGGGCGATATTGAAAGTGGCAGAATTCCTTTATTCACTTCAAATAACCCAAATGACAATTATCAAGAATTTACAGAAGAGTATGGAACAGAGGCTGCTAAATGGGTGTTAATTCATGAAATACAAGTTTATGAATTGATTCCTCCTGGAACAACCTTGATGACACAAAGATTTCAGTTTACTCAAGAGAGTAACTTTATGACACCTAATAAGTTTAGACCAATTATTATCAACTCTGATATTGCTTCTTCATATAATATTGAATACATTTGTAGATTAATGAACAGAATGGATGGTTCACAAATCATTCGCAAAGCTTCTTTTTCATCTACAGATCCTAAAAAGTATGGAAGAACATTTACAAGAATAAACATTGACAATTATATTCCTTATAAAGTATTTAACAAGATTCCTGGTGAAGTTGCAAACATTGTTTCAGGTGCAGGACCACAAAAAACTAAGTATGTAAAGATCTTTTATGACACAACTAATGTGGTGCTAAACATGAATAACGAAGTCCTCCCCCAAGGGACGGGACCATTATTCCTTAAGGATGGTGATTCAACCTATTTGTTTAAATTTGAAAGATTAAATCAAAACACAGATCCTATTCAAAGAGAAAATGTTGATTTATCTGGTGTTTATAATTATGCTTTATCATTCACATTAGATGATAAAACTAAAATAGAAGTGAATCCAACTTATTCAACAAATATGAATACCACATTAGGACAATTAGAATTTAAATTAATGGCTGATCAAGTTGCAAAATTATTGAGTCAAACTAATAATGGTTATTCAATCATAATTAAAAATTCTGATGGTACACAATATATTTTCTATGAAGGATTATTCTACAGTTATAGAAACTATGATCAAGTTGTATTACAGTATCAAGAAATATATGATGTAAATAGTTTAAATACAAAAATTGCAGATCTTGAAACACAAGTAAAATCTTTGCAAGAAGAAAATGCTGCATTAAAAGCTAATCAATAATTTTTTCAAATTTTGAATAGTTTTTATCGATTATCATAATCCATTTAAAGCCTTCTCTTAAGGAGGCTTTTTTCTTTTTTATTAAAATATTTTTATCTCTTTTAGCTAAATAAGAGTTTTTACATTCTACTATCAAATTTTTGGATGGAATTAAAAAATCACTATGATAAATTTTTTGTTTTTTATTATGTTTATATTTTATTGACGGACCTCGCTAAATATTAAATTTATCATAATATTTTTCTAAAAAAATCTAATTCATACGAACCTTGATATAATAATTCAGTATTTTTATAAGATTTTAATTTTATTCTAGTTTTAAAAGCTTTTTCAAACAGAACGGTATTTTGCATCAAATAATCACATCCATACTTTTTATTTATAGATGACTTTACTTTATTATACAATTCTCTATTTTGCAAAGTATATTTAGCCCCGTATTTTTGTTCTCTTATTAAGGAAGATTTTTCTTGAATTTCTTTAGATTGAAAAGGCAATTCAACCCCTAAATTTTTAAGATTATTATTTCTTATTTCATTTTGAATTTTATCATTTTGCATAGGACAAGAATTACCATATTTTTTAATATTAGTTTGTTTTATTTTATTTCTAACAGATTTTATTTTATTTGGATTATTAACTCCATATTTAATTAAATTAGTTTTTTCAAATTCTTTAAATGATCCTTTGTTTTCACATTCTTGAGAACAATATTTAAGATAACCTCGTTGCCATTTATTAGAATATTTTGTGGGGTTTCCACATTCAGCACATATACCCTCATCAGGAGATTTTAAGTAAAGATCATAATAATCTTTTTGAGAATTATGAAAAACCCCTACATGTTTAGAAAGATCAGAAAGACGAGAAAATTCTCTATTACAAATTTGACAAATAATTTTCATACAAAGATATATATTTTAAATTATATATCGTCAAATGATTTTAAATTCTTTACAAAACCAATTCATCATACGATTCCCAAAGAGTTTCTTTTATCCAGAAATTCATCAGAAATGGACTCCTGTTGTAAAGAGATTAAAACTTCCTTATGAAAATTTGGAAGACTTTATCAATGCGTCTGTACAGAGTCTTACTTTTCCTTCTATCGAATTATCTCCTGTTGAACAAGGACAACAGCAGTTTCGTATTGCTTATCGCCCTGGTAAGGAGCTTGAACCGTTATTTGATAAGAATTTGACACTTACTTTTAAACTATCTGAAGGATTTATTACATATTGGATTTTGTTTGAACAGATAGAATTGTTCATTCAAATTTATGAAGTTAAAAAGCCTTTTTGGGATCCAATGTATGTTTCTTTTTTGGATCATCATGGGTTTGAATTAGTCGCATTTTCTTTTGATAAAATAATTCCTCTCGGTATGTCCCAGTTTGATATTTCTTATGCAACAACTGCCGCAGAATTTAACACCTTCACTTTAAATCTTCGTTATAACCGTTTTAAGATTAAAAGAAGAATTGACAATGATAACTATGATATTAAGGGTAGATAATATATAATAAAAAATATATTGTCCTTAATGTTTGTCAAAGAATCATTAGAAGATATTTTACAGCCCAAGCCTAAATCAGAAATTAAAAAGGCCTTTTCTCGTATGGATGTTGAAGAAAAAGAGAAACTTCTTTTTGAAACAGGTATGTCAAAATTTTGGGGATCTTATGATGATTTTCTTGATTTTTTAGATGAAACATTAAGTGATACTGGTATTTGGGAAACATTATTAGAATTATATAATAACAGTGCCTTTGACGAATCTCCTTTTGCTGATAATGATGAAAATTTAGTATTTTCTAAAGAAGATTTAAAAGCAAAAATGGGATCAATGGACTTAGTTGAGATGATGTTATCTTCATTATCAGAAGAAAGTATCGATAAAGCATTAAGTAAATTAGTTCCAGGATATTTGTCTGAAAATGTTAAAGAAGTTTTAAAACCTAAATCTCAAGAAGAAATAGATCAATATATTAGAGAGATTATGGATATTGACGCGATTAGGCAAAGAATACAAAAAGCTAAAGGAAACTTAATTGCTTTATATGTTTGGGAACCTGATTGGGATTTAACAAAATTTTCTAAAAACACCGATAACATAATTAATAATTTAATTGATTATGTTTTAGAAGCATATAAAAATAATTGGAAAAGACAAATTGCCGTATATACAATAGATGAAAATATTGAAGGAAATTTTATATCTGATGGGCTAGGTCCAAATTGTAGTGGAGGTGTTAAAATATTACTTAATATTTGGGTACAAGAAGATTGGCAAAAAGAAAAAATTGATTTAGATTTACAATGGAATTAGTAAGAGAAAGCATTAACATATTAAAACCTAAGGATCCAAAAAAGATTGTAGAAGAATTAATAGATAAAGGATCAATAACGAATAAATATGCCATTGTTGTAGAATTATTTGGAGAAAACTGGAAAAAATTGTATGATGAATTTGTTGAGAGAGGAATTGATGACCAAGATTTAATTGATACTTATATTTCTTTTTGGAGTGGTTCCTCGAGAAGAACAAACAATGAAAAAATACATTGGATTTTAAGTGATATTTTACAAGATCATGTGAATGAAATCACAGATGAATTAATGAAAAGAGCTTTAGGATGAGAGCAAAACATGTAACTGAAGATCCCATATTTAAATGGGAATTGAACCAAGAAGCTAAGTTAAATATGGATGAAACTTGGTGGCAATGGCAAGATCCCATATTTAAATGGGAATTGAACCAAGAAGCTAAGTTAAATATGGATGAAACTTGGTGGCAATGGCAATTACGTGATGCTGCTGCAGCAGGATTGAGAGATTATTATGTTCGCGATAGATCAGAATTAGAAAGATTAGCTATCCGTACACTTGAACAATTAGGATATGATATTGAACAAATAGATTTAGACAAAGCCGTAGATATTCTTGAAAGATTTGTTCAATATGAAGAAGAGGTTAACGAGGGATCTATTACAGATGTTTTGAAACCCAAATCTAAAGAAGACATTCAAAAGTATCTTGACCAATATGATGCTGAAGAAAAAATGCGGGCGGTTAAAGATAAATTTATGAATCCTGAAGATGTTGTAAGATATTTAATAGATGCAGGGGCAGATGAAGAAATATTTGTAGAGGTTCTAATGGAAAAAATGGAGCCTGAACAATTAAGACAAATTATTAGAGAATTAATACCTTATCAACAAAATGTAATTGAATATTTTTTAGATTATATAAATGATGAACAATTTGATAAAGCCTTAAAAGAATATTTTGAAACTGAAAATCCGGAAGAGGTTAATGATGTTTTGGATATTCTACTTACTAAACACTCGATTGATGTTGGAAACAAAAGAAGAGAACCACATTTTGGGAATTATGAAGATGATGATGATTTTTAATAAAAAATAATTATAGTTATGGCAAAAGAACTATTAACTTATTATGATTTTCAATATGCTTCTACAACGAAGATATTTGAAGCAGAACAAGTAAAAGGATTAACCCCTGAACAAATTCAAGAAGGTGAAAAACTATATAATATACTAGTTGAAAAACTTGAAAAAGGAGAAGAAATTGATGAAGGTGTTTTAGGATCCATAGCAGGAGGTGTTGTTGGTGTTCTAGTTGGTCCTGCTATTGGAAAAGCTATTTGTAGAGTTTTAGGAATTGACGAACATGGTACATTAGGAAAATTAATGACTAGCAGATTAGTAACTACGGCATTGGGTATTGCGCTTGGGAAATAAAATAATTATTAATTGGTAAAAAATAAACAATGATATGAGAGCTAAATTTGTAAATGAAGCATACGAACCAAAAGATCTTAAACGTGTGAAGGACTTTGCTAAGAAATCTGGAGGAGATTTTGAAAAAGAAGTTGCATTGGCACGTCAAATGGCAAAAACTCTTACTAATGTTAATAAGGCAATTGGAAGAGCAGAAGCTGCTGCAGAGGTTTATGGTGGTTGGAATGAAATAGTTCAAATATTCTATGATAAAGCAAAGGAATTAGGATATGAAGGGCCTCCACCGGCTGAAAGACTTGAGGTTCTTAAAGATCATCCAATATTAGGTAGTAAACTTCCTAAAGAACAACAATATAAACCACATTATATACTGATCCAAGTTTCAGGAAGAAGTGGTCGATTTAGAGGAAATGCTATACTTCCTCTGGGAAAAGTTGATTTAAGAACAGGCGAATGTCCACTTTTTAATGTTTATGATACATGGGAACCTGATAGTACTGTGGAAGTATGGGTGGATCCAAAGGGTCATGATTATACTCATTTACAAGGAGTTGAAACACCATCAACTGGAATTTCAAGTATATTAAAGCCAAAACCCAAAGAAGAAATTGATTTAACAAAAAGAAAGTTCTTTAATTATAGATTATTATTTACAACTGGCACCAAACCTAGTTATCAAATTGGCCAAATACAAAATTTCTATCATGACCAAAATGGAAATAATATTGGGCGTTGGCAAATGGTTGATTATGTTCCTTTGAAATGGATGAGAGAATTAATACTTCCTTATGGAGGACATATTGCAGGATATGTTTATAAATAATATTTTTAGTATGAAAGCACAAAAAGTATATGAGGCCTTAGGAGATATTTTAAAACCAAAAACAGCAGTGGAGGTTTTAAATCAAATTAAAAACATGTCTGTATCTGAAAAAATTAAAAGGATTCAACAGATGCAGAAACAACACGGGCAAATGTATAAAGGTCTTTTACAGCAGCCTGAAGTTGTTGCAGATATTAGGAATGAAGTAAAGAAAGAATTACAAAAAATTGATGTTATTGAAAAAGTCAATTATATTGAAGAAATTGAAAAACAACTCCCTGATATTTTTTCAGGAATGAAAGATGATGGGTTATTAAAGGAATTAAAAGATTATATTTTAAACAAAAAAGATTTTAATGAAAAGGCTATGTTAGTTTGGAGGTTCTTTAAATCATGGCCTGACTTATTTAGAGATGTTGAAGATGACCCAAGAGTTGACCCAGAAACAAATCAAATAATGCTTCTATTTAAAATTAAAGGAGCTATAGATCGTCGAGAAGTTGATAATCTTCAAGAATTAATTCATGAAATGGGAGAAAAATATGGAAGAAGTAACATACTTGACAAAGCTGCAAACATAACTATCCCTGAGAGTGGAAGATATGGAGATAATAAATTATTTAACAAGAAGGATATTGAACAGTTAAAATTATCTTTATATAGAGAAACTCGTTCTGAAGAAGAAGCTTTAAGAGATGAATATTATGATGTATATGCTTTTATCGGTTATCCTGAATTTATTGAAAAGGAAATTGGCGGAGAAACAGTTCATAAAAGAAGAATGGGAATTGAAAATTTAGTTAAATTAAATAAATATGATTCAGGTAGTTTATCACAAGTTCCGATGATGAAAATTAGAGCAGCACATCAATATCAACATCAAGAAGGATCTGGAGTATGGGCTGTTTATATTCCTAAATATATGTGGAACAAAGATTATGCTCATAATGATGAAATTCCTGATGATTTAAGAAAATTTATTGATGAAAATAAATTTAAATTATAATGAGAGCCAAACTTGTAAATGAAGGATTTAGTGATGTTAAAATTACTTTTACACATAAAATAAATCCATCATTGTCTTTTGTTGTGTATAAAAATCTTGATGGACGAATATCTAGAGTAGATAATTTAAATTCACGAATTAGATTTCCATTTAATGTAGGACAGAGAATAAGCAGAAACATAGAAACTTGGGCTTGCAACAATAATTTTTTAATAGATGGTAATGATCCGTGTCCTGAACAGAAAATTTTTGGTGTTAAGGTTTCTGATGTTCCTAGAGGGCATGAATGGAGAACTATATTTCCAAATAAATTTAGATAATGTCAACCAAACTTGTTATTGAAAAATTAGAAGATATTTTAAAACCTAAATCAAATATTAAAATTAAGGATCTTGAAAAACTAGATGAAATTCAACTAGCAGATATTCTATGGAATTTTGCTGAGCAACTTTATCATGATAAATTAATATCTAAGGCTGAACTTATTAAAATGACTCCTCAAATTTTCTTTAGTAATTTATCTAAAGAAGAATTAATAGATGAAATCAAAACTTTGATGTCAAATTATTATAATATAAATATCTAATATTCAAATATATGACATTAATAGGATTTGACTTTTCAATCAATAAACCAGCTGCTTGTATTCTAAAAAATGAACGATATTATTTTATATCGTGGCCTTATGGATTATCGGAATCCAATAAAAATACTTATAAGGATGCTCCTATTCTTTTAGTTGAAAGAACTGATGATAAAGATAAAGGAGATAATGTTTCAGAAAAACTTCGTTATGAAGTTGAGAATTCAAAATATTTAGCTAAACTTATACTAAATTCCATTTCACCTTTTATCGATGATGAAACTTATTTAGCTTTTGAAGGTTTATCATACGGATCTTCTGGAGATGTGGTTTTACAATTAGGAGGGTATAAATACATTCTTATGGATGTTCTTTCAGATAGGGTTTCCTTAGATAATATGTATACTTATGCTCCTATCACAATCAAAAAAACTGCTGGATGTTCTAAAAAGGGACAAAAGAAAGCAGATATGATTGAAGCCTTCAAAAATGCCCCCACCGAATTTAGTGATTATTTAAAAAGAAATGAGGAGGAATTTAAGACTAAGAAAGGAAACTGGCTTGTTCATCTTGACGATATTGTTGATGCGTACTGGACTCTCGAGACCCTCCGGGAAAAGATACATAAGTAATATATTTAGGTAGTTTTTTCCTGGAGAGCTTAGGTACTTATTTTATGAATCTCGGGCCCACGGTTCTCAAAACCTCGTTAAATTTTTGTTAAATTTTAACATAATTTGCTGTTAAAGCAATATAACCAGATAAATACATAAAAACGCTATGACTGAACAAGCGAAAATATTCTTAAAAAAGATAGATGAAAGAATTCAAAATGGTGAATTTGACAAATCTGTATCTATATTTGTATCTAAAAATTTAATTCGTTCATCAATAAAATCCAGAATATTAAAAAAAGATGAAACAAACGCAACCCCAATATTGTCTGAAACAGAAATAAAGGAAGCTATTAAGGACGCCAAAGAAATTGGCGTGTTCACAGCTAAAATATTTTATGAAAACGGCTTCATTGAAAGAACAGAAGAGGGGTATAAAGTTTCAGAAAGAATAGAAAAATTGTTAAGACTTCCATAATTTTTTATTATATTTGTCACTATGAAAGTGTCATTTGATTTCGATAGTACCCTAGATAGGCCTCATATTCAAGAGTACGCCAGAGAACTTATTGAACGAGGAATAGAAGTATGGATAGTTACTTCACGTTATGATTTCGAACATCATTTGGTAGCTTATCATACTACTCCTGAATATGCTCAAATGGCAAATAGGGACCTTTTTGAAGTGGCAGACAAACTAGGAATTCCCAGAGATAGAATCATATTCACTAATTTTATAGATAAATGGGTTTTTTTTAAATCTAATACAGATTTTATTTGGCATCTTGATGATGATTGGACAGAAAATAGGGGAATATTAAATAATACAAAAACCTTAGCAGTTAATTCATGGGGTAATTCCGCTTGGAAAGGAAAATGCGAAAGATTTATTAAAAGAAAGAATAAATAAAATAAATCATAATTTATGGCATACGTAATCACTCATTGAAGTAAACAATCGAATTTTTGCTGGCGACTATGCTATAGGAAACATTTGGTACAGTGATTCATTTGGCACTACAGGATCCTGGTACAAGTGTAGGTGATATAGACCAAATAATAATACTTGAGAAACTTTAATATTATTAATTTTTATATCAAAAATAAAGGGGCTAAAACCCCTTTATTTTTGATATATAAATAAAAAAATGTTTTGCATACCACTATTTAATAAAAAAACTATGCCCGAACCTGTTATTACACCACCTGTTCCTATTGAACCTCCGAAAGCAACCTGGGATTGGTCAGATCTTAAACCTTTGTCATTAGATGATAAAGACTTGGTTCAAGTTGAATGGGTGAAATATTATAAAGAGTATTTCACTAAAAAACAAATTGTAATTCATCACACTATAAGTGGACCCGGAATTAGTGGAGATTTAGAACATTGGAAAACCTTCAAAGAACATGTTGCTACTTGTGTAATTATTGAAAGAAATGGAAAAATAAATCAATTATTTTCTTCTAAATATTGGGGTTATCATTTAGGTTGTGGAAATTCTTCCCTAGATAAAGGATCTATAGCAATAGAACTTGATAATTGGGGACAACTAACAGAACGTAATGGTAAATTATACACAGTTTATGACAGTGTTGTTGATGTTCCTACTAGTGTTTATCCAATGGGATTTAGAGGATCACAAATATATGAAGCATATACTTATAATCAACTTCATTCTCTTGGTGAAATAATACTTTTATGGAATAAAACATATAACATTCCATTAAACTATAATGAAGACATGTGGGATATTTCTCCAAGAGCCCTTGGAGGTACCCCAGGAGTTTGGACACATGTATCATATAGACCATATCCTCAAAAATCAGACTGTCACCCCGATCCAAACCTAATTTCATTATTAAAAACTCTTCCTAATTTAATATAAGGAGTGGAAACACTCCTTTTTTATTTTGAATAAATAAAATAAAGTCTTTGATTAATGAGAGCTAAATTTATAAATGAAGCAAAAATAAGTCCCAGTGAAAATCTGTTTAATCAATTTAAGGAGATTTTTGTCAATGTAGCAACATCTGAAACATGGGATCCATTTTATGATTTGAATCAACAATTAAATCCATTGGGTATAGGTCTTGTTGATTTTGACGAACACATGGCTGCAATTCCTGCAGAAGAAAAAAGAGAATTTCAAAAAGCTAATATGGTTCCTGAAGCAGGAATCCGTTTATTAGGATTTGACCCCTCAACAAATAAAATTACTCTTTATGTTGATAAAACTTTTGATGATAAGATTGTTAAGATGTCTAGAGCTAGATTAGATTCTCTATTGAATAGACTGTGGTCTGGATTTGGGCACGAAACTATACACTTGCAACAAGTTGATAGAATGAAAGTTAAACAAAACCCTACATTTAAAACCAAAGAAGATTATTTTGGAAATAAACAAGAAATAATGGCCATGGCTTTTAGTTTTGTACAAGAAATGTCGGAGTTTCATTCAAAAGAAGATATATTAAAAATGTTAAAGGATGCTTCATATGAACCAGGACCACCTAAGAGAATGCCCCCACCTCCAAGAGGTATGATGCCGCCTCCAGAAATGATGAGACCCCCCATGTTCAGAGGAAGAATGCTAAGAAGACCACCGGATCATCCATTATTAAAAACATATAAAGAATTGGGAGGAAAGGCTTATAAATTATTTTTAAAATATGCAATTCAATATTTAGACGAATTAACAGAAGGTGTAGCAGAACAAGTATTTAAACCGAAATCTCCTGAAGAAATGGAGAAGGCTATTGAACAAGCAGGAGGAATATTAAAATTCATTCGTGAAGGAGTTTCTGACCCAGCCACAGGAGGGGTCTTTGAAAAAGATGCAATTTCTTTAAGAGGAGATAACTTAGTATTCAATTTTTATAAAGATGATGGTTCAGATTTACAATTAACTACATACATAAAATTTATAGTTAATATTAAAACAGGAGAATATGAATATGAGGCATCCGGATATTCCGAAATAAATTCAGATTTCTTTTATATGAATACAGATGGTTCGCAATTACAAACCACATTATATACTGATCCAAGGGAATTTACTAGTGAATTAGAGAGTAAGTTATTAGAAATAACCGATGATGAAGAAATAAATGTAAGAGACGATTTTAAATCAAATTTCCCAGATTTTGAAGAAGATGATGAAGACTAAATTTTTAACTATTGATAATTGGCTTCTTGAACAGAAAAATCAAGAAGAACAAGTTTATGGTTGTGTCATGATGGAACCAAATAAAATTAAAGATTGGAAAGAAAACCATTTAAACGGAATTGAAGAAGACGATGTTTTTATAAAACCTAGTGATGATTCTTATGGATTAGAAGAAAATCCTCATATAACTATTTTATATGGAATTCATGAAGATGAAATTGACCCATCTGTTATTGTTGACATGATGGAACAAAAACTAAAACCAGTCAAAGTACAAATAAAAGAGATTGATATTTTTGAAAATCCTGAATATGATGTTGTAAAATATAATGTTCCTGTAACAGCACAACTACAGACTTATCGTGATATGTTTATGAAATCATTTCCAAATACACAAACCTTTCCAAAATATGAACCACACATGACAATAGCATATGTAAAAAAAGGAACAGGAAAAAAATATAAAAAAATTTTAGATGAGCCATTTGATGTGTTGTTTGTTAAAGGGGTTTATTCATATCATAAAGATGGTCAAAAAGATGAATTAATTCGAAGAGTTGTAAATTTAGAAGAAAAAAAGAAAGAACAAAACAAAAATAGTATTGTCAAATCAAAACCTTTTAAAAAGAAATAAATATAAGCAAAAAAATGGGTCAATATTTAAATAACATTTTTAACACATTAAAAAAGATAAAAAAGATGGGTGGCAAAGCTGTTAAGAACGTTCGTCCATTAGAAACAGATGAAGTTCAACCAACATATGAATGGGTAGAACTAAACATTCTTCCGCTTATTTTTATTGAAAGAAATGAAGCACTTCCAATAGGATCTTATGGAAAAAAACCTAAAGGGGAAAAATCTGGAGATATTGATGTAGCTATTGATGCGAAAAGATTTTTGGATAATGGAATGAAATTTGAAGAAATTTCAGAAGCCATTAATCAAATATTGAATGAAGAACATGGTTTTGAAACTACACTTTTAAAAGGATTTGACCAAGTATCTGTCAAAGTTCCTATATGTGGTGATGAATCAAAAGGATATGCTCAAGTAGATTTAATGCCTTCTCCTGATTTAAAATGGGCTAAATTTATGTATCATTCACCAAATCTCGCAGAAGGGGAATCAAAATATAAAGGAGCCACAAGAAATGCACTGTTAATGGCTCTAGTTTCAGAATCCACAAAAGAAGTTACTAAATTATTTGAGGGGCAGGCAGAAGAATATACTTCATTAGCCATAAGGTTTCCGACTGGAGTTTGGAACATTAAGAGATCTTTTATGGGCAAAAAGGGAAATATAGTTCAAAAAGGTACAGTTTTAGGATCAGAATTCATCACAAATGATCCACAAGATGTAGTTGATATTGCCTTAGGAGATGGTTATAAACCTGATTCTGCTAATTCTTTTGAAACATTATGGGAAATAATTCATAGAAAAGATTTTATTCATAAAGCTAGGTTAAACGAAATAATGACCAAGTTTCAAGTTAATCTCAAGAGCATGAAACAAGATCTGCCATTGGAGGTGGCAGAAAAATACCCTTTTCTTGTTGAAGGAATAAATGATGTCTTGAAACCAAAGGCAGAAGAAGACGTTATTAAAGATGCAAATGAGTATATTGAAAAAGAGAACTTAACATTATATGATTTAGAAAAATTGCACAGATCAGGAGTGTTAAAACTTTTACCTAAAGAAAAGGTTAGACAAACTATCATCGATACTGCTAAAACAAATTTGAAAAATAGATGGAGAGCAACTAATCTAGCCAAATCCTATAGTGATTGGATATTAGATTATATTTCGTCTGAAGATTATCAGAAAATATTAGATGAGGCCAAGTATGGAGAGTTAATGAATAAATATGGACATCTTCCATATGTTTTACCTAAATATTCGGGGCAGGGACACAAAGAAATGATACAGATGGAGAAAGAGTTTAAGTTTCTTCATAACAAATATTTCTTTGAAAAAATAATTGAATTATTATATTATAAACTATCCCATAAATCTATATTTAGAATTGTTCAAGAAAGAATTAAACGTAATCAATTTTTATTCTTCGTAAAAGCAATAGATTATATTAATCATCATAAAAATAGTCATTATCCGCCAAGTCATGTGAAGGCAGTATTACGTTTGTTAGACGGAACTGATAGACAAATTGATAGATCTGATTTTAGGGTGACTCGCGGAGATCAATTTGGACTAAAATTTGTTGATGATTTAGTTGATGATGGTATTTTAAGAATGCATAAAGAAAGAAATAAACAAATATTGACAGCTAACCCAAACTATAAAGATTCGGAAACATATGTATCAAATAATTACTATCCATTTTTAAAATATTTGTCAGAGAATATAGAAAAATACAATTTGACAAAATTAAACGAATCAAAAAATGAAATTTGAATCTCTTAAGGAATATGGTGATAAATTAGAGAGGATTACGATCCTTTATCCAGGAGGTTTTAAACCTCTTACAGGGGCTCATATTGATTTTATTAAAAGATATTTAGAAAAACCAGAAGTTAAGAAGGTTGTTTTATTTATAAGTCCAGGAAAAAGAGATGATATTTCTGCGGATACGGCATATTATATTGCTCGAAATGTTTTATCTGGAATGAATGTTGATGTAGTATTAGATAAAGATTCGTACTCTCCAATTTTATCATGTTATCGCTGGATTGAAAAACCCGAGAGAACTCCTGGAAAATATGCTTTAGCTTCCTCAACAAAGGGAAACGATTATAAGCGTGTTAAAGAATTCGTAAATAATTATTCTCCTGAAAAGTTTGGGAAAAATCTTCCAAAGGGGGTTGAAATTGTAGAGCTACTCATAAACGCAGATCCATTAACTTATTCTAATGGAGAACCAATTTCTGCAACAAGAACTAGAGAAGATTTAGCTTCTGGAGATTATGAAAAATTTAAAGAAAATTACCCGCAATTACCCGATAAAAAGATAAAATTTATTTGGGATGCATTAAATAAATCAGATAATAAAGAGGCAGATTTCCCGGTATTTCCTGATGATTTAGAAGAAGCTGGCGAAGGTGTTAGAACAGGAAAAGAAGATATTTATCCATCAGACAAATATAAAACAATAAAAGGAATTTACGAAATGGGCGGAGCAGCAGGACACATACAAAATATATGGGAAGCTTCAGATTTAACGTTTGAAGAATTAAGAGATATTATAAATAAATCTCTTCATGGCGAGTTAGAAAATATAACTGAAAAGTTAGATGGTCAAAACATCTTAATTACATGTAGAGATGGAGTAGTATATTCAGCACGTTCAACCAAACATTTAAAAAATTTTGGTGAAGAAGCCATGGACATTGATGAGATGGATTATTATTTTACTGATCGAGGATCCCCAGAAAGTGTAAGAAAGGCGTTCGTTGCTGCAATGGAAGATTTTCAAAATATTTTTGATTCAACACATATAAACCTTAAAAAGATTTTTGGAGAAGGCGTGCGTTGGTTAAACATAGAAATTCTTTATACTGATAATGAGAATGTAATTCCTTATGAAAGAAATCAATTACGAATTCATCATTTAAGAGAATTAGATAAAGACGGCAAAATCGTTAAGATAATTGAAAAAGGAAAACTTACTGAATTAATAGAAGAAATAGATAGACTACAACGTGAAGGAGAAGTAGATAATACTTTCTTAATCAAAAAAACAGATCCTCTAATTATAAAATATATAACAGATTCAAATAATATAGGAGAAGGATTGATTCGTAAATTAATGGTACTTCAAACTGATAACAATTTAGAAGATACATCAACAATAGCCGATTATATAGAAGCAGAAACAAGAAAGTATATTGATAAAAATTTACCCGAAGAGGCGGATGAAGAATTTAAACAAACTCTTGCTAAACGTTGGGGGAAAGGAGATAAAACTATAACAATAAACAAATTATTAAAAGATAAATCCGAGGATTTACAAAAATGGGTTAAAGAACAGGAGAAAGATGTAAAGGATCTTACAGAATCTATATTAGAACCATTTGTTGACATATTCACAACCCTAGGAGTAACGGTTCTAAAAAACCTAGAAGGACTTGCTACCATGGATTCCGATAAGGCTACTAAAAGTATTCAAGACAAATTAAGTAGAGCAATGGATCATCTAAAACATTTTATGGAGAAAAAAGATGTAGAAGGTGTTGAAGCATTTAACAAAAAAATAAAAGAGATGGTTAAGCATCTTGAGCGTCTTGAAAAGTCAGGAGGAATTCATTCTGTTGTTCCTGTAGAAGGAATTGTTTTTCAATATAATGAAAAAATACTTAAATTGACAGGGAGCTTTACACCTCTTCTTAGAATTATTGGCTTTTTTAGATTTGGCTCATGAGCATAGAAAATATTTTAGTTCCTAAAACAAAAGAACAAATAGAACAATCTATTAATGAATATTTAAAAGATGCGTATCCATTAAAAAAATTCATTCAAGATTATAAACCTGTAAAGAGGGAACTAAAAACATATGCGTATATAATATCAAAACTAGATGAACTGGCTGACAACATATATATTATAAGTGATAAAAATTCATTATACAGAACTTTAGTACAAAGGTGTTTTATGACAAACTCAGTTAGAAAAAAAGTTGATTTTACTGTAAGAGGAAGTTGCTTTAATAAAGCACTTATTTATGGAGAAGAATTTGCTATACTTGAAGGAGGATCTTTAGGATTGACTGCCATCATGATAGGCAAAGATAAAATTTTAAAAAAAATTTTTGAAGATGTTTGAATTACAAAATCCTTGGTTCATACCAGTTTACATATTTTTTGCTATTTTACTAGGTGCAATGGCATGGAATATGGTAAAATTCATCTACTTTATAATAACATTTAAAGGTAAAAAACCAACCAAAAAATTTGTTAAAAAATAGATGCAATATATTTAATATTAAATCATTATCTGTTAAAAAAATTTAACAGAAAAATGAAAACTTTTGACGGGTTCGTTAATATATAATATAATTAAACGGACTAATAAGGTACCTAAAAGTCTAATAAGAGTAATAAACTAAAAAGAGTAAAAAGATGAATGAAAATTATGATGCTCTATTTAATCCTAATGTAGAGATTAAAGAGCCAACTTCGAAAAACGCTGAGGAATATACTCCATCAGCAGACAAGGGTCAAGGCGGAATCTACCGCGCAATAATTAGATTTATACCCTGGTGGCAAGATCCCACATACGGTTCGATTCAAGAAAAATGGGTAGCATGGCTTGAAGATCCAGTTACTCAACGAGGTCGCACAGTAGACTGTCCATCTTCAGTAGGTAAACAATCAATCCTTCAGGATATGTATTGGAAACTTAAGAAGAGTGATAATGTAGCTATGCAGAATAAAGCAGCTATTTTCTCTAGACGACACACATTTGCTTCCTTAATTCAAGTTCTGCAAGATAAACAGCAGCCAGAATTGGAAGGTAAAATATTAGTGTATCGTTATGGAGTTAAGATCTGGGAAAAGATCAATGCCGAACTTAAACCTATTATAGGTGAAAAGCATGATCCATTTGATATACTCACCGGAAAAGCTTTTGCGCTTGTAATTACTAAGGTTTCTGGCTATAATAATTATGATCAGTCAAAATTCCTTAGCGGAGAAAAAGAGAGGATTCCATTATGTATTCCTAATGCAGAAGGCAAACTTATTCCAATCACTGCAAAAAGTGATAAGAAAAAAGTATTTGAATGGGTTAAAGAAAACTCTCCTGATCTTAGTAAGTATGCATTCCAGGAATGGGATGAAGATACTTATGAATACGTTAATCACGTAATTGCCGCAGTGACTGGTCAAGCAACTAAGTCGCAGAACTTTGCAGACGTAAAGGGAAATAAGGAGAAGAGCAAAACAGGCGCTCCTGCAGATGCAGCTTCTATAACATCACAAGAACTTAATCTTGATGACCTTGAAGATGGTGGGGAATCAACACAATTTCCTGACCTAACAATGCCTGAATTAGATTCAGACCAAGGAATTCAAGGAAGTCTTGATGATGTCCTAAATAATCTGTAAAAATGAATCCCTTAATATTACAAGAGGATATCGCTCTTCACGAAGAGCGATATACTATATGGGGGTTTAAACATGGCGATGTAGTTAAAACAGAATCAGGTGTTGGTATATTTGGAAATTATTATAAATCAGCTGAAAGAGATGATCTTTGTGTTGTTTATATAGTTTCAAACGATTCAACTGATGTTTTTTATAAAAAATTCATAGAAATATGGGAACAAAATAATCCATTTTCTAATACTGCAAAAACTGTTGTTTGTTTATCTTCTGTATCTAAAATTTATTTAGAAGATTGATACATTATGTTTACATAACAACTAATGTTGTCAATGGTAAACAATATATTGGCGACCACTCTTCAAATAATTTAAATGATAATTATTTGGGAAGTGGTGTCGCCTTTAGAAAAGCTATTAAAAAATACGGAAAAGAAAATTTTACAAAACAAATTTTAGAACTATTTAATACTAAGGAAGAAGCGGAAGGAGCCTAATTGTTTTATATAGAAAGATTTAATACGTTAATTCCAAACGGATATAATATTTCACCATCAGGTGGAATACATTGGGGAGGTGTTCATTCCGAGGAATCTAAACGTAAAATGAGTTTATCTAAAAAGGGAAAGCCATCTTGGAATAAAGGAAAAACAAACGTATATTCAGAAGAAACAAGATTAAAATGGTCTGAAAAAAGAAAAGGAAAAAAACTTAGTGATGAATCAAAAATAAAATTATCAAAAAGCACAAAAGGTAAAATACTAAATCCTAACACGAGACACAAAATTAGTATTTCAAAAATGGGAGCTAAAAATCCTATGTTCGGAAAACCCGCTTGGGACGCCATTAATAAAATAGAAAAAACTTGTGAATTTTGTGGAATTAAAACAAACATAGGAAATTATGGTCGATGGCATGGAGAAAAATGTAAACATAAATCTTAATACAAATTTTGATATAGATTTCGATAAAACTATATCAAAGGAGGAATATGTAGAACGACTTATTTACTTGTTAAATGGAATTTTGAAACAGCGTTTTCCTGATATAATTCCTAAACAACAAATTAAAATTCATCGTGATCGCATATCGTTTGCGTGCCCAATTTGCGGAGACTCAATGCAAAGCTCTTTTAAGAAACGTGGAAATATTATTTTAGAAGGAAAACACAAAGGTTATTATAAATGTTTTAATTGTGGAGAATTTAAGAGAGTAGATCAATTCTTCAAAAATTACAAAATTGATTTAGAATTAGATGTAGTCAATTATATCTCAAATAATTTAGGAGATTTTACCACCACATCTGGAGGGAAATATGATATATCCCTCCTATTAGATGTGAAGACCATAGAGGGACATGCCATTGACAGACAGGAGCTCAAAATGAAATTTGGTTTAACCGAAGTTAAAGAGTCTCCTGTCTGGTCATGGTTAGTTAGAAGATTACAATTCAAAGAAGAAAAATTTCTTTATAGTCCTACAAGAGATTACTTATTAATATTGAATTTAACTCCATCTGGAAAAATAATTGGAGCCCAAAAACGATTATTTAAAGGTGATGTCAAATATATTACTTTTAATTTATCAAAGTTATATGAACTTTTAGGCAAGGAAAAGATAGTTGGAAAAATTGCAGATGAAATGGATGCAATATCTCAATTATTTGGGATAATGCAATTAAATTTTAATCAGCCAATCACTATATTTGAAGGTCCATTTGATTCCTTTTTATTTAAAAATTCAGTTGCAAATACCGGTGCAAATAAAGCATTTCCTTTAGATCTTCCCGTACGATATTGGTTTGATGATGACAAAACCGGGACAGAAAAAACGCTTAAAATAATAGAAGAAGGAAAGTCTGTTTTTCTTTGGGAAAAATTAAAAAAAGACATGAATTTACCATACAGAAAAAAATGGGATTTAAACGATGTCGTAATATTTGCCAAAAAAGAAGGAAAACAACTTCCATTATTTGATCATTATTTTAGTAATGATCCATTGGATATAATTGATATTTAATTATGGGAGACGAATTTAGAACCGAACATGAGATCATGCTTTGCAAAAAGTGTGATGGAACAGGTGTTTTTAAATGGTCAGAATTAGCCGATTATCATAAAGGTGAATATGATTATTATTCTGAAACATGCAAAGAATGTAATGGTACAGGAAGAATAGTTAAGACAAAAAAATGGCAAGTTATTTATGAACCCTTTGATCCGAAAAAATGGACCGATAAAAATATAAGGTTTAAGTTAAATGAAGAAGATAAAAAGAAAAAGTAGGGGATTAAAAACTCACTTAGATTTTAGGTTTGAAATCGATGAGGAAATTCCCGATTTTAATTACGAAATTCCGTTAAAACCCAAAGGAAAAAAGGGTAAAATAAATATAGTGAATATTAAAAGAAATGCAAGAGACTCTTCAACAAATTCTAAGCTCTTTTGATGCAAATGATTCAAATGAGACAAAGGAACCAGATAAACCAAAAGAAACTCTTGAAGCAAGATTTGCGAGAGAAAGAATTGAATATTCTGGTAGAATAAAAGAGATGTCAGATAGAATGAAGGACATCTTTAAAGTTAGTGAACTAATGGTTGATATTTATACAGAGCGTCAAAGGGCTGTTGAATATTATCATTATCTTATTTCCATATTCAAAAAGGTAAGTAGAGCATACACTAAAGAATGGTCAGAAAAATATCAGCACTATTCATTTAAATCTCAAGTTAGATTTCCAAATGAAAGAACTAAAGAGTTACAAATTCTCTCGGAAATGTCTGATATTGTAGAGAAGAGAGAGGAAATTGAGAATCATGCAAAATTTATTTCTCAAACAATTGGCACCATCGATAATATAATATATGGTATAAAATATAAGGTTGAAATTGAACAAATAAGTAGAGGTAAATAATTATGGAACACATAATAAATGAACAGGAAATCATAGATGGAAATCTCAAGAAAAGACTTGAAGATTGTTATGATATGATTAAAGTATATGAAAGAGAAATCGAATTGATTCGAGAAGAGTGCAAACATGTGAAAACTGAATATGTTAATTATATGTGGGCGCCTGGTCATATTTCTCCACATACATTAGTGTGTTCTACTTGCGGAAAAGTAATGCCAAAAGAAGAAGATTTAGGATGGCAATCAATTTCTTCAGGATTAGGTGGAGATCAATATGATTATCTCGGGCAAACAACTAAAGATGAATTATCTTGATGAAAAATAATCTTAAAAAATGAAATATTATGGTAAATTACGTGAAGGTCAAATAGTAATACATGATGCAAAAATAAAATACATAAAAGATATAACTAAAAATAAAAACAACGAAGTAATTATCAAATTTGATGATGAATCACAAACAAGCAATCAAAGCGAAATACAAGTTTTAGGAAGTAAAGAATAATGAAATAATGCATAATGGAATAATATATCGCGCCATTTCTCCATCAAATAAATTATATTATGGAAAAACTGTTCGCTCTCTACAAAAACGCATATTAGAGCATTATCGAAAAAAAGTTAATTGGTCATTTTCTAATGCCTTAAGAAAATATGGCATTGAAAAATTTAAGTTTGAAATAATTGAAACACATTCATCAGAATCACTAAAGGAACTAAATGATAAGCTTTCAGAAAGAGAAAAATATTGGATAAAATTACATAAAACTACAAATCCCAAAAATGGATATAATATGACTAAAGGAGGAGATGGTACTCCTGGTCATTCTTATATTTTTTCAGAAGAACATATTCAAAAATTAAGAGAATCTCATCGAGGAATAATTCAATCTGAAGAACAAAAAAGAAAAAAGAGCCAAAAACTTTTAGGACGAAAAAAGACGGAAGAACATAAAAAACATATTAGCGAAGGAAGAAAGGGAATAATATTTTCTAAAGAACATTGCGAAAATATGAGAAAAGCAAAATTAGGAAAAAAACGAGATGCGTCTAAAAATAACAGCTGATAAAAAATTTTTGCAAGTCGTTGATAGTACAGCTCTTGAATTAGAACAAATTCAATATAGTTTCACTAAACGTGTTGATAATTGGTTCATTATCAAGAAAAAAATACCTCATTGGGATGGAGAAGTCAAATTCATTGACAAGTATAATAGAATTCCGATAGGTTTGTGGCAAGAAATAAAAAAATTTGCTGACAAATATAGCTTTCCTTTAGAAATTGAAGAAGCAAACGAACTCTTTACCAATAGAGATTACAATGGTCAAGATTTTGATGATTGGGTAGAAGACTATTTCAAAGATGCCGAAGATTTCTATCCTAGAGATTATCAAACAGAAGCTTCTAAAAGAGTTCTAAAATACAGCTATTGCACTGAAGAAATTTCAACTTCTGGGGGTAAAACACTTATTGCCTTTATGATATTTAAATATTTGTTAGATAAAGGCATAATTAAACGAATGATTTATGTTGTTCCAAACATAAACCTTGTAACTCAAACAGAAGAAAAATTCTACGAGTATGAAGATCGTTGTAACAAAAAACCAAATTGGAAAAGTAAGTGTGTGTTTGCGGCAGCAAAGAAAACTGAAGAAGATGTAAATATTGTATTCGGAACATTTCAATCTTTAGCAAAAAAAGACCTCTCATATTTTCAGAATTTTGATGCAGTATGTATCGATGAAACCCATCATGCCAGGGCCAATTCTATAAAAAGCATTATAGTTAAATGTCATAATGCTAAATATAAATTTGGGTTAACGGGAACATTACCCAAGGAAGGATCTTGTGATTCCTTTATGATACAGTCTTATTTAGGTCCTAAAGTATATGAACTTTTATCTGCAGATTTAATTGCGACAGGTAATGCAACCCCTGTTCATGTAATTGGAATTGAATTAGATTATTTAACTACGGATTTAAAAAAGAAACTTTATGATCTTAGAAATGTCAGCGCTGATTTAAAAGATGGAGCCAAACTCTTAGCATTAGAAAAAGATACAGCTAGAGACGACCGTAAACGATTTAAATATGTTTGTGAAACAATTAATAAGAGTACAAAAAACTCCTTAGTTTTGTTTTCAGATATTAAAAATTCTTATGGTCGAAACATCTATGATTGGTTAAGAGAAAACTCTGATAAAAATGTATATTACATTGACGGAGGGACTAAAGCCGATAATAGGGACTACTATAAAAAGAGAATGGAAGATGAAGAACATGTTATTTTAATAGCTTCAATCGGAACATTCTCTGAAGGTATCGATATTCTTAATGTTCATAATATCTATATTGTTGAGTCAAATAAATCAGAATATATTGTACGACAAATTCTTGGTCGTGGTATGCGTTTAATGGAGGGTAAAGAAAAAATTCAAGTTATTGATTTCTCAGATAATTTTGAATACGGATCAGGCTTTCAAAAGAAAAATTACTTAATGCGCCATTCCGAAGAGCGAGAACGCATTTATAAAGATAAAAGATTTCCATTCAAAAGATTTAAAGTAAAGCTTTAAAATATATAAAATAAAGCTTTAAATGATTTCCGAAATTATTCATGAATTAATATATGATGCGGATTTTCCGTCGGACTATACCTCTGATTTATCTAAAGTTACGTGGTTTGCAAGAAAGCATAATATTTCATTAGCAGAATTAGCAGAAGGCCTTGCAAAATATCAAGAAACTTATAAAGATGATTCAAGTTGGAACCGTTGGATTAGTAAAGCCTTATTAGATGCAACAATTAAGGCTATACATATGCAAAATAAATTAGTTGGTAAATTGCCTAATTTAATGGACACTAAATTATATGGAACAGGAAATCAGGAATATGGTGCGGTAGTTAAAAAAGATAAAGAAGGACATTTTGTTGTGCATTTTGTTCAAAAAAGAACAGATGATGATAAAGGCACAATGACTGGAATCCCAAATGCACAATATTGGGATGGCACACCAGGACAATATTATGCATCTACCTTATTAGGATTAGATCATGCATGGGATAGAAGAATGGGTTCATCTATTTGTATTGATGGTGGCACAAATTGGTTTATTTATGGAACGGATAAATTGGCTGATGAGATAGAAGAAAAATACGGGGGTGAAATAAGAAAAGACGTAGAAAGAAAAAACAAAGAATTCGACGAATTAATGAAGAAAAGAGAAAGAGAAAGATTAGGTATTAAAGAGTCTTATAAAGCCAAGAAAGTATTTGAAACATTAAGAGGGGATTAAAATCCCCTCTTTCTTTTATTACCACCACTTGAATGTGAAGTTTCCTTCACTATATTACATTTTTATTTTTAGTTTTATCGCCTTCCTTTACTCACGCCAGAACTAGTTGTACTTCCAGAACTTCTGCTCATTGAAGAAACTGAACTCATTGAAGAACCTGAACTTCCACTACTATAACTACTCGAAGAACTTCTACTAGGAGTTGAATATGACGAACTAGTATTTGGGGCCGAGTATGTCGATCGACTAGGTGCCGGTGACGGCGTATATGTTCTAGATTGTGTTGTACTTCTAGGTTGTGTAGGAGCCGAATATGATTTACTTGTAGATGAGTTATATGATCTATTAATTTGAGTGTTATTATATTGAGGTTTTGTACTCATTCTCGGAGAACTATATGAGGGTGTATATGATCTTTCAACACTATTATAAGTTGGCTTTTTATAAGCCTCTGTTCTTCTAGTTACGTTTGGCTCTTGTTTAGTTTGAACATTAGTTGATTGAGTAACTCCCTTACTATATGTAGATGTAGAAGTTCTTCTATTGATCTCATAAATAGAACCCTTTGAAGATGTAGTAGGGTATTTTTGATAAGTATTTCTGGAAGTGGATATATTTTTATTTGGAGATTGATAGGAATAATATCGACTTCCTAAAGCTCCATAACCTCTGTTAGGAGTACGATTGTTTATATAGATGTAATTGTATGTGTATGGATAATAGTTATAACCATACCAGTAATCATATCTATAAGGTGTGTACCAATAATTATAGGAATAATAAGGAATATAATAATAACGATCCCAATACCATGGGTCCCATCTAAACGGATTATAGAACGGATCATACCAGAAAGGATCATAATATCCATAATGAAATCTCCAATAAGGGCTATAATATGAGAATCCAAACCCGTAATTAAATCTGTAAAATCTATTTGCATAGGAAAAATCATCATCGAAAAGACGAGAAACATCTTCTACACCTTCTTCATATCCATCATTATAACCTCTATAATATCCTTCTGGTTTAGGTTGTTTTGGTTTTCTGTTAAATATCGTTGTAACATGTTTTTGATCCTTTGAAGGTTGATAATAAAGATCGTCATTTTCTACATTTTTAGTTTGTACTTTTTTGGTAGTATCAATATCACCATTTTTAATATAGTAATATTTTTCATAGTCCGACATTCCTGTCGTATCTATTTGGGCTGTCGCAATTAATCCTGTGATTAATAAAGCGATTGTCAATAAGAGTTTTTTCATTTTTTCAAGCGGCTATTTTAACAGTCAGATATATAATATATAGTTCAAAAATTGTGCCAAAAAAATTCAGGAGAACTTTCACTTTTTGATGAATAATATATAATATATAAAATAAAATTCTTATTATGAGAAAGTTTTATGATGTCTATAAAGAAAAGCAAACTAAGGCCACAGAATTATTCGAAAACAAGGTTTTAGGTGAGTTTAAGAGCGTTTATAGTACACTTCTAGATAAGTATAGAATATCTGACTTTTATACATTGAATGAGGAGGAACAGGTCACCTTCTTAGCCGAACTAAATTCCTATTGGACCGAGGAAGAGGGGTTATCTGAAAAAGGCAAGAAATTCTTACAGATTAGATCCGATGTATTAAGTGAGAGTTCAACTGTTCTTCAGAAGAGAAATTTCTTAAAGAATAAGACATCTTTAGTTATTAGCGAAGCACTTCGTCAATCAGAGCTCAAATGGAAATTATATGATATAATTGATGAAATGTATACTGAAGTACAAGCTAAAGGGGTTGCAGATATTCTTTCTCCAGATATTATTTCTGATATTATTCAAGAATCTATAAAACTTTCTACAGATAACTTTGTAAAAGAAATAAGATTAGAACTTAATGAAAGCGCTAAAGAAGTGGATGCTCTAAATGAAAAGAAAGATCCAAAAGCTGCTTTAAGAAATAGAGGTGATGTTGTTTTTCCTGCTGGAAGTAAAAGTGTAAAAGATGATAAAGATCATTTTCCTATTAATAGTGTAGCACAGGCTAGAAATGCTTTGGCAAGGGCAAATCAATATAAATCAGCTCCTTCATGGTACACAGGTTCTCTCGAATCATTAGTTAAAAAAGTATCTGGGGCAGTAAAGAGAAAATATCCAAGCATAAAAGTTTCCAAAGCAGCAGAAAAATCAGGTAAAGAGTAACTTATTATGAGAAGATTATTACGGGTAATTACCAAGAAAAATATTAAACCAAAACCCGCACCTCCAAAACCTGTTTCTACTAAGGTTGTACGAATGCGCGGTTGTTGTGGAGGAAAAAAGAAATGATAGTTAGAGAACAGTTAGGTATCAATTCTATTCTAAAGCCAAAATCTCAAGAAGATGTAACTAATGAGATAAGAAGACGTCTTGAGGGTAAACCACTGGAAACTATAAAAGAAACTGATAAATTTACTATTTACCAAGTAAAAAGAAGTGATGATATTAAAGAGATAGTTAAAGGTTTTGGTGGAAGAGACGAAGATGTATTCTATAATTTTTATTTAATTCTTGATAATTCTACAGTAGGCTTTAGACAAATAATCGGCGTAAAAGTAAGTCCTGATGGACAAATGAATGCAATGGACGCAAGAGGAACAAAAATTGAACCTGAATATCTAGATAAGTTTGCATAACATCCCTAAAGATAGTATCTTTAGCCCAACGCTCCTTAAGAGGAGCGTTTCTTTTTTGATATATAAATAAAACAATTATGCGAGCAAAATTCATCAATGAAAGCTGGAGCAACGAGCAAGTTAGAATTGCGGATGATATATTCGCAATATGGGATAAGTGGGAGTCTCCTAGACATCCACAGCCTGATAGAAGAGGTATTGCGCTAATGGAAAATTTTTAAAATTTTGGTTTGCAGATGGATGGGATGATGACTTTTATGTAGATGTAGAAGAATATTTAAAGAACTATAAAATAAAATATTTTGGCGAAAAAGAACCAATTAAATGGGATTGGACAAATCAATCATTAAAAATTAGTCAAATATGATACATTACGTTTATATAACAACTAATATATTAACAGGCCAACAATATGTTGGTGACAGATCTTGCAAAAACATTTCAAATGATTCGTATTTAGGAAGTGGAACATATTTAAAAAATTCCATAAAAAAATATGGAAAAGAAAAGTTTATTAAAAAAGTAATCGATACATTTAATACTAGACAAGAAGCATATGAAGCGCAAGAAAAATATATTAATGAATATAATACATTATATCCAAATGGATATAATTTAAACAAGAGAGGAGGATCAAATATTAATGAATTTATTGGAATGTATAACAAAAATCATTCTAATTTGACCAAAGAAAAGATGAAAAAATCTCATCAAGGAAAAAAATTTACTGAAGAACATAAAAAACATTTAAGTGAGGCTTTAAAAAATAGAAAATTATCAGAAAATCACAAAAGAAAAATTGGTGAATCTGAAGTGGGAAGAATTTCCCCATTTAAGGGTCATTGTCATTCAAAAGAATCAATTAAATTAATTACACAGGCAACAATTGGTAAAAATAATCCAATGTTTGGAAAAAAACATTCCTTGAAATCTAAAGAAAAAATTTCAAAAACCTTAAAAAATATAAAAATATGTTAAACACGCTTACGTATCTCTTAGAAAAAAGAGGAGAGAAATATGTCGATGAGTTATTAAATTCAGATTTAATAATCACTGAGAAGTTAGATACTTATAGAGTCCTTTTTGAAAAGCACGGAGATCATTTAGTATTCTTTAAAAAGGACAATACTGAATTAAATCTAATTGAGAGAACACTAACTAATGTGTGGGAAGACGCCATTATCGAATTATCAACAATAATTGGAGATATTATGCTTCCTGAAGGTTTAAGATTTGGAGTGGCTTATACTCCAGTTGAACGCCCTATAAGAATTCCATATTCAAAAATTCCAAAATATGTTCTAACAGACATCACTTTACGTAAGAATAATAAAGTTGTGGAAGTTTATGAGTATGATGAAGTAAATCAATGGGCTACAACATTGGGTCTTGGAAGACCCCCAATTATTTTTGCAGGAATATTAAATGAAGAACAAAAGAACGTATTAAAAAATTATGCTGAGGGTAATCTAGAAAAATGGCATGAAAATTTTGCTAAAACAATCACCCGTCTATTCGGAGAAACATATTCAAAAGAAAATATTATAGAAGGCATTATAATCAAGAGGGATAAAGATCTAGCTCAAATAGTTTCATATGAATTTGATATTCTTAATGAAGCATATGAAAAAGAAGAATCGTCAAGAGATTTTTATGACTTAATACTTTTGAATCTAAATAGATTCATGGATAATTATCAAATTCCAGTATTAGAAGGCAAAACATCTGATGAGATGTATTTAGAATTGACCTCTGATATTTTTAATAAATTTTGTGATCAATTTCCAAATATAGTTGAAAGTGTTAAACCAGATTATTTAACGCCACCAGCATATGGATATTATGGAGGATTGAATTTGTTATTAATTAAAAATAAGAAAACTATCGATATTCTTGAGAAAGGCGGAAAAATTTATGAAGCTTTATTTAGAATTATTATATCTTCATTACGTAAACCTAAAAAGGAATTTGGATTGTTATCAGAATCAGCTGTAAATAAATTCAATACATTTGTGAATGTCATTAAGCATGTAATTAATGAAGAAGTAGAAACCCAACCTCAAGTAGGTTTATTAGTAGAAAACACAATCAATGAAGTTAGATCTGATAATGTTGTTATTGGCGCAATGACTCATAGACAGTTATCCGATATTGACAATATGAGAGTCATCGCATCTGTTCAAAAGGCCTTTGAACCTGCTATGCTAGATGTTGTTAAAGGAAAAGAAAAAGTCGTAGTATACATAACTGAATGTCGTCCATTTACAACTTCTCAAGTGGAAAATATAAGGTCTATGCATCGGAATTGGAAATGTCCCGTGGTTATTGGTTCCGTTTCTAATGAAAGAAGAATGAAAGGTAATAAATTTTTATTTACCGATGATCTTATTAAAGCACAACTAGACGCAGTTGCTATTGAAAATAAAGATGTTGTCATTGCATATTTCTTAATGCAATCTTGGAGTTTAACTGAGTTGTTTCAATATTTGCGTCCAAAATTTGAACCAATAGCTCTTATAACAGATACTGGAAAAAAATCACAATTTGCGATACAGTTATATTTTGAAGATGAAGTTATGGGTGGTCGTATTGGAGTTGAAAAGGATTTCAATATTGGAGAAATGGATAATAAAGATCAACTTCCGGCTTTTAGAGCTATTGAAGATAAATTGATCGTAAAATTTAAAGAAGTAACACCTCCGTCTATTTGGGGATTATTTGATTCAATGTCAAGCGAATACCGAACTTGGAGCGGTCAATTTATATCTGTTGATTTTAAAGAAAATAAATTCGTATAATGAGGGCCAAGTTCATATATGAATCTATTGGAGATATTTTAAAACCTAAATCAGACAAAGAAATTCTTACAAATGCTAAGGATATTTTTCCTTCAAATTTAAAAGAACATTATATAAATTTTGTTATAGAAAGAGAAGCTATAAAATCTCGTGTATGGAATTTTTCTTCTGAAATGTACATTTTAGTTATAGGAAAAGATTTTTTAGATAATTTATCATATTGGATAATGTTTAATGGTTGGGATGGATGGAAATCAATGAGAGAAGGTTATTTATATGATGTAATACATAAGATCGATGAAGGAGATTTGTATGATTTAGATAATCAAGGATTTAAATGGAGAAAAATTTATAAGCAAATTAAATCAGAATATCCAAATATTTATAAAGAAGCACTTAAGAGACCAATAATAAATAAATAAAATAAAAGCTTATCATGGCAAAAGTCTATATGAAAGTAAAGAGAATCAATGAAGATGTAAGTATTACAGATTCAACTCTCGCACAACAATATCTTGCAGTTAAGAAGCAGATGGCTGATAAACAGACTCGTAGAGATAACTTAATGAAACAAGTTAATCAGTTAGATTCGGAGATGAATATCTTGCAAAAGAATTTAATCGCAATAGAAGCTAAATCCGCCGCTGCGAGTGTTAAATCAGAAGAAAAAGAAAAAGCACAACCAGACAAAAAGGCTGCTGAAACAAAACCAGCAGAAACAACTACTACAGAAGCTAAACCACAAGAAGGAACTAATGAATCATTTACTCCAAATCCAGAATTTGAAAATTTTATGGAAGAAGTAATCGCAAGCATCGATGAAACATATCATGATGGTGAAGGATTAGTTTACCAATATAAACCTCTTATAAAAAAATATTTTAAGAAGGGAGAAACAGCAGAAAATGTTGCCTCTATGATTATTGAAATGGAAACCAATTGGAAAGATACTGGGGTTGAATTTAATAAAATTCGCCAAGCTTGGGGTGGTGATGACGAAAACGAAAGCTATATCGGAGGGGATAACATAGGAAAATTTAATGCAAATATGCGAACACCAACAAGAGTTGCTGAATCCATTTATGACGATATAACTAGTTCAATACAAACTGAATTAGAAGATTTAGAAAAGGAACTTCAGAAATTAACCGATATTAAAGATTATATTGAAAATTACGATAATCAAGGTGTTAAAGATAATCCAGAAGATGTAGACATTGATATTAATATTAACGTAGATGGAGAAGGTGAAGAAGAACAAGTTCCTGAAGAACTTCCTGCGATTCCTCAAGACACAATAGCTCTTCCATCACCTGATGAAGAAGATGGAATGTTTATGGGTGTTCCCGAAACTATCGAGGATTATGATGAAGATAAAGATTATAGTAATATAAGTGACGAAATTGTCGATACGGAGGATCGACCTGACCCTTTTACTCCAGGGGAAGAGGAGAAAATAGTAGACGAAACCCTAAAAGCTGAAGATAAAGCTCCTTATGTTCCCCAACTTGTTGAACAAGAAGATATTGAAACAGAATTAGAATTAATGAATTATGAGGATGAAGATGAACCTCAAGATGAATACGTTTTTTATATTCGTTTAGAACCTGATACAGATGAAGAAGTAGTTGCAAAAATCTACAAAGAAGATGAAGATGATGAATGGACCACAAGAGTTGTAAAAGGTGATGAAGCTATTCAAGATATTCAATTTGATAATCGTTTAAATAAATTAGATATTATCGGGTACTTAGCTAATTTATTTGGAGAAGTAGAAGAAATAGACAAAAAAGAATACGAATATCTTTTAGATGACAAAGAAAAAATAGACAAAGAATATTATGAAAAATTGGAAAATTGAAAAATTACAAGCTGGAGAAACAATAATAAGTAAAGAACCTGGAAATTCAATGACTCCTATATTGATGTCCAGACAACCAGTAGAGATTACACCCTAAAACTGATAAGAGCCTATGGGATTTATTTATGACAAAATTTAGAGATATTGTATTCATTATTCTATTTTTTGCAACATCCATTGGCTGGATAGTAACTTCCACTACAAATAAAACTAAAATGAAAGTTGTTTTAGAACAAAATACTCAAGTAATAAATGAGCTCAAACAAGAAGTAAAAAAAATCAACGAGTATATAACTAAGCAATCTGAGTTAAATGGCCAAATCATTCAATATATGAAAGAAAAATGAAAAAAATTTTACTAGTTATTTTACTTTTTGTAATTTCATCTTGTGGCAATACTTATAAAAAAGAAATTCCCGCAAATGATAGCGTCATGTTTCAAATCGATACAATGATGCCTTTACCAACACCCGCCCCTGCTGAAGAACCTACACTAATTATTGCTGAAATACAAAAAGATTCGTTAAAAATTCGAAAAAGTTCTTCTATTTCAAAATTAGATACAACTTCTGTTGTTCGTGACCTACGAAAACATATAGAAGTTATTGATAGTCAACAAAAACAACTTGACTCTCTTCTTAAGATGAAGAAGAAAAAATGATGTTATGTTAAACTATGCAATTTATTAATTTCAAACATGAATATATAATAAAAAAATAAAATTTAATGTTATGAAAAGATCGTATGTTCCAGTTACGCTTGACGCGTATCTTAATGAGAGCAAAACTATAACACTCAAACGCGGATATGGTGAAAGACAACCAGTAGTCGTTGGAGCAACAGCCCCATTAAGAAATCAGGTTCTATCTTTTGTTGCTGAAAGCCAAAGAGTAACAAAGACAGACCTTAAAAAATTTATTGCCGGATTAAATGAAGGTTCTAAGAATCCTATTGCTTCTGCAAATATGTGGTTACAGAGAAATTCTAAATTCTTTGTTACTGAAAGTAAAAATGGCATAACTTATTTTAAATTGTCTCCTATCGGACAAAGATTGGCTAAGAGATTTGCAAGTCCATCACAGATTTCAGAATCAGAAACCAAAAACATTCGTAGAAAATTAAACGAAATGGCTCCTCTTAAATCTTTAAGAAATATTAGAAGTTCTAAAGATCTTGAAGATTTTGATGAAGAAGAACTCGAAGACGAAGTAGGTAATTATGATTTTGTAGATCGCACAAAAGGTTATCCACGTCCAGGACTCTATGACGAAGAAGTTGAAGAATGCAACGAAGAAAAAGAAGAAATTGAAGAATGTGACAAAGAAGACAAAAAAATGGATGAGTCTACAAAAGAAAGAATCAAAAAGATTATCGAAAACATCAAAGCCAAACGTGGTCAGAAATTAAATGAAGCTGAAGAAGAGGAAGCTGAGGATGAATTAACTTTTGATGATCTCGATTTAGGTTCTGAAGATGAAAAAGAAGAAGAAGGTGAAGAGCTTGAAGATGAAGGTGAAGAAAAAGAAGAAGAAGGTGAAGAGCTTGAAGGTGAAGGCGAAGAAAAAGTAGAAATAACTGAATTCGTCATTACAGTTGATAATGTTGAAGAAGCTATTGAAGAATTATCTGAAGAAGGTGTAGATGCTGAACAAGTAGTTGACGAAGAAGGAGAACCTGTTGAAAATCAGATTAAAGTTTCTGCTGATTCATGGGAAGCTTTAAGAGGATGGCTTGAAGAAAAAGGTGTTGATATCGAAGAAATGTTTGGTGGAGAAATAGAAGTAGAAGACGAAGAAGGTCTTGAAGGAGAAGAAATCGAAGGTGACGAAGATCTTGAAAGTGCTGGAGAAGAGGGTGCTGAAGAACTAGAAGGTGAAGATTTCAGCCTAGAAGGAGGAGACGAACTTGAAGGTCTTGAAGGAGAAGAAGGTGAAGAACTTGGAGGAGAAGAAGAGGATGTAGAAGAAAGTGTAGAAGGTATGGAAAGAGAAGAAAATCAAAAAACTCCTAACCTAGTTGCAGGAAAACAAAAACAAACTCCAATGAAACAAACAGAATTTTCTGGTGGAAAACAAGTTACTATAACAGTTAAATAATTTAAAAAATTCTTTATAAAGGGGGTCTAAATGACCCCTTTTTTATTATATTTGCTTTTCGAATATATAATTATGAGGGCAAAAACTGTGCGTAATGAAGCCGTAATCTTTGATTTTGATGATACTCTTGTGAAAGATTCAGCAAGATCCCATTTATACCGAGATGGTAAATACATAAGATCCATGGATGCTGATGAGTTCAATCATTATATCAAACAACCTAATGAAGAATTTGATTTCAGCGAATTTGATAATGCCAAATTTATTAAAGCTAAAAAAGGTCCTGCTTGGTATTTACTTCATATTTATAATGACGCTGCAGAAGAAGCAAGATCATATGTTCCTATTTTTATCATAACAGCAAGAAGAGAAACTGTTAAACCAGCAATTATTGAATTTTTAAGAAGAAATGAAATTAATAATCTTCCTGCTGAAAATATCTATTGTGTTGGCAGTCCAGATGTTAGGGCTGAAGATATTCCACAATTAAAAGAAAAAATAATTCTTTCTGAAATCAAACCATATTATTCTAAGATCACTATCTACGATGATAATGATCTTACCATAAATCATCTAAAAACTATTCCAGGAATTAACGCAGTTTTGATAAAGTAATATATAATAAAAAATATGTTACTTATGAATGAAGATGTCATGGGTGGAGCAAGTACCCCAATGTCCACTTTAAATAATACTCCAGGAATGGGTAATGCAACACCCCCACAATCAAACTCATCAGGAAGTGGGGATAAATGGGGGGACTCTTCTCTAGGTCCTTATACTCAAAAATCTAATGAAGAATTTTATCCCTCTCTTGATCTTGTTTTAAATGAGGAAAATATTAGTCCATATGATAAAATTGGTTCGATGATGGCCAAAAAGATGGGGGTTCCATTAAATTTTAAAAAGGGGAAAAATACAAGTGCTAGTGAAGTACATCAAGTGAATGTTGAAAAACCTAAGAACCCTAAATATAAAGTCAAATCCAAAGTTAAAACCAAAAAAATTAATGAATCTTATCGATTAAGTGGTATAACTTATGATATACATCCAGGACCCCAAGGAAAAATTTTTGCAGGAGAAGATGGAATTTTAGGTCACAGCAACGTATTAATTCCCTGGGATATGGTTAAAAACTTATTATCTAAATACTATCATTAGAAAACTTCTTAAGTCTGTCATAATATAATTGATAAAAGTTTTATTATGGCAAAAGAGAAGATTAAATTTTTAAAAGTTCGTGAGGTTTCATCTCCTAAACGGGCCTATCCATTTGATGCAGGAATAGATTTTTTTGTTCCTAAATTTACAAAGAAGTTTTTAGAAGATCTTAAATCAAAAAATTCTAAATTATTTCCTGATACTTCTGAAAATACTAATCATTTTAATACATCACTGACTATTACTGGCACAGGTGGATGTGTTTCTTATAATTTAAATGAACCAATTGCCGGACCCATTAAATTTGACGAAAAGAAGGGCCAACCATATTTCATATTACCTCCCCATTCAAGAGTATTAATTCCATCTGGTATTCATTGTAGAATGGCACAGCCAGGAAGAGCATTAATAGCTGCCAATAAATCGGGTGTAGCAACAAAAGATGGATTAGTATTTAGCGCACAAGTTGTAGATTATACCTATAAGGGTGAAGTTCATATCGGAATTATAAACACAGGAACTGATTGTGTAAGAATTTATGAAGATATGAAACTTATCCAATTTGTGGAAACTCCAGTATTTAATAATGAAGTTGATACGATAGAAATAGATCCAAATTCAAGTGAACAATCAAAGGAAGCAAATTTAAAGGAATTTTATGAAGGACTTCAGGATGACAGAGGTGCCGGAGGATTCGGATCAACAAACAAGAAATAAATGAAAAAAGAAAAAGTTTACATAGCATCGCCATACAGTAATGGATGGCAGGCTGATAATGTCAGAAGACAATTAGAGGCCAAACATATTTTAATGGATCATGGTTTTATACCATTTGCACCATTAGAAAATCATTTTTGTGAAATATATCAGCATAGACCAGAACATGAATGGTTTGAATGGGATTTAGAATGGTTGGCTGTTTGTGATATACTTATTAGGATAAGGGCCTTCGATTCCAAGGGAGATGAAATTCCTTCACCTGGTGCGGATAAAGAAGAACAATATGCGCGAGATTTAGGATTATCTGTTTATGTGTTTAACAATTTAGAAGAACTTAAATCATTTTGTAAAGAATATATCTAACCTTACCTGTATGGTAATTTCTCTATGCATGCCAAAAGGTTTAGTTCAAAAAAAACTAAACCTTTTTCTTTCCTCGTATATAATATAAAAATATTTAAGCATGATTATTACTATAGAACAACGACAAGATAAAGGAATAATCGTATCTTACATAAACAGAGAAGGAGATGTTTCGTTTATGCAATTAAACGTTCCTCCAATGCATAAGTACGAATATGTTTATGCTCGATATGAAAATCAAGGCCTTCCAAATGTTCGTTCATGGGATAATAAACCTGTAAAAAAAGTTGCCACTGAATTCTTAAATAAACATCGTATTCAAGAATTTTTCCTTGACGCTGGAGATGAAATAGTTGCACCATTATTTGAGAGAAATTTTCCTAAACTTTATTCTTGTGATATTGAAGTTGATGTAACAGATGATGGGTTTGCTGACCCAGGTGATGCTAACAACAGAATAAATTCTATTGCATGGAGTCATTCTCCAGAAATTTATGTATTTGGATTAAAACCATTATCAGGGGTACAATGTGATTCGATAGAAAAGGAAATTAATAAACATATTGAAAGTCTCGATAAAAAATATACTTTTATTTACAAACAATATGATAATGAAGCAACTATGCTTCATAGTTTCTTATGGGAATACGCAAGACATGCACCATTAATTACGGGATGGAACTTTTGGAATTATGACTGGAGATATATTTATAATCGTTGTAAAAAATTGAATATTGATATATTGTGGATGTCACCAACAAGACAATGGGTTAGACATAAAACAAAAGATAGAGGTAAAAGGGTTGATGTCATGCTTCCTCAACACAAACTTGTTGTAGACTATCTAGAAATCTATAAAAAATGGGATAGAACTATTGACCCAAAAGAAAATAATACTCTTGATTTTGTTGCTGAAGCTGCGTTAGGCGTCAAAAAAGTTAAATATTCAGGAACATTTAGAGATCTTTATGAAAAAGATTATGATAGACACGTGTTTTATAATGCGATTGACGCGATTCTCGTAGAACAAATTCATAAGAAATTAAAAACTATGGGTACATTTCTTGGTCTTAGTAATATTACTCGCGTTGAAGCAATGAATGCATTTTCTCCAATACAAATGTTAGAAGCAACGTTAACAAGACATGCATATCAACGAAATCAAGTATTCCCAAAGGTTAAACAAGATAATATAAGAGCTGATTATGAAGGAGCTTTTGTATATGACCCCACTCCTGATTTATATAGTTGGGTAGCATCTTTCGATTATGCGTCTCTTTATCCGACAATAATGAGACAATTTAAAATTTCGGTAGAGAATTTTGTTACGAAAGATATAAATTATCAACCAAAACCAAATCAAGTAAAATGTGAAAGCGGAGCGGTCTTCGATAAGACTATAGAACCATTTCTTTCTGAAATTCTAACAGATTATTATTCTCAACGAAAAGATGCTAAGAAAGTGTCCCTGAAAGCAGAAAAGGAGTATGCTGAGTTAGAAAAAATTCTAAAAGAGCGAAAAAAATCCATTAAAAAATCTTTGAGTTAAAATTCTGTTAAGTCTATAAAAAAAGCATGTTAAGAAAAGTTAAAGGCGTATAAATACTAAAATCTTTTAACTAAAATAAGAACTAAAATAAGTATGAGTGAACAATTGTATCGAGAGCCACAGCTAAAAGAAGCAGGCCTTAAATATTTTAAAGGAGACACATTAGCGACAAACGTATGGATTAAAAAATACGCGCTTAAATCAAAAGAAGAAGGCTACTTCGAAGAACTCACCCCCGATGATACAATACAAAGAGTATCAAAAGAAATTTACAGAAACGAACTTAAATATCCTAATCCCTTATCCTACGAAGAAATTTATGAAACATTAAAGGATTTCAACTACTTCATTTTTGGAGGATCAATATTATTTAGTCTTGGAAATAATAAAGCAGTTTCTTCTTTAGGTAATTGCTTTTTTATTGATAATGGTGCTGATTCCTATGGAGGAATTTTCAATATTGATGAAAGTATGGTTCAATTGATGAAACGTCGCGGCGGCGTAGGGATAACATTAGAACATTTAAGACCATCTACTGCATTAGTAAATAATTCCGCCCATTCATCAACTGGAGCAGTATCATTCATGAACAGATATTCCGAATCTACAAGAGAGGTTGCTCAGGATGGAAGAAGAGGAGCATTAATGATTACAATGCACATAAATCATCCAGATATTACAGATTTTATTATGGCTAAGGATGATTTATCCAAAATAACAGGGGCAAACATTTCGGTAAAGGTTACTGATGAGTTTATGAGAGCTGTAGAAAATGATGAAGACTATATTTTATCATATCCTACACAATCTAGACAAATAACTTTACAAGAACAACTTCCATATAATAAATTGATTTGTATTGAAAAGGGTGTTTATGTCAAAAGGGTAAAGGCTAAAGATATATGGAACATCATTGTAAAACAAGCACATAAAAACGCAGAACCTGGTGTAATGTTCTGGGATCGCATTATAAACGAATCCCCTGCAGATTCATATAGGAAATTTGGATTTGAAACAAGAGGAACAAATCCTTGTGGTGAAGTCCCTCTAAGTGCTTTTGATTCTTGTAGATTGGGGTCTATAAATTTATATAATTTAGTAGAAAATCCATTTACTCCTAAAGCTAGATTTAATTGGGATAAATTAGCTAAAGTAGCCCAATTATCCCAGAGGTTCATGGATGACATTGTGGACCTTGAAGAAGAAAAAATACAGGCTATTATTAACAAAATAGAAAGTGATCCTGAAGACCCAGAATTAAAAAGAACAGAATTAAATCTATGGAAAAAGGTTCTTGATGTCCTTAGGAAAGGTAGAAGAACTGGAGTAGGGGTTTTAGGATTAGGAGATATGTTTGCCTCTTTGGGTATGGATTATGCAACTCCAAAATCTACAAAGATGGCAGAAGATATTCAAAAATGCATAGCAATTAATTCCTATCGAGAAAGTATAAAATTAGCAAGTGAGAGAAAGCCATTTTTGGTTTGGAACGCTGATGTCGAAGCTGGAAATCCATTTATTAGACGAGTTATTGGTGAGAACTTTGATCATAAGGAATACAATAACTATTTAAATAGCGGTCGCAGAAATATAGCAACCATGTCTATCGCTCCTACAGGAACACTTGCTATTTTGTGTCAAACAACCTCAGGTATTGAACCTGTATTTAAGGTATTCTATCGTAGACGAAGAAAAATAAATCCGAACGAAGAAGGAGCTAAAGTGGTGTTTGTAGATCAAAATGGGGATTCATGGGAAGAATACAATGTAATACATTATCCTTTTATAGAGTGGTTTAGTTTAGTGTCTCAAACCACGTTTGAGGGTGCAAGGAAGTTTTTAGAGCAATCAACTGAAAAAGATCTAAATGATCTTGTAAGTAAATCCCCCTGGGGAAAATCAGAATCTCATAGTATTGATTACTATGAAAAAATCAATATGCAAGCAGCTATTCAAAAATGGGTAGATCATTCTATCTCTGTTACACACAATCTTCCTGAAAAAATATCTATTGATGAGGTAAATAATATCTACTTTCATGGATGGAAAGCTGGTTGTAAAGGGTTAACAATTTATAGAGAAGGTTCAAGAGCAGGTGTTTTAATTTCCAATAAAAAAGAGGAAGAAGATGATTTGAAAGAAACACACGCTCCAAAAAGACCAAAAGAATTAAAGGCTGATTATTATGTTGCCACTGTTAAAGGTGTCAAATATGCTGTTATAGTAGGTTTATGGAAAGATACCAATAGACCATACGAGATTTTCGCATTTGAAAATCCACCAATGGATAAAAATACAAAGGGCAAAACTATAAAAATTAAAAAGGGACAATATAAGTTTGTTAACGGAGAATTTGAAATAGATAATATTCAATTAGCTGCAAATAGAGTTGAAGAACGTGCATTAACTTTGTCGGCATCAATGCTATTAAGACACGGTGCCCCAATTGAAAAAGTTATTCATGTCATTAAAAAGATTGATGAAAATGTTTCTTCATTCTCCTCTGTTGTAAGAAGATATTTATCCAAGTATATTCCGGAAGATGAATTGGATGGTGAAAGTTGCCCAGATTGTGGAGATAAACTCATAATGCAAGATGGCTGTGTGAAATGTGTTAATCCAGAATGTGGCTATTCAAGATGTGGATAAAATCCCACTACTGTCTGAATGAAATCCTTAGAGCTATCTAAGGATTTTTTTTTTGTGTATATATATTAAAAATTAAACGATCGATGATAGTTCGTTCCAATCTATATGGTTTATTGAATGAGAATATGGATCAAGCAAGGTCCATTCTAAAAAAATTAAGAATTCCAGAATCGGATAAGCAGTTTCAAGAATTAAAACAAAAATTATTAGCCGATAATAATATAGGACGTATTGGAGTATTCACAAAATGGATATTTGTAAACCATGAACCATTAGAAAGAATTTTAGAACTACAAGATCTATTGAAGTCTAATCCAAGAAAAATGCCTTCTTTAGATACCTTTAAAGGATCAGAAGAAGTATATGATTTTTTAGGACATGCAAAAACATCTTCAAAATTAAATCAAGTACTAACATCAATTCCTACAAAAACAAGAGAAAACGTTACAGATAAATTAAAAATTCTTATTCAAGATAATATTGAATATGCGGATGATTTAATTGATTTCTTTTCTAAAGCCGGCGGAAGATACAATAGATATTCACAATTATATTCACTTCCGCCAGAATATAAAGATCATAAGGAATGGCTTTATGAAACTGTAAAAGGATTAATTAAAAATTTACATGAAGGTTACAATTTAGAAGCAATGAAAAGAAAAATAAGAACAACAAATTCTAATGTAGATATTGTTCTTGAAAGACCTGATTTACTTATTTTAAGACCTCTAGATTATCATACTTCACAATCAATAGGTTCAGAAAGAATGTGTATTTGTACATCTAAATCCTTTTGGCAAAGTTATGTAGATGCATTTTCTAATCAATATTTTGTTTATGATTTTACAAAGCCGGCATCGGATAAAAAATCAATGATTGCTGCAACAATTCAACCAGGTGGTAAAATAAAAGAAATACAATACAAGAATAATGATGGAACAGCCAGACATGATTATAAAAATAAAGAAGTTCTATCATATTTAACACCAAAAAAACCAGAAGAAGTTATTGAAGAAATAAAGAGAAGAATTAAAGGAATAAAGAAAGAAATTGTAAAAGAAACAAATACCTATGTTATTTACAAAATCGAAAAATCTGATGATATTAAAGAGGTAATATCAAGAGGATTTGGATATGGAAATGTTCAAGATGATATTTTTTATAATTTTTACATGATTCTAGATTCTGATAATGTAGGATTTAATCAAGTATTAGCCGTTAAGGTAAAACAAGAGGGTATGGAAATCATAGATGTTAATGGTGATAAGGTTGAAAATACATATTTAAACAAATTTGATTAAAAAATATGTTAAAATCAAATAAATATTAAAAAAATAAATTATATTAGCATGTCAATTGTTAGAGAGAATTTATACGGTTTATTAAACGAGAATATGCAACAGGCAAGAGCAATCCTCGCCAAAATGAGGATTCCAGAAGAAGACCCACGGTTTCAACAGTTAAAACAAATGCTGGTAAGAGATAACCGAATAGGTTATATTGGTAAGTTTACTAAATGGCTATTCCAAGATAGAGAACCATGGGAAAAGCTTATAGAAGTGTACCAAATGCTCCAAACACATACAGCAAAGGTACCTCCAATCGATACATTTAAAACGATTGAGGATTTGTTTGACTTCCTTCAGGGTTCAGGAATTGAAACAAAAGTTAATCAAGTTATAAATTCCATTCCATCTCGTGCTAGACAACACGCAAATAAAGAATTAAGAAAATTGATTGAGTTGAACATTAAATATGCCCCGGCTCTAAAAGATTTTTATTCAAAGAAAGGTGGAAAATTTAAAGATTCAAGATCATTGTATGCCGAAACCGATGCTCTTATAAAAAATCTTTCAGGGGGATTTAATATAGATTCAATTAAGAAAAAAATTAAAGAGAAGAAATGTAATGTTGAAATAATATTAGAAAGACCAGATTTATTGGTGATAAAACCTTTAGATTATTCAGCTTCTAATGTTTTAGGTTCTCAATCTTGGTGTATTTCATATTCTAAGAACTATTGGGATTCTTATGCAGACGTTTTTTCAAACCAATATTTTATTTACGACTTTACCAAATCATTATCAGATAAAAAATCCATGATTGGAGTAACGGTAAATCCAGATGGATCTTTCAAGGCTTCTCACTTTAAAGATGATAGTGTAGCTCCGAGAGATTATATCGACGATTTACTTTCTGATTAAAATAATTTTTAGAATGTTAGTAAGAGAGACAGTCAGAGATATATTAAAACCAAAGTCAGGAGAAGAAATAGAAAATGAAATAAACAACTTGAATGACCTAGAATTAGTAGATTTGGTCACTTCAAAAAATGTTGTCGATGTATTACATTTTGCTCTTGACAGAGAACTGTCTCCAGAACTTAATGGAAAATTACTAGAGTGGGCTGTTTCTTGGGATAGAAGTGACCCCAAAATTGTTAAACAAATTTTGAAAAGAGATTTATTGCCTCGACACATAAGTTTAGCTATCTCTAAAACCCTACATCCTAGAAATGTTAAAAGATCAGATTATGATAAAACACAACAGCAACAACAAATTTTTTACTTATTATTAAACGACCCAAGATTAGATCCAGGGTCTAATAGAAATCAATTAATTAGATGGGCAGCCAGCAATGGACATACACAATTAGTTAGAGAGTTATTAAAAGACCCAAGAGTAGACCCATCAGATGTTAATAATGCAGCATTAACTGGTGCTGAAGTTTATGAACATGACAATATTATCAGATTATTATTAAATGACGAAAGAGTTATAAATAAATTCACGCCTGAAATGAAAAGAAAATATAATATAAGCGAACAAGAACATCAAGGTATTGGAGGAATACTTAAGCCAAAAAGCAGAGATGAGATTTTTGACGCTGCTTTAAAAATTAAAAACCCTGATGAACTACTAAAAACTACCGTTGAGAAAATTGGTGATCCAGAATTAGTTAAAGTGGCAATTGAACGAGGCGCAGATCCCAATAAAGTTGCTAACGATTCTGGATTAAAAAATCCTGAGATAATAAAAATATTATTGACTAACCCGCAAACTAAAGTTTCCCCTAATAGTTTAGTATATAAAGCTTTAAAGGTTGGATTAGAAAAGGAAATTATTAAGTTAATAAAGGATAATAAATTAGATCCAGGTCAAAAGAATTCTATAGTTTTTGTTTGGGCAGTAGGATTTGGCCGTGACAAACTTGTCGATGTTTTATTAAAGGATAAAAGAGTGCAGCCGGAAAAAGAAGAAGAATCTGTTGCTGAAGCATTATCTATCGCAATTGCTAGAGGAAATAATAAATTAGTAAATACTCTTTTACAAGATAAAAGAATTAATCCAGGGGCTGATTATAATAGAGCAATAAAAGTTGCATCTCAATTTGGAAATAAAGAAGCGGTTGAATTATTATTAAAAGATAAAAGAGTCGATCCAAGCCAACAAGATTTAACAACATCAAAATCAAATTTTGCACTGCAACAAGCATATGAAAATGGACATAATGAAATTGTTGCATTATTATTAAAAGACAAGAGAGTGTCAAGTAAATTAAGTGAAACCGAATTAAAAAAATATAAAGAAATGGCAAAAAAACTCGTACGTGAAAGTTTAGTTGAACCTGAAGTAGAAGATGAAGTAAAATTAGCAAATCCTCAACCTTCGAAACCAGCTCCAACAAAAGAACCGACTATTCATCCAGGAAAACCAGGAACAAAACCAAGTCATCCTTCTCCAATTAGAAGAGAAAGACCATCTGTAACTCCTGGACCGAAAGCTACTGCCGATGAAGTCGCTAAAAAGTATATGAAACTTGTAGGCGAAAAAAAGTAAAATAATATACTGTAATGAGACTAGTATGTGAAAGCCTAGAGGATTTTTTATTGGTCGAAAAGAAAAAAGAAACAAAGGAACAGAAGAAGTTCCATAAGGTGATGCATCATTGGAAACAAGGAGAACAACATATCGGCAAATCAAAAAAGAAAGTTCCAGTTACTAAAGAGGGACAAAAACAAGCGATTGCAATAGCATTCTCACAAATAGGCAAAAGTAAGAAAAGTAAATGATTGTTAGAGAAAGTATAGCAGATGACGATCGTGATCTCTATAATAGAGATATATATCGAGGTCAAGAACCTACTAGTGTTCCTAAACCCGAAAAACCAGATTCATCTCTGTTTCTAAAACCGAAGTCTAAAGCCGAACTCGAAAGAATAAAACAAGGTTTAAGTCCTGAGGATTTAGCATTTGCTGCTATACGAAACAATAATTTAGACTTATTGAAATATGCCATTGAAGAACGAAAGGCAAATTTAATGCGTAGCAAACCCTATAGAGACTTTCATGAGTTACATCTTGCAATTCGTAAAAAAAATTATGAAATGATAAGGTATTTATTATCAAAATATCCCCTTAAAGATAATCAATTTTTTGATAATTCTACTTTAGAAGAAGCAATTAATACAAATGATATTAAAATTGCAAAATTACTTTTAAAAGATAAAAGGGTAAATCCATGGGGAGATAAAAGATCTTCTTTTTTTATAAATGCTATAGATAATCTAAATTTCGAAATGATGGATCTGCTTCTTAAAGATGGAAGAATAAATCCTATAGGAATAGAAGAATGGAGAAATAAAAAGGATTATCCAATGGGAATAAAATATGATAAATTCAGTCCCCTAGGAGCTATCGATTGGAAATTTAGACAACATGAAAAAAGTAAAACTAGTAATAAATGGAAAAAATATCATCTAACAGACGATCAAATAAAAAAATTACAAGAAGTAAAGGACAAGTTATATAAAATTCTTGAAAAAAACGAAAAGAAAGGTTTAAGATTTGCTAGGGGACGAGAAGTTTATCAATCGACCAACGGTTCTTTTAAATATAGATTTGATAAAGATGCATGGGGGTATTTGGGTGAATCAGAAATTTTCAAACCTAAATCTGAGGAAGAAATAAGAAAATCTTTAATGGATAAATCTCCTGAAGAATTAATTAATATAGGAATGTACAAAGATATAGAAGAGCCGATTTTATGGGCTCTTGAAAAAAAACTTAATAAAGAATTATATCAAAGAATTTTTTTATGGGCTATAAACAAAAATAAAGCTCGAGTTTTTAAAAAATTATTAGATTTACATATATTTGAAGATCATAATTTACAGCACGCATTGGAAACTGTAAATTTTGAGATTACTAAGATGATTTTAGATCATGGAATAATTCCAACAAACGATGCATTAAATAGGGCAATTTTAGATAACCAATTTGAAAAAGTACAGTTATTTTTGCAATATCCAGAATTAGATCCGTCATTGAACAATAGAATAGCATTATCACTTGCTCTGGCTAATTGGTCTAAAACAAAGGATTTAAAAATTTTAAAACTAATGATAAATGATCCAAGAATACGTGCATCTTTGGATTCAAAATCATTAGCTGCATTTGACAAAAGTTTTAATGTTCCAGTTAAAGAAAATTTGTTATATATAATAAAATAAAACAATAATATGAAACGAGTTAAAGAGAGCTTAAATTTATTTGAGGCAGAATTAAATCTCCCACAAGAATACATAAATCGTATTCGCCAAGAAGCACAACAACAACACGGAGGGTTTAGAGGTCCAACTCATCAAGAAATGGCTCAAATGGGCAATTTACTTCGTCAAATATTTCAGATTCAGCATGGTCATGAAGAAGAATTAACTGAATTAGGAAAAGAAGTTATACAAAAATTTTATGGTCCAATCATTGAAGGGGTTACCCTTGATGTAAAAATTGTTGATCCTAATGATGAGGAAAAACAAGAAATTGCTGAGAGAATGCTTGAAAAGAATAAACAAAAAGAATTTGAAATTGAAAATCGTCAAGTAGAATTACCCGGAATTCAAGATGATATCGATAAAAGAAAGCTTATCAATAATATAATGCAAGGAGAGGCACAAAATGTACATTCTATGATGTATGATATGAGAGATCGAGTTGCAGAAATTACAGGAAGTAATAGACTTCTTGATCTCTATATGCAATTTTTAGCTCTCAATAAAAAATTTGACTGGGATGAAACACAAAATCTTGAAATGATGGTTGATGAGCACCCAGAAATGGCTAATGTGATGGAAATAAAATTTAAAGATGACGACGATGATGACGAAGAAGGCGGTGAGGGAGGAGAAGAGGGTCCAAGCGGGCCAACCATTATTGCTCGTGTACTTGATCTTCCTATGTTAGTTCATGAAACAGTAAAGGGAATTTATGAATTAATTGCTGCAGGAGCAATAGATCCTGATGAAATAAGAGCTAAAAAAGTTTTAGACGCTACTGATACATTAGCAGATGAACAAAGAGATATTCGTTATGGACCATATATCGCAAGAGATTTAAGAGATTATATTAATAGTGTTGCAGATGAAATTAAGGGGGCATATGATATTCCAAATATGAGGGAATTTGTTTTTGGAAAAATGATTAAAATGCCTTCTAAAGAATTTGTAGAGCTTGTTACTGCCATACTTCTTAAGAAAGAAGAACCTAAGAAGACTATCAAAATGTTCATCATGGAAACAATGGATGAAATAAAGGATTATAAATACAGACAGGCAATAGATGAACCAGTAGAAGAACCTGAAGATGAACCATTGCCTCCAGGAGTAGAAGATTTTGATGATGTTGAGGATGAAGGGGAAGATGAAGAGCTACGCAATTTATTTAATAAACCACCTAAGCCTAAAGAGGAACCTAAAGCTGAAAAATCAGAAGCCGATATAAGGAAATGGTTATCCGGATTAGGATTAAATGCTTTGAATGTCGAGATGAATAAGGCTATTGATAATGAAGACTGGCCGCTTGCACAAGAAATACAGAAGATGATTGAACGTAAAACAGGCGGATCTAAGAATGAGTCATTTGTTAAAGAATCATTAAATGAACTTTTTATACCTGATGAACAAACAGATGAAGAAATTCCGGAATCTGAGTGGTACGAAAAATTAATGAATTTTCTTACATCAGAATTTGGTGTAATGGAAGATGAGGCTCAGTCATTCATAGAATTTTATGCTGATGATTTTGAGGATTTATATAAATCTGGCAGTAGTCCAGAATTTGCAGCAGAAGAAATGGTTAAAAAGGCACAAGGATTAGAAGCCGGCGATTACTCTATGGATTTCGATGATTTAGAAGATGATGAAAGATTTCCACGTTATCAAAGAGAACCAGAACCCCCATTTGAGGATGAACCTCTTCCAGATGGTGTAGAAGATTTTCCATTTGATGAAAAATGATTGTACGAGAATCTATAGGAGACATTTTAAAACCTAAGTCACCTGATGATGTAAGAAAAGAATTTAAAAGTATAATTTTCTGGAAAGGGGTGATTGAAGGAAAGATGTCACCTGAAGCTATTAGATTTTTCTTAGATCAAGATTTTGTAAATAACAAAGCACAAGAATATGGATTAAGAAATCCAGAAAGTAAATGGCAAAAACAATTAGTTTATTTTCTTTACTTGTTAGACAAAGATACATATCACTACGATAAAATAGTTGAAGAACTAAGAAGTTTTGTTAGAGGATTGAAGTTAACAAATCCTTTTACGCAAAAGCCTATACCAGAGGCAGCTCTTTACATAGGAATCAAAAACAATATCAATAGAATATATAAAGAAATCAATAAGGAATTTAAAAGAAAAATGGGAACTAATCTCTAGAAATGACTGAACAATTAATTAAGGATATATTAACAGAGGAATTATTCGGATATAAAATATGCGAATCTGCTAGAGATTTGTTCATAGTTAATTATTTTTATGATAACTTATTATTAGAAAAGTTATTATATGGGGAACCTATTTCAGTTCCAGAACTTAGAAAGCTTCTTAGAAAAAAAATAGTTAACTTTGAATTTATTAAACTTAATGGTGAAGTTCGTCCGGCAAAAGGAACTACTATGATGAAATATATCCCTAGAAAAGATCATCCTAAAGGAATTAGACCATCATCACCTAAAGTTGCAACATTCTTTGATCTTGATAAAGATGCATGGAGAAGTGTGTCTAGGAGAAGTAAAGAAATTGTTTTGAAAAAAGATGAAAAAACAGATAAGCCTATTGTAGTTGTAAGAGATAAATCAAGAGTTAAAGTCAAGTCTATACCTAAATATCGAGTTAGCCAAGATCCAATCGAACAAGGAGGAACTTATAAATATACAACCAATAAAGGTACAAATACTTATGTTGAAATTGAAAGAGAACTTCCTGATGGTCAATTCCAGGTTTCTAGCCCATTATTTAAAACAACTTTTGCAATCGACAAAGCTAGAATTGGGGACAGATTTAAACCAGAAGAACCTGTAACAAAAGGCAAAGAATCAGAACCAAAAACACCAACACCTCCGAAGGAAGAGAAACCAATTAAGAAAGCTATTGAAGAACCTAAGGAAGAACCTAAAGAACCTAAAAAGGAACAGCCAAAACAACCTGGTGCACAAATTAAAAATGTTAAGCCGATACCAAAACAACAACCAAAACCTGTAGCAAAACCAAAACCACCTACAGCTGCAACAGTATTGCTTCCACAAGAAATACAAACTGAAGAAGAACCTGAAATTGAAACCAAGGCCCCACCAGCTGATATAACACCCCCTGTTCCTCCTGAAGAAGAAGGACCAATTGAATTAAAGAAATAATAGCTCTTAAAACTTAAGAGCTTTTTCTTTTTATAATAATAAAACAAATATAATGAATAGAGAGCCGAAGTTTGACCTGTGGGACATATCTATTATTCCCGCAGTTGTGAGTGATGTTGCGCATAGACGTGAATGTAATATATTATATGATAACAGAAAGCTTCCATTGATTGCTTCACCAATGGACACTGTAGTATGTAAAAGAAATTATCAAGAATTTATTGACAACAATATTATACCATGCCTCCCAAGAGGAACCGAAGGACTATATTTAATGGGAAAGGCCGGATTCTTTCAGGCGCTTGGATTAACACAAATAGAAGAAGATCTTAAAAGACAAACTCCATTATTTTTAGGAAATTACCCAAATGTACTTATAGACATTGCTAATGGCCACATGGCAAAATTAATTGAAATTGTAAAACAAATAAAACATAGATGGCCTTGGACACAATTAATGGTTGGTAATGTTGCTCATCCATTGACATATAAAAATTTAGCTATGGCAGGAGCCGACTATGTTCGTATTTCTATCGGAACAGGGGCCGGTTGTACAACAGCAGCAAATGTCGCTATCAATTATCCGATGGGATCATTAATAACAGAATGTCATAAAATTAAAAAGGAATGCGAACTAGAAACGAAAATAGTTGCTGATGGCGGAATGCAAGGATATGACGACATCATTAAGGCTTTAGCTTTAGGCGCGGATTATGTAATGGTTGGATCATTATTTAATAAAGCAATGCAAAGCGCTGGATATAATTATTTATGGGGATTTAGAGTTCCTTATTGGATTGCTAAGACTCTTTGGAAATGGGGATTTCCAATTAAAAAGAAATATCGTGGAATGAGTACGAAAGCCGTCCAACGAAGCTGGGGTAGAACCAAATTAGTTACAGCCGAGGGAATAACTAAATTTCAAAAGGTAGAATATAATCTTTCACAATGGGTTGAAAATTTCCAAGATTATCTTCGTTCAAATATGAGTTATTGCGGTGCTAAGACTCTTAATGAATTTGTCGGTGAAGCAGATTGGGAATATATAACTAATAATGCGTTCAAACGATTCCACAAATGAAAATTACAAAAACACATGATGGAAAAATAATAATTGATGGAGAATCAAATGTTCTTGTGATAAATCCACCAAATTCTCATCTAATAATAGCTGAAAATCTAGAACCCGGAGAGGACATTTATATTCGAAATTTTATTATTATGTGTAAAAATAAAAGATATAATCTAAGAAATAAATTAAAATTGGATAATGGCGATAATATTATATCCGAGCGGGGTTACAGAAACTTATAAGCCAAAAGAGCTAGCTTTTACAGATGAAGAGATCATCAAGATATTTGATGAGTACGAAAATATTAGGACAGCGAGGCTTTATGAAGTTCCGAATACATGGTGTGTGTGGGGAGAAAACGACGAAATTGATGATGCTGATTTCAATAAATTAGGTTCTGATATATTACAAGAGAATATATTTTGTCCAATATTATTCATTCATGATACTGAGATAGATCCTGCATGGATGTTAACAGATCAAATAATTTTGAAAGGATATGATCAGTTTAAAGACGGATTACTCAGATTATTCGATCAAGTTGCTGAAAACGTAATTTTAGAAACACAAAAATTTAGAGAAGAACAAGGAGAAAATGCCCATCTTTTATTTTTGATAACTGTTGGCCCTACAGAAGACAAGAGAGTATTGTTTGAATTTGACCCAGAAAAACAAGCCCAGGAATTTTATGAGGATAAAAACTTTGGGCATTTTGCAATTAAAGTTCAAGAATATCTTTCAATAGTAAAAAATGATAAGCTGTTTGTAATATATCATGATAAAAAATCAGTAATTTTTTGTCGGGATGAAAATGTTGAAAAGCTAATAACCATGTTAATTGATCATTTTAAATTACATGAGAATTATGAGTATTGTCAACAATTAAAAACAATATATGATACTTGGGTTCAAACAAAAAATAAACCCAAAAGAAAAAGAAAAACCAAAAATGGTTCTGGAAACAATTAGTATGCTTCACCCGGAGGACAATGGTAATATTATAATTCACCAAATTTCTGGTGATGCGCTTTCTATACAAGAGGTTAAACCTTTTATAGAAGATTCATCAACAAATAAATTCTTATCTTTATCTAAAGAAAAAAATCTAAAATGGAGTTCAATTCCTATTGAAGGCGGTGAATTTATATCAGTGATCAATGATGATGGTGTAATTAAGATAGATGCATCTATTGACACAAGGTTGATAATAGATGATCGATTAAAGGGAACTAATATCTATTATTCTGAGGGTCGTGTAGGTGTCGGGAGAGGCCCCCTATACACTTATAAATTTGACATTGCTGTTCCGGAAAATACATTAATGACAGCATTTCATATGGGTGATGGGACTTATGGTTTTTCTATGGGAAATGGAACTAATCAGGGGTTTATTCCTGAAATTATAGGAATGGGTTCCAATGAAAATGATCCCGGCCTTTATTTAATTGGGAGAGCAGGCAACAATGTTCCATCCTCTATACCATTAGTTATTATTGATGGAAGAAATAATAGACATGAAAAAATATTAAACCGCCCATTACTAGGAGTAACTAATGCTGAATACGATAAATATAAATTTTTAATAGATCAAAATGGTAACGTAGAAGTAAGTGGAAAGATACTTGCATCTGATTTTATTCTTGATTCGTCAATATCTATTACTGATCTAGTAAATATAATTATTGACCAAAAAACACAAATAGATATATTAAAAGACAAATTCTATAAACTTGAAAATAAGATCAAATGGATAAAATAATTATAATGAATGGTGCAGAGCTTGCTTCTGGTTTTTATGGTAGTATTATGCGTTCTATTGATTATATCAATATTACAAAAACCATTTGATAATGCTGGCAGAAACCCTTGTAGATTTAAAATTCTTGATCCTAAATACGTAATTGAAGGCAAAAAGAAAACAGCAACCTTTGAAATAATTATAGAAAAACAGCATAGATATTTTATTAATTTTCCTCTGTCCTTTAAGTTCTATTCAGATCAAAAATTTAAAACTTTAGTAAAAATATCATACACAAATCCTGCTGAATCAGTGGGTTCTCAATTATTGTTAGATAAATGGATCGAATTTACAAATAAGACAAAGGAACATATTGTTTACATAACTGATGTATTTGTCGGAAAAGTCATTATAGAAGTTATGTTAGAAGTAGACTACGGGAATCCAATAGTCGGTTTTCAGATATTAGAAAATAAAACATGTGATTTAACAAAAGAGCACAAATTAGAGCTAAAATTTCCTAGTTAAAAAAATTTTTATTATATTAGCAACATGTTAATTCATGATAATTCCATATTCGACCCAATACGTGATGAAGGAATAAAACGCATTATTCTTTTAAAAAAATATATCGGCAAAACCATTGGTGACGATGGATTTCAAAATAAAGGTTCTTTATTGAAAGGATATAGGTGGAATGATAATGATAGAATCTTTTATACTGCTTGTGGAATGGCAATAGAACACGTAAACAAAGAAGCAGGAAACGTTTATTATGAAAAGAACGAAGAGGGTGCTCTAGAATACATGCAGTCATTAAATCAACAAGAATTAGATCAATATTATATTAATGCCATGTTAGATGCAGCCTCTTGTGATTATTATTATACATACGAGAAAGACTGGGGTTGATTAAGAGACCGACCTAATAAAAAATATAATGAAAAATTGTCGAGTTAATAAACACGAATGAATTTTTTTTGTTATATTTGCTAGATGGAAATTGATTATACAAAATATTTAGTTACTTTAAAAAGTGCCAATCTTTATAAGAAGAAGCCTCATAAACTTATTGAAATGATTTATGATGGTTCTATTCCTACTCGGAATTTTCCAAGTTCAAGCGGTGCATTAGAATTAGATGGTATCTTTAAAAGAGCTAATAGTGATAACGCAGATTTTCTTCGCTTTATTACCTTTTTATCTAAAAAGAATGCCCATCAAAGTCATCATAGGAAGATTTATTGTATTTGTGATTATTAATTTCGTTATTCATTATTTTTTAATTAAACGAGAAAAAAATGATACAATCGTTTAGACATGAATTTAAAGGATGGGGTATTCACCCGTCGTCATGTAATGTTTACATAGAAAAGAATTTAGATACGCAAGAATGCTTAATTCTTTTTGAAGATATTAATGACGGAACATCTGTAACCAATGCTTCTGAACAATTAGCTACAGAACTAGTTAAGTTACTTGAATTAGATCATCCTAAGTGTCGTTTTTTTGAAACATATGATGGCCGTTCAAGTATTGATGAAATTGAATATGATTGGAAAAATAATAAAGCTGATCATCCAAAATGGAAACCATGTAATGATAAAAATATTTTAAAATTATTTAAATAATGGGAACAAGACATGTCACAGCAGTATTTCTAAACGGAGAACCAAAGGTTGCCCAATATGGACAATGGGATGGTTATCCGTCCGGCCAAGGAGTAACAATTCTGAACTTTCTTCGAAAAGCAAACATGCCTAAATTTCGAAAAAAGATTGAAAAATGTATTTTTCTAACTGCAGAACAGATTAAAGAAAGGTGGACTGAATGTGGGGCAGATCCAAATTCACAATGGGTAGGGATTGATGTTTCGCATAAATTTCAACAAAAATATCCCGGGTTGCATCGTGATACTGGCGCAGCAATTCTTGAAATGATCTACAAAGACAACGTCACTGAACTTCAGAATTCATTAGATTTTGTAAAGGATTCTCTTTGGTGTGAATGGGCATATGTAATTGATTTGAACGAAAGGGAATTGACAACGAAACATCAAATTATTATCCAGTTGGACTGAAAGTCATATTCCATTGATGCTTTGCCTACAAAGAAAGAGTTTCTGGCTGAACTAGAAAAAGAAGAGGAAGAGGAATCATAAAATAGATATAATAAAGTTTTCTAGTTTCGAAAATTTTTATTATATTAGCACTATGATTCCTGAAAAAGTAAGAGACATATTATTGGATTTAAGGTCAGCGAAGTGGATGCGTCAAATACTCATGTCCGCTGATGCATTTATAGTGGGTGGGTGTGTCAGAGATGCATTTATGAATAAACCAAGCAAAGATATTGATATAATTATTGAAGGCTTGCCACTTGAAAAAATCCATGAAATGTTAAAACCATTTGGAAAAGTAGACATTGTTGGCGAATCTTTTTCTGTAATTAAATTTAGACCAAAGGGATTTCAGGGAGAACCTTATGATATCGCTACTCCGCGTCAAGATAGAAAAATAGGAAGTGGTCATAAAGGATTTGAAATTATCACAGATGGAGTGACTATTGAAGAAGATTTGAAAAGGAGAGATTTTACTTATAATTCTATTGCAGTAGATATTAAAAGGATGGAAATTCTCGATCCCTTTAATGGTCTTAAAGACCTTAAGAACAATATTCTTCGCGCCACAGATAATACTGCTTTTACTGAAGACCCGTTAAGAATAATAAGAGGAATACAGTTTGCATCAAGATTTGGTTCTACTATAGAGCCCAATACTTTAATGTTGATGAGAGACAACGCAGACTTGATTACAGAAATTTCTGGAGAACGTATCTTTGAAGAATTAAATAAGATATTAACTAAAAACGGAGATACTTCATTAGTGTTTAAATTATTACATCAAACTGAAGTAGATAGAGCGTTGTTCGGAGAAAAGATGTTTAAATATACTGAGGGTTTAGATAAGCTCGATCCTATATCTTTTTACTATGTACTTGGAGTTCTTGGTGGAGTAAATCCCGCCCATTTTATAAAAACCAGATTAAAGGGGGATGCTAATCTTGAAAAAAATGTTCGAATACTTGATCATATATTGACATCGTATCCTGAAATAACGGAAAAGGAAGATTTTCTTCATATGCTTTTTAAAGCTTTTGAAAAGGCTCCTGAAGTTATGACAGCTCAGATATTGCCTATGGAAATAGATCAAGTAGTTGCCAAAATGCAATCAGGAAAACTTCCTAAAAGAATGCAAGACATCCAAATAAATGGAAATGATGTTATTATGATGTCAGATTTAAGAGGAGCCGCAGTTGGTCAAATTCTTGATAGAATGTTGAGAGATGCATTAATGGATCGCTACGATTGGAAAAATAGAGGAGCTTGTATAGATCATCTATCACAATTAACATAAAATATTTTTTTATTTGAAAAATTTGTTTATATTTGCCATAATCTAAAAATGTACAACTATGAGTCATTTCACAGTAGCAGTAATTTGCGACAAACCCGAAGACATTGAGAAACTGTTAGCTCCTTATCAGGAGAACAACATGGGCGACTGCCCCAAAGAATTCCTCGCCTTTAATAATGTTGAGGAAGAATACCGAAAACAGTACGAAGAAGAAAAAAAGGATGTCAAGAAGAAATATCCGACTTTCGAAAAGTACATCGAAGAGTATTGCGGTTATCACTATGACGAAGACCAGAAAGCATATGGGTATTGGGAAAATCCTAATGCTAAATGGGATTGGTATTCACTAGGTGGAAGATGGATGGGGAGTCTTCTTGTTAAAGTAAATAAAGAAGGGGAACTTGGCCAACCAGGCGTTTTTGGAAATGACGTTCCAAATACTCCCGAAAATTATAATTGGGTAGACCTTTGCAAAGTTTCTGATGTATGTTGGGACAAAATGGCTGAAATAGCTAAGTTCGAATTGCTTAAGGACGAAGCCGAAGATGGAGATATATGGGATATTCTTACAAAACCTGGAATTGATCAGGAAAAAAGGATGAAATACTCATTTTATAAGCCAGAATGGTACATTGAACGTTATGGCAACAAAGATAACTATATCAAATCTCATACAACCTTCAGCACATATGCCGTTATAACACCAGATGGGGTATGGCATTCTCCTGGAGAAATGGGGTGGTTTGGTTGTAGTACCGAATCTCATGAGGATCAGCATAAGTTCGAAGATGAGTATCATAAGAACTTCATTGAACCTAATCAGGATAAATACATTGCAATTGTAGATTGTCACATTTAATAACCAATTTTTAATAAATTTTGTAACAAAGTAAATGTAATGTGTGTGCATGAAACAGTAATAAGGGATGAACAATGAATAAAGAACAGTTAATTAATGAAATAGCTGATGAGGTCACTAAAATGTGCTTCACGACCGGGCTGAATTGTGCTCATGGTTATGATGGAATTGAAGGGGATGAAGATATTCTTCTATATTTAAAGGCCATTCATAAACTACTTCCTCAAAAGGGAATAGCGGATGCTTATGTGGTCAAAAAATTAGATGATATTATAGACGAGATAAAAAGCAGAAAAAGAGAAATGACTAAAGAAGAGTTTGATGCTCTTCCAAGAGGGGAAGTCTTTGCTACTGGCACATTTCCTAATTCTCCTGAAGGTCTTTATATGACTAATACTCGTGAAGGAGATACTCTTCGATGGGTGGCTAAGAAAGGATATGGAAACGATTGGGCTGTTTATTGCCATTGGTCTGAACATTCTACTGAATGGGTAACTGAACATGGTGATAAAGTTCATAATGAACTACATATACGCAAATGTGTTCCTTGTACAAAAGAAGTTTTTTCATTATATCGTTACTAACATGATTGTCTTTAAAAAATAGGAGCAGCTCCTCAACCAATACCTCGAAAATAATTTTTTATATTCGATTTTTTTATTATATTTGTACATGCAAACTTTTTTAGTTACATACGAACCTTCTGATACTGCAAAGATTTTGGATTCAAAACGACTTGGCAAACAGCGCGTTGAAACTATTCAGATTCTTAATATCTTATTGGATGAGACGCGTACGAAAGGATGGCGTAATCATCCGGCCGTTCGTATGTGGAAAGGATATGAAGCTTACTTGGTCAAAGTGTACCTTAAAGCTATGATTGATGAATGGAAAAATCGCGGATTCAAGGGACCAAAATGCGAAGCACATTACAATCGTTTGTACAAATTAGTTGAAAATCAAAAACCAATTGCTCCATCATGGTTGAATGAAAACTTTTTCATTAGTCATAAGAGTAACTTAGTTCGAAAAAATCCCGAGTATTATAAACCATTATTCAATATCGAAGGAGATTTGCCTTATGTTTGGCCAAGATAATTACTTAGGAGGGGTAGATGGTTTATGATTTTGAAATTGAATTTTGTAAATCACTACAAGAAATAGAAGAAGAAACCATAAAAAACAAAAGGAATGGCAGCATCAAGAGAAGACGTCGACAACTGGATAGAACTAGCAAAAAGCACAAAACATAAATACATCATCTCCGTTTGTGACACCTTTGAATGGGATGATTACCCCGTATTCTGCAAAAATAAAAAGGAATTACAGAAGCAATTTCCAAAATACAATGGAGAAAATATGCAGAGAGTAAATGAAATAATCCGTATAAATCCGGATGGTTCAGTTGATGAAAATTTATCAGTATCTAAGATATGAAAAAATAATATTATTTTCAATGTTTATAGCAGTAACTATGTTTTTAACAGGGTGTACTGAAAATTCCCGCGCTAAGTCCTTTGGTGGAACTGCCCACATTACTTTACCAGCTAATCAGAAGTTGATAAATGCAACCTGGAAAGATGACAATCTTTGGTACCTTACTCGTCCTATGAAAGACGATGAAAAACCTGAAACTTATACATTCAGTGAAAAAAGTTCTTGGGGAATATGGGAAGGCTCTTATATAATAAAAGAAACTAGATAAATTTTCATGTGTGTGTTTTTAGATGGGGTCAATTTATTTGGCCCCTTTCTATTTCTTTAAATTCATCTTCATTTCTGTCTATAAAAATATAATTAGCTTTTTCTAAATCAAAATGTTCGTCAATACAATCTATTACTTCCTCAGGTGTAAAAGCTGAACAACTATATAAATCAAACTGAAACATTGAAGGTTTTTGGGAATCCCAAACATGAATTGATGCGTGAGAAGTTGCTAATGTTACTGTTCCAGTAACTCCTTCGTTTCCAGGATCGGAAACGTAAACTGAGGTAGGTCCGGCGACTACTTTCATTCTTACTTTTTTTACTAATTTGATTAAGAATTCGTTGCTTTCTTCAGTAGTGGAAGGAGGGTGTGTCACATATCCTCTAACTAATAAGTGTAGATGATTTGGGACAAAGGTTTCTTTCATTTCTTAAATATTAATTTTAGTTTTTTGATGTATATATTTTTTTATTTCAAGAATTTTTATTATATTAGCAACAATGTAAATTCTTAACATATGGAACAGTATCAAAGAAAGCCCCGCCAATCATGGGAGATGTACAAACGTAAAAAGATTATTCGCAGAAATACAAATCGTTCCTTACACACACAATGGAAGCAAAAATTAAAAAATCAATCGGTTTTGACAGAATGTCAATTAGTGTCAAATTCCCATCCGGAGCTAATTTCCGTTTTTTAATCGGAAGATCTGGGGAAAAATTAGAGCTTGCTTTTTCAAATGACTCTGCCGAGCTTAAAGAACAGGCCAAAATCTTTGTAAACTGGATGAAATTTCGTACAGGGGAAAAAAACGAAGATAGGTTTAATCGTTTGGAAGAACTTTGCAAAAAGTGCAAGTCTGGCAAAGAACTTATTAATCTTATGAAATAATCGGTTACACACATGGCTACACAAACAGTACATTTTAGAATAGGAGATAACTTTGGAGTTCTATTAATGGAAATAGCCCAAGAACATCTTATAGAACGCAATAATCCTATACAAGCTCTTAAAACCATAACAGATAGCCTTCATGGATGCCCAACTGAATTAGCCCTTCGTATTTTAAAGGGCGAAATAGTTCTTTCGGTTGATGAAGAAGAACAGTGCGTTTTGCCAACGAAGCGCATTCCCGAATTGCATGACAAAATATTTCCAAAGGTTGATCCGTTATTTTGGATTGAAAGACACACTCGCGATATTGAAATCCATGCAGATGCCCTTATTGATGGTTTCAAATCTCTTCAGTATCAAATTCGCAAAAACAACAGATTTAATTTTGATTTTGATTATGATCAGATATTTAAATTTGTTTCAGGAAAAGATGAAGCTGTATTAGAAGCATTAAGAGACGACAGAGATGTTAATGCTATTGCATCTTTGTTTGAAACGACTAAGAGGTTTGTTGAGACTACGATGCAAATTCAAAATACAATGGAATGGATGATCAATTCTTTTGATGAATTTGCAGACAATGAGACATTTTCGAAATATAATAGTATGAAATTACAATGTTCGAGGACTTTGACTGACGTAATGTTTGTTATGAAAGAAACTGTGAACTTTGAATTTTCAATGGAAGAAATTGAAGCTAATAAAGTTCAATTATATATAGATTCTGCGAGGGAAATTGATGAGGTCATTTCTAAAGGTATCGAACCCGTCAATATAATGGACAATTGGTCCGCTGGTTGGTTATCACCAGAAGACCTCTATTACGCCCTGAATGGAGAAATAGCAAATATGCTCCATATACAAATAGCTGATGCTCTTCAGGAAAAAGGCCTTGTTCCCAAAAAAGATAAATTTGATAGTGTAGTAAATGCAAGCGCATGGCTTGAACAAGCAGGTTGGGTCAAAATACATGGAAATGCCGTACATTTTGGGGGTTGTTTAAATGAACGTATTGACATAAAAAATGTTGATATGACGAAAAAACAAATCGATATTATTTATGAGTATATTTCCAAATGCCATAATGGTGTCATGAAACTTGGCTGGAGAGAACAACAAGTCAGTATTGCTCGATTCATGATGGAAGCTGACAACCTTGAAGGACTCTATAAAAGACATTTTAATTACTAATGATACATCAAATGAAAAGCCCGTTGATCAAGATTGAAAAAGGTAACAAAGTTCTTTATAACGGAGAAGAAGTCGTTATAAAAGACTTTGTATTGACACCAAATGGAATGTACGATCCAAAACTTGTTTGCATAGTATATGCAATAAAATCAAATGGAAATACTGTATCTGCAACATCTGATAAATTTATTCCTTGTGAAAGTCAGAAGTATGAAGAATTTTATCCAACAGTTCATTTAATTCATATTAATAATTAATACAATGGCAACAAAAGCATTTTTACCGTTAATCAGCAAAGGTGGAGGTTCAGACCTTGTTTCTAAAGGAGACATAATTAAACTTTGGAATGATGAAAAAATGATTTTCATGGAAATGAAAAGAACTAAGTGGGTTGGAAAAGCCGTTGGTTCAGGAAAAATGTACAACATTCCAATTTACAAAGACAGAATGGGAACAACTCCATTTGCTAAGGCTATAGTTGGAAAAAGTAATGATGTTCTTTCAGCATCTACCAAACCCGACCCGAAACTTTGAGAAAAGGAGACCTTTTCTCAATCGAAAATGCCAAACAGGCATTTTTATTCAAGGCCTTTATTGGAAATAAGATTCATGCAATCGATATTGCTACAGGAAATTCTTGGAAAATTGGTTCTGAATGTACGTTCAACAAGATCGATATTGAAGATTTGAGAAAGAAATTATGAAATATACTAAGCCAAAAATAACTAAAATTAAATTAGATAATTCGATTTCCTTAGTTATGATGACTTGGTCTCCAGGTGATGGGAAGCCCCCATATCCTCCCGGCAGACCACCTGATAAACCGTGGCCTCCACATTCACCATTTGAAAGTCCTTTTGGTAACAAACCATTTAGTTAATTATTAAAAAATGTTAAAATCTCACTTTTTTTGAAAAAAACTGCCTAAAAATTTTTTACTGTCGCAGAAATGTGTTATATTTACTATGAAATTAAAACTTAATATTAACTTAAACACACACAAAAATGGAAAAGATTTTAAGAACAAACGGTTACAAAGTAGAAAACCTCGAAGATCTGAGAAATGTTGCTCCCGCCGCTTTTTCAGGTGAACACAACAGAAGTAAGGTTTACTCTTTCGTTGCAACAACTGGTATTCTCGACAACCTTTCAAAACTTGGTTGGAATCTTACCTATGCCAAGCAGCAGGGACGTAGCCAGTTTTCAAGGCATATCATTCGCCTTACCAATCCGGAACTTGGTTTCATGCCTCTTAAGAACGACAACGTACGCCCACAGCTGATACTTGATAATAGCCACAATGGTGGTTCTTCAGCTCAGCTTCACATGGGTTTGTTCCGCGCAGTTTGTCAGTCAGAAATGGTTATCAGTTCACCGAACCTTTTCACCAACATCAAGTTCCGCCACATGGGTCTTGACTTCGAAGAACTGAAGGAGATCATGAATAAAATGGCTGAACAGTACAAGGTTGTTGCCGGTTACATTGCTGAAATGCAGGAAATCGTTCTTTCAGAAGAACAACAGCTTGATTTCGCAAACAGAGGTGCCGCTTACCGCGATCCCCGTAGATACATCAACGATGACGGTACCATCAATTTCAAGAACCTGAACGATTCAATCGACCCGAAAGTTCTTCTCGACCCGATGCGCGGCGGTGAAAGACCGAGAACATTATGGGACACTTTCCAGAACGTTCGCGAATGGTTGATCAAAGGTGGTTTCGCCCAGAAATCTGAAAAAGGAAGAATGAGCCGTTCGAAAGCCATCAACAACGCAGTTCGTCAGATTGCTCTTAACAAGACTCTCTGGATAATGGCTGAAGAATATCTGAACAAGCCGCTTGAAGCCGACGTATTCAGCACACTTGCTGCCCATGCAAACAACAACATCAAGACCTACACCACCTCAAAAGGTGAAAAAAAGCAGGTCATGATAGTTGCAGACCTCGGCGATAATCACACTCAGGTTAAAGACCTCCAGACTAAACTGGTCTTCGCAGTTGCCAACGAAAAACTCTCATAAGTTGAACTCCGAACAAAGAGGGGGAAAACTTCCCCCTCTTGTTTTTTAATATGATAAGAAATGAAAGAGCATAATAAAGAAATTATTCAATTTTTAACTGATAGTGGGTATGACGCTCTTGAAGCAACTTGGGGGTGGTATGCATTCATTAAAGGTGTAAAGACAGAATGGAATACAGGGGGAAAATGTCTTGTTGTAGGATTTGGTAACTCACCAAATGATATGGCTAAAATCCGTGAAATTATAGCCGAAAATTTTGGTGATCATTTTCTTGGAAAATGTAATGCTAGCATTCGTTTTCAAAAGAACCCAAAACCTGAACACTTCTATCAACTGGTTGAGATCATTGAAAATCTGCCATTCACACTGGAAAAACCAGCAGGTCAAAGAGGAAAAGTTTCTCTAGATCGAACCGGTATTTTTGAAAAAATGGCTAAACAAGTCCGTTTTTCAGTTGAAAATGGAATGCCAGGAGGATTAAATAGAGGAACATTACAAATGGATTCTATTGATGATTTAATTATCATTGGAGAATCCGTTAATAGGACACCAGAAAATAGCTACAGAGAACATATTATTCCATGTGATTTTTTAATATGTGAGGCTGTAGAAATGGTCAAGAGCGGAAAGAGTAATGCTGAAATAGCACTTATGTTTAAAAATTCTTTAAACATTGTATTGATTACTCCTGAAGAAGCAAATGAATTAAATACAACTTTAGGATTGAAAACATCAATGCCGTTTGGATGGAAAATTGGAGATGACCCATTAGCAAGACTCACAGCTGCAAACATTCACCTTAAATCTTAACAGTTTTTTAACAGCAAATGTTTTCATGAATAATAAAAATAGTTTATATTAGCACTGTGGTTTTATTCATATCATAGGTTTAGGTTAATCAGGGTGAAAGGGACACATGGGGACAGTGTCCCTTTCTTTTAAAACCAATTATTTTTTCGTCATATAAATAATAGTAAAAAAGTATTTATGGTCGTAATAAAACAATCCCATCAAAAAGAAATAGTAGCACTTGATACATTCGAAGCCGTAAGGCTTCGTCCCACTATGTATCTTGGTCAAGTAGCAATGATGGATGACAAATTGCCTATTATTCGTGATGGGAAATTACAACAAGTAGATAAACCTTGGTCTCCGGGTTTTATGCATCTTATTATCGAAATTCTTGAAAACGCTATTGATGAGGCTAAAAGAATGAAAGGTAAGATGAAAGGTATTGAAGTTAAAATCAATTTAGATACAAATAGAGTAACAATAACCGACCAAGGACAGGGGTTTCATAAGGCTTCTTCAAAGCATAAAAAAACCAAAAAGAATGTTGTGAGAACCGCATTCGAAGAATTACATGCCGGTTCTAATTTTATTGATACCTCTACAAATATTCTTGGAACCCATGGTGTAGGTGCTTCAATAGTAAACATTTTATCCGAGGCTTTTACTGTTAGAACAGTTAATGCCACAAGTTTTGTTTCTTATTCTTGGAAAGACTTTAAAGTAGTGGAAGAAATAAAAAGAGGAAAACAAACAGGAGATGTTCAAGGAACAATGGTTTCATTTGTTCCATCACCTGATGTATTTCCAGGGTTTAAATGGGATGAAGAATTAATATCAACATATTTGTCATTTAAGCAATATCTTATTAATCAAGACAAAGCCTTAAAGAATCTTCAAATAACAGGCGTCTTCACTAAAAATAATCAAGAATATCCTATTCCGATAATGAATTTTTTACCCAAAGAAACAATTATAGTGGATAGTAAAGAATGGGGAACAATAATACTTTGGCCATCTTATGAAAACTCTTGTTCTTTGTCTTTTGTTAATGGGTCTCAATGCACTGGACTTCATCAGAAAATTGTACAAGATTGGGTAAATGAATACTTTCAATATAATTTAGCACATCACTTTTACGAAACTTTAATATCTCTAAATGTTCCATCAACATTGATGAGATTTGCAGATCAAAACAAAACTAAATATGCAGTTTCTAGAATTGAAATTGAAGGTCTTCTTGAAAGTTCTTTTAAAGGAAGACTGCTTAGATTTCTAAAGGACTCAGATATCGCCGAGGAGATAGCTAAACGTATAGATGAAAGACTATATTCAGAAAATATAAAAGTTATTAAGAAGGCCTCCCGCACATCCAAGAGAAAGATTTCTGATAAGTACTCACCTGCCTCTAGAATCAAAGAAAATATTTATATTACAGAAGGATTATCTGCTGCTGGATCAGTTCGACAAGCAAGAAATTCTGAAACAGAAGGTGTTTATGCACTTAAAGGAAAGATAAAAAATACAAAAAGACTTTCTGATTTAACTGTAAATAAGGAGATTCTTGAAATCATGAGTATTCTTGGACTAGATCCGTCTGAAAAGAAAGCCCCACTTTATAAAAACATTATTATTGCTACCGATGAAGACCCTGATGGACAACATATTGCATCCTTAATAATAAATTTCTTTCATAAGTGGTTTCCACATGTTATTGAAGAGGGTAGACTTTTTAAATTAGTAACACCTTTAGTTGCATGTGATCATAAAAATAATCGAAAATATTTTTATTCATTAGAAGAATTTAGTAATTTTACAGAGAAAATAACTAATGTTAATTATTTGAAAGGATTGGGTTCATTATCCATCGATGATTGGCAATATGTTATGAATAATAAAACTATGTTTCAGATATTAAATGACCGAAGTTCTAAGAGATTTTTAGACATTGCCTTTGGAGATTCTGCAAGTAAAAGAAAAAAATGGCTTGAAGGAGTTGAAGATAAATGAGTGATAATTTTTATATTGATGATAATCAAGGTAAAATTTTAGTAAATCAAATAACGACTAATATGAGGAGAGAAAGGGCTCAATCCCGAAGAAAATATGCTAAAAGAGGAAAACAACTTCCTGTTCTTAAATCACATGATATACTAAATTTTAAAAAAATAAAGAAACTTTCTTTTGAAAAATTCGTACATGAAAATCCTTATAAATTTCAGTGGGGAAAGACTGTTGATTTTTTTAAAGGAATTACTATAGAGGAAACTTCCTATAGATCAGCATATGAGTGGGATTCAGTAGAATATTTTTATAATAAGAGAAATGGGTTTCTCCCTCTTGTATATCGAATATCGGCAAGTCGATACGATAAGGCTTTTTTAACGGATTTTTTCACATATTTAAATCCACCATTATATTGTCAAAGAATTATTGAAGTCTTTGGAGATCAAGATTTACAATTAAATGATTACACAATGATAGTGGAAGATGATCTAATAATGCAATTCGATACTCAAGATTTATCATTCTTTATTAATCCTACAAAACACCTTGACCGTTCTGACGATAATCCATTTTATATTATTTTACGTTTATTAAGTAATTACAAGAAAAAAAGTGCCGAGAAAAATCAAATCCATGTAGTTTATCGTGGTGATTATGGATTTGATAAAATGGCTTTTGATGTCAAGAAAATAGACATCGATATTGAAATGAATTATAATGACGATTTTAAAGATGTTTCCGACTATATTATTAATCATCTAAATGACAAAAAGAAAACGGGTCTTTATATTTTAAGTGGTGATCCAGGCACCGGCAAAACTACATGGATAAGATATTTAGCTGGAAAGATTCGTCGCAATATTATATTCGTATCTCCAGATATGGTCGATCATATAACTGACCCCTCATTTATTCCATTTTTAATGAACAATAGCGACTCAGTCCTTATCATTGAAGATGCTGAACCAGCATTACAGAAACGTGACGGGAGTGGGCGAACTGGAGCTATCTCAAATATTTTGAATCTTACTGATGGTCTTCTTTCAGACTGTCTAAATATTTCAATCGTAGCAACCTTTAATACAAATACAAAAACTATAGATGAAGCTTTGCTCAGAGATGGGCGTTTGGTTAAAAGCTATGCCTTTGAAAAATTAAATCCCCAAAAAGCAACTAAACTTCTTAAAAAAATTGGTCATAATGTTGAAGTTACCAAACCAATGACTCTTTCAGAGATTTATTTTTATGGCGAAGACAACAAAGGAAACATATTTAAACAAAACAAAGTCGGATTTCATTAATATAAACAAATATGGCAACAATAGATGGAAAAATGAAAGTTGTTCACTGTAAAAAAGAAAAGTATGATGTTTATATCGGCAGACCATCTAAATGGGGAAATCCCTTTTCTCATAAAGAAGAAACTCTTGCTCAGTTTAAAGTAAATTCTAGAGATGAAGCAGTAGAGGCTTATCGAAAATGGATTACAGAGGGAGATGGAAAACATTTACTTAATGATTTACATGAATTAGATGGAAAAATCCTTGGCTGCTGGTGTAAACCCAAAGCGTGCCACGGGGATGTATTAATAGAATTAATTGAAAAGCAGAAACAAAAAACTTTATTCTAATGAAAATACAAACTGATTCAAACCATATTAATTTTGAAGCAGAAACTAACTTGGATATTTTCTTTCTCGGCCAACTACATCAAGAGTTACTTATTAGTAAAATTAATAAGACTCTTATTTCACCTAACGAGGAAACCAAAACAGGAAGGTTGAGTGTTCAAAAATCTGATTTTATAAGTTATCTATTTAATAAAATATCAAAGCCATGCAATTAGAACGGCCGATTGTATTTTTCGATGTTGAAACCACGGGGTTAGAATTAGCTCATGATCGTATTATCGAAATTCAAATGATTAAAGTGTACCCAAACGGAGAACAAATAGGATATTACACACGAATAAATCCAGAAGGAAGAGAAATAGCTCCAGGTGCTTATGAGAAACATAAAATTAAAGCAGAGGATCTAATTGATTGCCCTACCTTTAAACAAGTTTCTCAAACTGTTTATAATTTCATTAAGGACTGTGACTTAGGAGGATATAATTGCAAACGATTTGATATTCCTATGTTGATTGAAGAATTTCTTAGAGCGGGAATCGCCATCAGTGTTAAAGAATTTAAAATCGTTGATGTTTATAAAATATTAATGAAAGCCGAACCAAGAACTCTTAGCGCTACATATAAGAGATTCTTTGGCAAAGAATTGGAGCAAGCTCATAGTGCTGAATCAGATATTAAAGCCACTATCGAAATTTTAGATGAATTAAAAAAACAATTTCAAATACCAGATAGTGTCGAAGAATTAGATAAGTTTGCTTTTGACGACGATGGAAATGTTGACCTTGAAAATAAGTTAAAGAAAAAAGACGATAAAATCTACTTTAATTTTGGAAAGTATAAGGAAAAAACTATTCAAGAAGTATTTCAAATAGATCCGGGATATTATGATTGGATTATCAATTATTCAGATATGACTATGTATACAAAAGCCATTTTTAGAAATATCGTTAAATTCTTAACAAAATGAAATTAGTTCAAACATTAAAAAATGAACTAAATAATCGCGATGAACTTAATCCTGGGATGCTTCAACAGTATTTAGCACACGAACTTGAAGAAGTTTTCCGCTGAATGAAAAACGAGTTGCTTATTCCTGATGATATAAAAATCAACCATGATTATCACATTCATTCGAAATTTAATAGCTTTATTGATTATGTAAAAAATAATTATATTCGCAAAGAAGATATAAATTCTGATGGTACGTTTGTAACTATTGAAGAAAAGGGAAAGGAATTAAGAATGAATCAATCAGGACGTGATGAAGCTTGCACTCGTTAAATATAATGGCCGACTTTTGTAATAAATGTGCAATGGATATGTGGGGAACTCAAATCCCTGCAGATATTAATGTTCCAAAAATTTTCAAAATGTTGGAACCAAACACTTATGAAACTTTCATATGTGAAGGATGCGGGATGATTGCTATTGGAAAAACTGATGGTGAAAAATGTTGGGCCTTATTTGACGAAGATCGATCTAATTGGATCGAAATTGATTTGGATGAATACATAATTCCAAAAAATGAAAGAGTATATTTAAATGAATATAGAAATTCAAAAACATGAAGGATTATATTTAAATGAATATAAAATGAAAACAAATGACATTTTAAAACCAAAGTCTTTGGATGAAATAGAGGAAAGTTTAAAAAACGCCCAAACGTCAGAGATGACATCATTATTTAAATCAACAAATGATAAAGGAATAAACCAATCTATTTTAAAAGAAATAGAAAAAAGAAATTCTGAGAATGAAAAGCATTATATCTATGATCACAAAGTACGATTTTTAAGACTGATGTTACTGGCAGAACAAGGACGCAATGAATATATGGACATAGGTTCAGGAAATGCCTATCCGGCAAAACTAAGGGATTTTGGAACGTTGAATCCATTAAATAATAAAAAGATCTTTTAAAAATAAATCTTTTTCTAATTCACGCCTTTGAATTAAACCCGGAAATTGATCCGCATTTTCGATTTTAGTATTAGGAATTTTATTAGCAGCTTGAAAATAATTTTCTTGTTTCAAATATTTAACGATTTCAGAACCTCTAAATCCATTAACACCCATATTAAATGCCATAGAAACCATAGAATCCCACATATGTTGAGAAACTTTAACATCTAAACCTTGTTCTTCCCACATTTTAAATAATCTTCTAACACCATCTTCAGCCTCTTTTACATCTAAATAAAAAAGTTTAATTGCGTCGTTCTCTGAAATTTCATCCCCCACTTTAAAATTAGCAGTTCTTTCAGGTTCCGCGTGCCCATATCCGATGGTTATTTTTCCATCACCTAAAGCGTAGGCAACTGAAGCAAATTTTTCATGATCCTTAATAAACTCTAAACCCGATTTACTAATAGATAACTGATTATAATCTTTTAATATAGATGTATTCATGAAATTGACTGCTAATTGAGAAAAACCTAAAAGTATCTCACGTTGGGATATGTAAGGCTTATTAGCTAATTGTTGTATTATTGGAGATTTAGATAATTGTTCCTTTGTAATTTTTGGGTTGCCTGTTGATAAAATAAATAGAGTAGCTAATACAAGTGCCTTTTTAGCATAATTCCGAATGCTATTAATATCAAATCTTTCATTAAGAATTTGATATGCTATAAATTCTTCATTAATAAAATGATGTAGGGATTCGGAAACAAGCATCGAAGGCATTTTATTTATATATTTTTCAAAACCTTATCATAATCTTTTATTTTTTTATAAGTTCCTCTTTTTTTACCTAACAATGATTTTCCTATTTTTTCTTTCCACTCTTTTGTTAATTTTTTATTTTTATTTGGGGAAGCTAATCCCTTATGAGATTCACTTAAATGTATTTTATGTGTTTCTGAAAGTTTTTTGCCAATTTTTCGATTTCTAATTTTTTCTTTTGTTTCTTCAGTATGATGTTTTCCATACATAGGATGTTTTTCGTTTGCCTGTAAGCCTTTATGAGAAATACTCATTTTGTTTTTTGATTCTTGTGAATGTTTTTTTCCTTTTCTTTTTGATGATTTGCCATTAAGAGATTTGCTTATTCTTTCTTTAGTTTCTTTGGATTTTGGTTTTTTTAATTTTTTTATAGTTTCTTCAGAATGACATTCTACTACACCCAACCCGCCTTTAGGACTTATATTATAACCATTAGGCAACAATGTATTATATTTTAATATCCACTTTTCTTGAGCATTAAATGCATCTTGTTTGGTTTTAAAATATTCTAAAATTTTAATTTCGAAATTTTGTTTTCCGTATTTTTTTATAGATTTTTTTATTAATAATCCGCTGCCAAAATAATTATCGTTTAAATTGTTTGTAGAATGATCCCCTATATATTGTTTTTGATTAATTTTATCCGTTATAATATACACATAATAAAACTTTTTCATAATATTTTTATAATATATATCTAAATTTATTAATACTAAAATGATTACGAAAAATAAAAAAGATAAGATCATATCATTGCCAATCTCTAAACTTATCGATACGAAATATAGGGAGTATGCTGTATATGTACTTGAATCTAGAGGAATCCCAAATTTTTACGATGCCTTGACGCCTGTTCAACGCTATATTTTAATGAATGCTCCGACATCGTTTCAAAAAACCTTAACACTTGTTGGAAAAGCAATTCAAGATGGTTATCACCACGGAGATCGTTCTTTGCAAGGAGCTATATCAAAATTAGCAAGACCGTTTGGAGCAGGATTACAAATACTCGAAGGATATGGATTCTTTGGATCAGAAGTTTGTCCAGAACCTGCTGCAGCAAGATACACATCAGTTAAAATATCAACAAAAGCAAATGATATTTTAAAGAAATATAAAGTGCTAATAACAAAGGAACCTGAAGGACCTTATCATCCGTTTTGGATGGATATTCCCATCGGTTTAACAACCCCTATTGTTGGTCTTGCAGTTGGATATAAAACAACAATACTTCCAAGAAAATTAGAAGACATTCAAAAATATTTAGAAGGAAAGATAAAACATTTAAAACCGTATTTTATAGACTTTGACGGTGAAATTTCTAAGTACCATGGTGTAGATAACTCTTGGATTATTTCTTCAAAAATAAATGTGGTTGGAAATAGAATTGAAATTCGAGGGATTCCACCTATTTTAAAATATACTTCAGCACTTAAACGACTTGATTTTTTATTTAATAAGTTTGAAGGCAGTGTTAGAATATTAAATAACTCTAATACTAAAGTCAATATAGATATTGTTTATGTTGGAAAGAAGCAAGATGAATGGAAAGAGATCACAGATTTTGCAAAGAAAGTTTTCTCAATAATTGTAAAGGAGATTCCTGTCTTTGTTAAAGATGGACAAGTATTAGTTTATGATTCTGTTGAACAATATCTTGATGACTACCAGTGGCAATTAAAACGTTTGCTTTATCATCACCTCTTGTATCAAAGGGATTATACGTCTAAAGAACTTGAATTTAATATTGCAAAAAAGAAATTCATTGAATTTGTATTAGCAAAAAAGAGAACTGTTCAAGAATTAGATGAATTTTTAACTCCATATAAAAATCTTTCATTAACTCTAAGATTAGAAGGTTTAACATCCAAAAAATTTACCAAAACGGAATTAGACAATACAGCTAAGTTAATTGAAGAATTAACTAAGGAATTAAAACAAAAAGAAAAAGAGTTAAAAGAAGCTAAAAGTGATTTTGAAAAAACAGAAGATCCAACGTTAAAAAGAGGAATTTCATCTAAAAAGGTCGATGTGGATTTATTTGATATTGAAGACATTAAAGAAGTAGATGGAATTTATATATGGGATGGTGAAGATATTTATGTCGAAACAGAAAAAGAAGAAGAAAGTGAGGAGGAGCAAGAAGAAATAGAATAAATATAAAAATAAGTTTGTTCTATGAAACTTGATCTTGAAGGTTATATATTACTGTTAGATAGATTACTTGAACGCCAAGGCCTTTCATCTAAGGAAAGAGATGCAATTTTCAATGATGTTAATAATATAGAATTAATATCTAATTCATTTGAAAAAAGAGTCCATCCTCGTATAGTTTTTAAACAACTAGATAGAGAGCCTGTTCATTTAATGTATTCATCTTCTGAAGTAACTGAAGCTGTTAGAGGAAGAAAAATTTTATCTGGTAAACAACAATCTGAATTAATTAAAGATATTCCATTATCGAAAGGACAAAAATACGCCGTTGATTTTCTAAAATCTATAGGTTTGCATCACATTAGCACCCCATTACAATTAAAAAGAGGAACTCTTATATTTTTAGATCCTAAAAATAATACAGAATGGCAAATTTCTGGAACTGGGTATTTAAGAAAAAGAGATCTAAATAAAAAATCATGGGCAGGACCAGAATGGCAGATGATATACTCTCATTTTCCCCCACAATATGAACAAGGTGGAAAAAAATTTTTACAAGATGACGAGTATATGGATATGGCTGAAAAATTATCTGAAAAAATTCGAGGAGCCAGAGCACGAAAAGAAATTACATTCAGAAAGTCTTATGTTGATAGACTTTTTAAACTTTTAAATGACGAAATTAAAGAAAAACTAGTTCCACTTCATGCACGTAGTCGTTATAATGAATGGGCGTGGGAAGTTACTAAAGAAGAAGTTGCCGAAGCTGTAAAAAAATTACATGACAAATATGTCAAATGATTTAACTTCTGGACAAGATTATGCCGTTAAATTTTTGAAATCATTAGGGCTCAAATTAGTAAGTACTAATAAGGATCTTAAAAGGGGGGGATTTAATTTTTGACGATCCTTTTGGCTGTTTATGGGGGATTTATAAAAGAGGAGGAATTGTACGAAAACAATCCTATAGTTATAATTTAGCTCAATGGGGATATAACACCATACTACACCGAGAATCAAGAAATATTCCAATAGATGATGATCAATACATGGATTTGGCAGAAATATTATCCAATCATTTTATTAATCATAAACAAGAAGTACATAAACGAAAACAAGAATTAGATAAATATGAAGGCAAAGTTTCAATGTTTAATTGGCTTAAAGCTAAAGGCGGGGTAAAATATCAATCAGTTAAAGTACCATACGAAAAAATAGTAAAAGCCCTTGACGTTTTAACAAATAAGGGGTTTAACTTAAATTTACATATTGGATATTTTATCGTTCCAGGTGGTAAAATTTTAGTAAGTGGGGATAAAGCAAATAACTCAAGGATGCGAATTATATTTTCAAATGATAACCCCCGTATAGGATATACAAAGGTAACAAAACAGTATTCTCCTGATAGATTTAGCAATGAGTGGTCTGAAGAAAAAATAATTAATTTATAATGTTAACTCCTGGGCAAGATTACGCGGTTAAATTTTTAACTTCTAAGGGATTTAAGTTAATCAGTTCTCCTATTCAGCTAAAGAGAGGAAATCTTATATTCAATGATCCCTTTGGAAATAAATGGGGGTAAGAATGGGGGGTATATTCGCAAACAAACTCCGAAAGCAGATAGATGGGGAATGGTTTTTAGACAATCAAACGCTGGCTCTAGCCAAATAGATGGTGATCAATACATGGATGGATTTAGAGCAAAAACGGGGGCCTGTTATGTTCCATTTTCAAATATAAAAAAGGCCTTAAATATCATTAGTGAAGAAAAATTTAAACAATTAGATGTTCATCAACCATTTGACACAGACAAAATACAAGATGTAATAGTAGTATCTGGATGGAAATATACTCCTCTAGCTAAAACTTTAAAAATTACGTTTTTTAATGAATCTAATTCTATAGGATATACTAAAGTTACTAAACAATATGGTGAAGTTAAAACCCCACTAAAAGCTATGAATTGGAGTAAGCATGAAGTAATTTCCCTATAATATTTTAAAACTTTTTAATTGTCAATGCATAATAACAATAAAATAAAATTATTATGGCAAAGACAGTTGAATTTAATGTTAAAAGTTCCAAATCATTCACCTCATATTTAAGAAAATTTGCTGCAATAGATAATACTGTTCTATTTGAAGCAGATTTAGCTGGTTCAAGATTTGTTGCTAAATCTCCAAACGAAGAACGATCTATAGTTAAATACGCAGTTCTTCCATTTTACGATGCCGGATTTGAAACTAAAGATAAATCTACTATTCGTATTAAAATTGGGGTTTATAACATCTCAAGACTCATAAAGATCATAGATCAATTTGGAGAAAATTTTGATTTTGTTATAAAGTATGATGAAGTAATTGGAGCAAATAATCAAAAAGATTTTGCAGCTATTTCAATTTTGATCAAAGATAATGAATTGAAATTTAATACTGAATGTACTTCTCTAAATATTTTTAAATATATCTCAGATAATCTTTATGAGAATACTATTCGAAAGATTAATGAAGTTACATCTTTCCAGCTTTCTAAAGAAACCATTGAAAAAATAAGAGCTCTTTCTGAACTCGATAAAGAATATAAATTAATTGAATTCAAAAACGAAGCTGGAAATTTATATGCTAAAGGAAAATCTTTTAAATTTTTAATATCTCCAACATCAAGTCCTGATTCAACTCTTGATTTCTACAAGGAACAATTTGAAAAAGTTGATGTAGAAAATTGTAAGGTTATTATGGGGGCGGATAGAATGTTATTTAGTTCCGATGATTCAATAACTGAAACAATTATTTCTAAGGTTGAAGGTAACGACAAATTTGAAGAAACTGTTGAGGACTTTTAATAAATGAGAGACTCAAGTATTGACAATCACATAATGGCCCAAATATTGGGTTCAAGTGATATAAAACGTGAATTTATAGACAACCATTTATACTGTGTCAATGGACATAGATATGATGAATTTATATTAGACGGTTCTATAAATAAACGTAAAAGATATGATAGATTTGCACAATCATATCTAAATACTCTTATTGACGAAATACCTACTCATCAAGATTTTTGGCTATATCGAATACAATTGTATGCTGATGGATGGATTGATGTTAAACCTAAACCTCCAAAAAAACTAAAAACTCCTACAAATTGGGGATTCTCATATGAACCTATAAATCAGTATTTAAATAGTTTGCCTGAAAAAATAGCTAATAAAGCTTATAATATTTTAAAGGAAGCAGATTTTCACGAAATTTATAGCTTAATTTATTCTGCTCAAAGTATTCATGATATTATAGAATACAAAGATCAGATATTTACTGCCGACACAACTTTAAATAAATTATTTAATGTAAAAGATGATGGAGGGGGTAGCGGAAGAGGAGAAGCATTAGTTCCATTTTTTATTAAGAGTAGAACAATGGGGACATCCCAAAAGTTTGATAATTTAACTGAGAGTGGGTATAGAGGAGAAATAAAAGCACCTGCGAAAGGAGCTCCATATCGATTCGGAACAAAGGCTTCCATTGGTAATTATAAGTTTTATGCAAATATTCTTCGAGCAAGAAGTGTTCTAAAACATTTAGTAAACCAACTTGGATCTGAATTCCAAAAAAACGTAAGCCCTGAATTTTATTCTCTGTCAATGCAGTTTCTTCGAGAAGGGGATTATCGTCATGAACGAAGGGCTATTTCTACAGCATTAGACAGTGCTGAATTAAATCAAGAACGATTAACCGCTATAAATTTATGGTTCTTCATGGCTCATATTGAAACAATGAGTTATAATAACTATCCAATAACTCAAAATATTTTTAATAAGAAATATGACGCAAACGGAAGCGAAGACCCCAAAAAATTAATAAATGCACTTCGATCTTTGGATTACGTTAAGAATCCTATAAAATTCTCTGAGGATATTGATAAAGAAATACATGAGTGTTTTAAGGGACTTGATTACATAATTATATTTCGGGAAAAGGAGAACCAAATAATTATATGTGAGTCAGCCGATGATTTAATGATAGATAGTGTTTCTCAAAACGGAATTAAAGTTATTGAAAAGAATCTACGCAACCGTGAAGATTATCCTAAACAAGCCTTTTTTATTTGGAAGGAAGATCAATCCTCTAATTACTATAATATTTTTTGTGATCTAATGGCAAAAATTTCCGTTAAAGTATTAGTATAACATCTATTGGAAGATAAATATAAAAAATCTTCCTATGCTTATTCCATACTCATATAGAAAGGGAGCAGATAATAAATTAGCCACATTTTATTATTTTAATACTGATAGCAATCAATATTCCGTAAAATTCTATCACCTTGGAGAAATTCAAAGCAAGAAAAAATTAATGAATTGTTATTCTATCGCTTTTATGCTTAACAAACCAAATGGTGATACAATAGTAATTAACAAAGGTTTATTTTATAGAGTAATATCTACTGTTATAGCTATTCTAAAAGAATTTATGGCAGAAAAGAAGCCATTAAAGATTTATATCAGCCCAGTAGAGAATTTTAGAAAAGATCGCAGAAGATTTCGTATATACAAATATTATATAAAAAAACTCTTACCTTTGGACTACAAGGCTAGAAGAAAGTTCCCAAGATTT
>Ga0116145_1000141_pt1 | contig 89601 bp, 57 predicted proteins | sample AD_JPNHG1_MetaG_FD_89747 | JGI IMG/M metagenome (GOLD analysis project Ga0116145, IMG submission 89747) | Active sludge microbial communities of municipal wastewater-treating anaerobic digesters from Japan - AD_JPNHG1_MetaG | ecosystem: Engineered > Bioreactor > Anaerobic > Digestate | place... | reverse complement strand
TTCGCGCGAGCAGGGCTTTGGCGAGCCCCACCAGGTCCTCGCGCGAGGCAGGCTTCTGGCCCAGGCTCACGAGGTGCAGGTAGTGAGCGCCGTTCCACGCCCACACCTCGCCTTCGCCCGAGGCACCGCCGTTGCCGAGCTTCTCGAGCGTCCGGGCGCCCGCCGAGCAGTCGCGGCTGTACGCGCCGAACGCCTCCTCGGGGCTTGCGAAGTACCACAGGTCGGCATTCACCTCCAGCCGGCCCTGCTTGTACTTGGCCGCCGCCACCTGTACGAAGGCATAGGTGAGGTACGGCTCGCCGGCGCCGTTGATATACTCGAACAGGCCATTCGGCCCGACGTAGAGGCGCACGTCGCCCTCCAGCTCCCACGCATCCACTCTGGGCGCGAGAACGCTCTTGGGGTCCACTGCCCGGACCACGGCGGCCGGCTCTTCGGCCGCCACGCGGGCCGTGTCGGCCGGCCCCTCGACGCGAATGGCCGCTTCGCCTGCGACCGGGCAGACGTTCTCGCAGAACCCGCAGCCCACGCAGAGGTCCTCGACCACGTAGGGCCGGTCAATGACGATCTCCTTGCCGCCGACCTTGCCGACGAAGCGGTTGTAGCGGATCGCCTTGCCCGGCACGGGGCAGGCCTCCTCGCAGGTGCCGCAGTTGCAGTCCTTCCACTCGGTCAGGCCCTCGCGGTAGCGGGCGTGGCCGCGCCACGGGATGCAGCGGCTCATATCGAACTTCGCCTTGCCCAGGGCGCGGGTGCGCTTCTGCTCCAGCGTGAGCTGCTCGATGGCCTGCGACGGGCACACCTGGCCGCAGGAGGTGCAGGTGTAGACGCAGTAGCCCAGGCGAGGCACAAGGCGCGGGGTCCACAGCCCCTCGAGGCCCGCCTCCAGGGCCGATGGCTGAAGCGCCCGTGTGGGGCACACGCGCATGCACTCGCCGCAGCGCACGCAGCGGGCGAGAAACTCGTCCTCCGGCCGCGCGCCGGGCGGCCGCAGGAGCGGCAGCCGGCCTTTGGCGCCATGTCGAGCGGGGTTGATGCGCAGGAACGGCAGCGCGGCCACCGTGGCCGCGATCGTGGCCACGAAGCCCCGCTTCGTGAGGTCCACCGCCACGTCCTGCTCCTTCGGCTGGCGACGAAGGAAGCGGATGGCATCCACAGGGCATGCCTCCTGGCACCGAAGGCACAGGATGCACTCGCCGCTTCGCGTGCCCTTGCCCTGATCCGTGATGCAGTCCATCGGGCAGATGCGCTCGCACTTCCGGCACGAGATGCACTCTTCGCTCACCGAACGGCGGAGCAACGGCTTGAGGCCGGCGGCCCCCAACAGCGCTCCGAGCGGACAGAGATTGCGGCACCAGTAGCGGCGATACCACACGCCCATTCCGACAAGTGCCACGAAGAGGCCGAAGAAGAGGGCCTGCTGGCTGTAGGTGGGCACGCTGCTATCGGCGAGCACGGCACGCGAGCCCCTTGCCCACCAGTCGCCGAGTGCGCCGGCGGGCAGGTCCTGGAGCGTCAGCCCCACGCCGTTGCTCAGCCACGCCACATAGGGCACGATGGCCAGGCCGTAGCTGCGGGTGGCGATGCTGAGCGGGTCCAGCCAGCCCGATGCACTGACGCCCAGGGCCGCGCCCACGAGCACGAAGGCGAGCAGGTAGTATTTCAGCCTGCGCCCGTCGTAGAAGGCGGGTTTGCGCCCTTTCCGCACCATCGCGAGCGTGGCGTCACACGCATCAATCGTGCTGCCGAGCGGGCAGACCCAGCCGCAGAAGAAGCGCCCGAAGAGCACCGCCAGGACGAGCAACACAAGGGCCGGCACATAGCGGACAATGAAGTCCCCTGCCCCCAGCATCGTGGCCAACGCCGCCAGCGGGCTCAAGCGCAGCACGGCGTCGGGCGGCACAAGGCGGGCCAGCGGCGCCCCCAGCAGGCTGGCCGCATGCACCAGGAGCACCACGAAGGCAAGGAAAGTCACGACCTGGGTGATGCGCCGCAGCGTGCTCATCAGGCCTCTCTGACCGTGAATTTCAGATCGCCCAGGCCGGCTTCGGCGCCGCGGCGGATGAACCCCACATCGGCCGGGTCGCGCCCGAACAACTCGCGGGCCGCGTAGGCGTCCACGGCCACGGGGTCGGTGCCCACGATGATGCGCTGCGCGCGCTCGGGCGACTCATCCACGTCGGAACGCCTGGGGCTGTTCGGCCCGTTGCGGAACATCACGCGGGTGGCGTCGAGGATCGTGAGGTCCACCTTCACCACGCGGTGGAGGTCGGCGATCTTCTCGTGAATCTGCTGGTGGAGCTGGCCGCGTTCGCCGCCCACCATGCCGAAGGCGTTCTTCATGCCCAGCGTGAGGCCCGAGGTGCTGTGGGTCTTTGCCGCAGGCAGGTTGATCAGCACATCCACCTGGTCCTGGAACAGCACGAGTTCGTAGAAGGGCCACGCCTTCAGGGCGAAGGCATCGGGGATCGGCACCTCGTGGAAGCGGCTCTCGTCCACATAATGCACCGTGCCGCCGGCCTGCCGGACAGCGTCGGCGATGCCGCTGGTGCGGTAGGGGCCGGAGGGGTCGCGGGACATGGTGCGATCGAAGACGATGACGCGCGCGTCCGGGCTGGCCTCGCGGCACAGCCGCACCACGGCGGCCACGGTGGCGGGGTTGGCATTGGCGCCTGTCTCGGGAGGGAGATCCCAGGCCATGTTCGGTTTGATCACCACGGTCTGCCTGCCGGTGACGAGGGCTTTCAGGCCGCCGGCAGCCTCGAGGGCGCGGCGGACGTTCTCCGCCGGCATCGGGCCTTTGGCCACGATGACCTTGCCCGGCCCGAGGCGGAGTTGGTGGGGAGCGGGCGCCTTGAGCAGGCGGTTCACGCGGCGCGAGCGCCGCCAGAGCCCCAGCCCGAAGGTGGCCCCGGCCACGCTCGCGGTGCCCACCACGAAACCTCGGCGCGTCATCTCGGCCTTCATCGCCGGCCTCCACCCCCCTCGCCAGGAGACTGTAAGATAGCAGATGCCGCCGTGCGCTGTCAACCAGCAAGTTTCCCTTGCAATCTGGGGCCTGATCCATATAATTATTGGTCTGCACGGTGTTTGGAGACACTCGGCTGTTTACGTGCGCCAACGAAGGGGCAAGCCAAGCATGGCCGAAACCAGCACGCAGGTGCTCGATGTCCAGCAACTCCTCCTCGGCAGCAAGGGCGATGTGGCGCAGTACCTGCTCCTGCGCCCGGCTCAGGGGCAGTCGCTCGACCAGCGTCGCCGGCTCGAGGGGCTGGTGATCGAGCTGATGGAGAACCCGGTGGCCGACGGCAAGCCATTGGCCCGCGAAGAGGCCGCGCTCATCATCGGCGTGGGCCTGTGGGCGTTGGGCCGTCTGGAGGAGGCGATCGCCAGCCTCACAGCGGCGGGCTCGCCCGAGGCGGACTACTTCCTGGGCCAGTGCTACCTCGAGAGCGGGTACTTTGCAAAGGCCGTCGAGGCGTTCGAGCGCGCCCAGCGCGCCAAGGCGGCCACAAAGCGTCTCGCGGCCTATGGCGAAGCCGAAGCCATGGCCAAGGGCGGCCGCCCCGAGGCGGCTCTCACAAACGCCCGGGCATTGGTCCGCGCCAATCCCGACGACCCGACGGCCCACTACCTGCTCGGGCTGTGCCTGGATCTGACGGGCCGCTACGAGGACGCTATCGCCGCCTATGAGAAGGCCCTGTCTCTCGACCCCAACTGCGCGGCCGCGACCTTCCGCCTCGGGTCCATCGAGGCGCTTCGCGGCGACGCCGACCGCGCCCTCGAGCACTACACCACGCTGGCCGCGGCCCCGGCCGTCTACGTCAATGCGCTCATCAACCTCGGCGTCCTCTACGAGGACCGCCGCGAGTACGAGAAGGCGATTCCCTGCTACCGCCAGGTCCTGCGCGCCTGCCCCAACCACCCGCGGGCAAGGATGTTCCTGAAGGACGCGCATGCGGCTCTCGACATGACCTATGACGAGGACCGCCAGCGCGAGCTCGAGCGGCGTGAGAAGCTCATGGCCATTCCGATCAGCGACTTCGAGTTCTCCGTGCGCGTGCGCAACTGCCTGCAACGCATTGACATCGAGACCCTCGGCGACCTCTGCCGCCTGACGGAAGAGGAACTCCTGGGCTCCAGGAACTTCGGCGAAACGTCTCTCCAGGAGATCAAGGAGGTCCTCCAGGCGCGCGGCCTGCGCCTGGGCGAGGGCCGCGAGGAACTCCTCGCTCCGCTGGCGGCCTCGGCCGCAGGCGCTGCCGCGCCCGGCGTGCCCGCGGGGGCCGACGAGGCGGTGCTGGCCATCCCCATCGCCGACCTCAACCTCTCCATGCGCAGCCGCAAGTGCATGGACCGCCTGGGCATCTCCACCCTCGGCCAGCTCATCGATCACACGCCGGAGCAGCTTCTGGCGAGCAGGAACTTCGGGCGCACGTCGCTCAACGAAGTCAACGAGAAGCTGGCTCGGTACGGTCTGACCCTGAAGCAGACGCCGGCGCCCGAAGAGGCGGACGAGGACGACGATGACATCGCGCCGGAGGAAGAGCTCGTGAGGATGGATAGCGAGCACGAAGCCCCCGATGAAGGCGAGTGAGCCCACTCTGGTCCACGCCTGCTGCGCCCCTTGCCTCTGCGCGATCCTGGATCCGTTGCGCGGGGATGGAGCCGTGCCCACCGCCTTTTTCTACAACCCCAACATCCACCCGCTGCTCGAGTTCCGCAAGCGGCTCAAGGCCACCCAGGTGTTCTGCGAGCGCGAGCGGGTGCCGCTGATCGCCTGCGAGGCCTACGGGCTCGAGGAGTTCCTCCAGGCCCTGGCGGGAAGGCACTCGGGGCCGGAGCGTTGCGCGGTGTGCTATGGCCTGCGGCTGGAGGCCGCCGCACGTTGCGCGGCGGAGAAGGGGTTCCCCCGCTTCACGACCACGCTCCTCGTCAGCCCCCACCAGGATCGAGAGGCCGTGTGCCGCCTGGGCCATGCTGCCGCTCGGCGCTTCGGCGCGACCTTCGACGACACCGACCGCCGCGCCCTGCACGATGCGGGCGTCGAACGCGCCCGCCACCTTCAGCTCTACCGCCAGCAGTACTGCGGCTGCATCTTCAGCGAATGCGAGCGTTACCGCGATACAACCGCCGAGTTGTACCGCGGCGGGTCCCCCTCCCCGACGGCCGAGTCGAGACGAATTGGCCATGGCTAGAAGCCGCCGCGCGCGTGCGAGGATTCGACGAGCCGTGGCCACTGCCGCCGCCGCGTGCGGCATGGTCGCGCTGTGCCTCGCGCCGTCGTGCACCCGACGGCCCGGCCCCGTACACGTCCCGTCCGAAGTCATCGCCTCCACAGGCGTCGCCCGGCCCGCCCGTGTGCTCCTGGCCGAGGGCATCGAGAGCGCCGCTGTCTCCATCGCATCGCCCTACACCGTGGAGCCGTGGGGCGAGCGGCGGCGCGGCACGCCGCCCGTGCTCGCCACCTGCCCCCCGCTCGCCAACGGCAGCGTGCGGATCACCGCGTCCGCCATCATCGCGGGCGACCGGCATTTCCCCGACGACGCCGTGTTGCTCCGCGTGCAGAGCCGCGCGGCGCTCACGCTCAACGGCCGCCGCTATCGCGGCGACCTGGCCGTCCTGCGCACCGGGCCCGCCCAGTTCGACCTGCTGAACGTGTTGCCCGTCGAAGATTACCTGTATGGCGTACTCGCCGGCGAGACCTTCCCCGCCTGGCCCGCCGCGACGCTCGAGGCCCAGGCCATCATCGCCCGGTCGTACGCCCTCTGGCGCATGGCCGAGCGGCGCGAGGGGCGCTTCGACCTCTACGCCACCGTGATGGACCAGAACTACCTCGGCATGGAAAAGGAGGACCCGCGTCTCGTGGCGGCCGTGGACCGCACAGCGGGCCTGGCGCTCCTCTACCAGATGAGGCTCTTCCGCTGCTACTACCACTCGACCTGCGGCGGCCACACCAGCGCCGTGCAGGACGTGTTCCCCGAGCCGCCCCTGCTGCCGCTGTCGGCGGTGCCCTGCCAGTACTGCAAGGACTCGAAGCACTTCGCCTGGAAGCGCACGTTCACGAAGGCGGAGATCGCTTCGGCGCTCGCCGAGAAGGGCTACAGCGTGCCCCGCCTGGCCTCGCTCGCCGTGGCCAGCCGCACCCCATCGGGCCGGGCCAAGGAGCTCTCGCTGGGCCTCCCGGGCGACCGGCGCGTCACGATGCTGGCCAGCGACTTCCGCCTCGCCGTGGGGCCGGGCAAGCTGCCCAGCGTGTGGTTCGAGGTGCGCGACCTGGGCGCCAGCCTGGAGTTCACCGGCCACGGCTTCGGCCACGGCGTGGGCCTGTGCCAGTGGGGCGCCAAGGGAATGGCCGACGCGGGGTTCGGGGCGGCCGAGATTCTGCGTCACTACTATCCGGGCGCGCAGCTTCAACGGCTCTACGAGCCACGAGGCTCCATTTGACGCAGCGGGCGTTCTTTGGTATTGATGCGACTTCTGGCGCCGCGCGCGCCGGCTGGCTCCAGACCCCACACGGGCGAGTGGAGACCCCCGCCTTCATGCCCGTGGGCACCCAGGGCGCCGTGAAGGCCCTGCTGCCGAGCCAGCTCGAGGCGGCCGGCGTCCAGATGCTCCTTGGCAATGCGTATCACCTCCATCTGAGGCCCGGCGAGCAAGTCGTCGCGGGGCTCGGAGGGCTGCACGGCTTCATGGCCTGGCCACACCCGATCCTGACCGACAGCGGCGGGTTCCAGGTCTTCTCGCTGGCCGAACTGCGGCGGGTGACCGAGGAAGGCGTCGAGTTCCGCTCGCACATTGATGGCGCGCGGCTCGTGCTCACGCCGGAGCGGGCCACCGAGATCCAGAACGCGTTGGGGGCCGATGTGATCATGGCCTTCGACGATTGCGTGCCCTACCCGTGCGAGCGCGACGCGGCCGAGCTGGCCATGCGGCGCACCCTGGCCTGGGCGAGGCGCTGTCAGCGGGCCCACGCGCGCCCCGCCGACCAGGCCCTGTTCGCCATCGTGCAGGGCAGCGTGTTCGAGGACTTGCGCCTCGAGTGCGCCGAGCGGCTGGCGGACCTGGATTTCCCCGGCTACGCCGTGGGCGGCGTGAGCGTGGGCGAGGGCGACGAGCTGATGTACCGCGTGCTCGACGCCACCGTGCCGCGCCTCCCGGCCGCGAAGCCGCGCTATCTGATGGGGGTGGGCACGCCGATGAACCTGATCGAGTGCATCGAGCGGGGCGTGGACCTCTTCGACTGCGTGCTGCCGACCCGCAACGGCCGCAGCGGCCACGCCTTCACGGCCCGCGGCGTCGTGCGGCTGCGCAACCTGCGCCACCGCAACGACCCGCGCCCGCTCGACGCGACGTGCGACTGCGCGACCTGTCGCGGCTTCTCGCGCGGCTACCTGCGCCACCTGTTCCAGGCGCGCGAGATTGCCGCCGCCGTGCTCACGTCGCTGCACAACGTGGCCTTCTACCAGCGCCTGGTGCGTGGCTGCCGCCAGGCGATTCTCGAGGGACGCCTGGCCGCCTTCAAGCGCGCCTTCCTCGAGGCCACCTCGCAGCCGGAGGACACCGAGAGTTCATGAACCCCTTTCCCACGCTCTGGCCCGCCCTACCCATCGTGTCTCAGGCCGCGCCCCAGCCGCCCGGCGGCAACCCGCTCATGCAGAGCTTGCTCTTCATCGGCGTGATGTTCGCCATCCTCTACTTCCTGATGATCCGCCCCCAGCGCAAGCGCCAGCGCGAGCACATGGACATGCTGGCCGCCCTGCGCAAGGGCGACAAGGTGATCACCCGCGGCGGCATCCACGGCGTGGTGACACTGGTGCGCGACCGCGAGGTGAAGGTGAAGGTGGACAGCAACTGCGAACTCACGCTCAGCAAGTCGGCCATTGCCGGCGTGGTCACGCCGGGGTCCGACGAGGGCGACAAGGAGGCCGACAAGAGCTGAGGGAGCGCCCCCTCTTCAAGCAGGTGGCCTGTGCAGCGTTCCGCGGGATGAGGCCCTCCCGCCCACAAAGCAAAGCCTGGAGACCTGACGCATGCCGAAGTTCTGGACGAACCTGGTGGACAGCCTGCCCCGCGAGTCGAAGAGCCTCACGTGGCGCGCGCCGCTGGTGCTGGTGGTGCTGATCCTCTCGTTCCTGGTCTTCCTGCCATTCCGCGACACGCCGTACGCGATCCGCGTGGTGCACGACACGTACGACGAGCGCGGGCGCGTGGAGCCGGAGGCCCGCCAGGTGCTCTCGACGCGGGTGACCAACTGGCTCGTCTGGTTCACCAGCCCGTTCCACTACGAGATGGAGCGTGAGGTGAGCGTGAAGAAGCTCGAGCCCGTGGGCGGGCGCGAGGTGCGCGAGCGCACCCTCGAGATCCTCTCGCGCGGCCTGAACCTGGGCCTCGACCTCCGCGGCGGCACCGAGCTGCTGTACCACATCCTGCACGACCCGAAGGCCACGGGCGGCGCCACCGCCGAGGAGATCAAGGCCGTCGTCCAGCGCCGCATTGACGCCTACGGCCTGCGCGAGGTGCGCATCCAGGCCCAGGGCGCCGAACGCCTGCTCGTGCAGCTCCCCGGCCAGGAGGCCGCCGCCCTCGAGAGCCTCAAGGGCATCATCCAGAACATCGGCCACCTGGAGTTCCGGCTCGTCGCTCCCGAGAAGTCCGAAGCCTACAAGACCTGGACCGAGACCGGCAAGGCCCCGCCGGGCTGGACCGAGTACCCCTTGCGCTCTCTCAAGGAAGAGAAGTACATCGAGCGCAAGATCCTGGTCAAGGATACGCCGGAGATGACCGGCGAGAACATCGCCAGCACCCGCGTCATCACCGAGGGCAGCGGCCGCAGCCTGGGCCCCAGCGTCGGCCTGAGCTTCACGCCCCAAGGCGAACGCGAGTTTGCGCGGGTGACGGGCGACAATGTGGGCGAGCAACTCGCCATCATCCTGAACACGCAACGCTCGGGCGATCAGATCATCGAGAAGGGCACCTGCTACTCGGCGCCCGTCATCCGCACGAAAATCTTCGGCGATGCCGTGATCGAGGGCGACTTCACGATCAAGGAGGCCGAGGCCCTCTGCACCGTGCTGCGGGCCGGCAGCCTGCCGGCGCCGCTGCGCCTCGAGCACGAGAACACCGTGGGCGCCTCGCTCGGCTCGGCCCTCATCAGCAAGGGCGTGCTCGCCAGCGCCATCGGCGCCGGCGCCGTCATCGCCTTCATGGCCGTCTACTACCTCGTGGCCGGCCTCATCGCCGACATGGCGGTCATCCTCAACGTGCTCATGCTCGTCTCCATTCTCATCCTGTTCGACGCCACGCTCACCCTGCCCGGCATCGCCGGCCTGGCCCTCACCGTGGGCATGGCGGTGGACGCCAACGTGCTGATCTTCGAGCGCATCCGCGAAGAGACGACGGGAGCAGCGGAGAAGCCCCTGCGCCTGGCCGTGCGCGAGGGCTTCGACCGCGCGTTCTGGACGATCTTCGACTCGAACCTCACCACCATCCTCACCGCCATCGTCCTCTACTGGGTCGGCACCGGCCCCATCAAGGGTTTCGGCCTCACCCTCACCATCGGCCTGCTCGTGAACATCTTCACCGCCGTCGTGCTGGGGCGGGTCGTCTTCGACATCCTGCTCTGGCGCCGCTGGATCACTCGCCTGCCCATGATGCAGATCTTCGGCCGCCCCAACATCGGCTTCATGAACAAGCGCTTCAAAGCCATGGCCGCCTCCGCCGTCCTCATCGCGGGGGGCATGGCCGTCTTCGTCTCGCGCGGCGCGGAGAACTGGGACATTGATTTCCGCGGCGGCACCATGCTCCACGTGGTCTTCGCGAAGGAGATGGACGCCGAGGAGATCCTCGCCCGGCTCAAGAAGGTCGGCAAGGAGTTCGAGATGGCCGAGGTGCAGAGCATCGCCTCGGCCGCCCAGGCGGGCCGGACCTTCGCCGGCCGCGTCTCGCGCGAGTTCGAGGTGCGCATCCCCTCGCTCTCCGAAGTCATCCTCCCGCCCACCATCCCCTCGAACCCGGCGATTGACCGCGGCACGATCGAGGCCGCCATCACCCTGCCCAAGCCCCTGAAGCCCGAGGACGCGCGCCAGAACCTCCCCAGCGACATCACCCTGGAACCCACGGGCCAACCCGACGCCGAGGGCAGGCACGCCACCTTCAAGGTCACGTCGAAGATTCTCGAGACCCGCGAGTTGCGCGCCGCCCTTCGCAAGGCCCTGAGCATCGAGGCTCTCGCCGCCTTCCAGGTCACCAAGGCCGACGTCCACTACCCCTGCGAGACCCCCGTCGAGTTCGACCGCCCGGTCCACCTCGGCGACTTCCAGCGCCATCTGCGAGCCATGGACGAGCACGTGCTCGTGGAGCCCGCGGGCGCCGAAGAGGGCCAGGCCGAGTACCGCAAGTTCCACGTCAAGAGCACGCTGGCCGACGGCAATCTCGTGCGCTCGGGCATCGAGCGCGCAGCGGCCGCCGTCAGCCTCGAGGCCCAGGTCATCGAGACCTTCAAGCAGGACCTGGCGCCCGTGGGCCTCGACACGCTGAGCGAGACGGACGAGGCCACCACGCTCGCCCTCAACCTCGCGAAGCCCCTGGCCCCCGCCCTGTTCCAGGCGAAGCTCGCCTCGTGGGAGCTGGGCGCCACCGCGAAAGCCGGCCCCGCCAACGACAACGGCGAGGTCAGCCGCTTCGAGATCGTGCTGCCCACGGACCGCGTGGACCAGCTCTCGCGCCGCATCGCCGATGACCCGCAGACCTTCGTCCTCTCCGACCCCATCCCGCGCGTGGCCAAGGTCGGGCCGGCCGTGGCGCGCGAGCTCCTCGTCTGGGCCATCGTGGGCGTGGTCGCGGCCTGCCTCGCCATCATCGCCTACGTCTGGGTGCGCTTCGAGCGCATCAAGTACGGCGCCGCCGGCGTCCTCGCCCTGGTCCACGACGTCCTCTTCACGATGGGAGCGCTCGCCGTCCTCGACCGCAAGTTCAGCATCACCATCATCGCCGCCCTGCTCACGATCATCGGCTACTCGATCAACGACACCATCGTCATCTTCGACCGCATCCGTGAGAACCTGCGCAAAGAGCGCAAGCGCGATGTGGACGCCGACCTCATTGACCGCAGCGTCAACGAGACCCTGAGCCGCACCATTATCACCTCGTTCAGCACCGTGCTGGCGGTGGCGTCGCTGCTGTTCTTCGCCGGCGGCGTGATTCAGGACTTTGCTCTCACCCTGCTGATCGGCATGTTCGCGGGCACCTACTCCACCGTGTTCATCGCCAGCCCCATCCTCATCTTCCGACGGGAGCAGACCGAGAAACGGCTCGCCCGTGGCTGAGGGCCGCCAGGTCCCCCGCCGCCGCGCGCACCTGCCACCTGAACCACCGTCCTTGCTGGGGCCGGCCCCGCCGGTCCCAGCAAGGGCTCTCTCCCGGGTCCGCCCCGAAATTCCACAAAAAAATCGAATTCCGCTCTTGACAATCGCTCCCTGAGCGGCTATAAGTTACGTATCCCTCCCCGTAGTTCGCATTCTCCCCGACAGGGTCTCTCCCCGACCGCCGAGGTGCAGCCATGGCCCAGCCGGAAGCCCAGGAAAGGAGCCCGCGCGTGCGCAAGGATGCCAAGATCGCCCTCATCGTGATTCTGGCGCTCATGGTGCTGGTCGTCGTCATCTGGGGCCGCAGCCCCAAGCCAGGCGATACGCTGGCCACGCCCGCCCCGGCCGCCACCGAGGAGGCGAAGGGAGCCGCGTCCGAGGCCCCAGACCCGGCTGACGCGGCCGCACCGGCCGCCTCGGCCGCCGAGACCCCCTCTTCCTTCCCCGGCGAACCGGCAATGATGAACCACGTGCCGCCCGACAGGGCTTCGGTCACCCATCGGCCGGCGAGCGCGTCAAGCGAACGGGTCGCCCTGCGGGCCGAGGAACCGCCAGCCGACCCGCCGGCCGCCTCCCCAGGCCCTGCGCCCGCCGCGGCCGCTGGCGAACCCAAGCCGGCCTCCAAGCCCGCTGTCACCCACACGGTCGTCAAGGGCGACACCTACACCAAGCTGGCGGCCAAGTACTACCGGGACGGCAGCAAGTGGCAGCTCATCCAGCGGGCCAACGGCAATCAACCCGTGCTCCGCCTGGGCCAGAAGGTCGTCATCCCCCCCTTGCCCGATGCTCCGGCCCCCACGGAAACGGTCACCCCCAAGCCCTCTACCCCCGACAAGCCGGCCACCACGGACAAGCCGGCCCCCGACGCCCCCTCCCGGCCCGCCCCCGCCACGCCCGAGCGCAACCCAGGCCGCACCTACACCGTGAAGAAGGGCGACACCTTCATGGCCATCGCCCGCGTCATTTACCGTGACCCCGGCAAGTGGAAGAGCCTCTACCAGCACAACCGCGCCAAGCTGCCCGACCCCGCCAAGCCCGACAGCCTGCGTCCGGGCACCGTGATTGACCTGCCCGCCCTCGCCAGCACCCAGTGAACGCCGCCACGTTCGCTACCGCACTGCGACCCCGACCGCTCGGGGTCGCGGTGCGCTGGGGGCCACTTGCCCCGCGCTGCCGCTCCCGCTATGATCGTGAGTGTCGGCCCTCTGGGACCTGCGGACCCTCTCGATGAACATCGTTCGCGGCCTCTACGCCCCCCTCCCTCCGCTCGTCGCACCCGTGGTTACATTGGGAGCCTTCGACGGCGTTCACAGGGGGCACCAGCGCATCCTGGATGAAACGGTCTCGTGGGCAGCCGACCTCGGCGGCCATTCGGTGGTCCTGACCTTCGACCCCCTGCCCAAGGCCGTCATCGGGCCCGAGGGCGCTCTGTGCATCACCTCACTGGAACACCGGCTCGCGCTCCTCGGGCGTCGCGGCCTCGACCTCGCCGTGGTGCTGCCCTTCGACAGCGCCGTGGCCCAGATGCCCGCCGAGCAGTTCCTCCGTGACCTGCTCCTGGGCTGGCTCGGCACACGGCATATCGTCTTCGGGCTCGACTCGACCTTTGGCCGTGGCGCCGAGGGCAACCTGGAACTCCTTCGGCATTTCGAGGCCCGGGGGCTGCTCTCGGTTCGCTCGCCGGCCCCTGTGCTTTACCAGGGCCAGGTCATCTCGAGCACGGCCATCCGCCAGGCCATTGCCTCCGGCGACCTCGCGCGGGCCGAGGCCATGCTGGGGCGCCCCTTCTCGCTGCTGGGCACCGTGGTGCGCGGCGACCGCCGCGGCCGCCAGCTCGGGTTCCCCACCGCCAACCTCGACCTGCATCACGAGGCCATCCCGCCCGACGGCATCTACGCCACCCTCGCGTTCCTCGACGCCTCGCCCCTGCCCTCGCTCACCTACGTCGGCCGCCGGCCCACCTTCGCCCGCGACGACGCCGACACCGCCATCGAGGTCCACCTCATCGGCGTCCAGGCGGACCTCTACGGCCGCGACATCGAGGTCCGCTTCATTCGGCGCCTTCGCGACGACGTGCGCTTCCCCACTCCCGAGGCCCTCGTCGCACAGATGCACGCCGACCGCGAGGCCGCGATCGCCGCCTGCCGCCAGGCGCTGAACCCTGGCCACGCCAACTGACCGCCCGCACCCAACCACCCGCGGGCATTCCACCCCCGGGCGATGCCATGTCGAGCGAGAGCATGGCTCCGGCCCTGCCCTCACTCGCCACCGAGGCGCCCGAGCTCTGCCCGTTCCTCTCACCGCGTGGAACGGGGGGCAGCTCCAGCGGGCGCCATCTCCGTAACCCTCTATGCCCCAAAGCCTTAAGCTCTCCGGCCATGCCCATTCCATGCTTGCTCATCGCGTAGATGAACCAGTATGACCGGAACTGCGAGAATCGCCCATTCTCGCCAGTCCACCCATGCTGTATCACTTTCCTTCTCACAGGGTTGATACACCATGCGCAGGCTGCGCCCGCCAGCCGCTCGCCACAGAGGCGGTTGCCATGTGAACTTTGGCCTTCGCCAGGGCACAGACTGCGCCTGGAACCGACCCGCGAGTCGCCCCGAGTCTCCCCTCCCGAACGTTCCAATACGTTTCCCTCGTCCCCACGCTCTGCTCCTCCTTCTCGTCCCTACGCCCTGCTCCCCTTTTCTCGTCCCTACGCTCGGCGTGGGGACGGGCCTCTTGGCCGCTCCGCGGCCTCTTCGCCTTCCGGGGAAACAGGACACGGGAGTCGGAAACCTCCCGCGGGTTCCGAACCCGCGGGAGGTTGGGGTTGGACGCTGGAGCGTCCGAACCTCCGCCCCCACGCGGAGCGTAGGGGCGAGCATGATTTGCTACCCCCTCATCCCCACGCTCTGCTCCTCCTTCTCGTCCCTACGCTCGGCTCCCTCTTCTCGTCCCTACGCCCTGCTCCCCTTTTCTCGTCCCTACGCTCTGCGTGGGGACGGGCCTCTTGGCCGCTCCGCGGCCTCTTCGCCTTCCGAGGAAACAGGACACGGGAGTCGGAAACCTCCCGCGGGTTCCGAACCCGCGGGAGGTTGGGGTTGGACGCTGGAGCGTCCGGGTCATCGCCCCCAGGCGGAGCGTAGGGGCGAGAGACACAAGGTGGCTTAATGCCCCCGGCTCTCGCCCCTCCAACCATCCTCCCGAAGGGATTGGAACCTTCGGGAGGGAAGCCTGTGCTTCCAAGGCAGGGGGACACGGGCGCCAGGACCACAGACACTACTCGTGGCGCGAGATGAAGTTGACAGCCCGAGGCGGGTTTCCTATCATGTCATCAAGCCGGGAACCTGGGATTGCGTCAATCTCCCTCGCCAGAGCTGCCGAGGCCCGGTGTACCGTGCGCGCAAGCGCGCCGCATAGAGGAGCATCCCGTGTCCGAGCCCGTCGCCAAGCCGCCGAAGAAGGAACGCCCGCCCCGCCAGAAGATGCCGGAGCAGCCCGCAGACGTCCGGGTGCACAACTTCGACGAGGTGCCCTTTGGCCTCACGCCCGAACAGGCGCAGCTCGAAGCCAGCCGCTGCCTCCAGTGCAAGAAGCCGCCCTGTGTCACCGGCTGCCCGGTGTGCATTGACATCCCCGGATTCATCAAGCACATCGCGGCGGGGGACTTCGATGCCGCGATCCGGAAGCTGAAGGAGCAGACCACGCTGCCCGCGGTGTGTGGCCGCGTGTGCCCGCAGGAGGACCAGTGCGAGAAGTTCTGCGTGCTGGGCAAGAAGGGCGACCCTGTGGCGATCGGCTATCTGGAGCGCTTCGCGGCCGACTACGAGATGCGGCAGGGGCAAACGGTCATCCCCGAGATCGCGCCGCCCACCGGCAAGCGGGTGGCCATCGTGGGCGCCGGGCCGGCCGGCATCACCGCGGCCTTCGAGCTCGCCAAGCTCGGCCACAAGGTGACCATGTTCGAGGCCTTCCACAAGGCCGGCGGCGTGCTGGTCTATGGCATCCCCGAGTTCCGCCTCCCCAAAGCCATCGTGCAGCGAAACGTAGACACCCTGCTCAAGATGGGCGTCGAGATCCTGACGAACTACGTGGTCGGCAAGCTGGACACCGTGGACGAGCTGTTGTCGAACGGCTACCATGCGGTGTTCATCGGCACGGGAGCCGGGCTTCCGCACTTCCTGGACATTCCCGGCGAGCAGTTCAACGGCGTGCTGTCGGCCAACGAGTTCCTCACGCGCACCAATCTGATGAAGGCGTACCGCTCGGACCACGACACGCCTGTGCGGCGGGCGAAGCGGGCCGTCGTCTTCGGCGGCGGCAACGTGGCGATGGACTCGGCTCGCACGGCGCTGCGCCTGGGCGCGGAGGAGGTGTACATCCTCTACCGCCGCACGAAGGCGGAGATGCCCGCCCGCATCGAGGAGGTGCATCATGCGGTTGACGAAGGGGTGCGGTTCGAGTTCCTGGTGGCGCCCATCGAGATTCTGGGCGACGACAAGGGCTGGGTGCGCGCGGTGCGCTGCATCCGCATGAAGCTCGGCGAGCCCGACAAGTCGGGCCGGCCGCGCCCCGTGCCGATCGAAGGCTCCGAGTTCGAGTTCCCCTGCGACCAGATCATCGTGGCCATCGGCAACGGCCCGAACCCGCTCGTCCCCGCGACGACGCCCGATCTGGCCACCTCGCGGTGGGGCAACATCGTGGCCGACGAGGCCACGGGGCAGACCTCGAAGCCCGGCGTGTTCGCCGGCGGCGACATCGTCACCGGCGCCGCCACCGTCATCAAGGCCATGGGCGCGGGCAAGGCCGCCGCCAGGGCCATTCAGCAGTACCTCGTGTCGTCTCCCCGCTGACGCCTGCACCGGGCCTCCCGCCCGCAGACGCACAGACGCTCCGGAATGCCCGACACGCCCTCGGTCCGCCCGAGGAGCCTTCAGGCTGCCTTGGAACGTGCGGGCGGGCAGCCATTGCCCAGGACAACCGAACCGAGCCTCGGGGATGCCGCTCCCCCCTTCCCCTCCGGCCCGGAGGCCGCACTCCAGGCGCTCCGTTCATCCGGCTGAGATGTTGCAAGCCATTCAGAAGTAGGCTGCCGCGCCCTGGAACGCCTTCGGAATCTCGTCCCGGTTGATCTCGAGCAGGTCGCGGTAGAGGGCGTGCGCGGCCGGGCTGTTGTGCCTCACGGGATAGGCGTAGAGCGCGTGGTAGAGGGTGCGGGGGTCCTCGGTGGCGATGGCGTCGCCGAGCAGCGTCTGGTGGGTGGCCAGGGCGCTGATCGTGCCGTGGAAGGCGTCGGGGATGGCGTAGCGGCCCGCCGCGCGGAAGCGCCGGGCGCCCAGAAGCTGCGAGTACTCGAGGACCGTGCGGTCCTTGAAGCCGTCCACCGCGCCCCGGTGGGGGTGGCTGGCGACGATTCGCTCCTCGCCCAGACCGGCCAGGGCGCTGAGGATCTTGACGATGATGTCGTGGTCCTCGCGGCGGAAGGCGAAGTCGCTCTTCCAGTGCTCGGCCCAGAAGGCGGCATCGAGGTCGCGGTCGAGCAGCGCGCGGAAGCGCCGGTCGGCCTCCTCGCGGGCCTTGGGGCCGTACCTGAGGCCGGCCTCGATGCCGGCCCGCGTGAGCCGCGTCTGGTTGCGGGCCATCATCTGCTCGTAGAAGAGGTGGGCCATGCCGTCGCCCTCGGTGGAGAAGATCACGACGCCGAACTTGTGGAACAGCTCGACGAGGCGGCGGAGGCCGTAGGTGATGTTCTGCTTCGTGACGGCGTTCCACCACGGCTGGTAGCGGGGCGGGCGCCAGTCGGGCGTGAGGTGCTTCGCCAGCAGCTTGTAGAGGTCCTGGCCCCGGTAGGTGCCGCCCAGGATGAAGCTGAGGTGGTTCACGCCGGCGACGTCGAGCACGAAGTCGTGGCACAGTTCGTCACGCCCCATCAGGCGCGGCAGATCCCAGGCGTGATTCTGGTAGCCGGCGCACACGCCGAGGCATCGGATCTTCGTGTGGTTGTTCACCGCCGCGCTCAGCACGGCCACGGGGTTGGCGAAGTCTATGAGCCAGGCCTCGGGGCAGCGGCGCTCCATCTTCCGGGCGATGCTCATCAGGATGGGGCCGCCCTTGAGCGCCAGGAAGGCGCCGTTCGGCGAGAGCTGGTCGGAGCTCATGAAGCCGTGCTTCTGGCTCGCCAGATGGCCGAGGGCGAACGAGCGGGGCGAACCGGCCATGAGCACCACGCTCACCGCATCGGCGCCGTCGAGCGCGCGGTCGAGCGAGGCGGTCCACGTGACCTTGCACGAGAGGGCGGCGTACTCGGGCGTCTTCCGGAGCATGCGGCCCATCGCCTCGGCGCGCGGCAGGTTGAGGTCCACCAGCGCGATCTCGCCGCCGTCGAAGATGCCCTGGCGGGCCATGGCGCCCCGCAGGATGCCCAGGTGGCGGTGGGCGCCGCCGCCGACGAACACGGCCTTCATCGTTCTCTCCTCATTGGGCCAACGCGACTGCCCGATCGGTGACGAGCAGGGGATAATCGAGCACGGGCACGTTCTCGAGGGCCAGCGCGCGACCGGCCGTCCTGGCCCCGGGCAGCCTATGGACGCGGCGCGTCATGGGGTCAACGAGCACGGGGTCGGCAAGGGCGGCGTCGGGCGCCGTGGCGACCTCCATGTTCAGCGTGCGCGGCTCGAAGGGAGCCTGAAGGCTCGCGGGGAGCCAGTAGGCGTGGATGGCCTTGCCCTGGCGGGCGAACGCGGCGTCCTGGAGGTTCGCCTTCTGCTGGCCGACGAGGGCGAGCGTGAGGTCGGGCCGCCGCTTCGTTTCGGCGTCGAAGAGGGCGCACAGGCACTGATAGGCGAAATAGGCGGGTTTGGGCGTGTAGTCGGTCCCGCGCAGCAGGCCTTTGAAATTCGTCTTCCCGCGATAGCCCACGAGGTCTACCGTGTGAAAATAGCTCGTCAGCTCGACGCCGAGGCGCAGGTCCGAGAGGATGCGGCGCAGCAGCCACTTGGCCTGGCGCGCCTCGTCCCAGTCCAGGTTGGCGAGCGCCCCGGTGCTCTCCTTGCCGCCCTGCGAGGGGCAGCCACATTCGCCCTGCCAGAGGGCGACGCCTTTCCTGTAGCCGTCGAGCAGCTTGCGGAGGGCGGCGATCTCGCCGTCGTAGCCGGCCTCGGGCACTGGGCGGTAGGGGTGGTACGAAAGCTTGTCCACGTGCTCGGCCAGGCCGGCGTCGAGGCAGGCCTTGATGTAGGGCATGGGGATGCCCGCAGTGGCGCCGCCGATGAGCACCGCGTCGGGCACGGCCTTGCGAATCTCGGGCGCCGTGAGCTTCACGAGGGCCACATAGTCGGCCGCTTCGGGCTTGGCCGGCTTCCAGAACTGGGCGATGTTCGGCTCGTTCCACAGCTCCCAGTGCTTCACGCGGCCGGCGAAGTGCTGGGCGACGGCCCGCACGAAACGCACCCAGGCCTGGCGGGCCGCGTCGTCGAATACCGGCGCCCAGCCGACCGCTGCGTCGTCGGCATCGGGCGTGTAGAGCCTGTTGCCGTAGCCCAGGTTGAACCACGGCTGAACGCCGATCTTCAGCAAGGAGTCGACCACGTCGTCGAGCCAGGCGAAATCGTGCTTGCCCCTCTCGGTCTCGCAGCGGCACCAGCCCGTCTGGCAGCGCGCCCACTTGGCGCCCAGCTTCGCCAGCAGCGGACAGGCGCGGGCCGGGTCGAAGTGCCGGCGGTCGAGAGTCTCGAAGCCCACCGACAGCGGCGAGGCCGCGATGGCGCGCGCGTCGCGGGGCGCCACCACGCCGATGGCCTCGAAGGCGATGGCGGAATGCGGGGCCTCGGCAGCGAGCGCCGCCGCGGGGCCCCACGCTGCCGCGGCCAGAGCCCCGGACTTCAGGAAAGTGCGGCGAGCCATGCCCGGCACGAGCGATCTCCCGAGGGTTCCGGCCGTGCACCTGCGGCCATTCTAGCGTGGCTGGGCACCCGCTGCAAACCCGCGCTTGATCCGGGCTGCGATCTCAGGTATATGGATGGAGCAAGGCTGAACACCCGGACTCCAGGAGGACGACCGTGAGACGACGCACGATGGCTGGGGGGCTGCTGGTGGTGCTCGTGGCGCTGGCAGCGCGGCACGCCGGCGCCGGCGAGGCGGCGAAGGAGGCACCCAAGGACGCGCCCAAAGAGGCGCCGAAGCCCACCACGCACACGGTGAAGCCCGAACTCTTCAAGGTCGAGGCGCAACTCAAGGGCGTTTTCGAGACCCCCCACGTCGCCGAGGTGGTCTTCCGCCCCGAAGCCTGGGCCGAGCTCACGGTGCTCGAGGCCGCCGCGCCGGGCACCCCGGTGAAGAAGGGCGACGTGATCCTGTCGCTCGACCCGCAGAAGATTGACGAGGCGATCAAGGACGCCGAGGCCGCCCTGGCGCAGATGGACCTCGCGCTGAAGGTGGCCCTGGAGGAACTCGCCGCGGCCGAGAAGACGCTCGCCATGGACCTCGCCGCCGCCGAGCGCGCCAAGCAGTACGCCGACGAGGACCTCCAGCGCTACACGGAGACCGACCGCCCGATGGCGGTGAAGCAGGCGCACGTCGCCGTCCAGAACGCCACGAACTACCTCGAATACGAGACCGAGGAGCTGCGCCAGCTCGAGAAGATGTACAAGGCCGACGACCTGACCGAGGAGACGGAGGAGATCATCCTCAAGCGCCAGCGCGACACGGTCGAACGGGCCAAGTTCGCCCTTGAACTCGCGAAGCAGAAGTCCGACCAGACGCTCCGCATCGAGCTTCCGCGCCAGGACATCGCGACCAAAGAAAGCGCCACGCGCCAGGCGGTCGGCCTGGTGAAGGCCAAGGTGGCCATCCCGGCTTCGCTCACGAAGAAGCGGCTGGACGTCGAGAAAGGCAAGACCGACCAGGCGAAGGCCGCCGAACGGCTGGCCAAGATGAAGAAGGACCGCGAGGCGATGGTCGTGAAGGCCCCCTGCGACGGCGTGGTGTACATGGGCGGCTGCGTGCGCGGGGCCTGGCCGAGACTCGGCCAGACCCTCGAACGCGGCGCGCAGCTCAAGCCGCACGACGTCGTGATGTCGGTGGTCGTGGCCAAGGACCTCTTCGTGCGTGCCGCCGTGCCCGAGGAGCAGTTGGAGCGCGTGGCCCCTGGCGGCGAAGCCGAGGTCGTGCCGGTCGGCTTCCCCAGCACAAAGCTCGCCGCGAGCCTCGACAGCCTGTCGCCCGTGCCCGTCACGCCCGGGAACTTCGAGGCGAAGTTCCGCGTCACCGTGCCCCCGGGCGCGCCGCCGCTGGTTCCCGGGATGAACGCCAACGTGAAGCTCACGTCGTACGAGAAGCGAGATGCCCTGGCCGTGCCCGTGGCCGCGCTGGCCACGGAGGGCGAGGCCACGTTCGTCTGGGTCCAGAAGGCCGAAGGCGGGTCCGAGAAGCGCGCGGTCACCGTCGGGCGCCGGTCCGACGGCAAGGCCGAGATCACCAAGGGGCTGAGCGCGGGCGACGTGGTGCTGCTCGAGAGGCCCGAGAAGTGAGCGAGTGCGGAGTGCAGAGTGCGGAGTGCGGACTGAGCAGGTGGGCGCTGGCTCTGACCATCGCGCTCGCGGGGTGCGCGCGCGTGCCGCTGGCCGAGCGGGGGCCCAAGCCCAGGCCCATCACGCCCCCAGCGCGCCAGGCCGTCGAGCAGGCCATCCAGCGCGGCGTCCAGTTCCTCCTTACGACCCAGAACAAGGACGGCTCGTGGGGCTCGGCCCGCCGCACGAAGGGCCTGAACATCTACGCCCCCGTGCCCGGCGCGCACCACGCGTTCCACGGCGCCGTGACGGCGCTCGCCGTGGCGGCGCTCATCGAAGCTGGGGGCGCTCAGGCCAGCGAAGCGATTGACCGGGGTGAGGCCTGGCTCGTGGCCAACCTGCCCCGCGTGCGCCGCGCCGAGCCGGCGGCCCTCTACAACTGCTGGAGCCACGCCTACGGCATCCAGGCCCTCGTGCGCCTCGCGGAGCGCCACGCCGCCGACCCCGCCCGCCGCGACCGGCTTCTGAAGCTGGCGCAGGAGCAGGTCCAGATGCTCGAACGCTACGAATCCGTGGCCGGCGGCTGGGGCTACTACGACTTCGGCGCCCACACGCAGAGGCCCGACAGCCACCCCACGAGCTTCACCACGGCCGCCGCGCTCGTCGCGCTCCACGAGGCCAAGGCCGCCGGCGTCGCCGTGCCCAACCGTCTGGTCGAGCGGGCCATGGCCACGATGCGGCGCCAGCGGAGCCCCGACTTCACCTACCTCTACAGCGAGAACCACCGCTGGTGGCCCAGGGCCAATATCAACCTCCCCGGCGGCAGTTTGGGCCGCTCCCAGGCCGGCAACATCGCCATGCGCCTCTGGGGCGACACCACGGTGACCGATGGCATCCTCAAGGCCTGGCTCAACCGCCTCTTCGCCCGCAACGACTGGCTGGGCATCGGCGCCAAGAGGCCGATCCCGCACGAATCCTGGTTCCAGGTCGCCGGCTACTTCTACTACTTCGGCCACTACTATGCCGCCTTGTGCATCGGCCAGTTGGACCCTGCCGATCGCCCTTGCTTCCAGGGCCACCTCGCCCACATCCTGCTCGCGCGCCAGGAGAAGGACGGCTCGTGGTGGGATTACCCGCTCTACGACTACCATCAAGCGTACGGCACCGCCTTCGCCCTCATGAGCCTGGTGCGCTGCCTGCCCGCTAGCTAGCCCCCAGAAGGCCTGCCGAGTCTGGGGAGTCTTGAGGTTGCGCCAGCCTGCCCCGCTTCGCTTCGCGCGCTTGCTTTCGACGCCCATTGGCGATATGATCTTGCCCCTGGTGTTTGTTTCCCCGATACCCAGTGCCGGGAGCGAAGGCAGGTGCCCACAGGCGTCCACATCCACACGGTGCGAATCCCCTCGCGGGCAGAGTCGCGCTACGAGGTACGCGTGGGCAGGGGCATTCTAGGGGGGCTCGTGCCTGAACTGAGACCCGGGCGCGACGCCAATCGCTTGTTCGTGGTCACGGACTCCAACGTCCAACGCGCGGGCCACTTGGCCACGCTGGCGGGCGCGACAGGCATCGGCGCGTTCGTCATCGAGCCGCCGGGCGAGGGGGCAAAGACGCTCCGCACGGTCGAGTCCATCGTAAGTGTCCTTGAACGCGAGCGTTATGGCCGCGACACCACGCTCATCGCCCTGGGGGGCGGCGTGGTGGGCGACGTGGCGGGCTTCGCCGCCGCCATCTTCAAGCGCGGCGTACCCTGCGTCCAGGTGCCCACCACCACGGTCGCCCAGGCCGACTCGGCCATCGGCGGCAAGGTGGGGGTGGACAGCCAGTTGTCGAAGAACGCCTACGGTGCCTTCTCCCATCCGCTTGCCGTATATATAGATGTGGCGACGCTCGCGACCCTCGACGATCGCCACTACCGCGCCGGCCTGGTGGAGTCGGTCAAACACGCCCTCATCGCTGATGTGGGCTATCTGGACTTTCTGGAGGCCCACCTGGTCGAGGTGCTCGCCCGCGACCCGGCGACGCTCACCGAGTTGGCGCTCCGCAACTGCGCCATCAAAGGCGACGTCGTGTTCCGCGACCCCGAGGAGGCTAACCTGCGGCGGATACTGAACTTCGGTCACACCATCGGCCACGCCGTCGAGTCGGCCACGGGCTACGCGCTCCTCCACGGCGAGGCGGTGGCAATCGGCATCGTGGGAGCCTGCCGCCTCGGCGAGCGCCTGGGCGTGACCGCGCCCGCCGTCTCGCGCCGTTGCGTGGCCGTGCTGGAGCGTCTGGGCATGCCCGTACACCTGCCGCAGGGGCTTCGGGATACGCAACTGACCGATCTCATGACGCGGGACAAGAAGGCCCGCGGCGGCGCCCCGCGCTTCGTGCTCATCGAGGCGATCGGCCAGGTCTATGCGCCGTGTGGCCAATACGCCATCGAGGTGCCGCCCGAGGCCCTCCGAGCCGCGCTGAAGGACATCCGGGGGCAATGAAGCTGTGGACTGCCCCCACGCCCATGAAGCCAAGGAGAGCTTGATGTTTCGACCGCAGATCAAGGTGGTGGACTGCACGATCCGCGATGGCGGCCTGATGAACGAGTGGAAATTCGATGACGACTTCGTGCGCGCCGTGTATCACGCCTGCGCCGAAGCCCACGTGGACTACATGGAGATCGGCTACATCAGCTCCGAGAAGTACTTCTCGCGGGCGGAGAACGGCCCCTGGAAGTTCTGCTCGGAGCCCGACCTGCGGCGCATCGTGGGCGACAACCACACCGAGCTCAAGCTCTCGGCCATGGCCGACATCGGGCGCGTGGACCACGACGACATCCCGGCGAAGGCCGATAGCGTCCTCAACATGATCCGCGTCGCCTGCTACGTCCACCAGATGGACAAGGCGATCGAGATGGCCGAGCACTGCCTGGACAAGGGCTATGAGGTGACGATCAACCTCATGGCCGTCTCGAAGGTCATGGAGCGCGACCTCGACGAGGCCCTCGACGACGTGGCGAAGAGCCGCGTGCCCGTGCTCTACATCGTGGACAGCTTCGGCGCCATGTACTGCGAGCAGGTGGAGGCCCTGGCCAAGAAGTATCACGCCGCCCTCCCCGGGCGCACCATCGGCTTCCACGGCCACAACAACCAGCAGCTCGCTTTCGCCAACACCATCGAGGCGATCATCCACAACTGCAACATGCTCGACGGCTCGCTGCTCGGCGTCGGCCGCGGCGCCGGCAACTGCCCCCTCGAATGCCTCATGTCGTTCCTGAAGAACCCCAAGTTCCGCGTCCGGCCCCTCCTCAAGGCCATTCAGGACAAGATCATCCCCCTCAGCAAACAGATCTACTGGGGCTACCACATCCCCTACCTGGTCTCGGGCGTCATGAACGAACACCCCCGCGCCGCCATGGCCTGGATGGAGTCCGACCGCCGCGAGGATATTGTGGGATTCTACGACAGCGTCGTCACAGACGATACCCTGGCGTGAGGGTTCGGTCCCAGTCTCCCCAGACTCCCTGGGGCGAGGAAGATGGGCGAGTCTGGGGGGTCGTGGACGTGCCGCCGGAGGGCGAGCGCCCGTGACCCCACCCTCCCGACCCCAACCTCCCGCGGGTTCGCAACCCGCGGGAGGTTAGCACCGAAAGGAGAGCGCCCGTGAGCGGCCGAAAGAGCCTCCAGACGGTCGGCGTTGTCGTGGTCGGCCTCGTCGCAGCAGGTTGCGGAGTGCCGAGAACGGGCGACCTGACGCCTCCACGCACGATACGGCGCCTGGGCGGCCCGCCCGTCGTCCTCGTCCAGGACGGGCAACCGAAGGCTTGCATCGCTGTCGTGGTGCCCAACGAGCGCCACTCGGCCGCCCTCCAGGCCGCCGTGAAGGACCTCCAGCACTTCATCAAGCTGGCCACAGGGGCCGAGCTGCCCATCATCCAGGGCAAGTTCCACGGCACGGCCATCGTGGTCGGCGAGCCGAGCCTCGGCGGCGACCGCATGCCCGTGGAGGGATTCGCCATCCGGGCCGAGGGCGACAAGGTGCTCATCGCCGGCCGCGACGGCGAAGTGGCCCCGCACACACTGTCCTGCGGCACGGCCTGGGGCATCTACGACTTCCTGGAGCGCTTCGTTGGCGTCCGCTGGTACTTCCCGGGCGACATCGGCGCCTCGGTGCCGACAAGCAGAGACCTGGTGGTCCCCCCCGTGCTCGTCGAGGACGCGCCGGTGTTCCTCAAGCGCGAGATCTGGCCCTCGGGAGGCCCCACGGTGACACCGCACACCGGCGCCCACCACCGCCGCATGCGGTCGAACGACGCCTGGCCCGTCCGCCTCCAGGTGCACAGCCCCACGGGCTGGCCGGCCATCTACGGCAAGGAGCGGCCCGAGTGCTTCGAGCGGCGCTCCGATGGCTCGCGGAACCTCGACATGCTCTGCTACGGCCACCCCCGCACGCTCGAAACCTACCTCGAGACCCTGGCCGCCTTCTACGAGAGGGGCGACAAGGCGCCCTGGGGCGGCAAGCCGCCCATCGGCAACTCGATCACGGTGTCGCCCAACGACATGGCCGTCTCGTGCACCTGCGAGCACTGCCGCAAGCTCTGGCAGCCCGAAGGCGGCCAGTACGGCACCGCGTCGAAGGTCATCGCCACCTTCGTGGCCAACCTGGCCCGCGAGGTGAAGAAGCGCTGGCCCGACAAGACCGTCATCTACCTGCCCTACCAGAACTACACCAACGTGCCCCCGGGCGTCGAGTTCCCCGACAATGTCGAGGTCCAGCTCTGCGGCATGCCCGGCCTCGCCCAGTGCAAAGAGCCGGCCATCGCCGCCAGCGAGCAGGCGAACATAGATGGCTGGGTGCGCCTGACCGGCCGCCGCATCCAGAACTGGCACTACTCGTGCTGGCCCGAGGACCAGACCCGCGCCGCCTACCTCTTCCCCCGCGTCGTCCAGCGCCACTACGCGGCGAACCGCCGCAAGACCGTCGGCAGCTTCATCAACGGCGAGCGCGACCACTGGGACCGCCAGAACCTCAGCCTCTACGTCTGGATGAAGTGCCTGTGGAACCCCGACCTCGACGTGGACGCCGTGATCGCCGAATACTGCCGCCGCATGTTCGGCGCCGCCGCGGCCACGATGCGCGAACTCGTCGCCCTCCAGACAGACGGCTGGGAGAAGAGCCGCTGGCCCGACGCCACGCTCTCGCCCAAGGGCATCTACGAGGTGAGCTATCCGCCCGAAACCATCGCCAGGATGGAGGCATTGCTCGCACAGGCACGGCGCGAGGCGGCGGGCGATGCCCTGGTGCTCCAGCGCCTCGACTACCTCGGCAAGCCTCTGGCCGACTTCTTCGCCGAGGCCCGCGACTACGCCGAGAGCGGCAACCGCACGCCGCTCGTCGTGCCCAGAGCCGCCGCCGAGCCGATCATTGACGGCAAGCTCGACGAAGAGGTCTGGAACAAGGCGAAAGCGGTCACCTTCATCCGCGCCACCGACAAGGCGAGCCCCCAGTGCCAGTTCCCCACGACGCTCAAGGCCGTGTGGACGCCCCGCGGCGTGACCTTCGGCTTCCGCATGACCGAACCGACGCCCGACAGGCTCCGCCGCGACATCCAGGGACGCGACGACTCCCTCGCGTGGTGGAACGACAACGTCGAGCTGTTCCTGGACGCCACCGGCCAGCGCACCGGCTACTACCAGCTCATCATCAACCCCAACGGCGCCGTGTTCGACGCCAAAGGGCGCAGCGTGGAGTGGACGTGCGAGGGCCTGAAGGCCGCGGCGCACGTGGGGGCCGACTTCTGGAGCCTGGAGGTCTTCGTGCCCATCGCCGCGTTCGCCGACGCCGTGGCCCCGGCGCCGGGCGCCCAGTGGTTCGGCAATTTCACCCGCCATCGCGTGTGCGACGGCAAGCCCCGCGAGTACCAGCGCCTCAACACCACCTTCGCGGGACCCAGCAACAACATGATGGCCTTCGGCCCCATTCGCTTCACGGAGTAGTTCGGAGTCCCGCCTTCAGGCGGTCCTGGGTTGGAGTTCCGCCTTCAGGCCGTCCTCGCCCTTGCCAGGAGACATCGTCTTGGCCTTTGCCCGCGCGGAAGTGCAAACCTGCAATGGCGTTCCGACCCTCGTCGTGGAGGGCCAGCCGCTCCACGGCATGACAGCCACGAGCTGCGCCTTCGACGATCCCGCCGTCGTGCGGGGCTTCGTCGAGGGCGGCGCCGAACTCCTGATGATCTGGATCGAGGCCGGCATTCACTGCTGGAAGGGGGAGGGAAGCTACGACTGGGGCTACGCGGAGAGGAAGCTGGCCTTCTTCGAACAGCACGGCGGCGACACCCGCTGGATCATCCGCGTGCGCCTGGGCCTCCTCGCCCCCTGGTTCGCCCAGGCCTATCCCAGCGAAGTCCACAAAGGCGGCGATCTGTCGGTCTGCAACATCGCCTCATCGGTCTGGTGTGAGAAGGTCTGTGGCCTCGTGCGCGACTTCGTAGCCTGGCTCAAGACCACCCGCTGGGCGCCGCGCATCATCGGTTTCATGCTCAACGCCGGCTCGACCGAGGAGTGGCTGATCTTCGACACCGACGAGACCACGCGCGGTCGCTACCACGGGGTCTACCCCCGCGAGTTCCGGGCCTGGCTGCGCCGCACCTACGCCGACGAGGCGGCCCTCCGCGCGGCGTGGAACGACCCGAAGGCCGCCTTCGACACCGCAACCTGCCCCACGGGCCACCTGCGCAAGGGCAGCCACATCTGGGGGCCGTTCAGCCTGCGCGACCCCGCCGTCGAGCGGCCGGCGATTGACTACTACCGATTCCTCAACACCACGCTGGCCGACCATCTCATCGCCGTCTGCCGCGCCGCCAAGGAGGCGGCGGGCACGCCCATCCTGTGCGGCGGCTTCCACAGCTACCTGTGGTGGGAGACCGGCGTCTACAGCTACATCCAGGAATACGGCCACGGCCTGATTCAGCGGCTCAAGGACAGCCCGTGGGTGGACTTCGTGTCGGACATCACGAGCTACGACGGTCGCTATCCCGGCGGCCCCTCGGGCTATCTCGGCCTCCCCCACAGCCTCCACCTGGGCGGCAAGCTCCACTACACCGAAGTAGACCTCGTCACCGTGGCGGCGATTCCAGAGGCCAATCTGCAACCCGCAATCCGCGGTCCGCAGTCTCCCCCCCTGCCCGACAAGCTGTGGAAGTGGGACCTCAATTTCTGCGGGCGCGACATGGACGAGCAGATTGCACTGCTCCAGCGCGAGCACGCGCACAACCTGGTCACGGGCACGCCCTACTGGTGGTTCGACATTCGCTGCCGCAACTACACCCCGCCGCCCATCGTGGCGGAGATGAAGCGGCTCTCGGACATCGGGAAGCGGGCGGTCGAGTGGAACCGCCGCTCGGCGAGCCAGGTGGCCTTCGTGTGCTCCGAGGACACCCCGATGTTCCAGGCGGCGATGAGCGGCGAGTTGATCCGCTTCGAGCTGGAGTGCCACCACCCGCTGCTGCTCGACCTCGCGGCCCGCCAGTGGGGCCTCGCGGGCGTGCCCTTCGACACCTACGAGCTTCACGACCTGGCGCACCCCGATTTCCCCGGCGACCAGTACCGCCTGCTCGTCTTCGTGAACTGCGCCTATGTCTCGCCCCGTGCCGCCGAGGGCATCCGCCGCTGGCAGAATGGCGACCGCGTGTTCTGCTGGACCTACGCGGCCGCCGTCCTCGACGAGACGCGCCTCGACCCCGCCACTGGCGCGGAACTCGTCGGCCTGCGCCTCGGCTGGAAGCGCGAGCGGCGCCAGATTCGCGTGATGGTGGATGACAGCGGCTACCCGCTCACGCGAGGCGGCGAGGGACTCAGCTTCGGCACCGAAGGCTCGGTAGGCCCCGTTTTCTTCGCCGACGACCCGGAGGCCTGCGTCTTCGGGCGCCTGCGCGACGGCGGCGAGCCCGCCTTCGCCCTCCGCCACCACGACGGCTGGCGGAGCGTGTACCTGGCGATGCTCAACTTCGGCCCGAAGCTCCTCCGCAACCTGGCCCGCTTCGCCGGCGCTCACGTGTGGTGCGAGAGCGACGACGTGATCTACGCCAATCGCTCACTCGTCTGCCTCCACACCGCGTCGGCGGGCGACAAGGTCATTCGCCTGCCCCGGCCCGCCATCGCGACCGATTTGTGGACCTGCGAGCGCTCGCCCGAGCCGAGCGAGACGATTCGCGTGGCCATGCCCGCCTATCGCACGCGGCTGTGGCGGCTCACTCCACCGTGATCGAGTAGGCCGTCAGCGGCTCGGCCTCGATCGCCTGCACGTGCTCCTTCGCTCCTGCCGGAATCGCTACCCCCTTGGCGAGGACCTCGAAGCCCTCGCCCGTGGCTCTCGAGATAGTGAGGTTTCGCGCCGCCGTCGCGGGCGGCAGTGCGAGCTTGAGGCTCACCTTCACCCTCGGGTAAGCGATTCCCTTGGCATAGTCCTTGTAGCCTGTGCCGTCGTAGGCCCAGCCGTAGTAGAGCAGAGCGTTGAGCTTGCCGCCGTTCTCGCTGGCATCGAGGTGCAGGTGGTCGAGGAGGCGGGGGCTCGTGTCGGCGGAGGCGAGCGCCTTCGTCGTCGCGACGCGACGGCCGCGGAAGTCGCGCCAGATCCAGAAGGCATCGTAGGCGTCGTGGATCGGCGTGCCCCTCGGGCCCACCACGTCCTTCGGCCCCCAGCCGGCCCATAGCACGCCGAACATGTAGATCGGCTCGACGTACTGCCACAGGCGGTAGTGAATGGTGCCCAACAGGTCCTCGCGCGGCACCGACGCGAACCAGCGGGTCATCATGTAGTCGAACTTCTCGCGGCCCTGGATCCAGAAGTCCCACTCGGTGATCATCAGCTTCAGGTTGCTCAGCCCCTTCGAGCGGGCGTAGGCCTGAATCCCATCGGTGAAGCGGTAGAACTCGCTCGCCGTCCAGCCGTAGGGATGGAAGGAGAGCCAGTCAATCTCACCGCCCGCCTCGTCGAGCAGTTGGCGAATGTAGCGCATCTGGTAGGGGGCGTAGGAGCCGACGAGGACGCCCGGGTGGTCGCGGTGGACCCGCTGGCCGACGGCTTTCACGATTCGCACCCAGCCGGGCAGGCTCTTGTGGTCGAGCTCGGGCTCGTTCCCAAGGTCCACGTACTTCACGTTCAGCTCGTAATTCGGGCTGCCTTTGCGGCCGCGGTTGGCGTGCTCCAGGAAGGCGCCGACCATCTCCGCGATTTCGGCGGCGTCGCGCTCTGTCGCCTCGCCGAGCCAGTGCCCCTCCTTCCACATCCACTTGGGCGAGCCGTACTGGATGCCGTGGCAGCACAGGATCGGCTCAGTGCCGTAGGCTTGGCACTCGGCGATGTAGGCGTCAATGCCCTTCTTGTTGATCCGCGACCAGTCAGTGACGTTCGGGTCGTCGTTGTCGTTCTGCGGCTCCCACTTGTCGCCCTTGTCGCCCGCGGGTACGCCCTCGATGGCCGTGGCATCGGGATAGCCGCGCGAGATGGCGCCCTTGGGGTTCAGGGCCATGTAGTTCTCTAGGGCGACGTCCCTGATCCCTTCATTGCCGTGGATGCTGAAGATGCCGGGGGCAATGGCGTTGAGCGGTCTCGTGAAGTCCACGCTGGCCCTCACCTCGGCCTGGGCATCCCTGAGTGTCGCCCTCTGGTTCTTCGAGTTGGCTCCGACCCACTCGAAGAGCTGGGCGTAGTACTTGCCGAAATCCTGCCAACCCTGGGCGAACTTCTCCGACTGCTCGTCGTTGGCGAAGATGGAGGCGGAGAAGACGGCACGGCCCCGCCCGAAGTCCCAGGCCGTGAGCACGGGGGCCTGCTCGACGTATTCCTGCTCGCGCGCCCGCATGGCCGCGGGCTTGTAGGAGAAGGCCAGGTCGGGCATCGGCTTGCCGTCGGGCGTGAGGAGTTCGAGTTTGAAACCCCACCAGCCGGTCTTCTCGACGCACTTGATCAGCACCTCGTTCCAGCCGCGCGCCAGCTCGGCCTCGGCCTTGCCGGGCCACGCGCCCGCCTTCTTGGGATCGCCGGGCAGTTGTTTCCCGTTGACCCAGACCTTTATCCCGTCGTCGGCGAAGCCGGCGCAGAGCACCTTGCGGGCGTCGGGACTCTTGACATAGAGCACCGCATAGGCCAGCACATTGTCGTTCGGCGTGAGCAGCTTGTTGAGGTCGAGGACGCCCGTGCCCCGGGCCCTGGCGCGCTGCCACCTGAGAGGCTCCCTCTGCCCCTCGACCGTATAGCTGGCCGACAGGTCAATCTTCCTCTCAGGCTCGTAGGCAACGTCCCAGCCGCCCGTGCCGCCTGGATTCGGCCAGGGGCCGATGACCTGCCAGGGCAGGACTGCGATGCGGGGCGTGGCGAGGAGCACGGTGGCGCCCTTCTTGGCCGGCATGTTCACGGCGCGGCCCAGGGGCGGAGCGGCCGCCCAGTCCAGCCCCCTCACAATCGGATGGCGGCGGCTGAGGAGGTCCGGCATGAAGCTCTCGACATCCACCCAGTTCTCGAACTCGCCCCACTCGTTGGCCTCAGGCCACGCCGTGGGCAGGGCCTCTTCGAAGGGCTGGCCCTTCACCTTCATCCCGATGCCCCACTTGTGGTTGGCGCAGTAGATCAAGCCGCCGCCGTTCCTCACGAAATCGCGCACCGCGGTCTGAAACTGGTCGGAGAGGTGGACCATGAGGTCGCCGATGAGCAGAACGTCGAATTGGCTCAGATAATCGGCATCGAGATACTGCTGGGCGATGTAGTTGGGGATATGGGTGAACGCGAAGCGGCCTGGGGCGATGGCCTCCACCTTCTGCTCGATGTACCGGCCGCGGTAGATCTGCGGCTTGCCCTCCTTGTCGCGCATCCAGAGGTTCTGATACCAGGGCTGGTTCTTCCAGTCGCCCGTGGTCGCCAGCACCTGAATGGGCCGTTGGGCGGCCATTGCCTCGAAGGCCAGCACGATTGAGAACGCCACGATGCCTCGCCGCATGGTCGTCACGCTCCTTGCTGGTAAGACAGACAGGACGGATAGGACTAATGGGACCCATGGGACAGATAAGGCAGGTCCGTTCCTGCCCTGGCTGTCCCATCGGTCCTATCCGTCCTATCTCTTCTCTCGCTTGCAACACAACACGCGAGCCGCGAAATCGGCGCTGGCGACGGCCTTTCCCTCATCGGTGAGGTAAGCCAGCACAGTGTAAAGGCCCTCCGCCGCCTGCCCGCCCAGCTTCACCTTGAACACGCACTCGGCCTCGCCCCTGGGCTCGATGGCCACCGGCCTGGTTCTCGGCTCCGCGGTCACGCCCTCGGGCAGGCTCAAGCCCACTTCGCCCTGGATGGCGGAGCTCGTGATGTTGCGCACGCGAAAGCGGAGTTCGGCCTCGCCGCCCGGAGCGACGATACGCTTCTTCGGCAGTTCGTGGACGAAGAATGCCTTGGCCGGGCCGCCGTCCAAGCCATAGACCTCCACGGCCCGAAGCGTGGAGAGCTTGGGGATCCACTCGATGCTCTCAAAGAGGCAGGAATTGACCATGTGCACCAGCACCCGCACACGGTCAGTCGTCACAGGCTCGAAGCGGTGCTCGGTGACGAAGCGGTGGCGGTTGCCGCGAACCGAATCCACGGTCTTCCATTGGCCGTCCACGAACGCCTGGACGTCCCAGTCGCGCAGCACACGCTCCCAGGCGCCGTAGTCATGCCACACGCGGACGCGGGCGACGGGGACGGGCTTGGGGAGCTTGACCTCGAACCAGTCGGGCCACTGGTCCTTGCCGGACTCGTCCTCATCCCAGCCGCGGCGGGCACCCGTGAGCGCTCCTGCCGATGACCAGCAGGTGGGGTCGCCCACGATGGCGGTTGAGGGCGGCAGCGGCTCGCCCTTCTTGGGCTTGGCGACGGAGGAGGCCGAGGCGGTCGCGCCGAGCGTGGGTATCGCCATGTTGATTCGGACGCGGAGGCCGTCGTAGAGCGGCTCAATCCTGTTCTTCGCCCCCACGGCGAGGTAGGTCGGGTCGCCCGAGATGGTGAGGCGGAGCTTGCCTGCCTCGGGTTTGATGGTGCGGCGGTTGCCCATCAGGTCCGTGGCTACCACTTCGGGGGCGTCGGTAGCAAGGTCCAGCTCTGCCGGCTCGTCGCTCGTGAAAGCCACGGCAACGGTCCGCGAAGCGTCGCGGTAGAGCTGGAAGTAGTGGCCGAACGTGGGCAGCGGAATCTCCCGCTCGAACTTCGCGTCGCGCAGGCACTCGTTCATCACCTGGATGGCGATGGCGGCGGGAGTGGGGTAGTTGTAGGTGACGAGGAAGAACTCGTTGTAGCCATGCTCGACGAGGTAGAAGTCGTAGATGCGGTCGCGTGGGATGGCCATCGCCTCGGCATTGAGGTGCATCAGGGCGGCGTGGCGGGCCTGGCTCTGGCGGAAGGCGTTGAAGCGGTCGTAGACGTAGTCGTTGAACATCCAGCCGCGGTGCCACGCGCTCTCGGTCATCCAGATGCCGTGCGAGGTGTCCTTGTGGTCGCGGAGCACCTGCCACCATTCGTCCAGCTCGGAGCGATAGACCTCCTGGAAGCCGTTGCCGGTGTAGGGATGGAACGACACGCCATCGAAGAACTTGTCGCCACCCAGCTCGTAGAGGCGGCGGAGCCAGCGATACTTGTCAAGTCCGCACAGGGACCCGCCGAGGAAGTTGGCTTGGGGATTGCCCGCCTTCACGGCGGGGTATTGGAACTTGAGGATGTCCTCGATGTACTTCTCGGGCGGCATGGAGAGGTCAGGCTCGTTGATCGGCTCCCAGATGGCGACGCCGAACTTGGCGGCCTCGCGGGCATACTCGGTGAGGTAGCGGGCCTTGGCCTCGACGATGGCCTTCTTGCGTTGCTCCGCATCGGGGTGTTTCTCCGCGAACCACTTGTCGAGGTCGCCCGACCAGTCCAGGCCCGTGAACGAGAAGAGGCCTTTGAGTGTGCCTTGCCTTGCCGGCTCCAGGTACGAGGCAAACCTCTTCGCCCAGGCCTCCCAGTCAATCGAGCCGTCGGCCTTGTGGTGCTCGCGCCAAGTGTTGGCGAAGGAAGGGTTGAGGCGGATGCCGCGCATCCCCAGGATATTCGCCCACAGCATCTCGCTGTCCACCCCGCCCTTGCCATCCAGCGCTCGGAGACTGGGGTTCTCGGGGCGGATGCGCGAGAAGGAGACATCCCAGATTCGCTGGGCGCTTCGGATTGTCGCGCTTTCGCGCGAAAGCGCGGCGGTCCCTTCCGCCCGCGCGAGGGTGAGACGCGCGCGGAAGTAGCCCATCTCGTTCGGCGTCAGGTCAACCACGACTTCGGACGGCGCGCCCGCCTCGAGGGTCAATGGTTGCTCCCCTTCGGCGACCTCCCGCTGGAGGTGGTCCTCGGTGCGCCAGCGGAGGAGCCACTTGCCGGGGACGAGGTAGTCCTTGGCGAAGTCGAGGTGGTAGAGCACCCGCTCATCCTCGTAGAAGAGGCTGCGGGGCTTGTCGGGGCGGAGGGTGAAGTAGGGCGCCGGCTCGATGGCGCCCTTGCCGGGGGCGATGGCGAGCGTGATGACGTTCTCCCCCTTGGCCTCGCGGAGGGCGAAGTAGCCGCGCTTCGAGTTGAGGGCCTCGTTGGTGTAGGGGTCGCGCTTGCCGATGGCGTAGTGCGCCACGCCCGTGATGCCGCGAAGTTCCAGCCGCGTGCCGTCGGCATAGGCGACCTCGATCTCTGGCCAGTAGCGGCCGTACATCTGGTAGAAAGAGAAGATGTGGCGGGAGCAGATGTAGTTGGCCGGGAGGGCATCCTCGTCGCCGCTGCGGAGGTTCCTCACCGCCAGCGCCTCGTCGCCGAAGACGCCCGAGATGTCGAACGTCGGCGCGTCGGCCTTGCCCTTGCCCTTCGGCGCGCGGAGCGACGCAGGGATGATCTCGACCTTGTCGGGCAGGAAATGCAGCGTGAAGCCGGGCAGATCGGGCAGGTCCGATTGCGGATGGCGGATAGCGGACTGCGGACTCTCGGCCGGCTCGCCCTCGCGGAGGGTGATGCGGCGCTCCTGCGCGTCGAGGACGATGTCGCGCAGGGACTTCACCTTGCGGCCAAGTTCGAGGACCAGGTTGCTGATGAGCACGGTCTTGCCCGCCCGCAATCGCACGCGCCCGTCTGCGAAGACCTCGGCGGCGTAGGTATCGGCCTTCACCATGTAGGCGGGAGCCTCTTTGTCGGCCAACTCGGTGTGGGTGGGGTCGGACCTGCGGATGGTCACGTCGGCGGCGTGCGACATGGCGGCTGCGAAGGCGACGAGAGTGAACGCTCGAATCTGCACGTCGGCTCTCCTGTGCGGCCGAAGGTTGACTCTGCGGAACGTGCACGCTACAATTGAAGCAGAAAAGGGGATATAGCTCAATTGGGAGAGCGCCGGCTTTGCAAGCCGGAGGTTACGGGTTCGAGCCCCGTTATCTCCACCAGCCCGGAAGGCCGAAAGACCCGCGAATCCGCGGGCTTTCGGTTTTCTGCGGCAAGCCACATCTCTCGCCTCTCCGATCTCTTTGCCCGCTCGGTCGTGCTGTGCCGCATGGCCGCGTGGGCCGCCCGAACGGCTACGCCCCCCTGCCCAGGCGCGTCCCAGAGGTCGCCCGCACCGCGTCCACACGCTCTCTGGCGTCTCCAGATGTGCCCCAGTTTGACCCTAGCGATGGAACGTGGTAGGAGTCTTCGCAGGGCATCCTTGGGGCAAGCGGGGCTCTCGGAGAGGAGGCCAGCATGGCAAGACGGGTGAGGTTCATCCGCGCGCTCGCCAAGGCCGTGGGACCGGTTCTGACTCTGTCCCTTCTCCTCATTCTCTCGCCCCCGTCTTCCTCCCCGGCCTTCTCGGCGGAGCGGGTGGTCATCGGCGGCGTGGAGGTGCCTGCCGATTGCCCGCTGGCGCGGAAGGAACATCCGCGGCTGCTCTTCACCAAGGCGGACCTGCCGCGCCTGCGCGAGCGGCTCACGCAGCCCCGGCTCGCCCGCGAACTCGTATGGGCGAAGCAACTCGCCAGCCAAGGCAAAGCTTCTGCGATCCTTCTGGGCGTTCTCTACCACCTGACGGAGGACCGGCAGTACTTGGAGAAGGCGCGGGCGAAGCTCGAGCCGTCGTGGGTTCAGACCTATCCGCTCGCGGCGGATCTCGTCATGGCCGGCCTCTCCCCCGAGGAACAGAGGGCCGAGGCGGACCGGATCGTCGCGATCGTGCGGAAGGAGCGGTGGCGGCCCCACGTCGTCCTCGACCTGGCCGCCTGGGGCCACGGCCACGACGAGTTCCTCGACCAGGACCTCAGGCAGCGCTATCCGAGCGACCTGGTTCGCGGCATCGAGTACAACAACCTGTGGTCCCAGGGCCGCGGCGGCAGCTCGATGAGCCACGGCTACTATGGCGAGCACTTCTACAGCGAGTGGTTCACGATGGCTGTCGCGTGGTCGAACGCGACGGGGCAGGATTGGGTCTCGAAGTGCGACTTTGCGGCCCACACGCCCGAGTGGTACCTCTTCCACTATCGCCCGTGGGCGCCGAGCCCCATGGTGGTCCACATCGGCGTGAACGCGATGTGCGGCCACTGGATGTCCGTGACGCCGGCATGCTTCGAGGGCGACAGCCTGGCGGTCCTGGCGGCGACTCGGTTCCACGACGGCCTGGGCCAGTGGTGGGTTGACGAGGTGATCTCGAAGATCTCGATGGGCTGGGGCAAGAGCGCGCTCGGCCAAGGCGGCGTCTGGGGCAAGCTGCTCTGGTATGACCCCGAACTCCCGAGGGTCGAACCGGCCCACCTGCCCCCCGCGCGGCTCTTCCCGGAGAACGGCCACGTCGTGATGCGCTCGGACTGGACGCGCGACGCCACGTATGCGCTCTTCCGCTGCGGCCGCTACGGCGAGATTGACGGCTGGTGGGGGCGCAACAACGCGGACAACCTGCACTTCATCATCGAGAAGCGGGGGATGCTGGCCGCCGACACGGGGGCCGTCCACTCCCTCAACAACGCGGCACTCGGCTTCGCCGGCTCCCAGGTCCACAGCGACAGCCTGCCCCACATCACGGAGTACGCCCGCCAGACCATTGCCCACAACTCCATCACCGTGGGCAGCGAGCCGATCACCCACGTGGACTGGCAGGGCAGGCCGACGGGGAACGTGGTCCGCAGGGGCGGCCAGTCCCCTGTTCAGGCGAAGGCGTGGTGGCCGCTTTGGGGCCTGCCCGAGCCGAAGCCAGCCGACCGGCCCTTCCGCGAGGGGCAGATCGTCGCCTACGAGACCTCCCCGCTCTTCGACTATGCGGCAGGGGATGCCACGCACTCCTACCCGCCCACGCGCGTGAAGTCCATCACCCGCCAGTTCCTCTACCTGCGGCCCGACATCTTCGTGGTCTTCGACCGAGTGATCGCGGCGGAAGCGGGCCTGGAGACGGTCTGGATGCTCCACTCCCTCTATGAGCCGGGGTGGAACGGGAGGAGGGAGGCCGATGAGTCGCTGCCGCCCGACAAGCAGTTCGCACTGAGCGCCGATGGAAAGGCGAAGCTGCCCAACCCCCGACCCGGCGGCCGTTTCCTCCACACGGGCGGCGACACATTCAAGATTGACGACCAGTGGCCAGGAATGAGGGGACGACTCTTCGCGCGCATCCTGGAGCCGAGCGAAGAGGCACGGGTCATCCGCACCATCGGAGGGCCGTGGCACGACTTCGAGGTTGACGGGATCAACTACGGCCCGACCCAGGACACCTATGCGAAGCACCAAGGCGCCCGCAACGAGCACAACAGGGAGAACTCGATTGGCGTCGAGGGCTGGAGGATCGAGCTCTCGCCCCGGGAGCGTCCTGCCTCGACGCGCTTCCTGGTCGTTCTCTTCGCCGCCGACCAGCAGACCGAGGCGATGCCTGTGGTCGAACGCATCGAGGTCGAAGGCAGGCTGGGAGCCAGGATCGTGGTCGCGGGCAAGACGACGTATGAGGTGGTCTTTGACACGTCGGGGCAGGTCGGCGGCCACATCCGCATCGCCGAGGCCGGCAGACCCCTCCTCGACCGTCGGCTCACGAACACGGTGGAGGACAACTACCGACAATGGTCGGCCGACCCGCGCTACAGGGCGTGGGCCGAGCGGCCGGAATTCCGCAACTTTATCGGGGAACTCTCCACCCCGAGATAGGAAGGGCAGGCTAGCCCCCTCCCGGCGGGGCCTCTATCGGACGCCGTACTCCGCCTTGAGCAGCTCGATGTAGTAGCGATAGTGGGCGAAGGGCACGTCGGGCGGGATGCCGTGGTCAATGTCGGGCAGGTAGCCGCCGTCGCGGGCGAGGGCGAGCTTGGGCACGACCTCGGTCTCGATGGCGGCTGGGCCGGCGGCCAGGGCGCGTTTGTCAATGCCGCCGAGCAGGCGCACCTCGCGGCCGAACTCGGCGCGAAGCGCCCGCACGTCCACCCCCGCTGCGACCTCGCACGGGGCGAACAGGTTCACGCCGACTTCCAGCCACAGCGGGATGAGGGGGCGGATGTCGCCATCGCAGTCCATCCAGAAGAGCCATTGGCCCATCGAGCGTGCGAGGCCGACCGTGCGGCGATAGTACGGGGTGAGGAATTCGCGGAACATGGCGGGCGAAACGAGCGGGCCGTTCTTGAAGCACATGTCCTCGTGTCCGCCCATCAGGTCCACCCGGCCCGTGCCCACGGCCTTGCGGATAGCGCTCTCGCACAGCGCGGCGATGCGGTCGTTGTACCAGTGGACAAACTCGGGCTGGTCGTAAAGGGCCAGGCTCATCGCCTCGGTGCCCATGTGCTCGTGCAGGTCGCCGTAGAAGGACCCGAAGTCCACGAGCGTGAGGGCGTCCGAAGCTCGGGCCTTCCGCAGGCGCTGTCGCCAACCATTGGCGTCGCGGCCTGGCGCGGCGGGGTCGAGGCGTGCCGCCAGCCATGTCTGGTCGGCTCGGCCCTTGATCGGGTACTCCAGGTAGTGCTCGGGCCCGCTGTGTTCCATCGCGCAAGACATCTGGACCTTGACGCCGCGTGAGTTGATCTTGACGACGTAGTCGGCGGTGCGCTCGAGTTCGCGAGGCTCGAACGGCGGGAAGAGGCGGGTTTCGGGGCTGACGTTGGCGATGCGGAGCGGCTCGAGGCCGAAGTAGTCGTACAGGTCCACGCCGCTCGGCAGGCCTTCGGTTTCCCAGCGTGCCCGCGTCTCTGCCCACGGGCCGCCCACCGAGAGAGGCGGGTGGTCCACGGGTTCGTAGCGCATCAGCCGCAGGAAGCGCTCGCGGTTGTTCATCGGCCATCCCCTGGAACTGTCGGGACCGCTGAGGCGATGTCCCACTGAACCAGAAACGCATACGAGGGTCAAGCACGCTTGCGTCGGCGGCGGGAAGGTGTATAACATCGGGTCCACAGGAGACTCATCATGAAGCGATGGAGTGAGACCGACCTGGCGCTGAACGGTGGCGACAAGGCCGTCACGGCCTTCGAGGGCAAGGGCAAGCCCAAGATCGGCGTCGAGGAATTGCTCGCGCTGTGCGAAGTGTGGGGCTACAGCCCCGCCACGCGCGGCAAGGTCCGACGCATTCTGGAGCGGGAGGAGGTCCCTTCGGCCTGGCTCGCGCGCTACTACGGCCCGAAGAAGCCCACGAAGGTGGACGAGTTGGAGGCCTACGCGCGCAAGCTCTTCGGGGTGAAGCACGCTCTGGCGGTGCACTCGGGCACATCGGCCCTCACTGCGGCTTATGTGGCGTGCGGCATCGGGCCGGGCGACGAGGTGATCGTGCCGGGCTACACCTTCTACGCCACCGCGTCGCAGGTGGTCACGGCCAAGGCCATCCCGGTCATCGCCGAGGTGGACGAGTCGCTGACCCTCGACCCGCGCGATGTGGAGCGCAAGATCACGCCGCACACCAAGGCCATCGTGCCCGTGCACATGAGCGGCCTGGCGTGCGACATGGACGCGCTGCGGGCCGTGGCGCGCAAGCACAAGCTGCTCGTCATCGAGGACACGGCGCAGGCCTGCGGCGGCACGTACAAGGGCAGGTTCCTGGGCACGCTGGGCGACGTGGGCTGCTTCAGCGTCAGCTCGTTCAAGATCACGGGCGGCGGCGAGGGCGGCCTGGTGCTCACCAACGACGAATGGCTGCACACCCGCGCGACCGGCTTCCACGACAGCTCGGGCTGCTGGCGGCCCGACCGCTACGCGCGCGAGCGGCGGCCCGGCGAGCTGTTCTGCGGCGAAAACTACCGCATGAGCGAACTCGAGGGCGCCGTCATCCTCGTGCAGCTCCGCAAGGCCAAGGCCCAGGCGCGGCGGTTCAACGCCAACGCGCGCCGCGTGCTGGCCGGCGTCAAGGCGTTCAAGCGGGTCGTCCCGCGCCGCAGCAACGACCTCCACGGCGACATCGGCAACAACCTGTTCTTCATCGCCGAGGACGAGGCCCTGGCCGACAAGCTCTCGGACGCCCTCCGCGCCGAGGGCGTGGGCGCCTGGGCGCGCGGCACACGCGGCGGGCGCGACTGGCACTACTACCAGTACTGGGAGCAGATTCTCGAACGCAAGTCGGCCACGAAAGAGGGCTGCCCCTACACCTGCCCCTACTACCTCGGCGACGCCCCGGCCCACTACGCCGAGGGCATGTGCCCACGCACCCTCTCGCTCACCAATCGCGCTGTCTGCGTGGGCATCAACCAGTGGTGGACCGCCCGCGACTGCCGCCAGGTGGCCAACGCCATCAACAAGGTGTTTTCGGTCTATGCTTGAGCTTTTCGACCTCAACGCCCACGTGGGCAAGCCCGTCCAGCCGGCCGCCGAGTGGTACGACACGCCCGAGGCGCTGCTCGCGGAGATGGACCACTATGGCATCGCCCGGGCCGTGGTGAGCCACTACGCGGCCCGGCAGGCGCACCCCGAGATCGGGAATCCCGCCACCCTGGGCTTTGTGGGCGAGCGGCTTGTCCCTGCATGGAGCTTCGTCCCCTCGGTCGGCCACAGGTCCGACGCCCCGCGCTTCCTCGGCGCCGCCCTCACGTCCGGCGTCCGCATCCTGCGCTTCTACCCAGGCGAGTTCTTCGTCCCCTTCAGCGTCGAGGCCATTGGCGACTTCTGCGAGGCGATGCAGGAGCATCGCATGCCCCTCCTCGTAGATTTCTCGACGACCACGAGCTACGGCCAGTTCCAGACCGATTGGTTGGCCCTGATCGCCGTGTGCCGGGCGTTCTGCGATCTGCCCGTCATCACAACAGAGTACCGCATCCGTTCGAACCGCATGCTGTTCCGCGCGTTGGCCTTGTGCCCAAACCTGCGGGTCTGCACCTCCGCCATCTGGCTCTACAGGAACCTCGACCACATCGTCGCCGAGTTCGGCGCGGGGCGGCTCGTATTCGGCACCAACCTCCCGGCCTTCGACCCGGCGATTCCCGTCGCCATGCTCCGCTTCGCCGAGATCCCCGACGAGGCCAAAGCGGCCATTGCCTCGGGCAATCTCCAGGCGCTTCTCGCAGGAGTGAGTGAGTAGGAAGGAGAGAATGGACAGGAATGGACACAATGGACGACGTGGACGACGCACTGGGGACGACTTGCGACGTGTCCACCATGTCCAGCTTGTCCATTCGAGCCCCATCATCTGAGGCGGCAGCCAGAGGGAAGCTATGACCGAACCGCTATTGGACAGAGCTCGCCGGGGCGCTCTGCCCGTGGGCGAGGCGATCATTGACACCCACACCCACTTCGAGCCGGGCTTCAGCTACTACCACATCCCCTACAGCACCGACGCGGCGGTCGTCCGCGAGATGGACCGCTACGGCATCGTGCAAGCCTTCACGTTCTCCTTCACGGGGGTGGGGTCCGACTACACCCTCGGCAACGACGCGATCATCCGCCTCGTCAGGCAGCACCCGACCCGCTTCGTGGGCTTCACCACGCTCAACGTCAACTACCCTGCGCTCTGGCTCGGCGAACTCGACCGCTGCTGGGCCGCCGGCCTGCGCGGCATCAAGCTCATCCCCCACTACCAGGGCAAGACGAGCCTGAATGTGGACCTCACGCCCGTCCTGGCCTGGGCCGATGCGCACGGCTGCCCCATTCTCAACCACTCGTGGGACGACCCGGCCAGGCTCCGGCAGTGGGCAACGGACTTTCCTCGCGCCTGCTTCATCATCGGCCACGCCTCCACCGACTTCGCCGAGGCCGTCAACCGCTTGCCCAACGTCTACCAGAACACGTGCGCCGTCCTTCACAAGGGCCAATTCGAGAAGATGTGCCAGGTTCTCGACACGGACAAGATCATCTACGGGTCCGATTTCCTGGATCTCGACATGGCCTTCGGCCTCGGCCCCGTCCTCTACGCCCGCGTGCCTGATAGCGTCAAGCGCAAAGTCCTCTACGCCAACCCGCAGCGCGTGCTTGACCGCCACGTGATGAAATGACGCCAGGCGCGCAGGGGGGCGCGCTGCCAGGCACCGCAGGAGGCAAGGGTCCACGGAAGCCATCCCAAGGCGGCGCCCCCCGCCGCACTCCAGAAGGCTGCTGCGCCCAATGGGCGGGTGCCGTGCCAGATGCCTGAGTCTTCGGAGGAACCGGAGAGGCCGCCGCGCGTCTAAGTAGCGGGATATGATGCGCTCCGATGGCGCGATTCGCTACCTGCACTGGAGACCTGCGATGAAGAGGCTACTGATCGTGCTGGCAGCCGCCCTGGTCGGCTCAGCGGCAGCGGCGGGGGAAAGCCTGGCGCCCGCGCTGGTGGTGCGCGTGCGGCCCGATGCCCCGAAGCCCGAAGCGCTTCGTATCACGAAACTTACGGTCGAGAGTCGCATCTTCGGCTACCTCGCCGAGACGAAGATGACGATGACCTTCCTCAACCCCCACGAGCGGGTGCTGGAGGGCGACCTGTATTTCCCCTTGCCCGAAGGCTCCACCGTGAGCGGCTATGCCCTCGACATCGCGGGTTCGATGGTGGACGGCGTGGTGGTGGAGAAGGAGAAGGGGCGCACGGTCTACGAGAAAATCGTCCGCCAGGGCATTGATCCCGGCCTGGTGGAGTGGACGAAGGGCAACAACTTCAAGACCCGCGTCTTCCCCATCCCCGCCAAAGGCACGCGCACGGTTCGCGTGGACTACGTGGCCGAGCTGGTGGACAAAGCAGGCAGCGCCGCCTACCATCTGCCGCTGGCGTTCAAGGAGAAGCTCGACGAGTTCGCCCTCCGCATCGAGGTGGTGAAGGGCGCGGCCGAGCCCAAGGCCACGGGCGGCCCGTCCGGGCTCCAGTTCTCGAAGTTCCAGGACACCTACCTCGCCGAGAGCAAGGGCAAGGACGTGGCGCTCGACAGCGACCTCGTCGTCGCCCTGCCCGACGTGGCAAAGCAGGCGGTGCTGGTGGAGAAGGCGCCCGATGGCCAGGTCTACTTCTGCATCAACGAGTTCCCAGCCGTCCAGGCCCCGGGCGACACGCTGAGGCCAGCACCAGGCCGAGTGGCCGTCCTCTGGGACGCCTCGGCCTCGCGCGCCAAGGCCGACCACGCGCGCGAGTTCGAGATCCTCATCGCCTATCTCGGCTCGCTGCCGAAGACGCCCGCCATAGACCTCATCGTTTTCCGCCACGAGGCCGAGCCGCCGAAGCGCCTGGGCGGCGTGGATGCCCTGCTCGCCGAGTTGAAGTCGGTCGTCTACGACGGCGGCACCCAGATCGGCAGCATCGCATTGCCCCCGGGCGACCAGCCCGACCTGTGCCTGCTCTTCACCGACGGCATCTCGAATTTCGGCAAGGAGGAGCCGACCGGCATCCAGTGCCCGCTCTACATCTTCAACGGGCAGGCCACGGCGAACCACGCCTTCCTGCGCTACCTGGCCCTCGCCACGGGCGGCGAGTATTTCAACCTGGCAAAGCTCGACAACAAGGCCATCGTGCCCAACATCGGCAACGCGGCCTTCGCCTTCCTGAGCGCCACGACCGATGGCGCGAGCGTGGAGGAGACGTTCCCCCGCCTCACGCAGCCCGTCCACGGCCGCTTCACCCTCGCCGGCAAGCTCAAGGGCGAGACAGGCAAAGTCACCCTCGCCTACGGCGCCGGCGGCAAGCCGTCTGCCCGGAGCGTCCATACTGTGCTTCGCTCCCAGGCCGTCGAGGGCAATCTGCTCCGCCGCCTGTGGGCGCAGAAGAAGGTCGCCGACCTCGAGGTCTTCCTCAAGAGGAACGAGAGCGAGATCGTGGCCGTCGGCAAGCAGTACGAGATCGTCACCCCCTACACCTCGCTCATCGTGCTCGACAGCCTCGAGCAGTACGTCCAGCACCGCATCCTGCCGCCGAAGTCGTTGCCCAAGGTGCGTGAGCAGTACATCGAGATCGTCGAGAAGCAGCGCCTCGCCGACGAGAAGAGCAAGGAGCAGAAACTCGCGGCCATTGTGGCCCTCTGGAACGAGCGGGTGAAGTGGTGGGAGACCGAGTTCCGGTACCCCGCGAACTTCCGCTACAAAGAGCAGGAGACGAAGGACGAGGCGCCTGCCCGGGGCGGGGCGGGAGCGCCTCCGGCCGAAGGGGCGCCAGCCCCCGCCGCCCGCGACCCGCACGGAGCCCGCCCCGCCGCGCCGGCGACCACGGGCCGACCTATGGCCGACGCAGACGATGCCCCGGTGCAAGGCGCGGCGCGCGGCGGGGAACTCCTCTCACGGCTGGAGGCGAAGAGGAACGGCGCCGCCGACGAGCGCTCGACCGCCCCCGCCATCGCCATCAAGGCCTGGGACCCCAAGACCCCCTACATCGAGGCCATTCGCAGGGCGAAGCCCGACGAGGCGTTCGCGGCGTACCTCAAGCAGCGCGACGAGTATGGCACCTCGCCCGCCTTCTTCCTGGACTGCGCCAACCACTTCCTCGCCGCCAAGCAGGAGGCCACGGCTCTCCAGGTCCTATCCAACGTGGCCGAGCTGGAACTGGAGAACGCCGCCCTCGTTCGCGTGCTGGCCCATCGCCTGGCCCAGCTCGACGGCCTGCGGAACCTCGAGCTGGCCTCGATGCTCTTCGAGGAAGCGCTTCGCATGCGCCCCGAGGAGCCGCAGTCGTGGCGCGACCTCGCCCTCGTCCTCGCCCGCCGAGCCGACGCCTTGAGCAAGATCCCCTACAAGAAGCGCTCGGTGGACCAGGCCGAGCGGGACAAGGCCGAGATTGCAGCCCTCTACTCTCGCGCCATCGAGCTCCTCTATCACGTGGTGCTCAACACCTGGGACCGCTTCGAGCAGATCGAGCTCATCGCCCTCATGGAACTCAACGCCCTGCTGCCCAAGGCCAAGGCCGCGGGCATCGAGAAGCCCAACGTGGACCCCCGCCTCGTGAAGCTGCTGGATGTGGATGTGCGGATCATCCTCACCTGGGACGCGGACAACACGGACATGGACCTCCACGTGGTCGAGCCCTCGGGCGAGCGCGCCTTCTACGGCCACCAGCGCACCACGATTGGCGGCAACGTGAGCCGCGACTTCACCCAGGGTTATGGCCCCGAGGAGTACCTGCTCAAGAAGGCCATGCCGGGAATGTACACCATCCAGGCCAACTACTACGGCTCCAGCGCGGCCCAGCTCATCGGCGCCGTCACACTGCAAGTGGACGTGTTCACCAACTACGGTCGCCCGAACGAGCAGCGCAAGAGCCTGACCCTCCGCCTCACCGAGAAGAAGGAAACCTTCACCGTCGGGCAGATCGAGTTCTGAGGAGATCAAAAGCCCGGGCTGGAAGTGAGTTCCTCAAGCACTTGGCGGTAGTATCGGTAGTGCTCGAAGGGGACGTTGGCGCGAACACGGCCATCGGCGAGCGGCACGTAGCCGCCCTGGGCGAGGAGGGGGGGAATCACGCGCTCCATCTCGGCGCGGATGGCCGCTTTGTCCTGAAGCAGCGTGTCGAGGTCAATCCCCCCGATCAGACGCAGGTCGCGGCCGAAGCGCCGGCGGATCGCCAGGTAATTCATCGCCGCCACGTTCACCTCGCAGGCCCACAGGCAGTTGAATCCCGCCCGCACCACGCCGGGGAGGAGCGGGCGTGCATTCGCGTAGGTCATGTAGACGAGCGTTTCGACGCCGCCCCGCCGCGCCGCGTCGAGGATCGGGCGATAGCTGGCCAACACGAATCGCCCGTACGTCTCGGGCGAAAGAAGCGGGCGGTCGTTGCCCCCGATTGGCTCCGAGAAGACGACGCAGTCAGCGCCCACCTCGGTGAGGATTCGCTCGGCGAGGCGCGCGCCGAACTCGCCGTAGAGGTTCAGAATGTCGTGGACCAGGCGCGGGTCGTCGTGGAGCAGGTAGACTACGGGGTCGAAGGTCCGCGCATCGCGGACGCCCATCGAGAGGAAGAAGCCGCGGTGGAGCTGGAGCTCGAGCACGTGCTGCCGCGAGCGCCAGGCGGCGACGCGCGCAGGCCAGTCGTCGGGCAGGCGGCGCGGATCGGCGGGGTCGAGGCGGCGACGGAGTTCATCCAAATCCGCCCGCGTCGTGATGGGCCGCTCCATTGGCGGGATGGGCTCGATGTTCACCGGCATTCGCTCGCGGGCATCCACGTGGAACATCGCGGCGAGGTCGGCGTCGGGTGGCAAGCCCTGCTCGTGCCACCGCTCGAGCACGTCGTCGCGCAGCCCCTCCTCGAAGTACGGCACGCGGTCGGGCGTCCCGTAGCGCATTGTCTCGCGGAAGCGTTCGCGGCTGGTCATGCACCTCTCCTCAGAAACGCTCTGCACCTTCTAGCCCGGATGCCTCTGAGTGTCAAGCCGCAGTTGACCCTTGGCGGTCGCCGAAGTAGGATGCGCCTCGCGGCGCTGTCATGCCGAGCCTGTCGAGGCACCTTTCAATGGCTTGGCGCTCAGCGAAGGATGCGAGCGGGCTTGAGACGATAAGCCCCTGAAAGGTCGTTCGACAGGCCACGATGACAGCCTCCAGGAATTGCGCAGGTTCTCTCGCGCCCGAACCGGGAAAGGGGCTTCGATGCGATCACTGATGAGCGTGCTGCTGGCCATGGCCTGCGGGGGCGCCGTCGCAGCGGAACTGCCCGCCAACAAGTGGACGCTGGTAGACCAGCACACGTTTGGCAACCGCCTCGGCGCCAGGGTGGTGTGGGACGATGCGGCAAAGCGCCTCCTCGCCCTGGGCGGCGACCTGAAGAAGTCGAAGCGGGAGGACGACCCGCCATCGAAGGACATGGCCTTCGACCCCGCGACCGGCGCCTGGGAAGCGTGGAAGGGCGAGTTACCCCCCTCCCCTCCCATCCTCACCATCGCCGACCCGTTTCAGAAACTCGTCGTCGAGCTCCCTCCCGAGTTGAAGCAGTTCGCGGGCGAGATGAAGCCGAAGAACTCGCCCCTCGCCGACCTTTCGCCCTGCTTCCTGCGCACCCGACACCCCCGCCTCATCGGCGCCGCCCTCGTGCCCGACCCGTTCAACAAGGAAATCCTCCTCCTCGGCGGCTTCGCCGGCGGCATGGAGCGCGGCTCCGTGGGCAATTGGGCTCTATCACTCAGAACTAGCGAATGGGCAGCGATGGTGACCGAGGGGACGGGGAAGGAACGGAGCGCGATTGAGGCCACTGCCAAGCGTCAGAAGGACGACGTGGCGGCGGCCCGCAATGCCTACTACGCCATGCTACCCGCAGCCGATGGCAAGCTGTCCGCTGATTCGATCGCCAAGGCCGAGGACGCCTTCTGGCGCCTCGACGAGAAGGCAGCGTCATTGGCGACAGAGCCGACGCCGCGCTATGCGCCGACCGTGGGCTATGACCCCGAGCGGAAGCTGTTCGTGCTGTTCGGCGGGGACCACGGGGACTATGTGCTGGCCGACACATGGCTGTATGATCCCGCCAAGCGGGCGTGGCGGCAGTTCCGGTCGAAGGCGGTGCCCGAGGCCCGCTGCGGCGCGCAGATGGTCTGGCTGCCCAAGGCGAAGAAGCTGGCGCTCCTCGGCGGCAACACGGCCCGCCGCAAGCTCACCTACCAGAACTTCCTCCAGCCCTGCTCGCCCGACGTGTGGCTCTTCGATCCCGACAATGGCTGGCAACTCGCCGTGAAAGCGGGCGATGAGACGAAGGTGAAGACGAAGGACGACTTCCCCCTTTTCATGAACCTGAACCCGGTTGTGTCCCTCGCCGACGACACGCTTGTGGCCCTCGCCATCGGCGGCAACTACTACCGCGACTTCATGTCGAGCAGCACCTGGATGGTCCGCATCGAGGCCCTGCCCTCCCCGCCGGCCGCGGTTGAGCCGGCGCCCGTCCGCCTCTACCGCAGCGTCGTGCCCGAGTACAACCCGCAATGGTACGACGCCGCGCCGCGCGGCAGCCGTGAGGAGGTGGACTCCATGCTCGCGGCCATGCCCGCCAACCACTGGATCGAGGTGCCCAGGCCGCCTGCCACGTGCGGCGAGACCTCGTGGGGCACGGCGCTCTTCGACCCCGACCGGGAGCAGCTCTACACCTGGTCGGGCGGCCACTGCGCCGACCCGTCGGACGCCGTCCACACCTATCACGTTGCAATCAACCGCTGGAGCATCGGCTACATCGCGGGCGGCATCGGCAAGGGCACCCTCTTCACCGGCCGCCCCGACTGCCTGAACCACACCTACAAGAACTTCGCTTTCGACCCCGTGACGAAGCTCATCGTCGCGCCCCACCAGGCTGGCACCCACGTCTACGACCCCGACAAGCGCGACTGGACCCGTTTCACGCGCGAGCAGCCGTTCGGCTACGAGACCTACACCACCAAGTGCCTCGGCACGCCGAAGGGCGTCGTGGCCTGGACAGGCGGCAGCATGGAAGGGACGCAGACGCAGCCCTTCTTCGGCGTCTTCGATGCCAGGGCGATGAAGTGGACCGCTCTGCCCGTGAAGGGGAATCTCCCGAAAGCCGTCCACGGCGATGAAGACGGCATGACCTGGGACCCCAAGCGCAACATCCTCTACCTGCACTCATCGAGAACCTATGGGAAGATGAGCGGAGAGGTCCTCCGCTACGACTTTCAGAGCGGCGCCATCGAGGCCCTGAACCCGAGAAACGCGGGCATGGTGGAAGGCGATGAGCGCGTGAGGCCCCGCGAGACCTGTTACCTGCCACCGCTCGACATGGTGCTTCTCGGCATCGGGTTCCTCAACGGCAGGCAGGTGGCCTACGATCCCGCAGGGAACCGCTGGGTGCGCCTGGGCATCCCCAAGGCCAGCTTCCAGGCCGAGCGCGGCGCCGACGGCCAGTGGTCGTTCGCCAAACGAAGCTCGAAGGATACAGAGTCGCTGATCGGCAGCATCACCTTCTCGCCCGTGTGGGACGCGAAGCGAGGCGTGCTGTGGGCGCCGTCGTGCTACCGCCGCATGTTCGTGCTCAGGCTGGAGCCGAAGACGCTCGATGTCACCGAAGACGCCGCGCCGTGAGGAATCTTGCGCCCCCGCGCGCCCGACGCGCTATAATCAGAGAGCGGGGACGGGCCTTCATCCCGAAAAGGAGGGGTCGAACATGGCCAAGCTTCTTTACATCAAAGCATCGCCGCGCGCGGCGCGGTCGCACTCGGTCGCGGTTGCCGATGCCTTCGTCGAGGCATATCGGGCGGCACACCCGAGCGACGAGCTGAGGACGCTGGACCTCTTCCAGGCCAATCTGCCCGCTTTCGACGGCCTGGCGGTTCAGGCGAAGTACACCATCCTGCACGGCAAGCAGCACACGGCCGAGGAACTGGCGGCCTGGCGGGCCGTCGAGGCGATCATCGCAGACTTCAAGGCCGCCGACAAGTACGCGCTCGCCGTCCCGATGTGGAACTTCGGCATCCCCTATCGCTTGAAGCAGTACCTCGACATCCTCATCCAGCCGGGCTACACCTTCTCGTACGACCCGGAGAAGGGCTACACGGGCCTGGTCACGGGCAAGCCCGCCTTCGTGGCCTATGCTCGCGGCGGCGAGTACCCCGAGGGCACGCCCGGCGAAGCGTACGACCTCCAGAAGAAGTACCTGGAGCTGGCCCTCGGCTTCATCGGCTTCACCGACATCAGGTCGGTGGTGGTCGAACCGACGCTGATGGGCGGCCCGGACGTCGCCGCGGCGAAGCAGGCCCAGGCCATCGCCAAGGCAAAGGCGCTGGCGGCCAGGTTCTAGGGCTTGGGCTCGGACGGCACGGGCCGAGCGGCCGGCGGCTGGGTGGGGTCGGTCTGCTCCCGCCACTCCTCCAGGTTCGTCTTTCCGTCGCCGTCGGGGTCCGCATCGGGCTCGGACACCGCGGCCGTGGCCATGTCCCCGAACTTGCCGAACCACAGCATCTCGAACCAGTTGGGCAGGCCGTCGCCGTCCGCATCGCCATACTCGCTGTAGACGTACATTGGTTCGTCCGGGCCGAAGTCCTCCCGCCACAGCCGCGCCTCCTCGGTCGAGATGGCCGTCTTGCCCGTGTCCTGGCGGAACGGGCGATCGCTGACCGGCTCGGGATGCTCGAGGCGAATCTCCGCCTTGCCCTCGCGGAGAAGCTCGGCCACGACGGGTCCGGCGGTGAGCGGCACCTGCTTGAACGACATGCCCGCCGGTGCGTCCCACTCCGCCTCGCGTCCCGGCAGGCGCATCCTCGCGGGCCTCGGCAGGAGGGTGAGCACTTCGATCACATTGTCGGCCCGCGTCTTCTCCTTGAAGGGGAAGATCTTCGAACCGTGTGTGTACTTGTGGGAGAAGACGTAAACGCGGTCGTGGTCGGGTGCGGGCAGCTTACCGCTCTTCCACCACTGGATGAAGTAGCCCGTGAGGTCGTAATAGGCATAGCGCGTGTTGATCCCGGGCGACACATTGGTATTCTCGTGGTAATCGTTCCAGGTGATGAGCTGGATGAGGGTGGAGGGCCATTCGCGCGCGGCGGCCCAATCGCCCCGCACCCAGTCGAGGCCGGGGCTGGCGATCTGGAGCCAGCCGTAGTTCTCGTACTGGAGCTTCATCGGGTGGCACCATTCGGCGCCGGCGGCCAGCGCGGCCTTGGCCACGCCGGGCACGTCCTGGCCTTCCCACAGGAACATCCCGATGGCGGGGAGGTCTTTCGCGATGATCTCGACCGCCCTCACGCGCGGGTCGGGGCCAAAGGGCTTCAAGTTCGCGCGCGCGGCGGGGCTGAGGCCGTGCTCGAAGGCGCTGAGGCAGAACTCCCAGTAGATGGGCTGGCCCACCTGGCGCTCGATCTCGCGGTAGGCCTCGCCGATGAGCGCCCAGCCTTCGGGACTGGACCGCAGCCGCATCACCTCGGCCTCGATCTTCGCCTTGTCTTCCCAACCGATCCTCTTGCCCACGACATCCCACAGGTGGCCCACCCAGGGCCATACAGACTGGTAGCCGAGGACGAGCAGCTTGCCGTTCCGCCGCGCGAGCTTGGGGCTCTTGCCGTGCTTGTCCACCAGCCACTTGAGGGTCTTCACCCACTGATTGCCCTGGTACTGTTTGAGACCGGGGTCGTTGACATCCAGGCAGGTGGTGTCCAGGGTGACGGTGAGCTCGAAGGGGTAATCCTTTTCCTCGCAGATGCGGAACATCAGGTCGAACAGGTCGCGCGCCCCCTGGCCGCCGGCCCAGGCGTCGAAGGTGAAGCCGTCCACGCCGATGCGCATGGCCCGGCGGATCTCGAGATCGGCGGCCACCTCACGCGAGAGGCGTCTGGTCGGCGCCAGCGCGAAGTTCCGGTATGTGCCGCCGAACGACGGGGCGTTCTTCGCGCGGTTGATGACGCTCACAATGTCACGCTTGAGCGGGTCCTTCTGGTTGACCACCTCGCCGGGGAAGTCCATCGTGCCCAGGCCGCTCTGCGCGTGCCACCAGATGGCGTCGGTGCCGGCGCAGAAGCAGCCCATGTAATGGGCGTAGACCTTCCTGGGCAAGTCTCCCGCAGCGGCGCCCGCGGCGAGAGCGAATGCGAGACACACGCTTGCCCTCACGGCTCTTCCTTTCTGCCAATGCTCGTTCCCGTCCATGGCGGTCACCGCCTTCAGGATACGCAATGCCCCACACGAACTCAAGCGCGGGAGCCTGGGCAAGCATGGCCCGCAGTCCCAACGCCTGCCCCCCTCCGACCTCCCCCATCGTCTTGGAAACCAGACACGCGTCGCCATACTTGCTCACCTGTGCCGCCCCCGAGGGCTGAGCAACTATGGCGCTTTGCCGATCCGGGCGGCTTTACGGCCTTCCTGCCCATACTTGCTCATTTTCCTCCCCCTCTCAGTTGAGCAAGTATGGCGCTTTGGCGATCCGGGCGGCTCTATGCCCTTCCCGCCCATACTTGCTCATTTCCCTCCCCCCTGGGGTGAGCAAGTATGGCGCCTGGGCGCCCCGGGGCCTTCCGTGCCCGTTGCGCCTATCTGCCTCACTCTCGCTCTCACAGGGTGATACAGGTGAGGAGCAGGCAGGGCTTGGATGCCTCCGTGGCGGGGGCCGCCAGAACGGGGGGCCATGCTCCGCTGAGGCGCCTGCGGCTGTCCAGCCGTTGACATCGCGCCGCAGCCGTGTTACCATTCGCGGGCAGCACGGGTCCGTTGCCTTGCCCCTGGTGGAGGGCCTGAGGTGACTTGATGAATGCCAAGCTCGTGGCCACAGCGGGCCTGGATCAGCCCCGCGAATTCCCCCTCCGCGCGTGGGGAAGCTACCTGGTCGGGCGCTCCCACCGAGCCGACATCGTGATCAAGCACCCCTCAGTCTCGCGCCGCCACTGCAAGCTCTCGTGCGTGCCCCCCGGCAAGTGGCTCGTCACCGACGTCGGCAGCTCCAACGGCACCTTCATCAACAGCCGCCCCGTCTCCACCGAGCCGTTGGCCGATGGCGACTCGCTGCGGCTGGGCCACGTGACCCTGGTGTTCGAGCTGATGACCGAGGCCGGCGCCCCCGCCCTGATCGCCGTCGAGCCGCGCGACCCCGGGGACTCCGACGTTGGAGACTCGCGCGTCACCGAGATGCGGGATGGCGAGGCAGAGGCCCTGTCTGCCGCCGCCACGCGCAGGGTCTCCTGACACGCCTGCCCCTGATCACCTGCCCAGCCACACGAGAAGCCGGCGGCAGTTGAGCACCTTCTCGGCAAGGTCGAGCGGGACGTAGTAGTAGTGGTTCGACGCCTCGTAGCCGATGCGCGAGTCGAGGCGCGAGAGCGTGTAGAGGCGCCGGGCAATGGCGATCTCGCTCTCCAGAGCCGCGCGCATTCGTTCCATCCGTTCGATGCTTTCGCCTGCCGAGCGCGGCGCCGGGCCGGCGACCAAGGCGTCGCGCTCGAGGACGAAGCGCGTCTGGTTCACGATGCTCTGGAAATGCAGCCAGCAAGTCTCGGCGAAGCGCAACTCGGCCTCGGCGTCGGCGCGCCGCTCGGGCGGCGCCTTCTGCGCGGCCTGGGCCAGCGGCCCGAGGCCCAGCTTCCAGCCGTCGGCGACCTTGACGAACTGCGACAGGAACACGTCTGTCGGATAGGCGCCGCGCCACGACTTCAGGTCGTCGTAGGGAAAGCCCACCATCGTGGCGTGATAGCCGGTGGGCCGCTCGAAGAGCAGGTTCGACGGGCCGTATTGCATCGGGGCCGTGTAGAGGCCGCACGAGTAGGGGAACTCGCGGAAGGCGTCGCTGAAAGCGGTCCACGCCTTTCGGGCCAGGGCCGCGCCGTCGGGGCCGAAGCGCCCGCGGGCCACGGCATCGAGCGCCGCGTCGCGGGTCGGCCACGGACGCCGGCTGAACTGCGCGGCAATCTCCAGGTTGGGCGACGGATAGCCGCCCAGGCTCCAGCTCAACTGAAAGCCGTCTACGTCCGCGGCCGCCAGGTTGGCGCAGTGCTCGGCCACGAGGTCGAGCGTCGGCAGGTAGGGCACGGCCGACATCTCCCAGGTGTTGTTGAACTGGCACTTGGCGGAGGTCTTCAGCCCGGCCTTCTTCGCCAACGCCCAGTGCTTCGTCGCCCGCGGGCCGGGGCCGACGGCCGAGATCGAGTATTCGCCCACCGCCGTCTTCACCCCGCCGCGCTCGATGGGCAGCGACCATTCGCTCACCGACTGGAGCCACACCGACCTGGGCAGCCTGGCGATGATGTCGGGCGCCCAGGCGTCGTTCCAGCCCCAGTCCCACACGATCACCTTGGCCTCGGGGCTGCCGCGGTGCACGCCGGCCTCGATGGCCGCGTTGGCCTCGGCGATGATCTCGGCCGGCGCGCGGCTCTTGCACTGCGGGCACTTGAGCCACTGGCCGTGCGAGGCGCAATTCGTGAGGTTTTCCGAACCGCTGATGGTGAACACCCCGCCGAGGCCGGGCACGCTGCGGAACACGTGGGCCAGGGCGTCGCTGAGCCACGCGCGCACCTCGGGCGCCGAGGTGCACAGGGCGAAGTGGTCGCCCTCCTGCACGCCGCGCATCTGTGGGCGGTTCCTGAAGAACGCCGCCGGCATGGCGCGCGGCTCGTTCATGTAGAGATACACCGCGATGCCGCAGCGCCCTGCCCGCTCGACCAGGTTCCGCAGGTTGGCGAGCCGTGTCTCCCATCCCGCGCCGAACTCGGGGAACATGGCGCTCGGCGCCAGCGTGTAGAGCACTGTGTGCATCCACACGCCGTTCACGCCCAGCGCGGCGAGGCGCTGGAGCAGGCCGTCGGGAAACGGGTCCAGGTCGGGGTTCATCAACGGGTCGCCGAAGAGGGCGAAGTAGGAGTAGATGAACCGCAGGCCATCCGCCGGCTTCGGGGGCGGGGCGGCGAGGGGCGCGCTGAGCTCGCGGACGAAGGCGAAGCGCGGCTCGGCCGGCTCGAACCACTCGTCGCCGAACACCTCCTCGATGGTGCGCTTGATCTCCGCCGCCCGAACCTTCGCGATCTCGCTCGGCGGCGCGTAGCGCAGCGGTTCGCACTGCGGCTTGAGCGAGCCGAGCTTGATGAACAGGAAATCGTCCTCGCGCAGCGCATAGGCGAGCTGCTCGGCCGACAGGTCGAGGAGCGTGAGCAGTTGGTCGTAGGGCAGCAGGTGCCAGTTGCGCCGGAGCACGGTGATGTAGCCGCGGGCCCTCTGCTCGGGCGGCACGGGCGGCGCCGGCCGCAGGCCCATCGAGGCCCCGACCGCTGCCACGTTCGCCGGCGAGGTGTCGAGCACCTTCGCCAGGCGGTCGAGGTCTACCAAGCCCCAGTTCCGCCACACGAAGGCATGCAGGCGGTCGGGGAAGTGAGGAAAGTCCAACGCCCTCGGCGCAGCGCCGGCCGGCAAGCCCTCCCCTGCCCCCGCGAGGGCGGCGAGGCCCACGACGAGCAACGCGACCGACAGCAACAGCGTGGTTAGGCAGTGAGCCAGCATGCCTGGGCCTCCTTGAAGCAACGGGTTGGTTGGGGCCTATCGTAGGCGCTGAACGCGCGGTGTCAAGCGCGGTGGGACGGTTGCGGGCCGGAATTGTAGGTGGCTGCGGGAGCTCCGAAGGAGCGAAATGGGATAGCCCAGGGCAACGCCCTGGGAACAAGACCACGCCCGCGGTAGCCCTGAAAGGGCGGAATAGAGAGCTTCTATCTCGCCCCTTCAGGGCTGGACCCATGAATCCCCTTGAACCCAGGGCGTTGCCCTGGGCTATCCCATGCGAGCCCTTCAGGCTCCAGAGAGAACAACCCTGCCTACAATTCCGGCCACACCCTGGTGGGACCCGGGCATTGCGGCGACACGGCGGCATCGCGTAGAATGGAGCGGGTAATCGTTGAGCGGAGACGCACATGCCACAGGCGTGCGAGCGGATCGGCGAGATTCTCGAGCGGGCGGGCCTCACGCCGTCGCAATGCCTCGCGTGCGACGTGTGCTGCCGCTTCGCTTCGCCTACGGCCAGCTTCGTGCCGTTCTTCTCGGCGAGCGAACTGGCCGCGCTGGGCGAGACGGCGACGCGGCACTTCCTCGAGCCCGGGGCCAGCCCCGGCGGCCGTCCCCTCACCCCGCCCGACGGCACTGGCTGGCGCTGCCCATTCCGTCGGGCAGAGTCGCAGGCGTGCACCCTCTACGAACAGCGCCCGCTCGACTGCCGCCTCTACCCCTTCGTGCTGATGTTCGACGCGGCGGGCCGCGCGGTGTGGCTCGGCCTCGACGAAGTCTGCCCGTTCGCCCGCAGCCTCCAGGGCAGCCCCGCGATGCTCCAGGCAACCGAGGAGGCGGCGGCGCTTCTCGACGGCCCGCTCGCCGAGGCGATTGCCGCCGCGCCGGGCCTCGTGAGCCGCTTCCACGACCACGTTCGCCCGCTGCGCGTGCTGCCCGAGGCCACCCGCCGCGTCTGCCGCTCCGACCTGGGGCTCGCACGCCTTGTCGCCACCTGCCGGGCCGAACTCGCCGACTACTTCCGCGCCCGCCCCACGTGTCTCACCGGCCACGCCTTCCCCGCGATCTACCTGTGGGCCGACCTCTTCAACCTCCACTGGCGGGTCGAGGCCGACTGCCTGCTGGTCTTCGCGGAGTCCGACGGCGTAAGTTTTCTCATGGCGCCCCCGCTGGGCACGGGCGACGTGGCGAAGGCTCTCCGCCTGGCCGCCGACGTGATGGCCGCCATCAACGGCCCGCGCGGCGGAGCACGGGCTCAGGAGGTGGACGAGGCCTTGCTGCCCCTCTTCGCCGCCGAGGGCTGGCAAGTGGGGCATCGCGCCCAGGAGTACCTCTGCGAGACCGCCTCGCTCGTGTCGCTGCGCGGCCGCCACTTCGACGGCCGCCGCCACGACATCCGCCGCTTCGAGCGCGCCCACAAGGCCCTCTGGCGGCCCTACGAGGCCCGCGATTTCCCTGCCTGCGGGGCCCTGCTCCGCCGGTGGCAGGCCGAGCGCGCACAGCAACACCCCGACCCCTTCTATCGCCACCAGCTCGAAGCCGCCGCCTCGCTCCACCTGCGCACCCTGCGCGAGGCCGAGGAACTCGGCGTCTCGGGCTTCGTGGTCGAACTGGCAGCGGACGCGATGACTGGAGGGATGGATGAATGGATGGATGCGAGGGCAGGTCAGCCTGACACCCATCCCCTCATCCACTCATCCAGCCATTCCGTCCTCTCAGCCTACACCTTCGGCTTCCCTCTTGCCGACGGGGAAACCTTCTGCGATTTCATCGAGGTCGCCGACCTCGCCATCCCGGGCCTCGCGGCCTGGACGTTTCGCGAGTTCTGCCGCGAGGCCCGCGCCTACCCCCACCTCAATGTCGGGACCGACTCCGAGCTTCCCAACCTCGCCCGAGCCAAGCTGGCGTACCGCCCGGCCCGCCTCGTTCCCGCCTATGTCGTGAACGCCCCCGCGACGCTGGGCGCCACGCTCCCGGCGCGCACGGGAACACCCCCCTCCGGCCAGTAGCGGCGTGGGAAACCGCCTCGGCCCCGCGCAGCCGCCCCTCATCGGCGCGGGAAGTCCAGGGCGAAGTCCACCAGCGCATGCACGTGATGGAAGAAGGCCAGGTAGCGCCGCAGTGCGCGCGCGTAGGCCATGGGCTGCTCGGCCGGAGGCCTGGCATCCAGCTTTCGCCGCAGATGCGCCATCAGCGTGAACCACCAGTAGTGGGGTGTCCGCCTGAACCGCCGAGGATACTCGCGCAGCCGCTCGGCGCTCACGCAGCCCTGCTGAATCGCTCTCGCGGCGACCCGCCCCGCGATCTCCCCGCTCGCCAGGGCGAAGGCGATGCCTCCGCCCGTCATCGGGTTCACCAGGCCCGCCGCGTCGCCCAGCGCCATCGCCCCCTCGGCCACGAACTCACGGGCCATGTCCGACGGCACAAGCCCGCCCCCCTGGCGCACGATGCGCCGTCCCCGAAGGTCCTCTCGCCCCTCGATGAACTCCTCCAGCCGCGGGCGCAGCGGCGGCCCTCCGCCGGTCAACGAGCCGCCCACCCCCACCCACACACACCCGCGCTTCGGGAAGAGCCAGAAGTAGCTCTTCGTGTAGCGCGTGCTCAGAACCAGCTCGCACGTCGCGCCGTCGCCCCAGTCGCCCTCGAGCTCGACGAAGATCGCATGCCGGGTCCGCGGGCCGGGCCGGTGGCCGATCCCATAGGCGTCGGCCGCCAGGGTCGAGGGGCCATCGGCGAACAGAACGATGCCTGCCTCCACCTCCCGCTCCGCACCCGTGCCAAGGTCCCGAAGGCCGATTCTCCGCGACGCCGCGTCGAGCACCGACGCCCGCGTCGCCGTCACCAGCTCGGCGCCGGCCTCCACCGCACGCCGGGCAAGGTACGAGTCGAACGGCGCGCGCCGGAACGAGAGGTAGTGCGCACGCCGGCCGCCATACTCCAGCGGCCTGCCATCCACCGAGAGTCTCGTCCGGCGAATCTCGCGCTCGACCACCTCATCGGGCAGCTCGAGCCGCCGGCGATACACCGCCGCCGCGAACCCACCGCAAGCGTTGGTCGCGCCGGGGCAAGCGTCTTTCTCCACCAGCAGCGGACAGAGCCCGGCCCGCGCCGCCTCGCGCGCCGCGGCCGAGCCCGCGGGCCCCGCCCCGATGATCACGATTTCGCGCCGTTCGCCACGCATCGCCTCTCTCCAGGGTGCCCGATTCTACGCGAACCGGCCTGCGCGGGCAAACCCTGTTCCATATTGGCCTTGCCCGCGGACGCTTCGCCAGTATAATGGCATCCGAAGCACAAGTGCGCCCGGTGGGCCGCGCGAGCCCGAACATGATTGATGTCAAACTCAAGCTGCGGCCCGGACATACGGGCGACCTGGATTGGATGGCGCCCTCGCCCCTCTGGCAGCTCTTCTGGAACGTGACCTACGCGTGCAACTTCCGCTGCCCCATCTGCTTCTCGAATGCCGGCGAGCGAGCCCCCGACGAGCTGACCACCGACGAGGCCCGGGCCATGCTCCGCGATGCCCACGCGGCCGGGGTCACCGACATCGTGGTCTCTGGCGGCGAGCCCTTCCTTCGCGAGGATCTGTTCGAGATTCTGGCGGCGATGGCGGAACTCGGCATCACGGCCCGCATCGCCACCCACGGCGGCCTGCTGAATGAGCGCCTCCTCCGCCGCCTGCGAGCCGAGACCACCACCAAGTCGTTCCAGGTCAGCCTCGACACGCTCGACCCCGCGCTCTACAGCGCGATCCACGGCGCCCCTGCTCGCACGCTCGACGTGGCGCTTGACACTCTCCGGTGCATCCGCGACCTCGGCTTCCACACCACGGTGTCCACCCGCCTGTCGCCCCGCACCCTCCCCGGCATTCCCGACCTGCTCGACAAAGGCGTCGAGGAGGGCTGGTCCACCGTGACCATTCACTGCCCGCTCCACACCGGCCGCTCCGGCGGCGCCTGGCCCCAAAATGCCGACGTCATCGCAGAGCTCCGCCCCGTCCTCGAGCACTTCCTTGCCCTCCCGCGTCGTTGGCTCATCGAGACCAACATCCCCTGGGGGCCATTCCACCCAACCCTCCAGGAGTTCTCCCAGCGCATTCGCGTCTCGCATGCCGGCTGCGGAGCCGGCCGTTGCCGCCTCGCCATTGGCGCGTGCGGCAACATCTCGCCCTGCATCTGCATGGACCTGCCCCAGGCCAGCATGGGCAACGTGCGCACGCACAACTTGGCGGCTGTCTTCCGCGACTCGCCCCTCGCCCATCTGATGCGCCGCCCGCAGGACCACGGGATCTGCCTGGACTGCCCGCACGTGGCGCGTTGCGGCGGCGGGTGCAGGGCCGCGGCCTTCGCCCTGACGGGTCGCGTGGATGGAACCGATGCCTCCTGCCCCCTTCGCATCGCCCAGTTGAGCCGAGGCGCGCTCGCCCATGCCAGCCTGTGACTCGAGCCCGCTCTGGTGGGACATCGTGCGGCAGACGGTCTGGGGCAAGCGCGGCCTGAGCAAGTCGGGCACGCTCTGGCTCCCGATCGCGTTCGTCCTCTCAACCGGCGTCGCCCCCTCTCATGCAGCCCCCTGGTTCGCCTGTGTTCTGCTCTTCGCCGCAAGCGTCTGCCGCACCCAGGGCCTCATCCTGGCCAACGACCTGGCCGACCGCTCCGAGGACACGGTGGCGGGCAAGTCCCGCTGGGTCCTTCGCACATCCGCCCCTGCGGGCATCGGGGTAGTCGTCGTGCTCCTGGCCGCGGGCGCTGCAATCGTATGGGCTGCCGGCGCACCCATCGCCGCTTCCGCAGCCTACATCGCCGCGGTGGCCCTCGGGCTGGTCTACTCGCTGCCCCCCCTCCGCCTCAAGGAGCGGGGGTGGGCGGGCCTCGGCGCCTATGCGGCCTCCTGTGCGGCCGCCTATGCTGTGCTGCCCTGGGCGTGGCTCGGGGGCACTCCCACCGCACTCACGGTGCTGGTCATCGCGGTGTCCCTGGACCGCTGGGTCAACCTGCACTTCCACCAAGTGATAGACCATGAGAGCGACGCGGCCTCCGGCACCCGCACATATGCCGTGGCAGCGGGCCTCCCCCGCGCCCGCCTGACGCTCGCGTGGGCAGCGCGCCTGGCGTCGCTGGCGCTGGCAGCCGTCCTTGCATTCCTCGGTGTCGTCTTGCCGCTCACAGCGACCCCGCTTCTCGCCACGGCGGCGGCCATCGCGCTCGGAGCCGCCCTCCACGCTCGGGCGGTGAGGAGGCGGCCCAGCGCGTCCTCCCTCGTTCGCGAACTGCCGTCATACTACCTTGGCCTCACTTTCGCCCTCTTCCGCGTCCTGCCCGTGCTCCTCCTCGCCAGGCTGGCCTGGGCTGACGCGATGATGTGGATTCCTGCCGCACTCGCCGCCCTGACCTCTCTCCTCGAGTCCGCGCTCTCGCTCCGCTATCGCTACCAGTGAGCGCGCGGAACCTCTCACAGCGGCTTCGCCTGCACAACCAACTCGAAGATCCTGCCCGCCTTCGTCTCCCTGGCGAGGCGGAACGCCTCGGGGTGTGCCTCCACGAACTCGCGGGCGGCCGTCTCCTGGGGCGCCCAAGCCAGGCGGTCGGGCCTCACAGAGAATGCCAGATGAGTGATCTCGCGCCCGAACAGCGCGCGAAGGCCGCCATCGAGGTCGTCCTTGCTCAGGCCGGGGAAGGCCATCGCCTTCCCCCGCGCGTTCCTCACGGCGGGGTTCACCTCGAGCGAGCTGGCGCAGGCAACCCCCAGAGGCCGGTCGGCGTTCTCGAGGAGGAACAGCGCCACATCCCGCCGAATCCCGACGAGGACCACGCCATTGATCGGCGCCGCGGGGGGCTTCCAGAAGCCCTTGACGATCCGATAGTCCGCAGACAACGATGCCCCGAATAGCACCAGCCCGCCTGCCGCCAGAGCGCCTCGCCTGAGGACAGCGGCCTTCGCCTCGCCCAATCGCGCGAGGCGGCCGACACCGATTGCCACAAGTTCAACACCTTCGGTCAGATACAACAGCATCAGAGGCACCGCAGGCACCCAGAGCCGGTAGCCCTGCGTCCACGGCCAGCCCACCGTCACCAGCGAGTAGGCAATGAAGCAATACTCCTGCGGCCTGGCAGCGCGGAGCCGCCGCGCGAGGCCCGCCAGGACCAACGCCGTCGGCACCAGCGCCCAGGCACTGGCCGAGCGTCCCGTGAGCCCAGCGGCTACCGCTGCCCCAAACAACTGCAACTGCTTCGGAACCGTCTCCAACTCCATCTCGACCAACATCCGGAAGCCCTCGGGCGAGAGCGGCGACTGCTTCGCCAGGAACTGCACCTTCACGTAGTCGCTGTACGTGCCCGAGGCCCCAGCGCCAGCCGTCAGCATCCACAGTCCCCAAGCCGCGAGCGGGGGCACAGCGATGGCGGCGAAGAGGATCGAAAAGATAGCGCACTGGCGACGGCGCAGCCGCCACAGATTCGGTCGTGCAAGCCACGCCGCAACGGCGACGTAGAGCGACACTCCCACGAGCCGCGTGAGGGCGGCCGCCGCGAGCGCGACCATCGCCAGGAGCCCCAGGCCCCAGTGCGCCGTCTCTCGCCGCCAGTAGGCATCGGCTGCCGCGAGGAAGAGCGTCATGAGGAGGAGAAACGGTATCTCGCTCAACAGATGCCCGTTGAACACGAGCACCGCCGGCGACGCCGCGACCAGGAGGCACAGGGCGAACCGCCGCAACCCCCCGGCGTTCTGAGAGATCAGCCAGTAGCAGGCAACGATGGCGCCCAGCCCGCACCCCGCAATGAGCAGGTTGACCGCCGCAAAGGTCTCTGTCGCCGCGGACCGAGCCACCGCAAGCATCGCGGGGAATCCTGGGGGATAGCCCCGGTGCGGCATCCCTCCGATCGCGTACCCACCCCCCTGCCTCAGTGAATCCGCCAAAGCAAGGTAGAACGAGCCGTCAGGCTGCATGAGCACCCACGGCCGCCCGACCACGCCAGCCACAAGCGACCCGAACAGCACCAGGGCCGCCGGCAGCGTGCCACGCCCTGTGAGCCACGCAGCCGCTCTTCGCGCAATCCCCCCAATCGCCGCCATGATTCTCCCAACCCTCGCCCCAGGCCCCAGGACACTTCCGACGCAAGGTTGAGCATGGTAGCCAAGTCCCCGCCCAATCGCAAGGACGGGGTCAGCGTGTACAGACAGACGCCTCGGCAGACTGGGCACCCTCTGCCGAGGCGCTTGCGTTGGTGGGCCTGGTAGGAGTCGAACCTACTACCTTGCCCTTATCAGGGGCACGCTCTGGCCAAGTGAGCTACAGGCCCAAAAGAAATGCCGATGGGCGTCTTTCCCTGGCACCAGCGGCGACCACCTTGTCGCTCGCCTCGGGTCGGTCCGGTCCCGACCGGGAAGGTCGCCCATCGGCACTTCGTATATCCAAGTGGTAGCCCGTGGCGCTCGGTTGCGCCGATTTAGATGCCGCCCGAAGGCGACTTCTAATGATCCTTAGAAAGGAGGTGATCCAGCCGCACCTTCCGATACGGCTACCTTGTTACGACTTAGTCCCCCTTGCTGGTTTCACCTTAGGCGCGCTTGGTAAAGGCGCGACTTCGGGTGCCCCCAACTCGGGTGGCTTGACGGGCGGTGTGTACAAGGCTCAGGAACATATTCACCGCAGCGTGGCTGATCTGCGGTTACTAGCGATTCCGGCTTCATGGGGGCGAATTGCAGCCCCCAATCCGAACTGGGACCGGCTTTGCGGGATTGGCTCCGCCTCGCGGCCTTGCGTCCCTCTGTACCGGCCATTGTAGCACGTTAGTCGCCCCGGACATAAGGGCCATGATGACTTGACGTCGTCCCCGCCTTCCTCCGCCTTGACGGCGGCAGTCCCACTAGAGTCCCCAGCCGAACTGATGGTAACTAGTGGCAAGGGTTTCGCTCGTTACGGGACTTAACCCAACACCTCACGGCACGAGCTGACGACAGCCATGCAACACCTGTGCACGTTCCACCCTTGCGGGTGTGGCCCGGCTTTCACCGGGTTAATCCGTGCATGTCAAGCCCGGGTAAGGTTCTTCGCGTTGCCTCGAATTAAACAACATGCTCCACCGCTTGTGTGAGCCCCCGTCAATTACCTTGAGTTTTAGCCTTGCGGCCGTAGTTCCCAGGTGGCGCACTCAACACTTTTGCTTCAGCAGGGGAGACATCGGAGCCACCCCCACTCAGTGCGCATCGTTTACGGCCAGGACTACCGGGGTATCTAATCCCGTTCGCTCCCCTGGCTTTCGCACCACAGCGTCAGGGACAGTCCAGAGAGTCGCTTTCGCCTCCGGCGTTCCTCCAGATATCTACGCATTTCACCGCTACACCTGGAGTTCCACTCTCCTCTCCTGCCCTCGAGTCGGATAGTTTCCGGCGCAGTTCCCCGGTTGAGCCGGGGGATTTCACACCGGACATGCCCGACCGCCTACGTGCTCTTTAAACCCAGTGATTCCGAACAACGCTTGCCACCTCTGTCTTACCGCGGCTGCTGGCACAGAGTTAGCCGTGGCTTCCTCAGGGGTTGAAGTCACGGCGGAATGGTGTTAGCACTCCGCCGCATCATGCCCCCCAACAGGAGTTTACAACCCGAAGGCCTTCATCCTCCACGCGGCGTCGCTTGGTCAGGCTTGCGCCCATTGCCAAAGATTCTCGACTGCAGCCTCCCGTAGGAGTCTGGGCAGTGTCTCAGTCCCAGTGTGCGGGGGCACCCTCTCAGGCCCCGTACCCGTCATAGCCTTGGTGGGCCGTTACCTCACCAACTAGCTGATAGGCCCTGAGCCCCTCCTCGAGCGGCAGGCCCCTTGCGGGGTCCCCACCTTTCCTCCCCGGCCATGCGACCGGGGAACGTATCCGGGATTAGCCCGCCTTTCAGCGGGTTATACCGATCTCAAGGGTAGGTTACCCAGGTATTACTCACCCTTTCGCCACTTTACTCCCCGATTTTCACCGGGTTTCTCGTGCGACTTGCATGCCTAATCCACGCCGCCAGCGTTCGTTCTGAGCCAGTATCATACCCTCCATTGAAAGGCTCAGCACACGCGCCGACACGTTTTGTAGCGTGTGGTCGTGTAACTGTCTTTTGAGCCGTTCGAGCTTCCCAAAAGGGCAGCTCCACAACCTCACACCACGGGGCTACCGACTTGTCAAAGATCAATCGCCGGCCAGAACGTTGTTCTCGCCAGCGCCTCACTAGTATAGCATTTCGAACAGCATTGTCAAGGGCTTTTTTTTCACCGCTTGCCTGTTTTTTGCCTCCTCAGGGTTCACCCATCCTGCCCTGGCAGCCGTCGGAGAGCGCTGGACGGGTCCCGCGCCGCCGGCGATGGCCACACCATAACCCTATGTGGCGCAACGCCGCGCGTTTCCCGCACACCCCCCTCACATACCTGCTCATCCCTCAGGTGAGCGGGAATGGCCGGAGCTGCGAGAATCGCCGATTCTCGCCCTTCCACCCATACTTGCTCACTTCCCTCCTCACGGGGTTGAGCAAGTATGGGCAGCCTCCGCCCGTCAGGCACCGGGCAGCGCCCTGCCGAGGAACCGCCGGGGCAGCAAGGGGACACCCGCCCCACGCCCTGTCCCAGGCCACTCGAGCAGGATCGCCAACCTCGGAGGAACCTGTTTCCTCGCAGGCCGCCGGAGGTCGTGGTGGCATCGGCATGCCCCACACTGGCAGGGCTTGCGCGCGGACCTCCAGCCGGAAGCCCGCTGCCGCCACGGCGGGTCACTCCGGAGAGCAGGCGGCGCGCTCGCCACGCAGCCGGCACCACAGGATGATTCCGATGCCCACTCCCAGGATGGCCAGCGCGCCCACCTGGCCAGGGTTCAGGCCCAGGAGGACCGACTCGGTATCGCGTCGCACGAACTCGACCCCAAGCCGCGACGCCGCGTTCAGCACGCACACCAGGCCGAAGAGCTCCCCTTGCCGACGCTTGTAGGGCGTGGCAACCACGATGAGAGCGGCGATCATGAACAGGCTCGCCGCCTCGTAGAGCTGCGTGGGATGAACGGGCAGCGAGGCTCCTGCGTTGTCGGCCAGGCCGTACTGCCGCACGTGATCGAGGAACGGCGCGCTCCCCACGGGCGCACCATCCTCGTTGAGGACGGCGGGGAAGCGCACCTGGAGCGGGAAGCTGGTGGAGCAAACGCCGCCGAAGCAGCACCCGTTGAGGAAACACCCCAGGCGTCCGAACGCCTGCCCCAACGCGATGGCGGGAGCCGCCGCGTCCGCGATCCGCCACACGTCCTGCCGCGTCAGGCGCAAGTACACATAGTCCGCCACAGCGGCGGCGATCAGCCCGCCGTAGAACACGAGGCCCCCCTTCCAGACCTCGATCAGCACCCACCACGAGTCCTTCGGGTCGCGATAGAGGGCGAACCACAGGATGCGCGAGCCGACGACCCCCGCCAGAATGGACAGGAGCACCAGGTTGCCGATGACGTCGGGGTGGACTCCCTCGGCCTTCGCCCTGCGCGCCCCGAGCCACCAGGCCGCGTAGAAGCCCACGGCGAGCATCACGCCGTACGAGTGGATGAACGGGAAGATGAGCGTCGGATGCATGGGGTCTCGCCAAGGAGCGCGGGTGCGTCAGGCGGGCGCGCCGCCCGCGCCGGAGGCCGACGAGAGGATCTCCTGCCTGTAGCCGCCGCGCGACTTGTCGTAGAGGAAGATGCCGCCGAACACGAGCAGGAGGACCACGGACAGGGCGGCCACGATCCGGAACGTGGTGCAGGCGGCAATCCGCCGCGCCTCCCTCACCGAGGCCCTCTCGGCTTCGGACAGGGCCGCCGCCTTCTCCTCGCTCACACGGCCATCCACCACCACCTTCGCGCTCACGGCGGGGGGCAGGTTCTTGAGCGTATAGTGGTCGTGCAGTTTGCCCATGCCCGGATTGGTGACGTAGCTCAGGAACAGCCCGGCCGCCGCGCCGAGAATGCCCAGAAGAAACGCCCCGCCCTTCGGGAATCGCTCGGACGTGACCCCGAGCATCGTGGGCCAGTAGTAGGTCACGCCCACCCCCCACACGGTGGAGGCCAGGAGCACCCCCAGCCAACTCGTGGAGTAGCTGAGCCAGACCAGCCCGATCCCGGAGAGCACGCTGGACGCCACCAGGATGCCGTTGGGCGAAATCCACTTGGCCAGCGTTCCCGCGAAGAAGCGCAGCACGAACATCAGGCCCGAGGTGTAGACCAGGAGCAGCACGCCCCGGATGCCAATCATGTCCTGGATGAACACGCCGACCCAGAGGTTGGGCCCGAGTTCGATGGACGCCGTGAGGAGCATGCAGAACACCAGCACGAGGAACATCGGGCGGAGGGCCTCCTTGAACATCGCCCCCGCAGAAACCCCCGCCTGCACCCGCTCGGTCTTGGGGAACTTCTGGCCGAGGATCAGAAAGGCGTAGATGGCGACAGGGATGAGCACGAAGGCCATCTTGATCTGCCAACTGATGTTCACCAGCCCTGTCGGGGCCTTGGCGAGGACAAGAATCTCGCTGAAGCCGTAGGCCACGAGCCCGCCGATGATCAGCCCGCCCGGCCACCACGCGTGAAGCACGTTGAGCACGTGGGTCTTCTGGTCGGGGTACATGGTCGCGGCGAGCGGGTTGATGGCGGCCTCGATCAGGTTGGTGGCGATGATGAGGAAGAACCATCCCGCGGCGAGGCTCCAGAAGCCCTGGGCGAAGAGCACGGTGCCCACGCCCGCCACGTGCGCCGCGCATGAAATCCACAGGGCCGTGCCGATGCCGATGAAGTCAAGGAGCGCGCCGCCGACGAACTGCACGATGATCCCCGCGAACCCGCCGAGCGACACGGCCGCGCCCACTTGCGCCATGGTGAGCTGGAACGCGCGGGCGTAGTCGCCCATGATGTCGGTCCGGATCGAGAAACACATCGCGTTGGCCACGAGGGCCACGCAGCTCGCCACGAAGAGCCGTCGCCGGTTGTCCAAGGGCGCTCCCTCGAAAAGAGGCGCGTTCAGCCGCGACCCAGCCGTGCGCGAAGTCTAGCAGACGAGCCTGGCGCATGCAAGCGGGGTCGCCGCCGCGTGTTGCTGCCATGTCATGGGCAGGGCCGCCGCTCTGCGAGGGAGCGGCGGCCCTGCCTGGTTCGAACCCTGGCGCGAGCGGGCGGTCAGTGTCCGCCCTTCTCCGCCATCAGGTCAATTGCCTTGTAGCCGCCCTTGCTCATGAAGTAGAGGATGAGCCCGAGATAGCAGGCGGCCATGATCGCCGGCAGCGTGGCCACGCGGCCCATGACGCTGCGCTTCGAGTTGGTGATCACCTCGTCCAGCAGCGCCTGGTCCTTGGCGACGGCCGCCTGGTCGTCCTTCGTGATAAAGGCGCCGGCGTCGGCCAGGGCCTTGTGCATGACCTCAAAGGACTTCTCCTCGACGTCGCCCGCCTTGCGCACCAGGTGGTCGTAGGCGTTGCGGACGAGGGTCTGGTACATCGGGTCCTGGGCCAGCTTGGCCTCGTCGGCGCCCTCGCGCTTGGCGAAGAGGGCCAGCTTGTCGCTGATCTCGTTCACCTTCCTCTGGTCGAGCGACTTGTAGTGGCCGAAGACGCTCCGCTTCTCCTCGCCTGCCATGAGGCGGGCGTGCGCCTCCTTGTTGCTGGCCAGGAGCTTTCTGTCAATATTCGTGTCCTGCCAGTAGCCCAGGAGTTGCGAGCCAAGGATGCCGACGCCCAGCATGCCGCACCCGCTCACGGCGTTCAGGGTGAGGGCGCCGCCCCTCGGGAAGCGCTCGGCGCACAGGCCCAGCGTGACCGGCCAGAAGAAGGTCTTGCCGATGCCGTACACGGTGGCGGCGATCAGGATGGTGACGCCCGCGGCCTGCGACAGGAAGAAGAGGCCGATGGCGGCCAGCACGGCGCAACTGAACAGCACGCCGAGCGGCTTGAGGGCGCGCTCGATCGGGCCGATGCAGAACCGGAGCACCATCATGATGATCTGCATATACATGAGCAGCAGGCCGCCGGGGAGGCCGAGCTCGCCCATGGGCTTCTTCATCAGGTCGGAGACCCACGAGTCGATGCCCAACTCCGTGGTCGCAAGCAGGATCATGACGAACAGCAGCAGGATGTACATGGGCCGGCCGAGCGACCGCGTGTACGCGAAGTACGCCAGGGTAATCACCACGATGGCAATGGTGAACGGCAGCGAGGGCAGCAGGTCGGTGATGCTGCCGTTCTGCGTGAGGTTCTCGAGGCGGAAGACGCGGTTGAGCTCCATGCAGATCATGTAGACGACGATCAGGCACCCGATCGCGCCCGGCTCGGCCAGCATCTCGCGGTACGACACGCCCGCGACGACGCGCTCGGAGACGGGGAACTTGGCCTTCAGCAGCAGGAGGCCGTAGATGACCACGGGGATGAAGATGATGGCCACCTTCACCTGCCAGGTCATGTCGATGAGCAGGATGGGGATGCCGGCGAAGACCATGCCCGCCGGCCATCCCGCGTGCAGGATGGTGAGCATCTTGGTCTTCTGCTTCGGGTAGGCCGATGCGATGGCCGGGTTGATCACGGCCTCCACCGTGCCGGCGGCCAGCCCGTTGAGGATCGAGCCGGCGTAGAGCCACCAGTAGTCCTTCGCCGTGATCAGCAGCAGCGCCGAGAGCGCGTGGCAGGCGAAGGCGAAGATCATGGACTTTCCGTAGCCGATCTTGTCAATCACCAGGCTGAAGAGCACGATGCTGAGGCCAAAGGGCCACATGCCGGCGCCGAAGATCTCGCCCTTCTGCGTCTCGCTGAGGCCGAAGCCCACCTGCCAGGCATCCATGCACAGGATGCGGATGATGAACGCGAACGACGTGGCCACGAGGGCCGCAAAGCACGCCACGAACAGCACCGAACGGTGTGCCGCCACGGCGCCTTCGTCTGGGCTTTTTCCTGGTTCCGCCACTTTCGCCATCCTCCGTAGCAGTGGAGCGCTGGGCCTGCGGCAGCCGTCTCGCCCGCATCGCCCCGGCCCATGGCTCCGACCCACGAGACTGCCTTACGACGGGCCGCCCCCGCCGTTTCGGGCCGACAGTCTAGCACAAGCCGCCGCCCTTTGCAAGCATTCCGTCGCTTGACTCCTCCGCGGCAATCCGATAGCATGAAGTAGGGTGGAGAAGCCGTTTCCTCCATCAGAACCAGGACGCTCCGTCGCCCTGCGACCCGCGGCGCGGCTGCTATCGGAGGCCCCGTCCCGCCCACCGGCGCCCTGTGCTGGCGGCGCGACGGCGACGCCGGCCCGTCGCACGGGTGACGCTGCCCCGCAACGGAACTCAGCCCGATGCCCGACGACCCCTTCGACGACGCTACCAATGAGGAAGACGAGTTCGGCATAGACCCGAAGCGCATGACCTTCCTCGAGCATCTGCTCGAGCTGCGCTGGCGCCTGATGATCTGTATCGGCACCGTGGTGCTGGCCACGATCGTCTTCTTCGTGGCGCTGCGAGGCACGATCTTCGAGTGGCTCAGGTACCCCATCGTTCGCGCCTGCCAGATCAACGGCAAGATCAATGCCGAGGACCTGATTTTCGTTCGCACCCCCACCTCGCTCTTCATGGCCTCGGTCTACTACTGCTTGCTTGCGGCCGTGGCCGTGACCATCCCCGTCACGGTCTGGCAACTCTGGGCCTTCGTGGCCCCGGGCCTCAAGCGCAAGGAACGGCGCGTCATCGGGCCGGCGATCGTCTCGGCCATGGTCCTTTTCCTGGCCGGCGCCGCGTTCGCCTACTACGTGGTCATCCCCATCATGCTCCAGTTCTTTCTCCAGGACACCCAGTGGATGGGGGCCAAGCCGCTGTGGGATATTGCCGAAACCGTGAAGCTCGAAGCCCTGATGATGCTGGTGCTGGGGGTGACCTTCGAGATGCCGCTCCTGATCGTCGCTCTCACGAAGATCGGCATCGTGTCGCCGCGGTTCCTCTCGAAGTACCGCCGGCACGCCATCCTGGTGATCTTCATCATCGCGGCCCTCATCACGCCGACGCAAGACCCTGTGACGCTTGGACTTGTGGCCGGGCCGCTCGTCCTGCTCTACGAACTGGGCCTCCAGGCGTCGCGCCTCTTCAAGCCGCGACGCGCGCGGTGGGACGTTCTCGAGGACGAGCCGCCGCCGCCTCCCAAGGCCCCCGAGCCGCCGCCCCCGTCGCCCGATGTGCCCAGCGCGCCGCCCGACCAGGCGCCTCCTCCGCAGGACGTGACCGGCGAGGGCGAGCCGCTCTACGAGGACCAGACCTATCACGCGGGAAGCGAAGTGCAGGAGGAGCCGTGGGCGCCAGAGGCCACAGAACCGTTGCCTGAGGAGCATGCCCCTGCCGCCGAGCCGCAGGAGCCCGAGCACAAGCCTCAGCCGGAGGCCGAGCCGGCGCCGCCCGCGGAAGAGCTGCCGCCAGAGGCGATGATGCACTGAAGAAGAAGCCGCGAGCCACGAACTGCGAGCGACGACCCTCAGGAGCCGGGCGATGTTCCTGCGGCTCGCGGCTTGTGGCTCGCCGCTCGAAGCTACCTTCCCGCCCTCACCTTCCCGATAATCCGCTGCATCTTCTCGAGGCAGATCGTGCTGGCCTGCTCGGCGTTCGACGAGTAGTCGGCGCCGCCCGGCTTGTCCACCTGCTCCTTCGACAACGCCACGGGCCGCCAGTGCGTCTCCAGCGAAATCCAGCCCTCATATTCGTCCTCGAACAGCGCGGCGAACTGCCCGTCGTAGTCAATGTCGCCCTCGCCGATCGGGCAGCACTCCTGCTCGCCCTTGGCGTTGGGCTTCGAGTCCTTGATGTGCACGTGGACGATGCGCGGCTTGATGGCCTCGTAGCCGTCGGGATAGGGCGTCTCGGGGTCGTCGGCGTCGTAGAGCACATTGCAGGGGTCCCAGATGGCGGCCACGTTGTCGGAATCGAGGTCATCCAGGAAATCGGCCAGGCGGCTGCCCGTGCCGATGAAGGTCGAGGCCTCGTTCTCGATGCCCAGCAGGATGTCGTTCTCCTCCAGAATCTTCACAACCGGCTGGAAGAGGTCGAGGATGCGTTGCTTGTTATAGGCCCCTTTGCGCCAGAAGGTGAAGCCGCGGACGAGGCGGATGCCGAAGGCATGGGCCAGCTCGCCGCACTTGCGCAGAATCTCGTGGTGCTGCGCGATCTCCTCCGGGGAGTCCATGTTGCACTTGAAGAAGGGGGCCGCGATCGAGCACACGTCGAGGTCGGCCTCGGCCAGCATCGTCTGCATTCGCCTGACGTCGGCCGGCGGAATGTCCTGCGGCGCCTTGTGGCCCCACACGCTCCTCACCTCGATGCCCTGGAGGCCGAAGCGCTTGCACACGGCGATCACGCGGCTGAGGTCTTGAGACACTTCATCGCTGAAGACGGCTTGCTGGAACATCGGCTTCGTCTCCTGTTCACCGGTCACGAGGGGTGGATCGTCTTGTCGCCGGGCCTGTATCCCGGGTTCAGCGGCAATGCCACACGCTTGCCTGTTTCGGCTGACTTGTAGGCTGCCAGCACGATCTCCACGCTCTTCCGCCCCTCGCGTCCATCCACGAGCGGCTTGGTGCCGCGCTCGAGGGCGCGAACGAAGTCGGCGAGCTGGCGGCGGTGGTTCTCGGGGCTGAAGGCCATGGGGTCAGAGGCCCCGCTGCCCATGTCCTCCGCGCCGACCTTGCCGGCTCGGATGAGTTCGTCGCGCTTCCGTTCGCGCCGGAACCTCCAGAAGGCCAGCCTGTCTTCCTCGAGGATGGCCGTGCCAGCGTCCCCCGAGATCACGATGCGGCGGTCGAGGCCCGGCCAGGCGGCCGTGGTGCCCTGAATGACACCGAGCGCGCCGGAGGCCCACTCGACGGCCACAATGGCCGCGTCGTCCACTTCGATGCCGGTGTGGGCCAGGCACCCGGCCACAGCCGACACGGCCTTCGCCGGGCCCATGTACCACTGGATCAGGTCCACGCTGTGAATGGACTGGTTGATGAGTGCGCCGCCGCCGTCGAGCTTCCAGGTTCCGCGCCAGCCGCCGCTGTCGTAGTAGCTCTGGGCGCGCCACCAGCGCACATAGGCGTCGCCGATGGTCAGCTTGCCGAAGCGGGCGGCGTCCACGGCCTTTCGCAGTTCCTGGGCGGCCAGGCCGAAGCGGGAGGGGAAAATGGTCGCCAGTTGCACCCCCGCCTTTTCGGCGGCGGCGATCATCCGGTCGCAGCGGTCAAGGGCGATCTCGAGCGGCTTCTCGACCACGCAGTGCTTGCCCGCGGCCATCGCCGCGAGGGCAGGCTCCATGTGCAGGCCCGACGGCGTGCAGATGTTCACCACATCCACATCGTCGCGCTCGAGCATCCTGTGGTAGTCGGTGTACCAGGGCACGCCGGCGCGCTCGCCGCAACGCTGGGCGCTGGCCTCGAACACGTCGCACACGGCTACGAGCCGCGCATTGCTCAGTTGCGAGATCGCCGTGACATGGTGCGCGCCCACGGCGCCGCATCCGATGAGGGCAAAGCCATACTTCCTGGCCATCAGCACAGGTCTCCGGGGGGTCGTTCGAAAGGCGCCGGCCTGCGGGTCCGACACGCCGATGGTAGCTGAAACCCGCCAGCGCGTCAAGCGCGCTTGACGCCGCTTCCAGGCGAATGCTACCGTATCCGCGTGCGACACCGAGAGTCGAGGGAATCGCCACGGCAACCATGCCCGCAACTCGAAGGAGGCGCGCCATCCTGCCCCTCGCCATCCTCGCCACGCTCGCGCTCGCTGCGTGCCTGTTCGCCGCCGTCCGGCTGTGGGCGCATCGCGGCCTGCGCCGCCGTCTCGCCGAGGCCGCGGAGGCCGTGGAGGGGCTCGCCGACCCGATGGTCCGACGCGACCTCAAGGCCCACGCAGCCTACCTCGACGCACGCCTGGGTCGGTTGCGCTTGCGCGACGTTCTCCTCGGCCGCCTCGATGACGAGGTCATCCGCGTCCACCAGGCCAGCCTCGGCAGGATCGCTGCCCCCCACCTCCAACCCGGCCACCACGTCCTCGTCACCGTGTCGGCCCTCGATGGCGCCGAGCTGCCCACCTCGGTGGCCGTGCCCGAGGGTTGGGACGGCCAGACCCCGCTGCCGCTCGTCCTGGACCTTCACGCGGCGGGCGTGCGCGAGATGGCCGATTGCTTCCCCGTCCGCCCCTATCCCGGGGTGCTATGTATCACGCCTCTGGCCCGCGGGAGCCACGACTACCGCGGGCCGCAGATGACCGCCGTCGAGGAGTGTCTGGCCGATGTGCGGCGACGCTACCCCGTTTCGACGCTGCTCGTCACCGGCGCTTCGATGGGCGGCACGGGCGCCTGGCTCTTCGCCCAGAGGCACGCTGGCGAACTGAGCGGCCTCGCGCCCTGGATGGGCAACGCCGACCCCGACGCGTGGAAGGGCCTGTGGGAGGACGACGAGCGCTCGGTCCTCTCCCCTGCCGGCCGCGCCTGCGAGCTGGCGCAGCGGGGGAGAATGCCGGTCGCCCGCGTGGGGCAACTGGCAGGGCGGCCCGATCTGCCCATCTACATCGGCCACGGCGTCGCCGACACCATCGTGCCGGTCGCCCACGGCGACTCCATGGCCGCCAAGCTCAAGGCATTGGGAGCTGGCAACTTACGCTATGACCGCTTCGACGGCGTCGGCCACGGGGGCTTCCCCGTCACCCGCGACGAACGCATCGCCTGGCTGCTCGCGAACCCGCCCGCCGAGCCGGGGGAGCTCGTCGCCGTCATCCCACCCCTCACATTTGTGGCCGACATGGCCGGGGCGCCGCCGCATCGGGTCATGGACCCGCTCCAGGAGGCGCGCCTCCTCATCCGCGACGGCCAGTTCGCGGGCGGCCAGAACGTCGTCGCGGAACACACCGATCGCGGTCCCAGCAAGTGGCGCTATCCCGGCCCGGCGGGCTTCGCCTTCGAGAACCCCTTCCGCATCGTCGTGCCGGAAGATGCGCCCGACCATTTGGCCGCCTGTGCCGCCCAGTTCGCAGCCACGTGGAAAGAGAGATGGGGCGGCACAGGCATCTTCCCAGTGACTCCGACAGCGGCAGCGCGCCCCCACACAGTCATCGCCCTCGGGTCGCCTGCCGAGAACCCCGCGGTGAGGGCGGCGCTCGACGGTCTCAACATCGCCGTTGCACCGGGCTCTGCGCGTCTCTTCGGCCGCCAGTTCACAGGGGATGACATCGGCCTTATCCTGTTGCTCCCCAATGCCTTAGACCCATCAGCCGCCACACTCGTCGTCTGGGGCTCGACGCCCGAGAGCTACAGGCAGCTCTGGGGCCGCTTCGGCCACGTGGTGCATCTCGAAGGCGACCGCGGCCGCTGGTACTTCGACTACGCCGTCTTCGACCGCAAGACGTCCGGCCCAGATTCCTTCCTCGCCATCGGCTGGTTCGACCACGAATGGCGCTTCGACCCGCAGCTTCTCTTCGAGGGCAGCGCCGAGCTTCGGGCGGCGATTCCCGGCGGCCACTGGGCGACCGAACCATCGAGAGATGGCCGCCTGTGGCTCTCAACCCTGCCACCCGACAGGCTGGAGTCGCGTCGCGGCCCCCTCGCCTTCGACCGCTCGGCAGGCGTGGACGCCGGCCCGCTGGTGATCCAGGGGCAGCGGTTCGAGCGGGGCATCGGCATGATTCCGCCCGCCACGGCGGCTTGGAGCCTCCATGGCCGCTTCGCCCGCTTCCGGGCGCGAGTGGGCCTCGAGCGGACGGGGATGAAGTACCCCCTCCGCTACGCGAACGAGCGCGTGCGGTTCGAGGTGTGGGCGGATGGCGCGTGCGTTGCTGCTTCGCCCGTCCTCTCGGCCACGGACGGTCTTTTCGAGCTGACCGCCGACATCCGCGGCGCCGGCCAGATCGAGCTTCGCGCCGTCAACGCCACGAAGTTCGTCTGGCATTTCGGGCCGGTGGGCTGGGGCGAGGCCGAGCTTACAACTCCTTGATCCGCAGGTTGCGGAACTCCACGCGGCAGCCGTGGCCCATGAAGCCGATGGGCGCCTTGGCCCGCTTCGCCACTTCCTCCAGCCCAGGCACGGTCGAGATATCCACGTCCACGATCACCTGGCCGTTCACCGTGACGGTCCACTGGGTGCCCTTCACCTTGATCTCCTCGGTGTTCCACTCGCCGGCGGGCTTGGTGGCGCCGCGCTTGGCGGGGTACTTGCAGTAGATCGAGCCGTGGTACTGGCAGGGCTTGAGGTTCTTGTGGATGTCGGCGTAGTCGTCGAGAATCTGGATTTCGTGCCCGCGGATGCTGACGCCATTGTTGCCGCCGGGACCGAACCTGAACTCGAAGCGGAAGATCATGTCGCCGTATTCTTTGGCGGTCATCAGGTTTCCGCCGCCCTTCTGCTGGCACACGAGCATGCCGTCCTCGGCCGTGTAGCCTTCGACAGAGCCCTTCCAGCCGTCGAGCGACTTGCCGTCGAAGAGGCTCACGAAGCCCTCCTCAGCCGCCGCGGGGCCTGCCTTGGGCTCCTCGCCTGCCCACGCGGCCGCTGCCCACGCGCACGCCATCGCCGCAATCGCCATCCAACGCATCGTCCCATCTCCTAAAAGCAGGCCCGGCCCCGCGGCGGTTTTCCCACATCACCGCGGGCAGGGTCAGGGGTTGCGCCGCAATGCTTCACGCCGGCAGCGTCCACGGCTGGCGATAGACGCGGCCGAGGAGGCGGTTGGCCTCGTCGTCGCCGGTGAACTGCTTCTTCGTCTCGTCCCAGTGCAGGGTGCGGCCGCCCAGGAGCAGGCTGATGCGGCCGAAGAACATCGGGGTGGTCATGTTGACTGCATAGGGCAGGTTGCTCTCGGTCAGGCCGCGGGTCTTGATGCAGTTGAGGAAGTCCACGTGGTGGCCGGGCGACCGCGGGAGCCACTTGGGGATGGAATCAACGTCCTTGACCCTCTCATTGCCGCCGATGGAGAGCCAGCGCTCGCCGTAGTTGCAGGTGAGCCAGCCGTCGGTGCCGTAGAAGGTGCAGGCCATGCCCCAGCCACAGTTCTCGGGGGTGGGCGGGGTGGAGCTGGTCCAGTAGTATTTCAGGCCGTCGGGGAACTCGAGGTCAACGTCAATCGTGCGGGGGGCGTCGGCGATGCCTTCCTTCTGGAGTTCGCCGCGTGCGGTGATGGTCTTGGGCGTGGTCTTGATGTCGGCGGCCCAGAACCCGATGTCGGAGATGTGGCACCAGAAGTCGGCGTAGTGGCCGCAGGAGAAGTCGAGGAAGGAGCGGAAGCGGAAGTGGACGTGTCCTGGGTCGTATGGGCGCCAGGGGGCTGGGCCGAGCCAGAAGTCGTAGTCGAGGCCAGGCGGCACCTGGGCGTTCGGCGTGCGGTCAATGCGCCCCACCCCGCCGCTGCTCCAGACGCGGAGGGTGTGGATTTTGCCGAGGATGCCGGAGCGGACGAGTTCCACGACGCGGTGGTAGTTTTCGCCGGCGTGGATCTGGGTGCCGAGCTGGTAGACGCGCTTGTAGCGGGCGCCGAGGCGCAGCATGGCCTGGGCCTCGAGGTAGTTGTGGCACAGGGGCTTCTCGGCATAGACGTCCTTGCCGGCCATGAAGGCGTGGGTGACGATCATCGCGCGCCAGTGGTCGGGCGTGGCGGTCGAGATGGCGTCAATGTCCGTGCGGTCGAGCACCTGGCGGAAGTCGCGGTAGCCCGTGCACTCGGTGTTCTTGTAGCGGTCGTGGACCTTCTGCACGTTTCTCCTGGCGTTGGCCTCGTCCACGTCGCAGATGGCGATGACGCGCGCCTGCGGGGAGCCAAGGAACCAGTCCACGTGCCCGCTGCCCATGCCGCCGACGCCGATGTGGCCGGTGACGATCTGCTCGCTGGGCGGCGCGGCGAGGGACCATCGGGGCACCACCAGGGCCCCCAGGCCCGCGGCCGTCCTCGTGAGAAATCTGCGTCGGTTCATCGCCTATGCCCTCGACAAGGGGTGGTGAGCGTCCGCCTGCGTGTCCTGCGGTCCAGGATGTTAGGCCGTTTGCCTCCGCTCGTCAAGCGCGGAAGGGGACGTGCCGCGTCGGGCCGTGCCGGTGGAAAGCCCGCGGGGCAGCGAACAGGGCCACCACGGCCTCACGGCTTGGGCGGGGCCTCGCCCGCCTTACGGGCCGAGACGCCCATGAGGATGCCGGTGGCGCCCTTGAGGCGCTGGAGGAAGAAGGTCTTGTCGTACGAGACGCGCATCGGGCTCACGAGGATTGGCTTGCGGCCCTCGTCGAGCACGCGGCAGCCCAAGCGTACGCGGTCGGGGCGGGCCTCGTCGGCGCTCGGCCTGATGGCCAGGGACTCCTTCTCGGGAAGGGCGAACAGGGCCTCGGTGCCGAAGCGTGTGGCCTTGCGCTCGTCGCTGACGAGGGTGTACTTCGCGTAGGCGAGGTTGAGGCCCTCGAGCTGCTTGCGGATGTCGCGCGGAGTGCGGGGGTCGAACTCGGGGCCGGCGGCCCGCCCGGTCGCCTCGATGACCACCACGTGAAGCTCTATCTCGGGTTTGCTCCCGGGCTCGGATTCGCCCCCCCCCACGGGCCCGCAGGCCGCAAGGCCGGCGAAACACACGGCGGCCACTCTAGAGAGCACTGCCGTTCGGCGCATGCGCAGGGGCCTCCGAGGAGGAGACGGGGCAGACCGTGATCAGCGTGACGTCTGAGTCGGCAGAGTACGACACGGAGGCGGCGAAGCCGGCGCCCGCCTCGATATCCTCGACGATGCATTCCCGCGCGGGTTCGGCCGGCCGGGCCGCTGGGCGCGGTCGAAGGGCGACAACGCCTCCAGCGATGGCCACGCACGCGGCGGCCGCTGCCGCGAACACGGCCACACGCCGCCACGGCGAGCGTTGCGCGACACGATGGCCCGGCGCAATCCGGGCGGCGATGCCAGCCCAGGCGCTGCGCCACTCGGCCGGCGAGACGGCCGGCGTCGGCAACTCCGCCACCAGGCGGTCGAGCGCGCGAATGGCAGCGGCCTCGCGCGCGCAGGCGTCGCAGGCGGCCAGATGAGCCTCGACAGCCGCGGCCTCGGCGGCATCGAGCTCGCCGTCCGCATAGGCCCCCAGTCGTTCCTCGGGCGGGCATCGGTTCATCGCGCTAGTCCTTTGCGAGCCAGTGTAGCAGGCCGCGCAGGCGTTTCCGGGCGTAGTGCAGGCGGGACATCACGGTGCCCATCGGGCATCCCGCCACCTCGGCGATCTCCTCGTACTTCAGGCCCTCGGCGGCGTGGAGCAGGAACACCTGGCGGTGCTCGGGCGAGAGCTGCGCGAGCGCCGCCTCGATGGCCACGCCCAATTCCTCGCGCTCGAGGCCCTCGCTGGGCGACGGCGGGCCGCTGCGTTCCGGCACCCGCAGGTCGCTGCTCACCGCCCCCTCATCGAGTTCGCCCGCCTGCCGCACCTTCGCCTGGCGCAGGTGGTCCACACACGTGTTCCAGGCCACGCGGGTGAGCCAGGTGGTGAACTTCGCCTGCCCCTTGAAGGCCGGCAGGGCGTCGAAGACCTTCACAAACACGTCCTGGCAAAGATCCATGGCGTCGGCCTGGTTCCGGACGAGGCGGTACGCGATGCGAAACACCCGCTCGCGGTGCCGCTCGTAGAGCACCGCAAAAGCGTCGCCACCGCCTGCCAAAGACCGCTCGACCAGTTCCTCGTCCGAAACATGGCTCGCGCCCGCACTCATGCAGTCTTCCCACTTAGTTGGACGCACCAGGCGTCCAGGTATTCAGACTGCGAAGCAGAATCGCCGCGGATTATAGCCCTCGCGCACGTCGCGGTCAAGGCGAACCATTGCCCCGTCTGAGCCGGGCGGTATGTCAAGCTGTAACCTACATCATGCCAAGCGTTTAGCACGACAATGCTACATTCCCTTGGCGTGCGTGACGTAACCTCTTGTCCACACGGGAGATAAGCCACGACACCATGTCATTCCGAGTGAAGCCCCCGTTCCGGCGGGCGGAGCGAAGAGTCTCTCGCGGGTTGCGCCCGCAGTCGGTGGCTTGACTCCGTGCCCGGACGCAAGCCGAAGATTGGCTCCTCAGGGTCTGGCGATCCTGGCTCGACTGAGCTGGTGCAGGGCCTGAGCATGCCGGTTCCTGGCGGGCCTGGCGGTTCCTCGGGAGGGCTCTGCCGAGCGGCTGGCGGGCACCGCCTGTCCATGCTGTATCAACCCTGTGAGGAGGGAAGTGATACAGCATGGGTAGATGGGGGAGAATGGGCGATTCTCGCAGCTCCGGCCATACTCGCTCATCCGCGCGATGAGCAAGTATGGGGGCGGGAATGGCAGGAGGGCGTAAGGCCTTGGGGCATAGAGGGTTATGAGGCGGCCCCCGCCGGCGGCGCCGCACCGCTCCCACGCTCCTTAATGGCGGCTACATTGAGGATCGCCAAACCCTGATGAGTCCAGAGATTCTGCGACCTACCCTCAGGATGACACCTTCCTGCGGCCGGGGGCGGGGAAGGTGGCCTTGTCGTAGCAAGGTTAACCACGCCATTGGATACGGGCCGTTCGGCATGCCGGCCAGCCCCCGCTCGCGGACGGGTAAGGCGATCGCGGGCCGGAGCTTGACTTCACCAGTCGCGTCGGCTATAACCTTAGAACTGAGTGAGACATGGGCAATTGCTCGGAGGACTCTCCCCTGAACAGGCCTCTTCGTTACGCCGTGGTAGGGTGCGGGCGCATAGCCCCCCTGCATCTCGCTGCCCTGGCGGCCATGCCCGAGGTGCGCCTGGCCGCCACGTGCGACATCGTGGAGGAGCGTGCACGCGCCGCCGCCGAGCGCTTCGGAGCCGGGCGCTACGCGACCGACTATCGCGATCTGTTCTGTTCCGGGGGAGTCGACGCGGTGTCGCTCTGCCTGCCCCATCACCTCCATGCGGACGCGGCCATCGCAGCCGCGGAGGCGGGCATCCACGTCTTCTGCGAGAAGCCCATCGCCACGACGCCCGCCGACGCCGACCGCATCATCGCCGCCTGCGACCGCGCGGGCGTGCGCCTGGGCGTCTGCTACCAGAACCGCTATAACCTGGCCTCGCGGGCGCTCCGCAAGGCCGTGGACCACGGGCGCTTCGGGCGCCTCCTCCAGGCGGGCATTACGTTCCAGAACCGCAAGTCGCCCGACTACTACGCCCCTGGCGACTGGCACGGCCGCTGGGCCACCGAGGGCGGGGGCGCGCTCACCACCCAGGCCATTCACACCATGGACCTGATGCTCTGGCTGATGGGGCCGGCGGCCTCGGTGCAGGCGAGGATGGCCACGCTCGTGCATGCCATCGAGGTCGAGGACACGGCGGCCGCGGCCATCGAGTTCGCCAGCGGCGCCCTGGGCACCGTCGTGGCAACCACGGCGGCCCACACCTTCTGGTCCCAGCGCCTCGAGGTCACGGGCACCCACGGCAAGGCCGTGCTGCTCAACAACCGCATCGTCGAGTGGGACTTCGCCGACGGCGCGCCGGACCGCGCGGCAGTCACGGCCATTGACGAGTTGCGCGAGACGCCCGACGAGCGCGGGCGCTACGGCCCCGGCCACGAGCGCATCCTGCGCGACTTTGTGGGGTGCCTGCTCGCGGGCCGTCGCTTTGCCCTCGACGGCCGGGAGGGCAGGAGAATCTCCGACCTTCTCTGGGCAATCTACGAATCCGGCAGGACGGGGCAACTGGTGCGGCTTCGGTGATCGGTCGGCCCGGTCCGACCCATCAGGCCGGTTAGACTCGTCCGACTCGCACGAATCCGATTGATCTCCGCCCCCGGAAGTGCTATATGAGTGGGAAGGGCTGGAGAGTCCTATGACCCGCTCAAAGGAGGGCTCGTCAGATGATGCCTCGTGTGATGCGTTGCGTCGTGCTCGCAGTGATGCTAGCGCTGCTGGCCCCATCGGTCGCCCAGGCGCTGGACGTGGGCGACCCCATGCCCCCCATCAGCGTCAAGAAGTGGGTTTCCAACACGCCCGTCACCGCCGCCAGCGCGAAGGGCAAAGTCGTGGTCGTCGAGTTCTGGGCCACCTGGTGCCCGCCCTGCCGTCAGTCCATCCCCCACCTCAACAAGCTCCACGAGACCTATGAGAAGAAGGGCGTGGTCATCTGCGGCATCACGCAGGAACAGGAGAGCACGGTCACCGACTTCATGAAGACTGTGCCGATGAAGTACCATGTGGGCATTGACACGGGCTCCACGGGCGGTGTCTACATGAAGGGCGTATCGGGCATCCCGCACGCTTTCGTGATTGACCGCAAGGGCAAGGTGGCCTGGCAAGGGCACCCGATGGCGGGGCTGGACGACGTGCTGGCCAAGCTGGCCGCCGAGGGCGGCGGCGCCGTGAGCGACGACCCGCTCGAGGCCGCCCTGGAGCTGAGCACGGGGGCCGACCTGTCGCAGCGCGACCTGCCCAAGGCGCTCGCCCTGGCCCGCAAGGCTTATGAGGCCTCGGGCCGCAAGGATGCCAAGGCGCTGGGCGTCCTGGCGCGCGTGCACTATGAGATGGGGCACCTGCCCACTGCCGTGGAGGCGGCCCTCGCCGCCGCGAAGCTCGCGACAGGCGACGACGAAACCGAGCTCAAGGCGGCGGCTGATTTCTACAAGAAGGAACTCGAGCGCCGCCGCGAGGACCCCGCGGCGAAGTTCTGACAGCCCTCCGCCTGCGCGGCGGGCATCTCCCCACCGCAGGATGGCCTCTCGCGCCCAAAGCAGTGGGCGCAGCAGGCAAGGGTTGCTCCGCCGCGCCCACGCCGCGCTGCATCGCGCGCGCTCTCAGAAGGTCTTGCCCACCGTGAACAGGTGCAGGGGGCCGTGCCCGAACGCCTTCTTGGCCCCTTCGCCATAGTCGTGCATGTAGCCGTAGTCTATGCGGCACTGGCCCGGCAGCGTGGTGCCCACGCCACAGGTGGGGCCGTTGTCGTACCAGCCGCCGCGCAGCGAGATCGTCACGTCTTTGGCGACCTTGATCTGGTGTTCGACGCCGGCGCTGTCAATGGCGTAATGGGCGTCCACTCCCTGCCCGTGCGCTGCGCCCGTGGTGTACTGGACCATGAGGGTGGTGGACTTGAGAACGCGGTAGGCGGCGCCGAGGGTGAGCAAGTTGACGTGGTAGTTGCTCTCGAAGCGCCCGGGCACGCCAAGGTAGGTGGCGTGGAGCTTGTCCTTGATGTGGGTGAACTCGGCGCCGATGGACGCCTCGTCGGTGGGCTTGTAGAGTGCGCCGAGGCGGATGCTGCCGATCTGCGACTGGCCTCGGCCGTGCGCCACGCGGGTCGTGCCGCCCATGCCGTCGGGCATGGTCAGGGTGACTTCCGACGGGTCGTTCGGGTAGCCCGCGAAGCCGAGGGCCAGCTTGCCGAAGCCGTCGGGAATGGGCACCTGGACGCCTGAGGCGATGCCGATCTGCTGGCCCCAGAGCTCGGTGTTGGCGCCCATCATCTTCGAGGGGTCACGGTCCCGCGTGTGCAGGTAGAAGCCCATGAGCTTCGTGGAGCCGCCCAGCATCGGGGTGGGGATGACGACGCTGGAGTTGTAGATATCGAGGTCGGGGCCGCGGCGGAAGTCCAGGTTGCCATAGCTGGCGGAGAGGTCAATGCCCTTGAAGAAGCCGAGTGCGGCGGGGTTGTGGGAGTCTACCCCCTCGAGCGCCACGGTGGCGCGGCCGAGGCCGAGCGCCCGGGCCGAGGGGGGGTAGTATGGCAGCACGATGTCGAGCGTGCCCCGTGTGGCCCCCGCCAGGCTGGCATTGGGCGCGCCCGCGATGGCGAGCCGCGCCGCCCCTGCCCCCAGCGCCGCCGCCAGCAACAGCCTGAGCGCCATGCTCCGCTTCATCTTGCACGCCCCCTCACAAGAGTGTTGCGGCTCCGCCCGACGCGCCCCGAAAGGGTCACTCGACCACGGGAACGTCCTTCATCGCCTCCTCGATTTCGTGCTCGGGGTACTCGAAGTCCTCGAGCTTCTTGGCGAAGTACTGCTCGTAGGACGCGAGGTCGAAGTGGCCGTGCCCGCTGAAGTTGAACACGATGGCCTTCGACTGGCCGGCCTCTCGGCACCGAATGGCCTCGTCAATGGCCACGCGGATCGCGTGCGATGTCTCGGGGGCGGGGATGATGCCCTCGGTGCGCGCGAAGAGCACGGCGGCATCGAAGGCGGCGTTCTGGTGGACGGCGACGGCCTCGACCTGCTTGGCCTTGACCATGAGGCTCACGAGCGGCGCCATGCCGTGGTAGCGCAGGCCGCCGGCGTGGATTCTGGGCGGCACGAAGCCGTGGCCGAGCGTGTGCATCTTGAGCAGCGGCGTGGTTTTGGCCGTGTCGCCGAAGTCGTAGCGGTAGCTGCCGCGCGTGATGGTGGGGCAGGCCTTGGGCTCGACGGCCACCATGCGGATCGCCTTGCCCGCGGCCTTGTCGGGGTAGAAGGGGAAGGCGAGGCCGGCGAAGTTGCTGCCCCCGCCCACGCAGCCGATCAGGATGTCCGCAGAGTCGCCTGCCCGTTCGAGCTGCTTCTTGGTCTCGAGGCCGACGACGGTCTGATGCAGCAGCACGTGGTTGAGCACGCTGCCGAGCGAGTAATTCGTGTCGTCGTTGGTGGCGGCCACCTCGATGGCCTCACTGATGGCCATGCCCAGGCTGCCGGGGCAGTCGGGGTCCGCCGCGAGAATGGCGCGGCCGGCGTTCGTGGTGTTGCTGGGGCTGGGGAAGATCGTCGCGCCCCAGGTCTGCATCATCAGCTTGCGGTAGGGCTTCTGCTCGTAGCTGATCTTCACCATGTAGACGAGGCACTCGAGGCCGAAGAGGTTGCAGGCGAACGAGAGCGCGCTGCCCCACTGGCCGGCGCCGGTCTCGGTCGAGAGGCGGCGGATGCCTTCTTTCTTGTTGTAGTAGGCCTGGGCTACGGCGGTGTTGGGCTTGTGGCTGCCGGCCGGGCTCACGCTTTCGTTCTTGAAGTAGATGCGGGCGGGGGTGTTCAGGGCCTTCTCGAGGCGCCGGGCCCGGTGCAGGGGCGAGGGCCGCCACAGGCGGTAGATGTCGAGCACCTCGCCGGGGATGTCAATCCACCGCTTCGGGCTCGCCTCTTGCTCGATGAGACCCATCGGGAAGATGCGGGCGAGCGCGGAGGGGTCAATGGGCTGCTTCGTGGCGGGGTTCAGGGGGGGCGCTGGCGACTCGGGCGCGTCCGCCATGATGTTATACCATGCCGTGGGCATGTCCTTTTCGCTGAGCAGCACCTTCGTTTCGTCCGCCAAGGCTCTCACCTCCTGTGTGAAGTCGGGGCTGGCTTTGGGTGTATTCTGGGGATTTGGCACCAAAAGTCAAGCGGCACAGCCAGAGCGGGCGCCGGCCCCTCCTCGCCGGCACGCCTCAGGGAGCGGGGCGCGCGGCATGCGCCTCTTGCGCCTGCAATGCCCTGAGGTCGCGGCGCGGGAGCGCCCAGGCCCGGCGCGCCGCCGCTTCGACGAGTTCGCGCACCGCCTTGTAGTCGGGGTCGCTCGTGTCGCGGTACACCGCGTCCTTGCACTTCGCGGTTCCGCCGGCCTCCCTGGCCAGGGGCGCGGTGAGGAAGAGGCTGGCGGCGGGCTGGCGGAGCGCCACCCAGTCGAGGCGCGACACCTGGGCGGGTGCGTGGCAGGCGCCGCAGCGCTTCGCGTGGACCGTGGCGATCTGGTCGGCCAGTGTGCGGTCGGCCGCCAGGTCGTACGGCGGTTCGGGCTGGCGCTTGTTGATGAAGCCATCGTGGTACGGGCCGTTGGCGTCAATCCAGGTGACCAGACGCAGCCAGTCGTCCTGCGGCAGTTTCACGCGTTCGGTGTGCGGGGCCCTGCGCAGGACGGCGATGAGGTGGCTCTTGTGGGAGCCGAAGGCCAGGGGCGGCGTGACCTTGGCGTCGTCGCCCACGTTGGAGCGTGAGATCAGCTTGGCGGCGAGAATGGTGTCGTAGGCGCGGTTGTGGCGGGGGGTGAGGCCGCCCGAGAAGTCGAGGCCGCCCGCGGGCTTGAGCCCGGCGTGGCAGGCGACGCAGTGTCGGTCGAAGACGGGCTGCACATCGCGCAGGAAGCTGATCGGCTTGTCGGCGCCCCATGGCGGCGGGGTGGGCACTACAGGGTCGCGGCGCATGGCGAGCGGCGTGGGTGTGGGCGGCGGCGCCTTCTCCCAGGTGTGGTGGCAGCCCGTGCACGAGCGCTGCTCGCCGCTCTGGAAGCTGATGAACGAGCGCATCCGCCGCAGCTCCATGTGATTCTCGTCGAGGAGCTGGAAGTAGACCGCCGTGTCCACCGGCACCTGGAAGAAGGCCGAGCCGTCGCTCTCGACCGGCACGGTGCCCAGGATGCGCACGGGGTTCCAGTTGATCATCACGCCCTTCACGTCGGGCTCGTAGCGCTGCCCGCCATAGGTGTTGCAGTAGGGCCAGCCGAGCGGCTCGGCGATGCGGATGTAGCGAATGGCTGTGGGGTCCACGCCGTCCACGCCCAGGGCCACGTCGTTCACGGCGCACACGGCGTAGGGCTTCGCGGGGTCCGTGTTGTCGGGCAGGATCGGCGGCTTCTGGCGCGGCCGCAGCGGAATCGGGATCGAGCACGAGATCGCCGGGTCGCGGTAGACCAGTTCCTTCGTGCCATCCACCCCGATCAGATAGAGCGCGTAGCCCGTGGCATCCGTCTCCTTGCCGTAGGTGTACGACGCGAGGAAGTGGGCCTCGGAGAGGGGCCAGGGGGTCATGTAGAGGCCGCCCACGCCGCGCACCCCGCCCCCCGGCACAGGATTGCCCGACATGCCGCCCTCTGGCGGCCGCACGCCCGGGGTGACGATGTGAATGCCATTCGGGTCGTTCATGCCGGCCTGCGGCTCGATGAGGATGACGGGGCCGGCGGGCAGCGTGTGATGCCCCGTGGCGATGCCCACGAGCTTGTGCGAGCCGGGGACCGAGCGGCATTCCTCGACGGCCCACGGCTCATTGAAGTGCTGCTTGAACAGCGCGTCGGCCCCCGTGCCGTCGGGCCGCACGTACCAGAGCGACTGAATGTGCGCCCAGCCGCGCTCGTGGTATTCCCAGCGGGTGTAGCCGATCGTGCCGTCGGCGAGCACGTGGGGCAGGTAATCGCCGTCCTTGGTCACGGTGAGGCGGCGGATGCCCGAGCCGTCGGGCCGCATCACGTAGAGGTTGCACGAGGTCTCGTCCTTGTCCAGTTCGTTGCACTGGAGCGAGTAGCCGCAGCGCTCGGAGACGAAGACGATGTCGCCGCTGGGCAGATAGCAGGGGTCGAGGTCGCTCCACTCGCCCTGGGTGAGCTGGCGGAGGCCCGTGCCGTCAATGCCGATCTCGAAAATGTGGGTCGGCTCCTCGGAGCGGCGGAGGTCGAAGCTGGTCGCGCGGTTGAGCCAGCCTGGCGGCGGCTGGTCGCTCCTGGCCTTGGCGTAGCCGAACACCACGCGGTCGCCGCCATACCAGAGGTCCATGCCGTGGACGTGTCCCGGCCCGAGCCGGCCGTTGAGCAGGTTCCGCACCTCGCCGGTCTTGAGGTCGAGGACGCAGATGTCGCCGCCGGGCCGCGAGACCCAGGGCATGTGGTTCAGGCACACATCGGGGTAGCTCTCCTGGGTGAAGCGCTTGATGAACAGCAGCTTGTCGAAGTCGAGTGCGGACCTCATCGCGGCCTCGCGGGCGAGCCATCGGGCCTCGCGATAGAGAGCGAGGCGCGCGGCGGGGTCGCAGCCCTTCTCCCTCTCCTGGGCGGCGAGGGCCTCGGCGCGCGTGTGGACCTCGGCCAGGCCTGAAGGCGCAGCGGCGCCGGAATCGGCCAGGAGCCGCTGGGTGCGGGCAAGGACTTCCTTGACTGGGTGGACGAAGAAAGCCTTGCCTTCGTGGAGGCGGATGCCGGCCTGGCTCGCGGTGAGGACGATGGCGGCGGGGCCTTCGCTCGCGACCTCGAACTCCACGGGGCCCGCCCACGGGCCGTCGAGCTTGCGGCTCAGGAAGGTTCGGCGCTGAAGCTGGTCACGCTCGAGGACGAGCACTTCAGCGGTGACCTCGACCGGCGGGGTGAGCGGCGCGGCGGAACGGATTTCGATGTGGACGCGGTTCCTGCCGAAGCCGAGGTGGGGCAGTTCGTGCCAGACAAGCTGCCAGTCGCCGCCGACAACCAGCGCCACCTGTCCGCCTGCGTGGGCGAACGTGCCCCCCGCCTCGGAGAGGGGCACGGCGAGTTCGACCGAGGCCGCGCCGTCCCTTCGCGCGACACTCCCCTGCCCCGCGGGCACGGGCGCGCCGTTCAGCGCCACGGCGTCGCCGGCCAGCGTGACCCGGTGCTTGCCCACCGCGCACAGGCCGGCGAAGCCTGCCTGCTTCGCGCCGCGCGACCACTGGCTCAGGCTGCTCTGGCTCGCAGGCCGCTTGAGCGCGAGGTTCTTCGCCGCGTCGTCGGGGCCGTAGACCTCGACCTCGTCGAGATGGAAGTAGATGGGCGCGTCGCTCCTGATCTGAAGGCGGATGAACCGTGCCCTGACGCCCTCAAGCTTCACCTCGAGCGGCGGCTCCTTGCTGCCGAGGCCGCCGAAATGATTGCCTTTGTTGTCGTGGCGAAGGGTCCACTTCTGGCCGTCGTCGGAGGTCAGAACCAGCAGGTTGTCCGCGTTGTGAAGGCCGGGTTGGTAGTCGAGGCGGTTCCAGACCACGATGCGGGCGACGGCCACGGGCGAGCCGAGGTCCACCTGCCACCAGGGATTCGGCTCCTGACCCGTGTGGAACGCATACTTGCCGTCCTTCACGCCGTCCACGGCGCCGGCGGCGTCCTCAGCGGTCGGGTCAGAGGCAGGCGCCGAGGCGGGCACGGACGCGGCAAGGAAGAGGCGTTGGCCATCGTGACAGAGGAGGAACCGTTCGGCGCCGGGCACGTGCGCGGCGGAGGCCCAGCATGGGTCGCTCAGATCGCCGTCCAGCTTGGGAGGCGCGCTGCACCTGGGCACGGCGAGGCGCGGCAGGTCCGCCTGGCCGGGCTTGGCGGCGAGGAAGGGCAGGAGATCGGGCCTGAGGATTTCGGCGAGGCGGCAGTCGTCCTGCTTCGCCCAGTCGGCCTCCACCTGCTCGCGGGTCGGCTGCGCCGCGCGAAGCGAGGCGGCCAGGAGGATGCAGGCTAGGCTTGTTCGCCACATCGCACGTGGCCTCCGAGGCTGGGCCTCCCCGCGGGTTCGAACCCGCGGGAGGTCAGCCCTCGAGCATGGAGCACGAGCGCTTGTTGCAGCGGCCGAGTTCCTGGCAGGGGCTGGCGTCGCGGGCGCAGGGCGTCGAGGCCCCGCGTACGATGCCGGCCACGGCGCCGATCACCCGCCGCACGGGCCGGCCGCACTCGGGGCACTTCTTCACAGGTGCCTCGCTCATCCGCTGCTGTCGCTCGAAGGCGTGGCCGCAGGCGTCGCACTGGTAGTCGTAGATCGGCATGGCGTGTCTTCCCTATTTACTCCGGAGGCGTCGTTTGGCAAACTCGACCAGGCCGCCGGCATCGAAGATGGCCCGCATGAAGTCGGGCATGGGCTCGGCGCGGAAGGTGCGGCCGGTCGTGAGGTCGCGGATGATGCCGCTCGCGAGGTCGGCCTCCACCTCGTCGCCGGCGGCGATGGCTTCGGCCGCCTCGGGGCACTCGAGCAGCGGGAGGCCGATGTTGATGGCGTTGCGGAAGAAGATGCGGGCGAAGCTCTTGGCGACGACGCACGCCACGCCCGCGCCCGTGAGGGCGACCGGGGCGTGCTCGCGCGACGAGCCGCAGCCGAAGTTCTCGCCCGCCACCACCACGTCGCCCGGCCTCACCCTCTTCGCAAAGTCGGGCTGGTCGCTGCCCTCCATCGCGTGCGAGCCCAGCTCCTTGGGGTCCGTGGTCACGAGATACGGAGCGGGGATGATCGCATCCGTGTTCACGTCATCGCCGAACCTGAACGCTCTGCCCATTGGTCTTCGCTCTTCTCAATCGGCAATCGGAAATCGGCAATCGAGAATGTCACAGTTCGTCGGGCGAGCCGATGCGGCCGAGGACGGCCGAGGCCGCGGCGACCGCGGGATTCGCCAGGTAGACGAAGCTCTTGAGGTGGCCCATGCGCCCCTCGAAGTTGCGGTTGGTGGTCGAGACGCAGGTTTCGCCCGCGGCCAGCACGCCCATGTGGCCGCCCAGGCACGGGCCGCACGTGGGCGTCGAGAACACGCCGCCCGCCTCCACGAACACCTCGTCCAGCCCCTCGGCGATGCAGCGGCGATAGCCCTCGAGCGACGACGGGATGACGATGAGCCGCACGTCGCGGTGCACTTTGCGTCCCTTGATCACCGCGGCCGCCTGGGCGATGTCCTCGTACCGGCCGTTGGTGCACGAGCCGATGAAGGCCTGGTCAATCCGCACGTGGCGCAGCTCGCTCACGGGCTTCACGTTGCTCGGCAGGTGGGGGCAGGCCACCTGGGGCTCGAGGCTCGTGACGTCGAACTCGTGCGTCTCGCGGTAGGCTGCGTCGGGGTCGCTGGCGTAGACGCGCGGGGGCCGGCGGGCGCGGCCTTCGAGGAAGGCGGCGGTCTTGTCGTCGAAG
>Ga0116145_1000127_pt1 | contig 94309 bp, 100 predicted proteins | sample AD_JPNHG1_MetaG_FD_89747 | JGI IMG/M metagenome (GOLD analysis project Ga0116145, IMG submission 89747) | Active sludge microbial communities of municipal wastewater-treating anaerobic digesters from Japan - AD_JPNHG1_MetaG | ecosystem: Engineered > Bioreactor > Anaerobic > Digestate | place... | reverse complement strand
CTTATTATAAATCCTGCGGATGATCAGAATGCTCCTATCGGCATAGTAGCATACTATACATCGCCAGGATTATTACTACTATTTTACATCAAGATCGAGACACTGCCCTTAATTAAGGTACACTACCGCCTTTTCCATGCCGCTATTTTGGAGATAGAGCGCAGATTTTGACTCTCAAGATAGCTTCATAAGCCCTGACAGTGTACCTTCGTCCATGTTCCTGCTTGGAGAGTATTGCGACGAAGAGGCAAGGTTTGTTGCCGATTGCCTCAAGGATGCCGGAATGAAGGTGGACATCAGAACCTACACAGCCAGCGAGGTGGAGACAGATCATTTCCTGGAAGGCCGGATGAGCGAGCTGCTGGCCGTCCTGACTGAAGACGAAAGGCAAAAGTATGAGAGGTACCTGTCAGCCCTGCGCAATGTTCTGGCGGAGGGTGCATCCGAGGAGGACTGGAGCGAAAGGCTGGCAGATGAGATCGATCCGCACAGGGAAGAGAAGAGGGAGAGGCTGCTTCAGCTTATCTCCGATAGTCGACAGGAGAGGGAAAAGAAATCTGAAGAGGCCGGCCATGTCGAAGAATCCGATCAGGTCCCGGATGCAACTTTGCCGGATGAGCCGAATCAAGCAGTGGAGGCAAATCAACCAGAGAGTCAATCCGAAGAAGCCCGGACCGAGGAGAAATCCAGGCTGGTGAAGGCGATAATGGATGTATCCGATGCAAAGTATTTTGCCGAGCTGGTCCTTGAGAGAAATCATTTTCGTTTTGGGGAGGATGGCGCAGCACTGCCAGACGATCCCATCCTGCGGGTCTATGATGAAAGGGAGGACGATGAAAGGGGGGCGGAGCTGGTCAGAAGTAGCACCACCTTTTCGGTTGAGCCCAGAGCACAGGTACTGGTTGACGAGTTCTCATCCCTGCTGGCAGATGATCTGGATGAGGATTTTCGTGATGAGTATCCGAGGGAGTACTCCCAGCTCACCTTACTCGCAAAGATCATCGATTCTTTAGAGGAGGCCCCTCAAAGCAAAGAGGACATGGCTGCCTTTTGCGAGAGGAGCATAGTGAATATGGATATAAACGGAAATCTTCTGGAGCTGGACGGCAGCGAGGCGGTGGAGGAGCTCGCCAGGTCGCTGGAGAAGAACGGGGTGATAAAGGTCAAGGGCGACAGGATCAAGTGGAAGCGGTGAACGCCCGGCTTGAGCACTATTAATATATCGAAGCATAAGATTTAAAGCCTTGAGTCGGTAAAATAAGGTGGCGATCTATATGCTTCGATTGTTTTTGATCATAGCCCTGCTAAGCATGACTGCTTGCGCAGGGGACTGGCTGGAAGGAGGATATGTGGGCTCTGCGAATTATGGAGAGATCCGGCAGTACTTCACAGATCCGATATTTTATACGAGGGTTCCCGTATCCCAGCCCCTGAGCTTTTATAGGCCCTATATAACCACATACCCTTATCCGTTCTACGCCACGCAGTCGGAGTTCAGGAACCAGTCCCTGGCTGCAATGCAATGGGACCCATTCGTGAAGAACTGGACATCAACTATGAGTTATGCCGCGAGCAAATCATCTTTCAGGGTCTTTGAAGGAGGAAGCTGGAAGAGCCTGTAAAAAGGCTGATGCCAGGATTTCTCCGGCATCTTTCTATCGGGCAGCGCTTCCATAACTTCACCCCATCGCCTCTATCCGGCATGCTGCGATCTTGTACTCAGGAATCCTGGCCACCGGATCCAGGGCATCTGATGTGATGATGTTGGTTCCCTGCCAGTGGAATGGCATGAAGACCATTCCCGGCTTTACCCTCTCTGTGATCCGCGCCCGTGCCTCAGTCTCTCCACGCACAGTTTTGACTTTGACCATGCGACCGTGCCCTACCCCCAGCCTCTCCGCATCCTCCGGATGGATCTCGACGTAAAGCTCATTGTCCATCTCGTTTAGCGATGGACACCTCCGGGTCATGGAGCCGCTGTTGTAGTGCTCCACAATCCTGCCTGTGCTGAGAAGGATGGGATACTCGTGGCTGACGGCCTCCCCGGCCGGCCGGTTCTCGACGGCTGCAATGCTGGCCCGCCCGTTTGCGGATGAGAAGCGCTCCCTGTGCAGTATGTCCGTTCCAGGGTGACTCTCATCCGGGCAGGGCCAGAGCAGGCCTCCCACCCGGGAGATCCTCTCCCGGGTCATGCCCCCGTACTGGGGCACATTGCGGTTGATCTCCCTGAGAACGTCTGCAGCAGACGAGCCTCCAAGCTCCAGGCCAAGCCTCCTGCCTACCTCATTGATGATCCAAAGCCCCTCCTTCGCCTCTCCGACGGCAGGCACAGCCCTGTAGATCCACTGCACCCGCCTCTCCATGGAGGTGTAGCTGCCGTCCTTCTCCGCCCAGGCGGCCGCAGGCAGAATCACATCCGCCATCTTCGCAGTTGCGGTCATGAATATCTCCTGCACAACAAGAAAGTCCAGGCCCTCCAGAGCAGCTCTTGTCCGGCTGACATTGGCGTCGCACATCACAGGGTCCTCGCCGATGATGTACATGGCCTTCACTGCGCCCTGCAGTGCCGCCTCTGTCATCTCCGTGGATGTGAGGCCCGGCCCCAGCGGCAGGCTGGGGGCATTCCATGCCTTCTGGAAGAGCCCGGCCGACTTTGGGTCAGAGGCCCTCCTGTAGCCCGGATAAAACTCTGCCATGCCGCCCATGTCGCAGGTTCCCTGAACATTGTTCTGGCCGCGCATGGGCCAGACGCCAGCCCCCGGCCGGCCCATATGGCCGCAGATGAGTGCCAGTGTGGCGCAGGCCCTGACGTTGTCCGTGCCGCAGACATGCTGTGTGATGCCCATGGAATAGAGCAGCGCCGAGGCAGGCGATTTTGCATATATCCTCGCAGCCCTCGCAATCTCGCCCGCAGGAATGCCGGTGCTCTCCGCCGCCTGCTCCAGGATGAAGCCGCTCAGGCTCTCCTTCAGGGCATCGAAGCCCTCAGTCCTCTTTGAGATGAAGTCCCTGTCCAGCAGCCCCTCATCTACAATCACCTTCATCATGCCCCGCAGCAGGTCTATGTCGGAGCCGGGTTTGATGCGCAGGTGGATGTCAGCCGTCCAGGATGTGGATGTGATGCGGGGATCTGCCACTATGATGGCGGCACCCCGGTCCCTCGCCCTCTGCACCCAGCGGGAGACGACAGGATGGGCCTCGGCGAAGTTGGTCCCTATGGCAAATATGCATTTGGTGTTCTCCAGGTCCGGCAGGTTGTTGGTCATGGCCCCGGTTCCAAGCACCGCCCCCAGGCCGACTACGGTCGGCGAGTGGCAGAGCCTGGCGCAGTTGTCCACGTTGGGCGAGCCCAGCATCCGGGCCATCTTCTGCAGCAGGTAATTCTCTTCGTTGTTGCAGCGCGAGGAGGCAAGAAAGCCCAGGGAGCCGGCCTCGTGCCTTCTGATGCTCCTGGAGAGGCCCTCCGCCACCAGATTCAGGGCCTCGTCCCAGGATATCTCTACAAATCCCTCTCCTCTCCTCTTCAGGGGATGGGCAAGCCTCTCCTCACTGTTCAAAACCTCCAGAACGGCATTGCCCTTTGGGCAGAGCGCCCCCTCGCTGGCTGGGTGATCCTTCATGTACTCAATGCCAACAGCTTTTCCTTTGTCGACGACAATATACATTCCGCAGCCAACGGCACAGTAGGGGCAGAGGGATGCAGCCAGTTTAGCAGTCACTTTCTTCCTCCAGGGCGCATTCTAATTCCGCCGGGAATTTAAGAAGGTTTGCATCGCATACCGCAGCAATTGCGAAATTATGGCTGGTTAGGTGGAGGAGGGACACCATCTCTCCAGCTTCAGGAGATATGCCGGCCCGGATATAGTCGTTCCAAAGAATATGGTTCGATTTTTGTGTCGTCTGGCACACTCCATCAGGCCGTCCATGGTGCCGTTGGCCAGAGCCGAGCCGGTGATCAATATGATCTGGCATCGCTCAAATATCTCAGTGCAGTTCATGCCGTCCAGGACAGCAACGCCGCAGCTGACAGATCCGGCAAGATCCAGGTCCGAGACCATCACCCGCTCCGGCCCCGCAGCGGCCACCATCGCCTCCAGAAGGGCCGGCTGCATGCCTATCAGCCCGAACTTATCCGCCTCCTGCCCCTTTATCCATTCAGCCAGGCATTGCCCGCATCTCTTCGGGCCGTCGTCCTTGCAGTGCACAGTGCCTTCGATCAGGCCGTGGTACCGGAGAGTGGCGTTCATGGTTGATATCAGAACAGCGCGCTCGAAGCCCCCTTCCAAAGGCAGATCGAGCACATCGCCCAAAGTTCCCTTGAAGCTTCCAGCCGCTGATGTGAATGCCTGCCCGTAGCAGCCCCTGAAAACGGCCTGCATCAGGACCTCCTTTCCTCTCAGTACGGGAAGGTCATCCCGCCCGGGATCTCCAAGGGCCTCCATGGGGCTGAGGGGGCGGCTGATCAACACATCTCCTTCCATCAGCTCCGCCTCCCCTTCCTCTCCCCTTTTGGATTTCAGCTCATGGACGAAAAGCCTCTTTGCCTCTTCCAGTATATCCTTCCCCATATTCCTCTCACCGCTTTCAATCCTTGCATCTCAAACCGCTGCTCGAATGGCTGGCAGGCGGAAAAGCGCTGCCCCAGCTCGCGACCTCCTCAGGCCTGCCGCAGAGGACGATCTTTCCCCTCTCCAGAAGGCAGGCCCGGTCACCTATGCAGGAGATATCCCTCAGGTCGTGGGTGACGATGATGCTTGGCACCCTGCAGGCATGAAGCCTCTCCTTCAGCTCTCTTCTCATGGCCTCCTGCCTTCGCACGTCCAGCGCCGCAAGCGGCTCGTCCAGCAGCAGCAGGTCGGGCTCTATGATCAGAGCGCGTGCCAGGGCCACCCTCTGCTTCTGGCCGCCGGATATGCTGGAGGCCTTTGCCTTCCTGATCTCCCACAGCCCTGCCTCATCCAGCCTGTCCCTGACCATCAGGTCTATCTCTGCTGCGGAGAGCCCCCGGGCCCGCAGGCCGAAGGCCACATTGTCGTAGACGCTCATGTGGGGAAAGAGGGCATAGCTCTGGAAGACGTATCCTATGTTCCTCTCCTCAGGTGCTGCATCGGCATTCATCTCTGAGTTGAATAGGGTTTTGCCGTTCAGGGCAATCCTGCCCCAGTCGGGGCTGCTTATGCCGGCGATGAGGTTGAGAGTGGTGGTCTTGCCGCAGCCGTTGTCCCCCACAAGCATGAGGATCTCCCCCTTTGGCACATCGATCTGGACGGCCAGGGAGAAGTCCCGCAGCCTCTTTCTGACATCAATTTCCAGCATTCTCGTACATCCTCCGCGAGAGGGCCCTGACCAGGAATATGACCAGGAAGGAGATTATCACCAGTATGATGGCCAGACATAAAGCCGCATCGAGATCTCCCTGCATGGCTGTGTAAATGGCCAGGGGCATTGTCTGCGTCCTTCCCTGAAAGTTGCCCGCAAACATGATGGTGGCCCCGAACTCGCCAAGGGAGCGGGCGAAGGCCATGATGGCCCCCGAGACCAAGCCCCTATATGCGATGGGCAGTACCACATGAAAGAATGTGTAGGCCTGCGAGGCTCCAAGGGTGCGGGCGGCGTTTTCCAGTGAGAGATCCACATCTTCAAAGCTGGTCTTCGCCTGCCTGATGTAAAAGGGAGAGGAGACGAACATCTGGGCTATGATCACAGCCAGAGTTGTGAATGCAACGCTTATCCCCATGGCGTTCAGGTGCTGCCCCACGATTCCCATTCTGCCGAAGGCCATGAGCAGGGCAATGCCGGCCACGGCCGGGGGCATGATCACCGGAAGATCGATCACCGAGTCGACGATCTCCTTTCCGGGATAGCGGAAACGGGCATTGACATAGGCCAGGGGCGTTCCCAGGATGACGATGGTTATGGTGGTGACGGCGGCGGTGGATATGGATAGCCTGAGGGCATCGGCCACCATGGGGCTTTTCAGCGAGTGCAAAACCGTACCCATCGGGCTTCTAAGAAAGAGAGAGGCTACTGGCAGGGCGATGAAGGATATGGTCAGAAAGATGAGAAGCACGAGGCCTGCCTTCATGGCCCGGCTCCTCATGCTTTTGAAAAGCCCCCGTCTGAATATCATCCTGCGGAAATACCGGAAGGCGTTGACCGCTGTCGTATCCCTCTTTTCCTGCATTATATATTTCGGCCTCCTTCAGGCTGTGGCAGCCTCCGCTGTGCCGCTGGAAGCACCAGATTGCACCGCGGGAATGAACCCGTACTTCCCCAGGATGGATTGACCTTCTGTGGACATTATCATATCTAAAAAGGCTTGCGCCTCCACAGGGTATTTGGATTGCGAAAGCACAGCCACAGGAAAGTCCCCCACTACGTTATATTTTTCGGGAATGAGAATCCTGGTGACCTTTCCCACCATCTGCGGGCTGACATCGGATATAAAAGCAAATCCCGCATCAGCTTCCCCCAGGGCAATCTTGGAGACGATGCGATTTACAGTGGTCTCCTGAGAGACTACATTGGACAGTACCGATTCCCTGTATGCCGGTCCATACTCAGGATCGGCTGCCAGCTTATCCAGAACCTGGAGGGCATAGTCTCCGGCTGGAAGATCTTTGGTTCCCATCAAGATCTTGACCCCAGGAGATGCCAGATCCTTCAGGCCGGTTATACTGGCAGGATTGTCATTGGGCACGATTATTGCCACTTTATTTCTGGCAAAGACCTCTACTGTGCTGTTATTGATAAAGCCCTCCGATTTCAGGGCGTTCATGTGCTTTAGGTTTGCCGAGACAAGGATATCGGCATAGGCCCCCTGCTCGATTTGAGAGCGCAGCGCAGGCACGCCGTCAAAATTGAACTCTACGCTTATGTTGGTAGCGTTCTCATAAACCCCGCCGATCTCGCTTAATGCTCCAGTGAGGCCTGCACCGCAAAACACAGTAAGCCTCTCTCCCTCCTCCGCCAAGGCCGGAGAGAGGCCGGCCAGCAGGACGAGCATTATCAGTATCTTGCATTTCTCCATCTAGGGTCTCCTCCCTTCTCAAGTCTTCGATCAAGCGGCTGGACTGAACCCGTACCTCTCCAGGACGGCCCTGCCATCGGCGGACTGTACCAGATCCATGAACTCCTGAGCCATGCCGGGATTCCTGCACTCGGCAGACAGTCCCATCGGATACTCGGCTATCACATTGTACTCGTCAGGTATCTCGATCCGGTCTACTTTGGATGCCATATCCTCTGTGACATCTGAGACATATGCAAATCCCACATCTGCCTCGCCCAGGGCGGCCTTGGTCACAACATAGCTGACAGTGGTCTCCTGGGATATGATGTTGGCCATCACATTTTTCTTGTAGTCCGGCCCATATGCAAAGTCATTGGCCAGCCTGTCGATTATCTGGAGGGCGTAGTCCCCTACTGGAACATCCTTTGTGCCTATGACGATCTTAATCCCCGGCCTGGCCAGGTCGCTGAGGTTATTTATCCCGGCTGGATTGCCCCTGGGGACGATCAGTGCGATCTTGTTCTTCGTGAAGATGCAGACGCTGCTGTTATTCATCAGCCCCTCTCCCATCAATTTGTTCATGTGCTTTGTGCTCGCGAAGGCCACCACATCAGAATAGGCGCCGTTCTCGATCTGAGTTCGCAGAGCCTGAGAGCCGTCGAAGTTGATGGCCACCTTCATGTCCGTCCTGTTTTCATAAATGTCTCCTATCTCGCCGAAGGCCCCTGTCAGGGACGCAGCAGCGAACACGACGATCTCGTCGCTGGCCGTCTCATCCATCTGGGCAGCGATGCCCTGCGGTATAAAGAAAATGAGGGCGGCGAGGAGTATAGTTTTGCAGCTCATCATAGATACCACCTCTTCTTTTTCGTCTTTCATATTCCATCAATCTCCTTCGTTATTCCTATTTTTTCACCTTACTACCTCAGTAAGCTGTTTAGATTACTATTTTAGATTAAGTTAGCAAATATGTTTGCATTATTAATCCTTGCGCTTCTTCCAGGCTGCCCCCACAGGAAACCCCTTCCAGCCATGGCAGCCGAGGGCAAATCTTTTACTTCATCAGTTCAATCCCTTCACCATGAGCGATTATGCCAAGATCGTCCCCTGCCTGGATGTCAAGGTGGTGGACGGAGCGCCCTCCGTGGTCAAGGGCGTCAAGTTCGTGGATCTGAAGAGGCAGGGCGATCCTGTGGAGCTTGCCCGCCGCTATCGGGAGCAGGGTGCTGATGAGCTGGTCTTTCTGGATATAACCGCATCTCATGAGGGCAGGAAGACGATGGTGGATGTGGCCCGCAGGGTGGCGGATGTGGTGGACATACCTTTCACGGTGGGCGGGGGCATCGCCACACTCGATGGGGCAAAGCGGATCCTGGATGCGGGAGCTGACAAGGTGGGAATCAACACCGCAGCAGTCAAAAATCCAGATTTCGTCAAGCAGGCTGCCGGCGCCTTCGGCCCGGAGAGGATCGTGGTGGCGGTGGACGCCCGCAGAAACAGCAAAATCGTCCCGGGCGTGAACGTCTACCAGATGGAGGACGGCTCGAAGGCGTGGTTTGAGGTGGTGATATACGGTGGCAGGACGCCTGCCGGAATTGATGCAATCGACTGGTGCCGGCGCATGGAGAGGCTGGGGGCCGGAGAGCTTCTGCCAACCAGCATGGACCGGGACGGGACCAACACGGGATACGATCTGCCCCTCACCCGCGCCATATGCGATGCTGTGAGCATACCGGTTACAGCCAGCGGCGGCGCCTCCACCCCCCAGCATATCCTGGAGGGCTTCACAGTGGGCAGGGCTGACGCTGCTTTAGCTGCGGGCATGTTTCACAGGGGCGAGTACACAGTGGGAGAGGTGAAGGATTATCTGGCGAGCAGGGGGATCAATGTAAGAAGATAATTGCGAGATGAGATGGCCCGGCCGGGCAATCGGCCTGCTGGCAGGTACGGGCTGGAGGATGAGGAGCCTGCCAAGAAAAGGTTTAATTATAGTGCAGAACCTATGAAATGATACATACTTGGCAGGTCGATCGGTCTCTGGATATCGGCAATTAATCCATTGGTGCAGCACTATAAATCTATATTCTCAGTTGTTAGCTCTGTGGTGAAAACGCCGTCAGCCACTGGCCATATTGGTTGCTGACGGCCACCACAGAGAGCATAAATGATCACGGAGGAGGTAGAATCAATCACCCGTAGAAAGAGTCTTATTTATTTGCCGCCAGGCTCCTGGCCTTCTTTCCTTCCTCAATCAGCTCTTTGACCCTCTGTCCGCCCTTATGGCCAATTTCTGTATCATCAGAGCGGCTGGGTTTGGAAAAATAGGTCCCATATGCTGGTTCGCCATTGAAACATATTGTTTATAATCCGTAAGTTGGTTCCTTACTTACAGTTACGAATACATCAATAATGAATTGTTCATTTCTATCCTATTCTGCTCACTGTCATTTCTTTGGCCAGCGCCCCGGCCATCTCCACGAGCCCGAGCAGCTCCTCCGCCCTGTTGATCTCCTCTCTCCCGGCCCGTGTCACTGGCCTGCGTGGCACAGCAGTGCAGGGCTTCGTCTCCTCGGATATTCCGTATGTGCCGATCCTTCTGGCCAGACCGGTGATCTCAGACTTGTCCAGGGCGATGAGCGGATGGTAGACGGGAGCGCAGATCCCCGACTGCTCGGCCAGGATGTTCTCTGCCGTCTGCGATGCAACCTGTCCCATGGAGTAGCCTGTGACTATGCCCAGGCAGCCCTGATCAAGCATGACCTGCGAGGCTATGCGGTACATGAGACGCCGGCACAGGACGCATGTGGCCCTCGGATAGTGGGATGATATCTTCTCAACTGCCCGGCTGATTGGCACTGTTATGAAATCTATCTTTCTGCCGGACGTCCACCTGGCAAGAGCCTCAGCGCATCTCATGGACTGGCTGATGGCATCGGCATAAGGGCGGGAGTCGAAGTGCAGCAGAGTCACCGGACAGCCCCTTTTCATCATCATCCAGGCGGCCACAGGCGAGTCTATTCCTCCGGAGATGAGGGCCAGCATTCTGCCCTGCGAGCCCAGAGGCAGGCCTCCGACCCCCTTCACCACATCTGTGAAGATGAATGTCCTGTCCCTCCTGGCCTCTATGTATATTTCCAGATCGGGACGTTCGAGGTCTACAGAGGCTCCGCTGCTGCTCTGCACAGCCTGCCCCACAGCGCGGCCGATCTGCTCGCTGGTAAATGAAACGCCAGAGCGCCTCGGCCGGATGGCAAAGCTCTTTCTGCTCTCTGTACCGGCCAGACCGCTCAAGCCTGCCCGGCCTGCAAGCTCGACGGCAGCAAGGCTGATCTGCTGCAGATCGGAGGCTACTGTCTGGGCGGGGCTTGCTGAAACTGTGCCGAAAACCATTGCCGCTATCTGGCAGGCCCTGGGGTCAGAGGTGTGGACGAAGATCCTCCCCTCGCCCCTCTCCATCTTATGCGCAACTGCCGCCCGATTCAAAGAAAAAGCGATATTTCCGGCAAGAATGCGCTCCCATTTCTGCCGCGTCCATCTGTCCTTTAGAGTGATCTCTCCGTAGCGAACCAGCACTACATCCTGAGAGATCATGATCTGGTCTGAGTGGCCTTCAGGGACCTCTTGATCTTCTTGACCCTGGAACCGGCGGCTGTGTATCTCTGCATCGGACCGGGCTTTTTGTGGGTGGCCTCAGCCCTGGTTACCTGCCTGACCTGACCCTTTCTGCCCTTGATCTTGACCCATTCTATGCTTCCAGTCTTTCCCATGAGATGCCCCTATCAGAGCAGCGTTTAAAAAGCTTGTGATTCAGCAAAAGGCTTTTAAGGAGCTTTAGTTTAGTAGGGCTACGTCCTTTTTGGGACAGTGGGGTAGCCTGGTCTATCCTCGAGGGTTTGGGACTCTTGGACCGCGGTTCGAATCCGCGCTGTCCCATAATCTTATTTATCTCATTATACTGCCTCAGCAACATGAGTTTTATACTATTACTATCTCTTTGCAGCAGCGGCAGGCCTTCTCCATCTCTGCCGTGCTCTCACCAGGAAAATGATCGATAAGGCAGAGCTCCCCGGGCCTGGCTCGAGAAAACAGCCTGGCCAGGTCTCCATGATAGACCTCAATTTCGGCCGGCCCGTGGGCGCAGGCTGCCAGCCTCGGCTCTCTCCCCACGTCCTCCGCCGGCCTCTCCGGATACTCTATCTCCTCAATTCTCAGCAGGCTGCGGTTGACCTCCAGGTTGAGGCAGGCGTTGGATACGGCTGCCTGCCAGGAATCGTTGAGCACCACTCTACGAGCCCCCGCCAGGGCGCACATGAGACCCAGGGTTCCCGGGCCGCACAGGCCGTCCACCACATCGCGAATGCGGCCCTGCAGGTAGAGCTGCTCTAAAATTCTCATTTTTGGGGCGCTTTTGCGCGAGAACTCGATGTGTATGCGCGACTGGCTCTTGTATATGACCAGCTCTCCAAATAGGCTCTGGCATATGTCGGCGCGCATATCGCAGCCAGCCAGGAGGACATTTTCCACCGGCTTCTTCTCGAGGCTCAAGACTCCAGGAACTCCCCGGCTCAGGATCACCCCTTTGATTTCAGGTATCCTCTCCACCATCGCCTCTGCCGCCTTGCGGCTGTAGCCCTCTCCCGAGAGAATCAGGTTTCTTCTGCCCAGGCGGGGCGGATAGGCCAGCGGATAGCCGACTTCGATGAGCGGCGTGCCCACGCTGCGCAATGTGGCATCATCCTCGCGCAGGCCGAACTCCTGCAAAAGGCGCAGGGCATCGAGCATTACGGAATCAAGCGGCGCCTTTCCGCAGGAGGAGCACCTCTCCACCCTCTCAGGCAGATGCCTCGCCGGGGCGGATTTGTTCAGATTCGGCTCCGCCGCGCATGCGGGGCAGGCTAAATAGAGCTGCTCGATTACTGCCAGGAGCTCCTCCGCCGGCTTCACGCAGTCATTTCCGCAAGCAGGACACTTCATGATATTCCACTCTTCTGGATGGTCTTCTCTATGTTTTCGCCATCGATAGGAATCGTTAATATCTCATCCCTTAGAAAGGTTTGTAAATAAGAAGATCATTAGGGCGGCGAAGGTGGTTTTGGACATGGCACAGAGAGGCATTAGGGAGTACGATGCAAAACGCCTGCTGGCCAGGTTCCTCCCCGAGTACCTCGATGGGTTCTCCTATAAGGGAGATATCGCCCTTGTGGGACCGGAGACGGACCTGGAGGCGCTGGCATCAAATCATCCCTGGCTTGAGACGACAAAGCTCGTTGTCAAGCCGGATCAGCTCTTTGGAAAGAGGGGCAAGCACGGTCTGGTCTTGCTGGATGCGGACTGGGATTCAGCAAAGAGGTATATCGCAGATAAGATGGGCGCAGAGGTCACGATCGGAGGCATCACTGGAAGGCTGTCTCACTTTCTGATCGAGCCGTTCGTGCCTCATGAAGAGGAGTACTACATAGCTATCAGCTCTGACAGCGATGGAGAAAACATATTCTTCTCGACGAAGGGCGGCGTCATGATCGAGGAGAACTGGGACAGTGTTGTCCGGCTGCATGTGGACACACTGGCGGGAATCGATTCGCTGGACATAAAGTCGAAGCTTCCTGCGGAGCTTGGCGATAGGTCGGCAGCAGTAGAGGAATTAATCAGGGCTCTATGGCGCTTTTATGTGGATACGGGCTTTGCCTACCTGGAGATCAACCCCCTCACACTCAGGGACGGCTCAATTCTGCCCCTGGACATGGTGGCAAAGCTTGATGATGCCGAGGAGTACTGGCAGAAGAAGAGATGGGCGGGCCTCACCTTCCCAGAGCCCTTCGGCAGAAGCTTGACCCGCGAGGAGCTTTTCATCAAGGACTTGGACTCCAAGACGGGTGCCTCATTGAAGCTGACAATTCTCAATCCCGAGGGAAGGGTCTGGACAATGGTCGCGGGCGGCGGAGCCAGCGTGATCTATGCGGATACAATCTGCGACCTGGGATTTGCCGGAGAGATGGCCAACTACGGCGAGTACAGCGGCGATCCCAACACAGAGGAGACCTACTACTATACCCGGACCATACTCGACCTGATGACCAGGAAGAAGGACCCGCGGGGCAAGGTGCTTCTCATAGGCGGGGCCATAGCCAATTTCACAGACGTGGCCAAGACATTCAAGGGCGTTGTCATGGCACTGGAGGAGTACCAGAAGAAGCTACAAGAGACGGGCGTCAAGATATACGTGCGCCGGGGCGGCCCCAACTACGAGGAGGGTCTCCAGCTCATGAGGGATCTCGGCAAGAGGATAGGCGTGCCAATTGAGGTTTACGGGCCCGAGACGCATATGACCAGAATTGTTCCCCTGGCCCTGGAAGGTGCATCGGCATGAGTGAGACGAGAGAGGATTATGTCCTATTTGATAAAAATACCAAGGCCTTCATCTACGGCTATCAGACCAATGCCATCCAGCGTATGCTTGACTTCGACTACATCTGCAAGCGCTCTGAGCCCAGCATAGCTGCCATCATCAACCCCAGCCGTGCAGGAATTCACAAGGCCTTCTGGGGAAGCAAAGAGATCATCCTGCCCATGTACAGGACCATAGGCCTGGCGGCCAAAGCCTATCCCCAGGCAGACACGATGGTCAACTTTGCCTCGCACCGCTCCGCCTTCGAGACGACCATGGAGGCGCTGGCAGAGGAGAGCATCCGCGTGGTGGCTGTCATAGCCGAGGGTGTGCCTGAGAGGCAGTCGCGCATCATGAGCGCCACTGCCAGAAAGGAGGGCAAGGTCATCATCGGCCCGGCTACAGTAGGGGGCATGGTTGCGGGGGCATTCCGCATCGGCAACACCGCAGGAACCATCGAGAACATCATAGCCTCCAAGCTATATCGGCCGGGATGCGTCGGCTTTGTCTCCAAATCGGGGGGCATGCTAAACGAGGCCTTCAACATCATCTCCAGGAACTCAGACGGCATATACGAGGGCATAGCCATCGGCGGCGACCGCCATCCCGGCTCGACCATGCTCGATCACATACTGCGCTATGAGGCCAATCCCGCCATCAAGATGATTGCATGCCTCGGAGAGCTGGGCGGCGAGGATGAGTACAGGATCATCAAGGCTCTCCAGGAGAAGAGGATAACCAAGCCTCTGGTGGCCTGGGTGACTGGAACCTGTGCGCCTGTGCTGCCTGCCAGCGTCCAGTTCGGACACGCTGGAGCCAAGGCCGACACCCAGAGGGAGACTGCCCAGGCCAAAAACGAGGCCTTTCGCGATGCCGGCGCCCATGTGCCCACATCATTCGACGGCTACGGAGATGAGATCAGAAAGGTCTACGAGTCGCTCCTTGCCGCAGGCATCGTCCGGAGGTTCGAAGAGCCGCAGGTGCCGAAGCTCGCTGTGGACTACAGCCGGGCCCTGGCCCAGGGGGACATCAGAAAGCCCACCACATTCATCTGCACAATATCCGACGACAGCGGCGAGGAGGTGCTCTATGCTGGAAAGAAGCTCTCCGAGGTGCTGGAGCAGAGGATGGGAATCGGCGGGGTCATAGGCCTTCTCTGGTTCAAGAAGGAGCTTCCCGACTATGCAGCGCGCTTCATAGAGCTGGTGCTGCAGATCGTGGCAGACCACGGGCCTGCGGTCTCCGGAGCCCATAACGCCATCGTCGCCTCCTGTGCCGGAAAGGATCTCATATCATCGCTATGCAGCGGCCTGCTCACCATCGGGCCGCGCTTTGGCGGGGCCATAGACGACGCTGCTCGCGAGTTCAAGCGGGCCTATGAGAGTGGCATGAGCCCGGAGCAGTTTGTCTCGGACATGAAGAAGAAGGGGATCAACATCCCGGGAATCGGCCATAAGATCAAGAGCGTCAAGAATCCAGATAAGCGTGTCCAGCAGCTCATAAGCTTCGCCCGTGCTAATTTTCCCAGCACGGATCTTCTCAACTATGCACTGCAGGTGGAGGAGATCACCACAGCCAAGAAAGGCACTCTCATCCTCAATGTGGATGGGTGCGTGGGCATTCTCTTCCTGGACCTGATGAGCTCCTGCGGGGCCTTCAGCAAGGCGGAGATAGATGAGGTGGTGAAGCTCGGCTATCTGAACGGGCTGTTCGCCCTGGGCAGGTCCATCGGCCTCATCGGCCACATCCTGGACCAAAAGCGCCTCGGCTCCAGGCTCTACCGCCATCCCGCGGATGACATCGCCTACATGATGCCCTCTCCTGAGGAGATAAAGTGCAGGAATGATGGGCGCTGAGCTTAAGTGATGGAATCGCCATTTAAGCCCTGAGGCGGGCGAGAATGGCGGCCGGAACTATAAGTCAGAAGATTTTTTCGCGGGCCTCCGGCTCCACTGGCATGGTGGAGCCGGGGGAGATCGTTGAGGCGGGCATAGACTATGCCATGTCTCATGACGGCACATCGGTTTTAGCTATCCGGGCATTCAAGGAGATGGGCTCGGAGAGGGTTTGGGATCCTGAGAGGATTGTCATACCCTTTGACCATATAGTCCCGGCCAACAACGAGACTGCGGCTGAGCTGCATAGGGATGTGCGGGCCTTTGCGGCAGAGCAGAAGATCTCCAACTTCTTTGACTGCGGCAGCGGCGTCTGCCATCAGGTCTTTTCTGAGCAGGGGTTTGCCCTGCCGGGCCTCTTGCTGGTGGGAGCCGACTCTCACTCCTGCACATACGGGGCCCTGGGGGCATTCGGCACAGGCGTGGGGGCGACTGATATGGCCGAGATCTATTCCAGGGGCCGCCTCTGGTTCAAGGTGCCAGAGACCATAGGCGTGCGGATCTCCGGGGCGGTGAAGGCCGGCTCCAGCGTCTCTGCGAAGGACATCGCCCTCATGGTGATCGGCGAGCTGGGAGCGGATGGGGCGACGTACAGGGCTGTTGAGTACACCGGCCCGGCCATCGAGCAGATGAGCATCTCCGGCAGGATGACCCTGTGCAACCTTGGCGTTGAGATGGGGGCCAAGGCGGCCATTGTGCCTGCCGACAGGAGGACCGATGAGTGGCTGGCAGGTCGGGCACGCGAGCAGTACAGGCCGGTGTACTCCGATCCTGGCACATATGACTGCGAGTACGAGTTCGATGTTAGCGACCTCGTGCCGCTGGTCGCAGAGCCGTTCCGGGTGGACAACGTCCGTCCCGCATCCGATCTGGCCGGGCTTCCAGTCGATCAGGTCTTCATAGGCACATGCACCAACGGCCGGCTGGAGGACCTGGCCGCAGCCGCCCGCATCCTCAAGGGAAAGCAGGTCCGGGCGAGGACTCTGGTCATTCCAGCCTCGCGGCAGGTTCTGATGGAGGCCTTGGAGGCCGGGATCATAGAGACGCTTGTTGCCGCCGGTGCGATGATAGGGCCGCCCGGATGCGGGCCGTGCCTGGGGGCGCATATGGGCGTGCTGGGGGAGGGAGAGGTCTGCGTCTCCACATCCAACAGGAACTTCCCGGGACGGATGGGCAAAGGGGGGCGGGTCTACCTGGCCAGCCCGGCCACTGCTGCGGCATCTGCCCTGCAGGGCTGCCTGGCTGTGCCGGATGAGGCGGCCTGATCGGCGATGACTTCAGCCGATAACAGTAAAGCATATATCTGTGATGGAGAGCCGTGGCAGAGATGAGATTTGACCTGCATGTGCATTCCAGCTGCTCCGATGGCAGAGACGACGTCAGGACCATTCTGCACGCAGCCGTTCGCTGCGGCCTGGCGGGCATCTCCATCACAGATCACGACACACTGAAGGGCTCGCTTTCGGCCATGCAGATCATCCGGGAGGAGGGGCTGGACCTGATACTGATTCCCGGAGCCGAGGTCACCACATCCGAGGGCCACCTGCTGCTCCTGGGCATTGAGAATCTGCCGCCCCGCGGGCGCAGCCCGGAGGAGACTGCGGATCTGGCCCGCGAGCAGGGGGGCATAGCCATTGTACCACACCCATACCATCCCTTCCGGCATGCTATAGGCCGCATCCCTGACTGCGATGCTGTGGAGGTTTATAATTCCAAGCACATATTCGGCATAGCCAATGCCAGGGCCAGGATAGAGGCCAGCATGAAGCACCTGCCCGTGGTGGCCGGCTCAGACTCTCACTTTGCAGTAACAGTAGGCCTCGGGGTGACGGAGATCGATGCAGGTGATGCCGAGCAGGCTCTGGCGGCCATCCGGCAGGGCAGAACAAGGGTGATTGGCAGGCGCACGCCGCCCAGGTTTTTTATCGGAAATACGATGCAGTCGATATACATGATTCTGAAAAGGGGCACTGGCAGAGGGCGAGTGGGAAGGGTGTAGCAGGAGAGGCGCAAAAGCCATGACCAGGTACTTTGAGGTCCTCCGCCGCGACGGTCCGGCCCGCATGGGAAAGCTGATCTCCGAGCCGCAGAAGAGCTCGCCCGCAGTGATAGGCAGTGACGACTACATCTCGGCGGGAAGCGTCTACGGCTATGCAAGCATCAGAGAGGCCATCAGTGCAGGCGAGGCCCTCCGGGAGGAGAAAAGGCTGGCCATCCTGCCATACGTCCCATCGGCCCTGCATTCCGAGCCGGCGCTGGAGCTGCCTGACTTCGAGACGGGCGGTCCCAAAGGCGTGCTTGTCCGCCCATTCAGCTCCATGGAGCCGCAGGATGCAGACGTCTATGTTCTTGGCAATGCTGCAGCCCTAAAAAATCCCAGGGATCTGGTTGGGGCACTGATTGGCCTGCGGGAGAGGATACGCCCGGACTCTGCCCTCTACGCCCCCGCCATCGCCACACCAGCCAACCTGGCACTGCTGATATATCTGGGAGTCGACCTGGTAGACGGAACACGCATGAAGGCAGACGGCCTTTTGGGCCGCTACCACACACGGGATGGCTGCTGGGCTGCCACGGACCTGGGGGAGCTTCCCTGCCGCTGTCCGCACTGCCTGCGTATGGCTGAGGGGGATGTAGATGCCGCCTGCGTGCCGGAGGCATCTGCAAGAAACGGCCTCATCGCCTCCCACAACGTCCTCAAGCTTGAGGAGGAGCTTTCAGCCGTCCGCCAGGCAATCAGGTCCGAGAGCATTCGGGAGTATGTGGAGCGGCAGGTGCGTGTGGCCCCGGACCAAACTGCTGCCCTGCGGCTGCTGGACGCTGAGCACAGGTACATTGAGAGGAGGACGCCGGTCATCAGGCGCAGCACATTCTATGCGAACTGCGCAGAGTCGCTGCAGAGGGTGGAGGTCACCCGCTTTGCGGAGAGGGTGATAAGCAGATATACAGCTCCCAGAAGCGATGTTCTGCTCCTTCTGCCCTGCTCGGCGAAAAAGCCCTACAGCCTCTCCCGCTCGCATAAGCTATTCGCCTGGGCCATGGGCTCGCGCCGCCGCTACCTGCATGAGCTGATCTTAACCTCACCGCTGGCCCTGGTGCCGAGAGAGCTTGAGGAGGCCTACCCCGCCGCCAGATATGACGTCCCCGTCACAGGCCGCTGGGATAGAGAGGAGAGGGCGTGGCTCGTAGGCTGCCTGGAGGCCTATCTCAGGAAGAACAGGTATGCCAGAATCGTAGCCCATCTGGAGGGAGAGCTCGAGGAGGCTGTAAAGGAGAGCGGCCTGGATGCGATCTATACAGGCGGGGGCACGAGCGGGCCGGCTCTCTCACGGCTGGGCTCCGCCCTGGCCGAAGCCTGCAGGGATGCGGCAAAGCTGCCGGACTTGCGGCTGCTGCGCTACCGGGCCCATGCCGACTTCTACTTCGGGCGGGGCGCAGGCGACCTTCTCCTCGCAGGAAAGATCGCGGTGCGGGGCCGGGAGATCCAGGATGAGAAAAAGAGGCCGCTGGCCGCGACGACCCCAAATGGCATGACCGCCCTCTCCCTCACAGGAGCGGCGCGGCTGGAGCCGCTGGGCCGCTATATTGTGCGCACCGGCGACCTGCTGCCGAAGGGCTCGCTTCTGGCTCCGGGCGTGGTCGAGGCAGACGAGCAGATCCGTCCCGGAGACGAGGTTATATTGGCAGGGGATAAGGCATTCGGAGTGGGCCGGGCCAGGATGTCCGGGTGGGAGATGATGCGCTCGCGGCGGGGCGTGGCTGTGGAAATCAGGCACATCAAGGGGAGATAGGCCAGAAGACGAGGCTCTTGCGGAGCTCTCCATTTGCTATGCAAAGATAACCGTAGTGCCTCGGTCTTGATGGAAATAGTAGTAATGATTCTCCTATTAACCGAAGACGCATGAGTAATGGTATTAGGATACGGATCCGCTACGAAGTACCATTCCCGATTGAAGCCTCCCGCACTCCTCAACTATATATTTCAATCATCGCTGTCATCGACTCTGACCCAGTGCCATCTGGACGGCTGCTCCTGCAGGTCATCCAGAACCTCATACTCATCGATTTCAATGACCTGAGACTTTGGGATCCCTCCGGTCGTTTTCGTCGATTGCCTGAACCCTTCCGTCAATACCTTGCCAAGCACCGCAGCTCCAACTGCAGTCATCGCCAGTCCAATCAGCATTGCCATATCAGCGTCTCGCAGGTACATTTGTCGATATAAATGTATCCAAATCATATCCTCTTTCCGGCATCCGGCCCTGGGCTCTGGTTGATGATCTCCACCGGCTCCAGAAGCCACACACCATGCAGCGGCATCTTCTGGGAGAGCTTTGCCCTCATGGCCTGAAACGCCGGACCGCTTGTGTCGAATGCCATAGGCCGGCATTTGACCTGATATGCCTCTTCTCCTTTGACTGCCAGAACCGACACGATTCCGCCGCTCTTCTGGGCATTTTCCAGATTGGCATGAGTTTCATTGGCCATTATCTTGGCGAATACGATGGATCGGGAGGAGGGAGCACTCAGCGACCCTAAAGGCACAGAGTGTAGCGAATTCTCCACAGAGCACGTCGACAGTATCTTAACAGATTGCGGATTGTTTATCAGTTCCATGACCCGGGATGGGATCTCCTTTGCCATTTTACTACCTCGAAAATATAGAATATAGAAGCGACTACGTGATGTTTGAGGCGAGTCAAGCGCTGATCCGCGAGCACCCTTCAGACAGGGACCATCCACCGTAGTGGCGGCCTTGATCTCGCCCTGTGCCATCACACAGGCAACAGGAGGCAGCACTGGATTCATGGCACAGCGCCCTTCTTACAGGGGCACTTCATCTGAGATGAGATGCCTGCTCTCCTTTCGCCAGCACATATGCCATTCTTGTCGCAATCATATAAGACAGACGAGACCCGAACTCAAATTGGCCGAAGACTTCGCTCTTATGCGAGGCGCTCCCCAAGGGGAGCTTAATCGGTTGCAGCCTTATCTTGCGACAATATAACTATCTAATCATGAGATATACAGTTTTCGGCTGAAAAGGGACCGTAGATATATCCCATTTCCTGCCTCTTTTCGTCCTTCAGCGCAATAAAGGCCACCGGCTGATCTCTTCTGCATTATACAGGCCGCTCATGATGATGAACTGGAGGTACAGGGCAATTCCCAATGTCAAGATCACAAGAATCAAGATTGCCAGGAGGTCCTCCGCCTTTATTCTCCAATTAATCCTCATTTTTTTCTGGATTTGCTGAGGAGCTTCAAGAGACATTTCTATTTCACCACCATTTTTACCGAATATATGATTATTAATTATTAAGTTTGTTGGTCGATAAAATCATGATGTGAATTGTGAATGCCCGTTCCACACGCTACAGGAAGAATGCCCCAATTGCAGCCTTGACATGGCTCATCAGGGAAAGATTGCTCATCAATGCCGGATTATTCCTTCAGGGTCTCAGCTCCTCCAGCCTCTTTTTTATCCCCTTCCAGTGTCCCCCCTGCCAGTAGAGCTTCCCGCAATCCCGGCACCGCCACCTCTGCCCCTGTGGAGAGCCTATCTCCTCCAGCAGGCCGTTGCACACTGTGCACCTTCTCGGGTTAAGCCGCAGTGGCAGGCCCGCCTCTGCCATCTCTCGCAGCTGACCGGATAAGTCTGAGGACCTGATAAGAACGCAGGGCACATTTGCCCGCAGGCAGGCCTGAAAGAGCCCTTTATCCCTGGTGATGACAGTCCGCTCCTCCTGCCCGGCCTGGCGCAGCAGCTCCTCGTCCCTCTCGCCGGCCGGAACTGCCACATCCTGCCCCAGCAGCCGCAGCCACCTGGCCAGGCGCATGAGCATAAGATCAGCTAAAAAGCGCTTCACGTTCTCAGCTGCCTCATTCTGCACCTCGCACTCTTTTCCGGTCATCTCATTCTCTATTGAGCATCCGCAACTATTTATCGATTGATCCGCTACAGGGCCATCTCATGAAGAAGGCGATGAGCAATGTGGATGTTGCTGCCATGGCAGCAGAGCTGTCTGACAGGATCCTGGGCGGCTTCGTGGGCAAGGCCTATCAGCAGTCCTCGGACAGGATCTGGCTGTCCGTCCAGTCCCCGGCAGAGGGAAGGCTGGACCTGTTGCTTGTGGCAGGCAGGAGGATCAATATCACCAAAGGACAGAGGCCGGCATCCAGGACGCCTCCTCAGTTTCCCACAATGCTCAGGGCTCGCCTCTCCGGCGGCAGGATTGTGGAGATCCGCCAGCACGACTTCGACCGGGTGCTGGAGATCGCAGTGGAGCGCTCCGGCGCCCGCCACTATCTGGTGATAGAGCTGTTTCCCAAGGGCAGCATAGTGCTGCTGGATGAGAACCGCCAGATCCTCTCCATGCTCAAAAAGATGGTCTACCGGGGCAGCAAGATGGCGGCCGGAGAGAGGTACGTATACCATCCCGGACAGCCTGACCCGCGCACAATATCGCAAGAGGAGCTATCTGCGTGGCTATCCTCCGCCGGCCAGGACCTGGTGCGCTCTCTGGTGCGGGGGCTGAACATGGGCGGAACCTACGGTGAAGAGGTCTGTCTCGTGGCGGGAGTGGACAAGAACAGGCCGGCCGCCGACCTGGATGCCTCTGAGGTCGAGCGGGTCCACCAGGCCCTGCGCCAGGTCTTTCTGGATCAGACATTCGATCCACACATCGTCCTATCCCGGGACGGCAGCGAGCCGGTGGATGTGCTCTCCAGGCCGCTGCGCATTTACGATGGGCTGCCCGTACGGCGCTATGCTACATTCAGCGAGGCGGTTGATGCCTTCTTTGAGGAAAAAGAGGCTCCGGCAGAGGCCGGGCAGGACCCCCTGGACAGGAGGATCGAGCTGCAGAAGAGGGCTGTGGAGGAGTTCGAGGCCCAGGAGAGGGCCCTCATCGCCAGGGGCGAGCTTGTCTATCAAATATACGGGAGCGTAGAGAAGATTTTGAATGTCGTCGCCCAGGCCCACGGCAAAGGCTACTCATATAACGAGATCTGGGAGAGGATCAGCGGCTCGGACCTGCCCTCCGCCAGATCCATTCTCTCCCTGGACGGCCAGGGGGAGATGCGGGCTGTAGTAGAGGGAGAGCAGATGGAGCTGCATGCTGGTCTCACAGTCCCGCAGAACGCCCAGAGGTACTATGAGAGGGCCAAGGAGATGGCCCGCAAGGCAGCAGGCGCGCGCGAGGCCCTTCAGATCACAATGGAGCTGAAGGCAGGCAAGTCCGCCCCCAGGAGAGGCCACCAATCCGCTGCTCCGAGGAGGAGAAAGCCCAGGTGGTACGAGAGGTTCAGATGGTTCCACTCCTCGGACGGATTTCTGGTGCTGGGGGGCCGGGATGCGGAGAGCAACGAGGAGATATATGCCAAATATCTGGAAAAGCGCGACCTGGCCATGCATACCGACGCCCCCGGCGCGCCCCTCACAGTGATCAAGACAGGGGGCGAGGCGGTGCCTGAGGGCACACTGGCAGAGGCGGCCCAGTTTGCTGTCAGCTACTCCTCCATATGGAAGGGCGGCCTTGCTGCCGCGGACTGCTACCTGGTCAGGGGCGATCAGGTCAGCAAAACTCCGGAGAGCGGCGAGTTTCTCAGGAAGGGCGCCTTTGTCATCCGCGGCGAGCGCCGGTACTTCAGGGACACGGCTTTAGGCCTGGCCCTGGGGATATCTGAGGGGCTTCTCATCGGCGGCCCGGTTTCCGCCGTCCTGCCCAGGGCAGATCCTGCAGTGCAGATCGAGCCTGGGGAGTACAACGCCGACGACCTGGCCAAGAGGATATACAGGCTCTTCTCAGAGAAGGTGGAGGACAGGGCATATCTCAAGTCGATAGCCTCTGTAGACCGGATAGTGCAGTTTCTGCCTCCAGGAGGGTCGAGGATCAGGAGCAGGCCGGGGTGATCGAAATTCTGGCTCGCCACCAACAAGTACGCAGAGGCTCATCGGAAAGACAATGCCCGACACTGCCATGCTGGTAGAGAGTGTAGCCACCAGTGGCGGAATTAAGCAAGGCAGGCGTCTCTTGTGATCCGGGAGATGGCTCCTGCCATGTTCGACAGGCTCTTCAGGGCCACGGAGGAGATGCACCGGGGGGTCAAGAGCCTGGTGGAAGAGAGGAGCGCAGGAAATTGGGATGAGGAAGTAAAACGGCTCAGGGCAGAGGGGATGGATGAGGGTTGCAAAAGGTGCCCCTGAGCCGTTTTGGGTTCTGTTCTACATAATATTAATAATAACAACGTAATCATCATGGTATTTAATTCTTTCGATATACTACTTAGGTATTATTACGAGTCTAGTAGAGATAGCCGTCTTTGTGAGCCTGAGGTGCTCTTTGTGGATCTGTGTTTTTCAGCCAACAAGTTCATAACACAAAAAATATAAATTCAACATGAATATCAATGAGATGTGTATCCCTGCCGGTGATAAAACTCAACCGATCTCATTCCGTCTGACCCAAAAGATTAATTATCCAGTCCCACCATCAGGAATTTTTGGTGAAAGGCAATTTGCTCGGCTCTCTTCGTGCGGTCCTCATACTGGCCTTTGCTGCCGGGTTTTTCTCCGGTGCTATAGCGGCAGATTTTGGGCCCAGGGGATTTCACTTCGATGAGGCCTCAACTGTCAGCGGCTCGGGCGAGATCTCTATCAAGGGCTCATTCCACGATTATGCAGTGGATTCCAGCGGCTGGATGAAGGGATCTGGATCGATCAGCTTCGAATCCCTGCGTAACATGAGCAAGGCAGGAACGAAGGTCGATCTCGCCCAGAAGTCGGACCTGGTTTTTACGGGAGGGCAGCTCAAGAACAGGAAGAGGCTGGAGTTGCCATTATTCCAAAAAGGCATCGGGGCCAGTGTGAGCGAGAGGTTCAACCTCAGCCACGTGGACAAGAATGAGTCCAGCGTGGTGAGGTCTAATAGCCGCAACAATAATTATATGGCCTTTGATACAGCCCTGGCCTTTGAGGGTCTCTGGGACATCAATAACAAGCGAGGCTTTTCCATCAATATGAATAAAAGCGAAGAGCTCTACAAAGGTTCGTTTCAGGCTCAGAAGAGCATAAGGCTCGATGATTCTTCTGCCTGAGCCCCTACGGCTCTGCAAATCCCGGGACAGTGGCTGTCTGCCAGTATGATTACAAGACGCCTACCATACGATGTAGCCGGTCTCCTGGAGACTGCTCTCGATCTCTTTGATATGCTCGAATCCCCGCGTCTCCAGCTCGAGGTCCACCCTGCTGAAATTTATGGGCAGGTTGCGCTCATTTCTGGCATGGTGAATATGCACCACATTGGCCTGCAGCCGGGCCAGCAGCGAGAGCAGCCCGGCCAGGGTGCCGGGGGCGTCCTCCAGGCAGACGGAAAAACGCATCATTCTTCCCTGCTTGCTCAGGCCGGCGGCTATTATCCTGTCCAGGAGCAGGCTGTCCACATTTCCGCCGCTGATCACAAGCGCCACCCTGCTGCCCTGTGGAATCGACGGAGATCCGGCGAGAAGCGCAGCCAGGGGCGCAGCTCCTGCACCCTCTGCCAGGACCCTCTTGCGCTCGATGAGCAGCAGCATGGCGGAGGCGATCTGATCTTCGTCCACAAGGGCGATCTCGTCCACCAGCCTCTGCAGTATGGGAAATGCAAACTCTCCCACACGTGTGACCATGATGGCATCGGCCAGGGCACCTCTCTCATCTGCTTCCACATCCACGGGCCTGCCAGCCCGAAGGGCCTCGAGGGCAGAGGGGCAGGCGGAGGACTGGACGCCGGCGACGTGAACGGCCGGGCGTATCGCCTTTGCAGCCGCAGCTATGCCGGCGATGAGGCCGCCTCCACCTACAGGGACGAATATATAGTCCACATCGGGCAGGTCCTCCGTGATCTCCAGGCCGATCGTCCCCTGGCCTGCCATGACCTCTTCGTCGTCGTAGGGGTGGATGAAGAGCCTCTGCGTCTCGGCAGCTATCTTCCGGCCAATGGATATGCTCTCCACGAGGCTCTCGCCCCTCAGGAGCAGCTCTGCACCGTAGCCTTTTGCTGCCTGCTGCTTGGCCAGGGAGGCCCAGACCGGCATGATGATGGTGGCTGGCAGGCAGGCCGCGCGTGCGGCGAGAGCCACTCCCTGAGCGTGGTTGCCCACCGACGCTGCGACCACACCTCCGGCTTTTATGTCTTTTATGTGGGAGAGGATCTTGCAGGTGGCGCCGCGGACCTTGAAGGATCCGCCGAGCTGCAGGCTCTCAAGCTTCAGATAGACCTCTGAGCCGGTCATATCGCTGAAGGTCTGGGAGTAGACGAGGGGGGTACGCACGACCTTGCCCCGGAGGAGATCTGAGGCGTTCTGTATGGCGGAGAGGGAGATCATGATATGCTATTGTACTGCAGAGGACTTAATGATTGGGGAGGGAAGTTTCGCACCATCTCAACATTGTCCCTGTAGCTCGAGATCGAATCCGATCTGTGGATATTAACGGCTGGATTGGACAAACAGGAAGAACCTTGCCTGTCCGAAGTTGACCAGCCTGCGGGTGAGGCCGGGCAGCTCCGCCACCTCGTCTCCCAGCGGCCGGACCAGGACGTCTGCACCAGTCCGGGCGGCGACCTGGCCCATGGCCAGCTGCAGCTCCAGCGGCGGGCGGATTGAGTAGAGAAGGCTTGCGCCCCGGTATATCTCCATTTTAGGGGAGAATATGTCGTCCGCCACAGCGGCCAGCCCCTCCTCTCTGTCTGTGAGCAGCACATCCAGGCCGCGGGCCCGGACTGCCAGGGCAACATCAGGCATGTGGCCTGCTCCCACCTCCACCACCCGGCCGGTGTAGTTTTGAGCGATGTACTCAGCCAGGTCCTCTGCGTCGTAAAGTGACGATCCCATATATTCATGCCTTATTCTGTAGAGTCCTAAAAGCTTGGCATTTATATACTCATACACTTCAAGATGGCACTGGATGGACAGGGAAAATGGGAAAAGATGCGCGATTATTCATAACACTATCCACTGCACGCCCACCACAGTGACCGTGACTATGATCCCTGCGACGGCAACTCCAGCGGCGATGGCTGCGAAGGCCGGCCAGAAGCGAAATCCCAGAAGAAAGGCGATGGCGCATCCTGTCCAGGCTCCTGTCATGGGCAGGGGGATGGCCACGAACATGACCAGCGCGGCGAGCCCGAAGTTCTCATGCTCCTGGATGTACTTTCTCCGGGTGCGTGCAAAGAGCCAGGAGAAAAACCTCTCCCCCGCGGAGAAGCGCCTCAGGAAATCGGATACCGGCCCCAGGAAAAGGAGCAGGGGAAGAACGGGCAGCATATTGCCGAAGACGGACAGAAGATAGGCATGCAAAGGAGGGTAGCCGTAGATTCCTATGGCCAGGGGTATGGCCCCCCGGACTTCGGATATGGGAAGGGCTGCTGCCAGCAGCGTCATCAGCCAGGAGGGGAGAGCTGGAAGAATTATCAATCACCTATGCTTCCCTTGATCTCCACCTTGAAGACCGGCTCCTGGGCGGGAGAGGAGACGGATATGGTCAGGTCCACTGGAATCTTTCCGAGAGCTATGGCCAGGGGCTCTCCGGAATTGCCAACCTGCACATTGACTCCCTGGGATAGTTTGGTGATGGCTCCTATGAGCGAGGCGAGGTCGACCACTCTGGCCGCCGCCTGCAGATCGGGAACAATGGTGATGGGAGAGACCTCTATGGGCCCGACGGCCACAGGGCTTGACGAGTCGCCCGATATCCTGGCGGAGATGGGGCCGCCCTCACCGGAGATCTGGACGCTTATAGCTCCGTCCTTTCCCGCTCCCTTAACCTTGGCCACCAGGGGGCGCTTCTCCTGGTCCTCCGAACCCTGGACAATAGCCCTTGCGTCTGCATCAACCTTGAAGGTCACCATCGTATCACCGCACGACCATGTATTTTCTGGGATATAAAAATGCCTCTGCTACGTAGTAAATCGTATTATCAGCGAAAGGCTGATATCTTGAGACTGTGCATGATGCACCGATGCTTGAAGTAGGTTATCTGCATATCGACAATCCCATTGCAGTCATTTCTTCCCAAAATCACCCGGAATTCAGCAATGCTGCGGGCCTGCTGCTCCTGGATGGCTTTGACCTGGACGAGGTCAGCCTGGAGGATATGCAGGCCGGCCTGGTGAGGATGAAGGCCGGGAGGGCGAAAGGCGAGCGGATGGATGGAGATAAAGGCAGCACCGAAAAAGGAGCAATAGGCATATCCGTCACCTGCTCTCGCGATGAGCCCCTCCTGGAGGCGGCCCGGCTGGCCAGCCAAAATCTCTCCCTCCTGGATCTCAGGCTCAACAAGATCCACGATCCCGTCCGGCTGCTGGAGCTGATACCCAGGCTCAAGCGCTGCGGAGTCACCCTCTCCCTGAGGATACGCCCGGAGGATCTGTTTCCAGACCTTCTGGAAAAGCTGAACGAGAGCGAGCTTGATATCATTCACCTCGACCTGCGCGGCCTGAACGGTGCCGGCCCGAGGATCGTCAAGAAGGCCAAAGACTGCAGGGGCCCCGCCATCATGGCCCTTGCTGATATCGGCGAGTTCGATGATGCCAAAGATCTGCTGGCCATGGGCGCAGACCTGGTCTCCTTGCGCGGAGCCGATCCGGAGTTTGCAGAGTGGCTCTCCAATGCCATGCAGGAGTACGACTCCATGAGCGGCTGGTGCAACGCCCCCAAGCACATCTGCGCAGGAGGAGACCTGCGCGGCCTGGCCTTCTGCTGCCCTCCAGTCAAGCACTGCCCTGTGCACGGCGCACTGAAGAAAGCAGGGATGACCCCGGAGGAGTTTGTTGCAAAGAAGCTGGCCATAGCCCGCGGAACACCCCTGGAGAAAGGCGAAGGAACATGCTTTGGCAGCCTCGTCTGGTGCTGCAAGGCCACCAAATTGTGCTACCTGAGAGAAGCGGCCATGGCCAAAATCGGACTATCGTCCAGGGAATACATGGAGCTGAAGAAGAAGCTGGCCGAAGAGCTTCTCTGCCAGCCTTCATGATCCATGAGCAGGCATTTAAATGATCCAGATCGCATAGCGGAGAGCGCTGTCCTTGCTATGCTCTTCGAGCTCTCCTCCAGCCCCAAGCCGGGAAATGTGGACCGCTGCCACGACTTTGCTGATATCGGCTTTCATCATTTCCTCGCGAGTGCGGTCTCTTCCTATCCGGTCTTCAGAAAGGCTGCGCAGAAGGCTCATGAAGGCGAGGGCGGCGTGGGCTCTCTCATCCTTCAGGCGGTCGATGCCTGGAAGGGCTGGGACCTGCAGAGCAATACCCACTTCGGCGCTCTCACGCTCATGATGCCAATCGCCCTGGCAGCAGCCAGGCCCGGAGAGCTGCATGACGAGGTAAGAGGCGTCCTGAATAAGACCACCGTCGCCGATGCTGTGGATTTTTACAGGGCATTTCGCCAGGCCGGGGCCAGGGTGGCGGATGTGGAGAGATTCAGCCTCAACGAGGCGGGCTGGGAGGAGGGCCTTCGCGCGAGTGAAAAGACGCTTCTCGACCTGATGCAGCTGTCGGCAGGCCACGACCTCATCGCCCGTGAGTGGTCCAGCGGCTATCAGCGCACATTCCTCCTCGCGGAAAGGATCGGGAAAGAGACTGAGCTGTGGGGCATCAACGACGGCATAGTCAGGGTCTTCCTCGAGGCGCTATACGAGGAGCCGGACAGCCTCATCTGCGCCAAATTCGGAATAGAGGAGGCCCGCCAGGTCTCGAAGAAGGCGGGCGAGGCGCTCAGCGACAAAACTCTCAAAAAGGCCCGCGAGCTGGATGCCGATCTCCTGCAGAGGGACATCAATCCGGGCTCCACAGCGGACCTGATTGCAGCAGCTTTATTTATCTCCCTTCTGAGTGGTTTGAGGTTTTGATCATGCTTTATGGAAATGCAGGCCTGGACGAACTGGGAATACTGGACGGAATCAATGAGATAATAGCCACCACTGAGACGCGGGGAAGGGTCAATGCCGCACCGCTTGGAATCATCAGAGAGGGCGACAGCCTCTACGTCCGGCTCTTTCTGGGATCCCATACCTACGAAAATGTGCTCACCAGGGGCTGGTTTGTGGCCAACGTAAGCCACGACTCCTGGCTCTTCGCCGAGACCGCCCTGGAGGACCTCCCCCAGGAGCACTTCACCCGCCGCGAGGGCCTGCCCATCCTCAAGGACGCCGAGGCCTGGGGCCTCTTCAAGTGCGAGGCCTTTGCCACCGATATCATAATCGCGAATGTGGAGCTGGTCCGAGGCGAGGTGCTGAGAAAGGACTTTCGGGCAGTAAATAGGGGGGCCAATCTGGTTGTGGAGGCGGCAGTGGCTGCGACGAGGTACATGGCTCTGCGCACCGATTCCTACTTTGAGGATCTCATGAGGATGCAGAGGATCATCAACCGCTGCGGCGGCCCCAGGGAGAGGGAGGCCATGGACCGGCTGATGGAAAGGATTGACAGCTATGCCCACATTCGCTGATGGGGTGGAGATGCTCGACAGATTGCCTACGGGATGCCAGAGCCTGGATCTGCTCTTGGGCGGAGGATTTGAATCCGGCATAATAAGCCAGCTCTACGGAGAGTCGGGCACTGGAAAGAGCAACATCGTCCTGCAGCTGGCTGTGCAGGCGGTTGCAAGGGGCCTGCGTGTCATCTTCATTGATACTGAGGGCTTTTCTGCGGAGAGGTTCAGGCAAATCGCCGGCCCGGGGGCGAAGGAGGCGGCGGAGAAGATCATGATATTCGAGCCCATGAGCCTGGAGCAGCAGGCGGTAGCCATTCGCGACGCCTCCCGCATCGCCGGCCGGGACGTGGGATTGATCGTCCTGGACTCGGCCACATCCCTCTACAGGGTGCTGCTTGAGGCCGAGGACAGCCGGCCGGCGCGGCGTGCACTCTCAGCCCAGCTCTCAGAGCTTCAGGAGATAGCCAGAAGGCACGGCATTCCCGTTGTCATAACCAACCAGGTCTACATGGACATCGAGAACGACGTCCTCCGTCCTGTGGGAGGCACCTACCTCGAGCACATGTGCAAGGCCATCATATTCCTGGAGAAGAGGGCAGAGGGGTACAGGAGCGCCCGGATTGTCAAGCACCGCTCCCAGCCGGAGGGAGCGAGCGCGCAGTTCCGGCTGACTGCCCGCGGGGTGGAGTAGCGGTTCTAGAGCTTCAGCTTCATTATGATGGCCGCCTCACCGTCGCTGTAGTAAGCTGGGCACACGCCGATCATGCGAAAGCCAAGCATGGAATACAGTGACTGCGCCTTCTTGTTGCTGACGCGGACCTCAAGGGTGGCTCCGACCGCCCCCATCCGCCGGAACCTGCGGATCTCCTCCAGCATCAGCCTCATGCCTATACCCCGTCCCTGAAAGCCGGGCCGTACCGCCAGCCAGAAGACCCTGCCCTCGAAGGGGGAATGCTTGAATCCCAGGACGAAGCCTGCTATGATCCCGCCCGCCTCCGCGACGAGGGTGCTTTGGGGGTGGTACTCGTAAAAGGCGGTAAATATGGCTGGATCGTATCCTCCGGATACGTCTCTGTCGATCTCAATTGCCGCCTCCAGGTCTGATGGCAGAAATCTTCGTATCACCACCGGATCCTTGAAGGCTGCGGCATCAACCCCGTCCACCAGCCCTCCGCCCGACTGTCCTTCCGGCCACATCATCTGCAATGCACTTCTTTTGAGGGGAAATAGTTTATCCGCAGGGAGGCTGAAATTTAGCAGGAGATCTCTTATAATGAAGAGAGAAGTGCTCTGCCCGGCAAAGGGATGAAATGAAAAAAATTCAAATGCAAACGGCACTGTTTGCCCTGGTACTACTGCTTGCCTGGTGGCAGGCCGGCATGTGGTATGAGGACAGGCTCATGGCTGAAGAGCATTTTCGGGTAGCATCTGGCCTTCATCTGCACGGCAACTCTCTGTCCATGGCCGTTTCCGAACGTCTGAAATCGCTGGAAAGCCTCGCCGCCTTTGTTCAGACTGAGATTGCATCTCCCAGGACTGCTCTGGATGAGGAGTTTTCTGGCTTTTCGTCTCAAATCTTCGCCAGCAGCAGCGGCATTTGTAATCTGGCCGTAGCCCCGCATGGCGTTTTTCGCTATGTCTATCCCCCGGAAAACCGTTCGGGAATGATAGGCCAGAGCCTCTTCACCGATATCCAGCCTGCCTTTAGAGGGGATGTGCAAAGGGCGGCCGACTCAGGTGACATAGTGCTCTCCCCGCCACATCAAATGAAGAGGGGCGGTCTCGGCCTGGTGGCCAGAAAGGCCGTCTTTGAAAATGAGACCTTTTGGGGAATTGTCTCCATGACCATCGACATCCCTGCCATCCTCGATGCAGCAGGATTGAATTTCTCCTCCAGCATCCTGAATATGGCACTGCGAGACGGCAAGGGAGATGTCTTTTATGGGGATGGTTCGGTCTTCGAGGCCGATCCGGAGCTCTACAGGGTAGAGCTCTCCGAAGGCTACTGGGAGCTGGCCGCAGTGCCGGCCGCCGGATGGGCCGGAGCGGTCCAGGTGCCTCTGCGCATGGCTCAGATGGGCGGGCTGGTGATCATCTGCCTTCTGATCATCCTCTTCTATACCACAGTCAGCCGGCAGGATACATTGAATCTGGAGGTGATGGAGAGGACGGAAGATCTGAACAGAGAGCTGGCTGAGAGGAGGAGGGCGGAGAAGGCTCTGCTGGAAAGGGATCTGTATCTGAAGGCCATATTCCAGGCGGCCACAAATGTGGCATTCATCATAGCCGATGCCAATAATATGCAGCCGCTAATCCTCGATTTTTCGCCTGGGGCTGAGAAGGCCTTCGGCTACCATCGAAATGAGGTTCTGAACAGGCCAGCAACCATGCTCCTCCTCCCCCAGGATCATGAGCGGCTGTACAGGGCTGCCGTTCGCATAAAGGACGACAAACAGTCCTATTCGGGATTCATCTCCCTCCTGAGGCGCTCGGGAGAAATATTTCCGGCCATGTACTCCATACATCCCCTGCTCGACGAATCTGGGGCGATCTATGGAGCTCTGGGCGTCTGCATCGACATTACTGAGCAGAAGAAGCTGGAAGAGGAGCTGATCAGGGCCAAAGAGGCGGCGGAAGCCTCCTCCCAGGCCAAGGCTGAATTCACAGCCAGCGTCAGCCACGAGATGAGAACGCCCCTGAACGCCGTCATAGGCATGACCGACCTCCTCCTGGAGCAGGACCTCGATCCGGTGGCCAGGGACTATGTGGCAACAGTGCGGAGCAGCGGGCTATCCCTCCTGGCCATTATCAATGAGATCCTGGACTTCTCCAGGATGGACGCCCGCAAGATGACTCTGGCTGACGAGCCCTTTGATCTCAGGGAGGCTCTGGAGACGTCCATGGACCAGGTAGCGCCCTGGGCCTCGGAGAAGCGCCTGGATCTGGCCTATTTCATTGATGAAGGGGTTCCGGGATGGATAACAGGAGATGCCCAAAGGCTCCGGCAGGTTCTGGTAAATCTGCTGAGCAACGCCATAAAGTTCACCGACTACGGAGAGGTGACGGTCAGCGTCTCCAGTGAGAAAGAGGGCGATGTCTCGGCGGTGGGAGGAAAGAATAGCCCGGATGCGCGCTGCAGAGAAGAATGGGGCAGGCTTGTCTTCCACGTCATAGATACGGGCATCGGCATTCCGGAGGATCGCATGTCCCGGCTCTTCATTCCCTTCAGCCAGGTGGACACCTCCCTATCAAGGAAGTACAGCGGAACGGGCCTCGGCCTTGCCATCAGCAGCAGGCTGGTGGAGCTGATGGGGGGCAGCATCTGGGCGGAGAGCAGTCCCGGCATAGGCTCTCGTTTTCATTTCGCCATTCCCCTCAAGCCGGCCTCTCCACCGGCGGCGTGCGGCTTCGATCAGCCCAATTATTCGGCACTGGCAAAAAAGAGGGCATTGATTGCATTTTTCCGGGCGGCTGGCAGGGAGATGCTGGCGAGGCATGTGACCGCTCTGGGCATGACTGCGGCAAAGGCCATCAACGGGGGGGAGGCCTCACTTCTCCTGGCTGGGGAGAGGGTTGATGTCGTCGTGGCAGGGACCGACCTGCCGGAGGCGGAGAGGATGTGGGAGCGGCTCGGCAGGGAGGATATGAGGTCCGTGCCCGTTATACAGGTTGCCTTTTTTGGGGAGAAATCCCGCCCGATGCGAGGCAGGGTATCGTCATTTCTGACCAGGCCTGTGCGGAAAAAGCAGATGGCTGCAGCACTACTGCGTGTCTTTGAGGCTGGGGAGAGGGAGATGGCTGAGAAGCAGGCGGCAGCAGAGAGGAGTAGCGCAGAGCCTTCCAGCCATCAGAATTACCGCATTCTATTGGCGGAGGACAATCCCGTGAATCAGAAGGTAGCCCTGGCCATGCTCAGGCACCTGGGATACAGGGCGGACGTGGCGGAGAACGGCAGGCAGGTGCTCAATATGGTGGAAGGGGTGAAGAAGTACGACGTCATCCTCATGGACATTCAGATGCCTGAGATGGACGGACTGCAGGCCACCCGTCTGATAAGAAGCCGGCTGCCATCAAGCGAGCAGCCCAGGATTGTGGCCATGACAGCCTACACCATGCAGGGAGACAGGGAGCAGTGCCTGGCAGCCGGCATGGATGAATACATCAGCAAGCCGGTTAAGATGGAGGATCTGAAGGTGACTTTAGAGAGAGTGACCGGAGGAGCATAGCAGTCAGTTCGCCACCCCCTGTGCTCTATCTCTGGCTACTTCTCCACCGCCAGCGTCAGGTTCCCGTGTGGAATGACGACAAGCCGGGCGTCCCTCCCCTGCCTGGCCCTCGCCATCTGCAGCGCCTCCTCCACCGTTTTCGCAGGAGTGAAGAAGCACATCTCCGCCGTCTCCTTCGGCAGCGCCGATACCAGGATCAGCTGGTACTGCATTGAGTCGCGGGCCAGGAAGGCGGCCTTGTGACCTCCGAACTCGTACTCCCTGCCGAACCTCTCCCAGCACTCCCCTGCAGAGGCTGCATCATTCGCCCAGCGCTCGAAGACCGGATTGCCGAGCCCCTCACTGCACTCTGCCACCAGTATGATGCTGCCGCCGGGCAGGGCGGCACTCCTGGCGTTCTCCAGTGCCTTCTGAGCCTGGAAGAGGTTGAGGTCCTTGGGCCTGCCTCCGGCGCAGGTGACGACGATCTCCGCCGGCTCCACAGGCCGGCGGTACATGCGGTCCACAGTGGCGGCTCCCTGCCTGTGGGCGGCGATGCAGTCACCGGCAACTGACTGAACTATCTCCTTTCTGCTATTGAGCACCACATTCAGTATGAAGTCAAGCCCGGCTATGCCAGCAGCCTCCTCCATGTCCAGGCGCACCGGGCTGTCCAGCCTCCCGGTAACCGAGGCCGGATACCTCATCAGCTCATGGTTTTTCACAACCGACCTCGCCGAGCTGACGCCTGGCAGGAGGGCCTTGGCTCCGCCTGAGTAGCCTGCATAGTAGTGATACTCGATGTTTCCCGTGGCCACGATCAGCTCGGATGAGGCGACTGCCTCCAGAATTTCCACGGGCGTTCCCCTGGCAGTCTCGCCCAGAAGCACGCAGCCTTCGGGGTCGTGCTGCATGTGTGGCAGGCTGAAAGAGCCCTTCAGCAGAAGCCGCTCCTCCTCTTCGGTCATCCTGCGGTGGGTGCCCAGGCCGAATACGACCAGAATGTCGTCTATTCCGAGATCCCTCAGCCTGCTCACCAGAGGCGGTAGCATGATGTGGCTCGGAGCCGGCCGGGTGATGTCGCTCGCCAGAATGCAGGCCGATCTGCAGCCGGCAAAATCATCCAGCCTCTTTCCTGCGGGGCTGTCCAGGGACCTATCGATCTCCCCCTCTGGCGCCGCAGCCAGCTCCTCTGCCAGCAGCACCTCTGCCTCTTCTCCAGCTGGAAGGCTGAGGCATATGCGGCCGTAGCCCAGCTCAATGCGGCTGTGATCTGCTCTCTTCCTGCCTTTATCAGTCATACTCATGCCTTCTGGATGATTGTGCGGCCGAGCATCTCTGTGAACGACTCGAATACCGGCTGGTCCGTCCGGAAAAGGAAGTATTCGGCCCCAACCTGGCTGCATGCCTCGCGGATGCGGTCGTTGTGCTCGCCCAGCCTTCGCAGATACTCCCGCCTCTCCCCCTCTGTTATGCGGGTGATCAGCGGCTGGCCGCTCTCCAGGTCCACGAACTTGATGTCTCCCCCGAAGGACAGCTCCGTCTCTGCTGGGGCCAGAACCTGAATCACCACAAGCTCATGTCCGGAGAGGCGGTAGATGCTGGATAGCACCTCTTCAGTATCTGCCAGAAGGTCTGATATGAGGACCACGAGGCTGGTGCTCTTCAGACTCGCTTCAAGCTGGTCTGCCACCGCCCTCAGGCTGGTTGCACCCCTGGGGGCCACTCCGTCCAGCTCCTCCACTGAGCGGATCAGGTTGATCCTGCCCCGCTTTGGCTCTCCCGGATAGAATTTCCTGCAGAACAGGGATATAGCGTACTTCTCGTTCTCCAGCACAGCGAGGTAGGCAAAGCCTGCAGCCAGGCGGCAGGCATATCCGAACTTGTCCTCATATCCCATGCTGCCGCTGCCATCCAGGAGGATATGGACTACGAGGCTCCTCTCCTCCTCGTGCTCCCGGATGTAAAGCTTCTCGGTTCTGCCGTAGACCTTCCAGTCCACCAGCTTGAAGTCGTCTCCCTTGCGGTACTCCCTGTAGCCTACGGGGCTGATGCCGTGGCCGAAGCGCAGCGACTTCCTGCCACCGCTGTAGGCCGTCGAAACCCTCTTTCTCACAAGCAGTGAGAACCTCTCCAGCTCCTTGAAGAAATCGATATCCATGATGGTTCACAGAGACAGGCTCTTGAGAATGTCAGTTACCACCTGATCGCGGGTGAGCCCCTTCCTCTCCGCCTCGAAGCCCAGGATCAGCCTGTGCCTGAGCACAGGATAGGCTATTTCATGCAGGTCCTCCCTGGAGACATGATTTCTGCCCTGCAGGAAGGCGCGGGCCTTGCTGGACAGAACCAGGCCTATGCTGGCCCTGGGGCTGGCTCCATATTGCACCCCCGGCCACTTGCGGCTGGCCAGGACTATGTCCACCGCCGCCTGCTTGAGGTCGTCGGCGATGGGAATGTCCCTGCACAGCTGCTGCAGTGCTATGACCTCCTCTTTGCTCACGACCCTCTCCACAGCGGGCTCGCTTCGCACAGTGTACCTCTCGAGTATCATCAGCTCCTCATCCCTTCCTGGATAGTCCATGAAAATCTTGAGCAGAAACCTGTCCAGCTGTGCCTCGGGAAGGGGGAATGTGCCCTCCATCTCTATCGGATTTTGCGTGGCCAGGATGAAGAAGGGCCTGTCCAGAAGGTATGTCTTGTTTCCGACAGTCACCTGCTTCTCCTGCATGGCCTCGAGAAGGGCGCTCTGGGTCTTGGGAGATGCGCGGTTGATCTCATCCGCCAGGACGATATTGGCGAAGACCGGCCCCGGCTCGAACCGGAACTTCTTTCCCCTCTCCATCTCCTCGATGATTGTGGTCCCGGTGATGTCCGCAGGCATGAGGTCTGGAGTGCATTGAATGCGGCTGTAGTCCAGCCCCAGGCAGGATGCGGTGGTCTTTACCAGCATCGTCTTGGCCAGACCCGGGTTGCTCTCCAAAAGGGCATGGCCTCCCGCAAGGATGGCGACCATCAGCTGCTCTTTGGCCGTGTTCTGGCCTACTATGACCTTGTCTATCTCGCGCCTCAGATTTTTGAAGATCTCAGGTGCCCGGCTGAAGACTGCTTTCAGATCATCCGACATTATCCTCTCTGAAGGGGATTCGGTCTAATTATACCTTTTCCAGAGGCGGATGATTGCCTGGAAAATTGCAGAAAGGTCTTTATTTATTGAAACTATAAGAGGTTTGAAATGTCTGAAGCCGATTCCGGATTGGCGGCAGTGGATGAGCTTCTCCGGGCCCTCTCTGAATTTGTATTCTGCGAGATGATCGAGACGCAGGACCTGATCATAATTCCCGCGGCGGGGATGAGCCTCTTCGCCTGCGCAGCAGGGGACAGCGCAGCAGGCATGGCAGCTACTGCGATATCCCCCGCGGGTGCGGTGATTATCCATAGGGGCATTGCCGGCCCGGATGGCGTGCAGTTTGCTCCACTGCTTCCTGAAATTGCAGAGGAGCATGCAGATATCGCAATGGAAAAGGCGGTAGAGCGGATATTCCGATCGGGATTATAGATGCTATCAGCTCTCATCGCCGCCCTTCTGCTTGCAGGACTGCTGCTTCTGCTGCCTGTGCGCCTGAGCTTTGACCTCCGCAAAGATGGTCCGGCCGTGCAGGGAGGATACAGGCTGGCCTGGCTGGGGGTGGCTGTGAAGAGGAGCGAGACGGGGGGAGAAGCGAAGGCCGGTCTGAAGGGGCAGAGGGGCTCTAAAGCCCCCAGTGCCCGCTCGTTTATCTCTGCTGCCCCAGCTCTCGCAGATATCCTCTTCGATCTGCTGAGGAGGATCAGGCTGGGTGATTTCTCCTGCCGAATTTGCTTCGGCCTGGACGATCCCGCAGATACGGCTGTGGCCAGCGGCTGCCTCTGCTCGCTCGCCTGGGCGGGAGGGCTGCTCTCCCCTGCCATCTCCTGCGGCATTTCCATCGAGCCCGATTTTGAGGGCGAGAGGCTGGAGGGAGAGCTGGCCGCAGATCTTGATGTCCGGCCGGTCTATCTTCTCCTCGCCGCCCTCAGGGTCCTCCGGACCGCAGAGACGAGAGCGCTCTTAATGGAGTTTATGGGGTGGGATTAGTGGCGGAGCGGGGGGGAGGGGAGGGCCTCACAGGGCTGCAGAAGAGAGTCCTCCTCGGCAGGCGGATAGAGGCCGGGGCGCGATGCATCTGGCCGGTTATAAAAGCCCTCGTCTGGATGAGGGGCGGCAGGGCCTTCATCGCCCATCTGCAGCCCTTCGCTTTGCTCATAGTCGAAGGGGCGGAGGAGTATGCGATCACGCTTTCAGGCAGGCCGCTCACAGTGGAGGAGCTGCTGGAAAAAGCCCCGGAGCTGCGGGAGGCCCTGGATGAGGCGCACAGAGCTCGCAGGATAGAAATAGAATAGGAATCTCAAGAGTTTGATGACATGACCATCCATCTGAACAAGCCGGCCCTGCGGGTCCTGGGAATTGCAGAGAGCTTCGTCCGCTCCCGGCAAAAGTCCATATTAGCAGGAGTTGTCATGCGCGCCGACATGAGGGTGGACGGCCTGGCCTTCGCCAGAGCCCTAGTGGGCGGCGACGATGCCACATCGGCAGTTCTGCAGATCTACAAAGGCCTCGACCGGCAGGACATCAATGCAGTGCTGATCAGCGGCGCTGTTGTCTGCTGGTTTAACATCATCGACATCCACGCAGTCCATGCCGGGACGGGCCGGCCGGTCGTCTGCCTGACATATGACGAGTCAGAGGGGCTGGAGGGGTACATTCGTGAATACTTCCCCGGCCAGGAGGCAAAGCTTGCAGGCTACAGGCGCTTGGGCGGGCGGCAGAGGGTCCGTTTGAAGACCGGATACGATGTCTTTGTGCGGCCTGTTGGCGCCACGACTGATGAGGCCAGGATTCTGCTCAACAGGTTCACCCGCGACGGCAGAATCCCCGAGCCCGTGCGCCTGGCCAGGCTGGCGGCACGGGCTGCGGCGTTTGAAGATGAAAAGAAAAAGCCGTCTTTAGCTTTATCAGAAGCGGGAAGCAGCGGCTAACGACTTTTCACAAAGAAGGGAATGGCAGAGGAGATCGCCCCCTTTTTCCGATCTCTCCTGCCCGGACGGTAAGGATAAGTCCCCACTCACCTACCCGCCAGATACCCGGTTGCCGCCAAAGTTAATAACCCTTTTTTTCATGTAGAGGTCGTGTAGATCAGATGTAGGTCTTTACAGGCCAATGTATCCGGTGAGAATTTGCCTACTCGAATTCAGACGGACCGAATTCTATTTCTACAGTCAAAGAAAAAATAAAATCTATGAGCAAGCAGTTGGTCTATAACCTATGTAGCAGTCGCCTGTTGATCCCTTTTTCCCGTCTTCTGCTGGTTATTATCATCATTCAAATATTCACTTTCAGCTCATTTTGTCTGACAGACATTGATTACAGCCTTAGAAAGCTCAAGAATTCGGAGGGAAGGGTATCTGGAGAGGAGAGCCTGCACGGATCGAACAGCGCCGAGCTGCTCATGAATAGCGAAGGCAGCTATTCCAGAATCTACATGAATCTGCAAAAGCCTCTGCCACTGGATGAACTGGACAGCCTCAGCCTCTGGGTCAATCCCCAATCCGGCAGCTCCGCCATTCAGATCGATATCTATCTCGATGGCGATGGGGATGGCAAATACAGCAGCAAAAGCTCGGAGGACGCCAGGATCACCTCACTGGAGAGGAGCTGGTCTGATTTGCAGATGTCCTATGATGAATGGAATGAGCTCGATGGCTTCGACCTGGATTATCTGGTCTATAAAGACAGGTCCCGTACGGCCAGCAGCCTGGACAGCCTGCAAAATGAGATGGGAGAGAGAAAGGTGATCAGGATATACATAACAGTCAGCAGCAAGGACACCTCTGCCTCCGCGCAATCTCCGACATCGGTCTATATCGACTATGTGAGGATAGGTGGTGATGTGATAAGCTTCGAGCCGCTTGAAGAGGAGGAGATCAAGGACGGCTCCTCCTCTGCGGTGGCAGGCGGGCTGATAACCTACACAATAACCTACGGCAACAATAATCTGGAGCCGGCGGATGTGATCGTCAGGGAGGAGTACGATCCCCGCACAGTCTTTGTACAGTCATACCCGCCGCCCGATTCCGGAACATTTGACACCTGGACGTTTCTCAATCTGCCTGCCGGAGCCCACGGCCAGATTGTGATCAAGATGAGAACCAAAAGGCCATCGGCCACCGCAGCAATAGATGGAATGGTATCCGGAAAGGGCCTCACCGCCACGCACGGCCTTCTCAGCACTGAGTTTGAGAGCTACCTCGTAGCCAATAAAGTCCATATCCAGGCGGGAGAGTTCAACTTCTCCGCATCCGCCTCCACCAAAATCAGGCCGGTTGTGGGATCGACTCTGGAGTACGGAGAGCATGGCTCTGGCGGCTATCAGGCCGGGCAGGTCCTTAACTACAGCTCTGCCAGCATCAGGGTGAACCGGTGGGTTCTGGCGGCATCAGCGCCGGTGCAGATCGACCTCTCACCCATGGGCGGCGGGGATGTGAGCGGAGAGATTGAGGCCCGGGAGGAGTGGTGTGCGGGATTGAGGGCCGAGAATGACTATCGCGATATACTCTGGAGGGATAGCTACTGGCAGGCCAAAAGCCTCAACCTCAGCTATACCGCCAGCCTGGGCAAGACCCTAAGCTCGCTGGAGACGGAGGCAGAGGTGGCGGGCCTGGCCGACCGAAAGGCAGTCTGGCCGGCAGGCACTGCCGAGACACACCTCTCCGGAAACTTCAGCCTGGCAGGCAGGGCCCGGTGGAGGTATGCCAACAAGAGCATCAGCGCAGAGAAGCTGGGGCTGGAGTGCTGCCCGGGAGCTGTTACGGAGTCGACACCATACTGATTCGGCTGCAGCGCTTTGATCGGGGGAGGGCCGGAGGATGAGCCCTCCCAGAGGGCGAGCCCCAACTCCCCTGCCCCGCCGAATACTCCTCTTTTTCATAATTTATAGCCTTATTTTTCATGTACATGTCATATTAAGATCACCTGATGGCAAAAAAGACAGCCTCCCAGCAGGGGCCCAAACCGCAAGTATATTATCCCTTAAGCCGGGGTTGCTATTATGGCCTTGAATGTGCAGCGTTTCATAGATAATGCCATTGAAGAGATCAGGCGCGATGTCAAAGGCCGCGCCATCATCGGGCTGTCTGGAGGCGTGGACAGCTCGGTCTGCGCAGTGCTGGCCCACAGGGCTCTGGGCGACAGGCTGGTACCGGTTTATGTCGACTCCGGACTGATGAGGCAGTTCGAGTCGGACCGAATCGAGCAGCTCTTCCGGAATATAGGGCTCGTGCGTATCAACGCCCAGGACAGGTTCATAGATGCCCTGAAGGGCGTAACCGACCCGGAGAAAAAGAGAAAGATCGTGGGCGAGACATTCATCCGCATCTTCGAGGAGGAGGCAGCCAGGATAGGAGGAGACTGCCTCATTCAGGGCACCATCTACCCGGACAGGATCGAATCTGAAGGTGGCATCAAGGCCCATCACAATGTTGGCGGGCTGCCCAGCAGCATGGACTTCAAGAGCATAATCGAGCCACTGCGCGACCTCTACAAGGACGAGGTCCGCGAGGTGGCCCGCGCCCTGGGCCTGCCCCAGGAGATCAGCGAGAGGATGCCCTATCCCGGGCCCGGCCTGGCAGTGCGCATCCTGGGCGAGGTCACAGCAGAGAAGCTGGATGTGGTGCGCAGGGCCAATTCCATCGTCGAGGAGGAGGTCGTGCAGCTCTCCCCCTGGCAGGCCTTTGCTGCACTGCTGGGAAAGGCCACAGGCGTCAAGGGCGACGTACGGGTCTACGGCTGGATAGTGGCAGTGCGCTCTGTGACATCGAGGGACGCCATGACCGCAGATGTGATGGAGATCCCATGGGACAGACTGAGGCGAATCTCCAGCCGCATCACCGCCGAAATTCCCACTGTGGCCAGGGTGGTTTACGACCTGACACCCAAGCCGCCCGGAACCATAGAGTTCGAGTGACTAAGATGTAATCAAATCAGGCTCATGAGCGGATAGTTCTTCTCCCTGTCAAACTTCAGCCTGGCGGAGACGGTCTCCCCCTCATACTCGATCACCACCTCTGCGCAGATCATACGCCCCTCCAGCTCCCCGTAGCCGAAGAAGTTCTCTTCGAGCATATGCCTATCTATTTCGACCTTTACCTCCCTGACATAGGGCTGCAGGGAGATGCTCTTTTGCATGGCCTGCTCCAGGCTTGCCGCCGTCTCAACGCTCACGGGCGAGCCGACGAACTGATGGTAGAGGGCACCAAGCTTTATTCCTGCCTCGAACGCAGCTACCTCTTTTTTCGAATACGTGATACCACCACCGGACTTGCCAGATATGCAGCAATCAATGCTATTATCACCAGGGCGGCACGAATGATGTTCTCCTCAATATAGAGGTACACTCCCACCCCCAGGAATATCGCTCCCAGCATGGCCATGACCCACAGCTCCCTGATCTTGGGATAAGAGATGCTGCTCGCCATGAGCAGCGCCAGGAGAAGCATGAGGGCGACGGTCATAGCAGGCCGGCCGAGCAGGACGCTGGCGGAAAGGGCAATTCCTGCTGCGGGAATCGGGAGGCCCTCGAAGAACTGATCGCCTCTGGCCGAGACCACGTTGAACCTGGCCAGGCGAAGAATTCCGCAGAGCAGGAAGAATATGCCCGCCGGCCAGAGGAGAGGGGGAATGTGAAATGCAGAGATGGCAAAGTAGGCTGGCGCCGCCCCGAAGGAGAGCATGTCAGCCAGCGAGTCCAGATCGGCTCCCAGAACGCTGCCCCCAACCTTCCTCGCCAGAAATCCGTCCACACCGTCGGCAATGGCCGCCAGCAGAATGAAGACCAGGGCATAGTGCACATTGCCCCGGCCCCAGGCTCCGCCCGCTGCGAGGATGGCCAGAAAACCGAAGACCACATTCAAAAGAGTGAATACGTCCGGCAGCCGCATGATCCGGATTATATTCATGGACCTCTCACCGCGACCACAGTCTGGCCGGCACGCACACTGTCGCCATTTTTAACCTGAAGGTTGTAGCCGGGGGGAATGCTCACCTCCACACGTGAGCCGAAGCGTACCATGCCTATCCTCTCCCCCCGCGATATGCGATCGCCGGGCCTCACATAGCAGACGATCTCTCTGACCAGCGTCCCGGTTATCTGGCGCAGCTCCATCTCACCGTCATCCGTGGACAAATGCATCCGGTTCTGCTGATTTTCGCAGGCCCTGCCCAGGAATGCCGGCAGATGAGTGCCCTTCCTGTATTCGATGTTGCGCACCAGTCCATCCAGGGGAGCCCGGTTGACATGGACACTTGAGGGGCTCATGAATATGGCGATTCCATCTCTGGCTGCCTGAACCACCTTTCCGTCAGCGGGAGCCAGCATGCCCTCCCCCTCCGGCAGGCGGTCTGGATCGCGGTGAAAGAATATCATGAAGATGGAGCCTGCCATGGCTAAAGCTGACATATACCAGCTCCCTGCTGCGGCAAGGGCCGCAGAGAGAAGGATGGGCGCCGAAATCCATGGTGCGGAGCCTTTGGCCAGCTTCAAGCTGCATCGCCTCTCCTGGGCTTTACCTCTGCTGCAAGCTCATCTATGAGTGATAAAAGCTCCGGCAGTAGCATGAATACCAGGTAGGATATGGCAAGCAGTGCCAGCGTCGATCCGATCTTGGCTATCAAATTATGGGCGATCTCAAAGCTGTCCCTGCCAAACCAACTCCATCCGTAGGCCATGAGCACAAATCCATTTCGCAGTATGTTCAGGATATAGATCGAGAAGGTTGAGGCAGCTAAAGCCACCATCCTGCGGCCAAGTGGTGCATGCACCGAGAGTATGACTCCTGCAAACAGGGCAATGCTTTCAATGGCTGTACAGGCCAGTATGATCTCCACACGGCTGCCGTTCAGGCTTATCATGTTCCAGCTCTCCTGAACCGCTGGCACTGAGAAGAGCTGGAGGGCATTAGCGGTCAGAGATGCGGTAAATCCTATCAGCGCCTCATTGAGAGGCTCTACCTCGGCAAAGGGAAAATAGATAATTCCAGATGCTGCCGCCGCATAGCTTGCCCAGCGGCAGGCATGAGAGGAGGAGCCCCTGCGGCCCACTATCCAGGCCATGTAGAGGCTGAGCGCGCCCGCCCCCAGAAAAAGCCCGGCATTGAAGTAGTCGGCTATTTCCAGGTAGTGGCCTATCTGGCCGACCCAGAAGACTGCGAAGAGAGCCCATCCCAGAACAGCCGCGCGCCCGGCCTGCAAGAATGCCGAGGCCAGGAGAAGCAGCAGGCTGATCCAGAGCAGATAGGATACCGGTGAGGATGGCATCATCAATGATAGTAGGACCACAGGTTTATTTAGCATTATCTGCCTAGCAGGTAGCGAGGCTCAGGCGTGGTGGCGATGAATCTAAAATTTGTAATTATAATATCATGCGTTGCTTTGGCAGCCCTCTCCGCAGCGGAGGCGAACGGTTCATCTCATGGCAAGATAGATGCTGAAATCTCCAGGATCATCGCCCGGGGAGTGGAGCAGGATATCCCTGTAATCGTCATGCTGAAAGAACGCTCCGGTGATGATATCCCGGGCCTCGATGTCAGGTACAGGTACAGGCTCATCCCGGGGCTGTCAGGCCGGGCGGGGGCATCTGCCATCGAGCAGATGGCGGAAGACGAGAGGGTATCTGCTATCTATTATGACCAGGATGCTCAGGTGTCTGCGCCTTCCGAGCAGATGGCAGGCCCCGGGGATTATATGTCTCCAGCCAGACAGATAAAGGCGGACCGCCTCTGGGAGAAGGGCATCGACGGCAATGGAACCACTGTCGCTGTCATCGACTCCGGAATCGACAAAAACCACCCGGATCTGGTGGGAAAGGTTGTCGCTGAGAAGAACTTTCTGGCAGACGAGATCACAGCCGACGACCTTCTCGGCCACGGAACAATGGTGGCGGGCATAATTGCCGGTTCGGGCGCTGCATCAGGGGGATTATACAGGGGCATAGCTCCTGCAGCCAGCCTTCTCAGCGCCAAGGTCATTGACAGCAAGGGCGACGGAAAGGTATCGGACATCATCGCCGGCATGGAGTGGGCAGTCTACAGCGGGGCCGATATCCTGAGCCTGAGCCTGGGCGGCATAAATCTCGGCGAGTCCAACCCACCCATAACCATGGCCGCAGACAACGCTGCAAAAGCCGGGGTGGTGGTCTGCGTGGCTGCCGGAAACCGCAACAGCAGCAAGACTGCGGATCTGGCAGGATCCCGGGCCAGCCAGATTGATGCCTGGCCGTCTCAGGATTCCGGCAGCAATAAGGACTTCTATCTTCTGCTGGTTCCCATAGTTGTGGCCCTGCCTCCGGGACTGATCGACTCCCCAGGCGACGGTGTCAATGTCATCACAGTGGGGGCTGCAGATGCGAGCGGCCGCATAGCCGGATTCTCAGGCTCCGGCCCGACCAGGGACGACAGGATAAAGCCGGATGTAGTGGCTCCGGGCGTTGACATCATATCCACGGCTCCCTCCGGCCTGAGCAGGCCGGATTATGTGGACGACTATTATGCCATCGAGTCAGGCACCAGCCTATCCACCCCTGTTGCCGCAGGCCTGGCAGCCCTTCTCCTTGAGGCGAGGAGCCTCAGCCCCGCAGGAGTGAAGGCAGCTATGGCCAGAGGGGCTGTAAAGCTGAACAATACCCTCGGGGAGAGCTACGAGCTGTATTATCAGGGGGCCGGAATGCTGGATGCCCTCCGTTCCTATGATATCGTCGCCGGTGCCGGAGACGATGCGGTCTGCGCTGTGATTCCGGACCGGTGGAGCGCAGGTCGCTGGGCCTATCTGCCCTCTGGCGAAGGGGTCTACGTCGGCCTGTATACCGGCGCAGACCGGCCACAGAAGAAGCTCTATGCTCTGGCTCCGGGAGACGAAGACTGGAATTTGCGACTGGTCTTTTTCAGCAACGACAGCATCACAGGCCTGAAGGCGTCCGCCCTGGGAGATGCAGGCGGATGGATAAGACTGCAGCCCCTTCCTGAGAGCATAGAAGCCAATGGCCAGAAGGTATTTGCCGCCTCCATCAGGGTTCCGGATGACGCTGCACCTGGAGTCTATAATGCAAGCATAGATATCTCTGGCGAGGGCAAGAGCCTCCTGGATATCCCGGTCAGCGTCCGGGTGGCAGAGCCCCTCCCCATCGTCGCCGGCGTTGGTGAGGCTTCCGGGACGCTTAAGGGAAATGAATGGGATTACTACTATCTGGATATCAATCCCGGTGATCGCGAGCTTTTCGCCAGGCTGAACTGGCAGGGCGATGAGAGAGTCGATCTGTTCCTGCTCTCTCCTACGAGCGAATACTATTCTGGCGACGGCGGAGAGGGCGTACTTATAAGCCGGTCCGAAGAAAAGAGGCTGGAGAGCCCCCCCTCAGGAAGATGGCTGATTGCAGTGCACATCGAAAACTCCACGCATCCAGCCGACTATGATCTGCATGTGGAGAGATCGAGGATCATAACAGATCCCATTCGCTGGAATCTGGAGTCTGCTGCACCGGGATCGACCAGCAGCAATGAATTCTCTCTTGGAAACTTTGGGCCCGCCTTATTTAATCTCAGCTACAGCGGCGTGATTGAGAACATAACCTCTGAGAAGATAGAGGGAAGTGTTCTCTACAAGGAGGTGTGGGAGAATGCGGTCAATGCGACAGAGAGGACCAGGAAGATCTCGGCCAGGCTGCTGAGCGGCGACAGGACCAACTCCAGTGAGATGATGCTGGTCTTAGAGAATCCGGAGGGCAAGCCGGTCGACGCGGCGCTGGGCACAGGAGACCTCGGACCCCTGGAGGTATCCGATCCGGAGAACGGCACATGGAGGATCAAGGTCTACGGGTATGATGTTCCTGAGGCTGGCCAGTCCTTTTCTGTGCTCTACAAAGAGTATGCAGAGGACCGCTGGGGATGGATTGAAACGAGGGGCCCGGCAGATCTGCCCACCAATGAGAGCGGAATTCTATACGCCAATCTCACCATACCGACTGATACGTCTCTCTCACGCCTGGACGGCTACATCAAGATCTCTTTCGACAAATCCACAGACGGCGGCAGCTTCGAGATCCCGGTGAGCGTGACCGTAGCCGGCAGCAGGCTGGAGGGTCTGGCGAGCCATGAGACATATGATAGCGACGGAGACGGCCTGTTTGACGTGCTGTCGCTGGGCTTTGCCGTAAACATAACGGCAGGCGGAGAGTACAGGCTGAAAGGAGCCCTTACGGACTGCCAGGGAAGGAGCATCGATCTCATTGATAGCATTGAGAGGCTGAAGTCCGGCGGAATCATGGCTGTGAACATCAGCGGCATGGATATCTGGAAGCGGGGCAGTTGCGGACCGCTGCATATTAAAAATCTCATACTCTACGATGACAGCGGCAGCTACATCGACCGCTTTAAGGATGATATCATCATCGATGTCGATCCGGATCAGTTCCAGTCTCCGCCCGCATACCTCTCCGGTGAGTTCATCAATCTCACAACGGCAGGCAGTATTGCCATCGGGATCAATGTGACTGTGAACAGGCCTGGAATGTATGCTCTGCAGGGCGTCATAGTAGATGACTACGGAGATGTGATGGGCGAGGCTGAGGAAGAGAGATATCTTACTGCCGGAAATGCCACAGTAATCCTGCAGTTTGATCCAGGCCTTTTCAGAGCGAGCGAGGGGCCTTCAGCCATCCGCCTTGTGGACCTGAGACTCAGCCGGGAGGAAGAGGTGCTGGATAGCTGGGATGTGGCCTGGAGATCTGGGGAGATGAATCCCAGTGCTTTCGCCCTCCCATCAGAAGAGAAAAGAGGCGTCTTTAATACGAATAGCACTCCTGCGCAAGCGGGAGGGGTGTCTCGAAGCGTCCCGCTATCCGGCTCCGTAAGGATGGAGAGGGGCATGGCGGTAATTGGATGATTGCGGATACAGATATATGCCTGTATTTCATATAACCCGCCGGTCGGAAATCCCCCTGGTCGGATGCCTCTACTTCGGTGTTGTGGACCGTGGCAGCAATCTCCTGCAGATCCGGCCGAGCTGCGGCTGCAACTTGAGCTGCCCATTCTGCTCTGTCGATGCCGGGCCTGCGTCCGCCACCCGCGTCACAGACTATCAGGTGGATCTGGACTACCTGATGGAGGCGGTGGCTGAGATCGCGTCCTTCAAAGGGGCGGGTGTGGAGTGCCACATTGACTCTCCAGGCGAGCCCATGCTCTATCCCAGAATCGCCGAGCTTGTGGCTGCCATGAAGGGCATAAAAGAGGTCGCCGTCGTTTCAATGCAGAGCAACGGCACACTTCTCGATGATGAAATGATTGCTGCCCTGGAGAAGGCGGGTCTCGACAGGATCAACCTGTCCATCCATTCCCTGAATCCGGAAAGGGCGGCATACCTGGCTGGAGCGCCCTGGTTTGATATAGAGAGGGTAAAGCACGCTGCTGAGAGAATTGCAGAGAGCGCCATCGATCTGATGATAGCGCCTGTTTATATCCCCGGCATCAATGACGGGGACATACCGGAGCTGATCCGGTTCGCCATCCGCGTGGGCGCCGGCAAGAGGTGGCCCGCCCTCGGCATACAGAAGTTCGAGCACTACCGGCTGGGCAGGTCTCCCGGCAGGGTGAAGGCGCAAAGCTGGTGGCAGTTCTACAACCGCAGCCTGGCCGCATGGGAGGAGCAGTTCTCAATACCTCTGCGCCTCAGGCCCCAGGACTTTTCAATCGAGAGGAGGCCCATGATACCCACGGTCTTCGAGAAGAGGCAGAAGGCCTGGGTGCATATCAGGGCGCCTGGCTGGCTCGCTGGAGAGCAGATGGGAGTGGCCAAAAACAGGGTGGTTTCGGTGATGGACTGCCCTGTCAAGGAGGGGAGCGTGAGGGTGCAGATCGTGAGCAACAAGCACAACATATACGTGGCTGTGCCCTGCTGATATCAATAGATCTCTTCCAGGTCCTCGATATGGGCGAAGGCATCATCGAGCTGTTTCCTCGCTCTAGTCCTCCTCTCCTTCTCGTCCTGCATGGCCCTTGCCGCCTGGGAATAGATTCCCTCCAGCTCAGGTGCCGCTGTCAGTGTGAATACAGAGAGCACCTTAGGCCGGCCCTTCTTGACCACAATCCCCTTGAAGACATGTCCGGCGCTGGCCGAGAGCCTCTCCACCTCTCTCGTGATCTCATCCACATCCAGGTGCTCGCGAGAGCCCTGGATGATGACCATGGCCCTGGCCGCATCGTCCGCCACATTGGCCGGATAGAGGAGGTTTGCCGGCTTGAGGCTGTTCTCAATGGCGTCCCGGATGGACTGGTTCTTGCTGTCCGCCTGGTAAAATCCCATTGTGCCTATGTGCAGGCCGCCGTTCATCACAGTCTTGAAGTCGCCGAGGTCGGTTACGGAGAGCATCTCAGAGTCCAGGGATTCGACCAAAAACAGCAGCCTCTGGGCGATCATGCCGTTGATCCTGTCATAGGCGGAGGCGATGTCACCGGAAAACCTCTTCATGTACTGGTTGTCCGCCAGGATTATGCCCTCCGCCTCAACCTCCATCAGCTCGCGCATGCAGAAGGCTGCATTTTGCAGGTAGATGGAGCCCTCCTCCCGGAAGGGCAGGACGGCAACTGTGATCACAGTGATGCTGCGGTACTGCCGTTTCAGCTCATTGATGAGCAGAGGCGAAAAAGAGGAGCCCGTGCCGCCCGATGTGGATGTGATGACAAAGGCGAGATCGAAGTCGCCTCTCTTCTCGATCTCCCCCATGATCATGTCGCGATTATCCATGAAGGCCTGCTTGCCCACATTTCTGTTGGCGCCCACTCCATGCAGATTGGGAACATGCAGCCTATCCTTGGCAGTGGTGAAGCGCAGCTCTTTGAGGTCGTTGACAGCTGTGTTGATGGCCAGCGTCTCTACGCGGCTGGGGAACTTGGGCTTAAGGTAATACTTGGCGAGCTTGGAGGCGCTGCTTCCTCCGAAGGCCTCCTTATTTATCGCGTCCAGAATGCGGTTTCCGCACTGGCCTACGCCAAGCATCAATACATTGAGCATGATATCAAATCTTACCTCTTTCTCAATATTTATACTCTCTGTATCTGCGGTACATCCATACAGCCACAATTACAACTGGAACTGCAATTAGCAGATATAAGTATTTATACTCTCGTTCCAGGACCGACACCTTGAGTGCGGCCTCCGCTGTCCGCGTTCCGTCTCCGCCGTCATAGCCTGCCTTGAGCACTATGACATAATCGCCGGGGGTGCGGCCTGTGAGGTGCATGGAGTAATTCTCCTGCGCGCCAGGCTGGATTTCAAATATGCTCCTCTCCAGGTTTGTGACCGCCAGGCCCTCAGGCGGCTTCACATCGCCCTCGATCACTATCCTGGTTGCAGAGGCCGTCCCCATGTTTTTGATGCTCACATTGGCCGGTGCTTCGCCATCCACGGACAGGGACGCCGGCCCCTCCAATTCTATGGCCAGATCGGCCCGGCTCGGTGGGCCGATCTGGATATCGAATGGTTCGGAGCTATTGGATTTGGGATTCTTCCTGGAGTCGGTATAAGTGACCTGAACCGCAGGAACGCGAACGGAGCCCTCTTTTACGGCACTCATGACATATACCGCCGAATCAGACTGTCCCGGATCGAGCGTCTCCCTGATCCTGGGAGGGTAGCCTGCCACATATGAGAACTCCGGAAGGGGGGGCGCATCATCCACTGCTATGTTCAGAGCCTGTCCAGTGCCCGTATTCTTGACTGTGATGGTGACCTTGACCTCGTCTCCAACTCTGATCTGGCTCTTGTCGAAGCTCTTCTGCACTGATATCTCAGGCCTGTCAGGAGGGACGGCCGGCCGCTCCGAGGCCCTCTTCCTGGCAGAGCCCAGGCTCTCCTTGTACTCGATCCTCACCTTGGCTGACTGCTCATCGAAGATATCTGTTACCGTGACGGTGACCCCGCCGCGTTCCGCGCCTCCATCGAAGCTGTTGGCGCTATCTATGAGAAAGGCCCTCTGCTCGTCCAGAGCCCCGCCAGCCCGGGATACGCGCATCACTGCCAGCCCGTCTCTTACCGACTGGATTTCGATAAGCTCCATCTTATAGTCGCCGACATCAATCCGGTCGCCGAGATTCAGGTTGAAGTCCTTGAATGTAACCTCATCACCGTTGTCATCATCATTCTCAGCCAGGGCAGAACTCATCAAGAGCACAAAAAGCAGCAGACAGACTATGAGCTTAAGCCGCATGTCGGACCACCATCGCGTTATAATCCTTCAGGGCTCTTTCAGCTTTATTAAATCTTTCTGGGGAGCTATCTCCAGGGAGAGGTCTATCCACCGGGCGTTTCTGGTAAGCTCTCCCAGGGAGAGCACGTCAACCCCGCAGCCTGCGTAATCAGGAATGCTCTCCAGGCTGATGCCACCCGACGCCTCCAGTATTATGCCCTTGCGCAGGCCTTTTTCAGATAGAAGTCTCACGCCCTCTGCGATCTTTTTTGGGGGCATGTTGTCGAACATGATGATGTCTGCGCCGCCCTGTGCGGCGGCCAGCATCTCTTCCAGGCTCTCCACCTCTACCTCGATCTTCTTTGTGAAGCTCGCCCTCATGCAGGCCGTACGGAGGCACTCTTCCAGGCCGCAGATCCTGATGTGATTGTCCTTGATGAGCACTGCATCGGAGAGGTTGAACCTGTGGGTGTCCCCCCCGCCCAGGAAGACTGCCTTCTTTTCATAAGCGCGAAAGCCTGGAGTGGTCTTTCTGGTCGCGGCGATGCGCACCCTTCCGCCACCTGCCAAAACGCACCTGTGGGTGAGAGTGGATATGCCGCTCATCCTGGCGAGAAAGTTCAGGGCCAGCCTCTCGCTCTGCAAAATGGACCGACTGCTGCCCTGAACTGTCAAGACATAGCTATTCGCAGGCACAAACTCGCCATCGTCGTAGAGGGTCTCCGCTGTCAGGCCGAAGTGCTGGAAGATCTGCACTGCCTCAGCCAGGCCGGATATGATGCACTCCTCTCTGGCGATGACTGCAGCGTAGGCCTCAACCTCAGGGACCAGCCCGCTCGAGTCGTCGCACTCGCCTATATCCTCATCTATGAACCTCTCCATGTCGGATCTCAGCATACCGCAAAGGTTTTGAAGGCCAATCGATTTATAGCCTCCGATGCCTATCAATGTCGGGCTTGTCGGGTGCGGGGTCATCGGGACCGAGATCGCAAAGGCGATCGATAGCGGCGTGATAGATGCGAATTTGGTGGCCGTCTGCGACCACAATGCAGCCTCGGCTGAGGCTCTGATAGAGAGCCTGAAAAAGAGGCCGGTCAGGGCCGGGCTGGAGGAGCTGGTGGAGCTGTCCGATGTGGTGGTCGAGGCGGCTTCCCAGAGGGCGGTCCCTTCCATCGCGAGGGCGGCGCTGAGAAAGGGAAGGAGGCTGATGATCATGAGCGTGGGAGCGCTCACTGATGCTGCCCTATTAGAGGAGGTCACCAGGCTGGCTCAGGCACACGGCTCACAGGTGTTTTTGCCTTCGGGGGCCATTTCCGGCGTGGACGGCCTGAAGTCTGCCAGCATAGGGAAGATTCGAAGGATCACACTCACCACCACCAAGAATCCCAGGAGCCTGGCTGGCGCGCCCTACATAGTGGAAAATAATATCGATCTGGACGGTCTGGCCGGGCGGCAGGTCATATTCGAGGGGAGCGCCCTGGAGGCGGTCAGGGCCTTTCCTGCCAACGTCAATGTGGCTGCGACGCTGTACCTGGCAGGGGGTGGGGTGGATGTCCGGGTTAAGGTGGCTGCCGATCCGGCTATAGATGTCAACCGTCACGAGATCGAGGTGGAGGGAGACTTCGGCAGGATCGCAACCAGGGTTGAGAACATACCATCTCCCAGAAATCCAAGGACCAGCTACCTGGCTGCGCTGTCAGCCATAGCCACGCTCAAATCGATTGTACAGCCGGTGAAGATAGGGACGTGATCAGCTAGCTCCGCCAGCTGTCCTTCCCGGAGGAAGTAGTGCCAGACAATCACGTCAATTCGGATAACACCGGCAAGCAGGAGGATGCCGGAATGCTGGATTCGCCATCCTCAGTCAGGGCAGAATGTGGTCTATGTATCGCGCTCTTGTAATCGTCGCTCATGCCAGCAAGTCCAATTATTGCCGGGGTTTTCGGCATCTCATCCCTCCACCTTCTCTAGCTCCGACTGCAGGTCTTTGCTCAGGTCCACGCTGTAGAAGTCCCCATCCTTCGGCAGCTCCATGGCAAAGCCAGATGTGATGTCCAGGAGCACCTCACCTTCATCGACTGCAATGTCCAGGATATGCCCACCGGCCCTCCGGTCGGCGGTTATGAAATGAAGGTGATATCCGGGCACATTGAGCCCCTCGGAGAACTGGGGAGCCCAGATGCCCACAACCGTCCCAGTCACGTTTTCCATCTCGAAGACCGTCTGGTTCTTGATGGCATCGACCAGCCGGAGATAGGGCCTGTCCTGCCTGGGAACGCTCCTGGTCTTAACGTACGGGAATGTCCCGTCGATCCTCAGAGCATAAAAGACGTTTTTAGAGGGAAGGATTTCGTCGATCTGCAGGGATAGCTCAGTCATATTTTCCGCATTATGAATTGCTGCGGCTTCATCCACGTGGAAGAATGTCACTGTTGAGAAGGGAGTGGTCACATCGCCGCCTACGAGATATGCGACTCCATCCGTTTTGACCTGGTAGTACTCTCCATCCAGGGCCACCATCTCTCCGTCGAGGGAATCGAATGTGCCTATACCGAAGTCGCCGTGATTCCTCAGATCCTCAAGGGGGAAGAAGCCATCGTAAACGCCCTGCATTAGGCCGTCTATGATGGAGACCTGAAAGAGTATATCGTCATCATTCTGCCCTTTAACAGCTTTGCCAGCAGAAGCTAAGACATTGACCGCTGCTTCATCTCCGGCATTGCCTCCTGCGAAGGCTGCAGCACACTGGATGCAGAAAAGTGCAGCAAAAGCCGCTAGGAAGAGCAGTGCTTTGGCTTTTGAGCTATCATTTCCAAATCGCATGATCTATCTCCTTATCCAGGAGATGACTTCACAAATATTTAAGGCGTATCCACCAGGCGGGACTGGCGTAGCGCCTCCCTGTAAAAGGTGAGTGCATACTCCTTGACCATCCTCCGCGAGCTGAACCTGGGAGCGGCACTCTTTATGGACTCCTTCATGATGCGAATCCAGCCGGTCGAGATCCCGTTCTCATCTTTCTGGTAGTAGAGGGGTACTATCTGCCTCTCGAGGAGGGTGTAGAGCTGATCGGCATCCTTCTCTGCCGAACCGTTCCCGTCTCCGTCAAATGCCCAGCCGTTTAAGCCGTTGTAGCCCTCGATCCACCATCCGTCCAGGACACTGAGGTGAAGCACTCCGTTTATGCCCGCCTTTATGCCGCTCGTCCCCGAGGCCTCAAAGGGAGGCTGGGGGTTGTTCAGCCACACATCCACGCCGCGCACCAGATATGAAGCCAGCTCTTCATTATAGTCCTCAATAAATGCCACCCGGCCCCCGAACTCCGGATCGCTGGCGATATTGAAGACCTGCTGGATCAGACGCTTTCCGGCATCATCAGACGGGTGCGCCTTTCCGGCGAATACGATCTGCACAGGCATCCTCCTGCTGCCCAGGATCGCCTTGAGCCTTTGCCTGTCAGAGAGTATGAGGCTGGCCCTCTTGTATGAGGCAAAGCGCCTGGCAAAGCCCAGTGTGATGACATTGGGATCGAACATTATTCCAGAGGCCAGGATGATACGCGGATCGGCATTCTCCATCCAGCGCAGGCGCGCCTTCTCCTGCATCATAGAGACAAGGAGCATCTTCTGCAGGCGGTGCACCATCCACAGCTTTTCATCTGGAATGTCATCGACGAGCTGCCATATGTAGGGGTCGTCGTGATCATCCAGCCACTTCGGTCCCAGATATATGTTGAAGAGCGACGCCAGCCGGGGGTCGATCCAGGTCGGAAGATGCACACCATTTGTTATGTGGCGGATGGGGGCAGCCTCTTGATCTGGCCAGAGGTGTCGCCACATCCTCCTCGCTACCTGGCCGTGCTTCATGCTCACAGCATTGCAGAAGCAGGCCATTCTCAGGGCAAAGACTGTCATGTTGAAGCCCGCCTCTGGCTGCATGGGGTCGCTGCCCAGGCGGTGGAACTCCTCCATATCCATGCCAAGCGTTGGGATATATGAGGAAAAGTATCTGTCCAGAAGATCGAAGGAGAAGACGTCGTGGCCCTCAGGCACTGGGGTGTGAGTTGTGAATACGGTTGTCTTTCGAATGCGATCCATGGCTTCGCTGCGGCCAACTCCACTCTCAACCATCTGCCGGGCCTTCTCAAGGATGGCGAAGGCAGAGTGCCCCTCGTTTAGGTGCAGAACAGAGTTGTCTATGCCCAGTGCCCGGAGGATCTGCATTCCCCCCATTCCAAGGATCATCTCCTGCACTAGACGCTGCTCACGATCACCGATGTAAAGGCGCGATGATATGCCCCGGTGGGCGGGACGGTTGGCCTCTATGTCAGTGTCTATCAGGTAGAGGGGAACCCGCCCGATCTGCGCCTTCCAGACCTCGAAATATATGGGAAGCTCACAGGCAGGGACCCTCAGCAGCATCGGCCTGCCTTGATCGTCAAGCACCCGGCAGATGGGGGCTTTGCTCCTGTCCAGAGATTCGCTCTCATTGATCTGCCAGCCGTCAGGGGAGAGCCTCTGGTGCAGGTAGCCTTCGGGATACATGAATCCTATGCCGACCAGGGGAATGCCCAGGTCGCTGCCCTCCTTGAGGAAATCGCCAGCCAGAAATCCAAGCCCTCCTGCGTAGAATGGAAGCGAGTGGTGCAGCCCGAACTCTGCTGAGAAGTAGGCGATGGTGCAGTGCTCGCGGTTGGAGATCTTGGAGGCAAACCAGCTATCGTAGCCTCCGACATCTGCGTCGAATCTGGCCATGACTGCGTCATAGTGCCTCAGGAACCGGGGATCTGCTGCCGCAGAGTCGAGCAGGGACCTCTCTGCCCCGGCGAGGAGCTCGACCGGATTTTGCGCCTTTGTATTTAGGATCGAGCCGTTTTCAGCCAGCATATGAAATAGGGCCTTTGCCTCCGGATGCCAGCTCCACCAGAGGTTGCAGGCAAGCTCGCCCAGACGGCATATCCTGGCGGGCAGGTAGGGGAATTTGTCCTGGTAGTGATCCATCAGATGCTTCCCACTAAGAGAATGGCTCCTATTTAAAACCAGGGGTAGTCATGCTCTGGGATAGGAGCCAAGCACCCGCACGACAGCTGCCTTCTCTTTGACGGCGGCGATCGCCTCACCCACAGCACTGTCATCCACATGCCCCTCCAGGTCGATGTAGAAGTAGTAGTCTCCGAGGCCCTTCCGGCTGGGGCGGGACTCGATGCGGGTCAGGTTGATCTGCCTGCAAGCAAACTCCTGCAGAATGGAATAGAGCGCCCCAGGCCGGTCTCTGTCAAGGTATACTATCAGAGATGTCTTGTCCCTGCCAGTCCGCTTTGCTCTCGCCTTTGCGGCCACAATGAAGCGAGTGACATTCTCCTTTTCGTCCTGAATATCCCGGGCCAGCATCTTCAGGCCGTACTTTTCCGCTGTATCGGCTCCTGCGATGGCTGCCATCTCAGAAAACTCCTGGGCCAGCCGGGCGGCATGGCTGGTGGAGCCTGTGGTCCTGATCTCCGCCTCGGGATACCTCTCTCGCAGGAAGCGGCGGCACTGGGCCAGCGCCTGGGGATGGGAGAGGATGACCTTGACCTCCCCGTTGCCCCTGCCCACAAGGCAGTGCCTGATGGGGACATTGACCTCCCCTATGATCACCACATCGAGCCTTAGGAGCAGATCCATAACCAGAGCTACCGCCCCCTCCAGGCTGTTTTCCACTGGAACCACGCCGGCATCGATGCTGCCGCTTGCAGCCGCCTCCAGCACTCCCTCAAAATCCTTGAAGTAGACCAGATTTGTGTTCGGCTTTCCTGCTGCCCAGAGCAGGGCTGCCTTCTCTGAGTAGCTTCCCTCCGGCCCCAGGGCCCCTATGCTCTGGCTCAAGCATTCTCCTGAGATTTCTTATTCAGCTCATCCAGCAGCTCCTGAGCCCGGTCCACGCTGATCCTCCTCTCTGCAGCCATGCGGGCAGCGATGACCTCTATCATGTCGCACCTGGCCCCCGCCTGCACAGCCACATTTCTGGCATGAAGCGACATATGCCCCCTCTGAATTCCCTCTGAGGCCAGGGCGCGCAGGGCAGCGAAATTCTGGCAGAGGCCCACCGCAGCTATGATGCGGGAGAGATCATCGGCGCTCTTGACACCCAGGATCTTGATTGCCGTCCTGGCCACGGGATGCACCCTCGTCGCCCCGCCCACCAGCCCCACAGCCGCGGGCATCTCGATGCTTGCCACCAAATCGCCATCCCTGTTCTTCTCGTAGCAGGTCAGGGATCTGTAGCAGCCGTGCTGAGATGCATAGGCATGCGCCCCAGCCTCTACGGCACGGGTGTCGTTTCCTGTGGCCAGCACCACGGCAGTCACCCCGTTCATGATGCCCTTGTTGTGGGTTGCCGCCCGATAGGGATCTACCTGGGCCAGCTCCGCCGCGAGCATTATCCCGTCCACCACCTCGTGCCCGCCTATGGCCTCAGCCTTGAAGACCGCTCTCGCCCTGGCCAGCCTCAGGTCTGCCAGGTTGGAGACGATGCGCAGGTATACCCGCCCCCCTGTGATCTGCTCTATTCTGGGCGCCAGAGACTCGGCCATGGTATTGACCGTATTGGCTCCCATGGCATCCCGGCAGTCCACTATGAGATGGGTGACAACCATCGGCCCCAGCCGGCAGTCCACGACATAGACCTCGATATCCTTGACCCCACCCCCAAATTTCACCAGCATTGGGTCCCTCTCATTGGCCATACCTATCAGCTCCTCCTTGTGTAGCAGTATGGCCTGCCTGGCTGCGAATGGATCGGATATGCCTGTGGCCTGGATCTGGGCGCGCATGACCGGGCCGGTGCTCGATGTGAAAAAACCGCCTGCCTCGCGGGCCATCCTGGCTCCGTTGCTGGCGGCGGCGATGACGGAGGGCTCTTCTGTGGCCATGGGTATGAGCACCTCCCGCCCGTCGATGATGAAGTTGGTGGCAATGCCAAGCGGCACCTGAAACATTCCCACCACATTTTCAACCATCTTGTCCGCCTGCTCCAATGACAGGCCTGCCTTTAGCTGAGAGATATCCTCTGGGCCTAAATCCGCCCGCTCGGCCGCGGCAGAGAGCCTGTCTGCAGGGGCAAGTTTATAGAATCCTGATATCCTGGAAGTCATAGTTCTCAATTCCTCCTGATCAAATCCTCAGGGAAGGGGCAAAGCTATATTCCAGCAGGAGGATTTATTTTTATGGATCGGATATCACCGCATCCTCCGCCGGCCCCGGCACTCACGCCGGCTGAAGTGATAATGAAACTGGAAGCGGACCTGGGCAGGCTCAGTCCCGTGCAGAAGATGCTCATCGGGACGGACGGATCTGTGACAAACCTGCTGGAAGTTGTCACCAATAACCCAATCGAGATTGAGACTTTGGAGCAGAGGGTAGTGCCGGCAGATGGTGGGGTGGCAGAAGAGCTGGCAATAAATCCGGGCGAGCCCGTCAACTACAGAGTCGTGGTGCTGAAAAAATCTGGCAGCAGGGAGGCTCTGATCTACGCCGTATCCAATACACCTTTAAGCCGCCTGGAAGCCGGCATCAAGGATGATCTGACCCGTGCAGACATTCCCATTGGGGTTATTTTGAAAAAGCACGGCATAGAATCGCGGCGGGACATAACCGGCGCATCCTTTCTGCCAGCCGGTCAGGAGCACTGCCGGGCTTTCGGGGTATTTCCTCGAGAGATCATGCTCAGCAGAAGCTACAGGATAATTCGCCACGGCCAGCCGCTCATCTCGATCCGCGAGACATTTCCCTACAGCAGCTTCATGGACGAAAAGAGGATATTGATTCAGACGCCCTCCCGTCTGCATCTGACCCTGACAGACATGACCGGCAGCTGCGGCAGAGTGGATGGGGGTGTGGGCATCTCGCTGGAGGAGCCGAACATCCTGCTGGAGGCGGAGAGGGCCGATGAGCTTTCCGCTGTGGGCGATAACGCAGACCGGGCGCTGGCAGCCGCACGGGCGGTGCAGGAGCATCTGAAGCTGGGCGGGGCACAACTTACCATACGCAGCGGCTACAGATTACATGTGGGCCTCGGGGGGGGAACGCAGATGGGCATAGCAGCAGGAAAGGCCCTCTGCGAGCTGTACGAGCGGCCCATTTCCGCCCGCGAGATCGCCCGCATCATCCACCGTGGCGGGACCAGCGGAATCGGCACGGCTGCGTTTGAGGCAGGAGGCTTTGTCATCGACGGAGGGCACAGCTTTGGGCCCGGAAAGGAAAAGATGAGCTTTTCGCCCTCCTCCGCATGCAGCGGAGTGCGCCCCGCACCGGTAATTGTGCGCCACGAGTTTCCCAGGGACTGGAAGATCATCCTGGCGCTGCCAGACGTCCCCCCGGGCGCTCATGGGAAAAAGGAGGTCGATATATTCCAGAAGTTCTGCCCTCTGCCGGCGTCAGAGGTGCATGAGCTGTGCTATCAGATACTGGTGCGCATGGTGCCTTCCATTGTGGAGGAGAGCCTGGACGACTTCGGGGCGGCGGTAAACAGGATTCAGGAGATCGGTTTTAAGAAGATTGAAGTAATGCTGCAGCATCCTGTAGTGCACCGTCTGATGGAGCAGATGAAGGAGGCGGGAGCAGCCTGCTCAGGCCTCTCCTCCTTCGGGCCGACGGTTTACGCGATAGCGGATTCGCAATGCAGGGATATAGAGGCTGCAGCACGCCAGGCCATGAGCGATGTTGGCGGAGAGGTTCTCATCACCTGCGCTCGAAACGAAGGGGCGAGGATGAGGATCGCCTAGCAAATCAGAGATGATCAAATGAGCGACATAAAGTCATTACTGGAAAAACTGTCCAATGCGCACGGCATATCCGGATGGGAAGGATCTGTGCAGGAGATAGTGAGCCGGGAGATTGCCCCGTATGTGGATGAGGTGCGGATCGACCGCCTTGGCAATCTCATAGCCGTGAGAAATGGAGAGCGGCCCTCCATTATGATCGAGGCCCATGCAGACGAGATCGGCCTCATGGTAAAGCAGGTGGATGAGAAGGGCTTTTTGCGCTTCATTCGCATCGGAGGATGGTTTGACCAGACGCTTCTCAATCAGAGGGTCATCATTCACACCAGATCCGGGCCCGTGACCGGCGTCATAGGCTGCAAGCCGCCTCATGTCATGAAGGAGGAGGAGAGAAAGAAGGTCATCGAAGGCAAGGATATGTTCATAGACATCGGCTGCACGAGCCAGAAGGAGGCGGAGGATCTGGGCATCCTGGTCGGAACGCCTGTTTCCATCGACAGGACATTCGCCACGCTGCAGGGTGACAGGGTGACAGGCAAGGCCTTCGACAACCGGGCAGGTCTGGTGGCCGTGATAGAGGCCCTGAAGAGGACCAAATCCAAGTCCGCCATCTACGCCGTGGCCACAGTGCAGGAGGAGGTCGGGCTGAAGGGAGCCAGGGTCGCCGCCTTCGGCCTGGAGCCGGACGTGGCCATAGCCGCAGACGTGACCATACCCGGCGACCATCCGGGCATAGAGAAGAAGGACGCGCCCATTGAGATGGGCAAGGGTCCGGTAGTGGTGATGGCCGATGCCTCCGGGCGGGGCATAATCGCCACGCCGCAGGTCATCGAATGGATAGCAGGAACAGCCCGTGAGTTTCAGATACCCGTGCAACTGGAGGCCTCGGACGGCGGAACTACCGATGCCACAGCCATATACCTGACCAAATCAGGAATTCCCACAGGCGTAATCAGCGTGGCCACCCGCTACATCCACTCGCCAGTAGAGGTTCTCTCCCTGAGAGACATAGATAAGGCGGCGGACCTGGTGGCCAGGTGCCTGGAGACGGCAGGAAGATACTTTAAGTAATAAAAATAGGAATGTAGCCGGATGCTCCGGCCTTTTTTTAGCAATTCAGCTGGATCCGATCAGGCTGATCACTAGGAAGCCGAGGATCACACTAAGCACGAATACTATTGCGAATGAAGAGTAGATCAGGGACTCAGCAAAGACGAATTCTTCCATATTCTCATCTCACTACCAGAACAGGGACAGTTGCCCAGTATAGTACCTTCTGCACGACGCTGCCGATGAGCAGCTTTGAGGCACCGGACTCACCATGGCTTCCCATGACAATCAGGTCTGCCTTCTCTGCACCGGCCACATCGATAACTGTATTTGCGGGAGCACCAATCCTGACGATTGTATCAACAGTGACGCCCATCTTGGCACCCATGGCCTTCAGATCATCAACTGCCTTTGCGCCTGCAACCTTGAGCTTTTCCTCAACCTCCTTTCTATCGGAGCCGAGCTGCCTTACAGCGCTGGCGATGACAACCTCATTTACTACATTCAGCGCAATAACCTGTGCACCGAGTGCCTTAGCGAGCTCTAAGCCCTCCTGAGCGGCCTTCTTGGACTTGTCGGAGCCATCTGTAGCGATCAGTATCCGCTTGTACATCCTATCCCACCTATGCTGGGTTTATCTCACAGACATTGTATAAATAGCTATCTTCCCGATTCGAGAATTCTCAGTGCCAGCAGTGCAGCATTCTCCCCATTATCGATGCCAACGCAGGCCACAGGGACTCCCGGCGGCATCTGAACAATTGATAAAAGTGCGTCCAGGCCGCCGAGCTTGGCACTGACCGGCACTCCTATGACCGGACGCGCCGTTTTTGAGGCGATGGCTCCAGGAAGGGCCGCGGAGAGGCCGGCGATGGCAATGAAGACTCTGGCTTCGGTATTCCTGACATACTCCTCCAGCTCCGCCGGATTTCTGTGGGCGGAGAGGATCTTATGCTCGAAGGAGGCGCCCCTCTCCGCCAGCTTGCCTGCAACCCTGTCCACTATTGCCTGATCGGACTTCGACCCCGAGACGACTGCGATATCGACCACGGCGATTACCCCTGATTTCTCCCCTGCAGCTCTTGCTGCTTGGACAGGCTCATCATGATCAGGATCTCGAATATGTTCTTTATCGCGCCGGCGTCAAGGTTCAGCTCAGCGGCCAGGTCCATGGCCTGATTCAGGACCTGCTCCTCCCTCTCCGGATCTCTGATGGGCCTGCCCTCTGCCCTTTTGGCCTCGAAGATCCTCTTGACGATGTCGATGCGCTGGTCTATGAGCTTTATGATCATCCTGTCGATCTCCTCAATTTCGCGGCGGCTTTCTGAGAGCCCCATCAAATCCCCCGGCCTCTGCATGCCCGTCTGTTATTCGCCCTGGTTCTTATCACTCTTCCGCCCAGAGGCTCCCAGGCGGCCTGCAGATCGTCCATCCTCTCCTCGTCTATGACTGCGGCGTAAGCCGGACCGGTTCCGGAGAGGCTGGCCCCTCTGGCACCGCTCTCCAGCGCCGAGATTATGGGATCGGCGGATAGGCGCAGGGCTGCGCAGTAGGCCAGGCCGTTTATGGTCATGGCACGGAAGTAGTCGCCGCGCATGGCCAGATCGAAGGCCACCTCTGCAGCCGGGGCTATGGCCCGGGAGCGGCGGACATCTGTCTCGCTAGAGAAGAGCTTTTTGCCGGGAATGAGAAGCATCACATGGCAGTGCAGATCCTCTCTTTTGAGCAGCTCCATCTTGCGGTTGTCCGTCACCACCACTCCGCCCAGCATTGAGGCCAGGGCATCGTCCAGGGCGCCTGTGACGGTCACGCCCACGCTCCTCGCCGCAGCCACGCCTATTTTGGAGGCCTGGATCAGGTGCCACTCTTCTTCCGCGGATCCGGCTCCTCTGCCTCCCTCTGCCGGTTGCTGCGCCCCATCTTCACAGCCCAGGGCATCGAGGGCGGCGAGAACAGCGGCATTGGCTGCGGCGCTGCTGCTCTTCAGGCCGCTGGCCACTGGAATCTCGCTCGATGTGCGCACCACAGCCCCAGCCCTGCTGCCGGAGCTCTCCAGCACCATCTGCACGCAGCGCTCGATGAGGCGGCTGTCCACTCCCGGGACATCGCCCCTGACTACGCCTGAGTCATTCAGATCCACCTCCGCTTCGGTTATCAGCTCGATTCCAAAGGCCGAACCCTTCCATGTGGCCACGGCATTGAGGACTGTTGCTGCGCCATATGCCCGCGCATAGCCATGGCAGTTCATGACTGCTCCATCTCGAATATCTTCCTGAGCTTGTCCAGATCCTTTACGAACTCCACCTCTCCCTCGCGAGAGTATTTGGCTATGAGCTTGTTGAGATACTCCATCTCAGTGACTGTGGAGACGAATACGGGCTGGTAGCTGCCCAGTTCAAATAGGGGCAGGACGGTGACGCCTCCCTTGCTGCTTTCCTCCTCCAGCCCCTTTACCACAACAATGAATGTGTAGTTCTTGTAGCCGAGGCCCCTGGAGATGTTCTTGGCAAGGCTGTTCATCTGCTGAACCCTCCGGGAGGAGAGGTCTTTGTAGGCGGCAACCGAATCCTTGTATTCTATGAACATGATGCTGTCATCGGACCAGAGCAGGGCATCGTATTCCACCACGGCTATGGAGTTTTTCAGGGCAACGACATTGAAAAGCACGCCACGGCACCAGTTGATGTTGAGGTGAAGCCGGAAGTCGGCCTCAGTCATGGGCGTGTTCCTGGGCTTGAGTACGAATGGCTCGCTGGACAGTTCGATCATGGGCTTGGGTTATCTTTTTTCAGATAAATGGACTTTTCCTCATCCCCGCATCAGGTTCGCCGCCAGCTCCAGCAGCGTCCGGGGGCGGCGGCGGGCGACGGCTGCTCCGGCGAAGGCTGCCTTGGAGAAGAGCGGTCCGCTGCAGACCAGCCTCTGGCCGGAGAGGCCTGCTACCAGCCGGTCGATCTCCGCGTCCTTCATGCCGGCCAGCGTCAGCAGCGAGGCCCTGCCCATGCGGTACTGCCAGTAGAACTCGCGCCGCCACTGCTTTTCGTACCAGGAGAGCCCCTTTTTGGAGACATCCCCTGCCGTCACCGCCCTGGCTGCGGCCATGCCGCATATGACCCCGGAGCGCATGCCGTAGGCGAGTCCGCTCTGCCCGGCCGCACCCCCTGTGACCAGGAGCGAATCTGCCACAATCTGACCGGGCATGACGCAGATGGGATCGCCCCCCCGTCGCAGGGAGAGAACCCTCAGGTCCTCTATCCTCTCGTACTGCCCCGACCTGGCCGCCTTGAATCTCTTCAAAAAGGCATTGAAGAACGGCTCGACGTCCATGCCGTGGCCGCGCACGAATACCCCTAAAGTGGCGCGGTCCCCGCCTGCGGGGGAGAACGTGGCCTTCCAGCCCGGGGCCATGCTGCCGATCCAGTACTGGAAGAGCGGCTCGTTGCCTATGCCCGGATGCTCTATATCCGCCTCCACAGCCCAGGCGATGTCCTCCGGGTGGCGCATGGGCAGAAGGCCTGCGGCGCGGGATAGGCCGGAGGAGACCCCGGATGCGTCCACCACCACCCGTGCTGATATCTCTCCCCCGCCCATGCGCACAGATCTGCCGCCATTCATCGCCGGCAGTATCTCCTTTGCGACTGCCGCTAGGATCCTGACTCCCATGTCGTGAGCAATATCGCTGTAGTGCCTGTCCAGCTTCTGCCTGTCCAGGAAGTAGCCGCGCGCCGGGATTGTCACACTGCTGCCGGAGGGGCTGACGATGCTCATGCCCTCCAGTTCATTTTTGATGCAGCAGTCCTCCACATTGAGGCCGCAGACGCCGGCCATCCCTTCAAAGATGGTATTGGCAGGGTGAACCTCTCCAACAGGATCCCTCTCTGTCAGTATTACTTCACAGCCCTCTCTTGCCGCGGAGACGGCTGCCATCAGGCCGGCAGCAGAAGCGCCCACCACCAGGACATCGCATTTCACGGACTGGGGGGTTGGGGCTGAGATTAGATGAAGGTTTCCGAGACAAAGAACAAAAAGAGTTCGGGACAGGGCCGTCCTTCTTCCGGCAGCCCTGCGCCTGCCTGCCGCAATCGATGCAAAATCTATGCGGTGATCTTGCTCTTGGCGATGTACTTGATCAGGTCCGGTCCGAGTCTGGCCTTCTTCTGCACCTGTCCGGCCACCTCTTCCACGGGCGCGCCGCTGGCGACAAGAGAGCGGATCTCTTCCAGGGTGGCTTCGTCCACGGTGAAGTACTCGTCCAGGTCCTTCCTGTGGCCCCAAACGTCGCCCTCCAAAAGCTCAATGCCCTGCATGTCCAGGAACACCTGAATGGCATTGGACATGGTCTTTCTGTAGGAGGGAGGAACCTGAATCACGCGCAGCCTGGGGCATCTCTGCATCAGGTTGAGGAAGTCGACGTTGCTCGCGCGGAAGGCCAGGTGGATCATCTTCTCATTGGGATTGAGCGTTGGGATCTCATCTCTGGCGCTGACAACTCTAAGTCTCATTCTCTATCACTCCAACCGTTACAATGCCTTGATATTATTAATAGACACTTCAGGTGTACACATGTGTACAATTCGAGCTGCATGACTGGAAAATCCGGTGAAAATTAATTTATGAGTCGCATAAGAAAACCGGATTTTCAGGGCGCCTTGCAGCTTGAAATGCTAACACTTGTCACGGCAGGACAATTGATAAACATACCATCCGTGATGGACACTACAAATGTGACCATTTCTCGCAATCCTCAATTTTATGATTTTGAAAATCTATTGCAGATGGCTGCAGAATTATTAGATCTGCCCCCGCGCCGTCAGAGCAATGCTTATATAACCTATTCATGGTTGGAGTGGAGAATCATCGCAGAGATAGAAGGACCATCCCCGCGGATCGGGCCGGTATAAGAAGCGAAGGGAATTTAAAGAATAGGGACCGTATAAAGGAAGATCTTCATGGGCAGGGTTAAGCTTACAGACACGGTTTTCAGGGATGCTCATCAGTCTCTACTGGCCACCAGGATGAGGACCAGGGACATGCTTCCCATCGCAGAGAAGATGGACCAGGTCGGCTTCTTCTCACTGGAGACCTGGGGCGGGGCGACGTTCGATAGCTGTATCCGCTATCTGAATGAAGACCCCTGGGAGAGGCTGAGAGCACTGAAGAAGGCCATGCCGAATACTCCGATGCAGATGCTGCTTCGCGGGCAGAACCTGGTCGGATACAGGCATTACGCCGATGATGTGGTAGAGAAATTCGTTGAGAAGGCCGCCCAAAACGGCGTGGACATCTTCCGCATATTTGATGCGGTCAATGATATCCGAAATATGGAGCGGTCCATCAAGGCCGCCAAGAGGATGGACAAGCACGTACAGGGCGGCATCAGCTATACCATCAGCCCGGTGCATAGCAATGAGCAGTTCGCCCAGTTCGCCGTTCAGCTCGCGGAGATGGGCTGCGACTCCATCTGCATCAAGGACATGGCCGGCCTCATCACCCCTAAAAACGCACACGATCTCATTCGCGCTGTGAAAAAGGAGGTCAGCCTCCCCATCAACCTGCACACCCACTGCACCAGCGGCATGGCCCAGATGAGCTACTTTCATGCCTGCCAGGCAGGAGTGGACATACTGGATGTGGCCATATCGCCGCTATCCGGGGGCAGCTCCCAGCCGGCTACAGAAAGCCTGGTGGCGTCACTACAGGGAACGCCCTATGACACCGGCCTGGACCTGGAGCTCCTGACCGAGATCAAGAGGTACTTCGAGAAGATCATGGAGATATATGCCCCGGTCTTCAATCCCATCGCCGCACGGGTGGACACCAGCGTGCTGGTCTATCAGGTTCCGGGCGGCATGCTCTCCAATCTGGTATCCCAGCTCATTGAGCAGAAGGCGATGGACAAGTACGATGAGGTACTGGCCGAGATACCGAGGGTTCGAAAGGACCTGGGCTATCCGCCACTGGTCACCCCCACGAGCCAGATCGTAGGCACACAGGCCGTGCTCAATGTGATCACAGGCGACCGCTACAAGATGGTTCCCAAAGAGGTCAAGGACTATGTCAAGGGCCTGTACGGAAAGCCGCCGGCCATGATCGATCCCAAGGTGAGGCTCAAGGTGCTGTGCGATGAGGAGCCGATCACAGTGCGCCCCGCAGACCTGATACCCCCAGAGTACGAAAACGCGAAGAAGGCGGTGGATGCCCTCGGCCTGGCCAGGCAGGAGGAGGATTATCTCACCTACGCCCTCTATCCCCAGGTGGCCCTCAAGTTCCTGCAGGGAACGGCTGTAGAGGAGAAGCTTGAGAAGAAGCAGCCGGCTGCAACCGCAGGAGCCCCTCTCAAGGCGGAGCCCATTGCCCTCAATGTCGAGATTGACGGAGAGTCATACCTGGTCAAGGTCGCACCTGCGGGAATGACTATCCAGGAGGCCCAGCCCAAGGCCCCCACCGATGGGCTGACTGTGCCCATGCAGGGCGTGGTCATCCGCTACAAGGCCAAGAAAGGGGACAAGGTAGCCGTGGGTGATGCAGTGGCTGTCCTGGAGGCCATGAAGATGGAGCAGAACATATTCGCAAACAAGAGCGGAACGATCAAGGAGATATACATCAAAGAGGGCACGACTGTTACCCCAGGCGATGTGCTCATGTCCATAGAGTAGATCGGCCATATAGGTCGCTCTTCGTGACCTTCTTCCCGCCCTGAAGGGCGGGGCTTCTATGGCCCGGAGGTTATTTTAAATAGTATTGCTTAGCTACACCCGGCTATCAGCGGAGCAGTCGAAGTCAGACCGCCAGGAGCGGAATGCATGTATGTTTTGCACTCTCTGTGGGATACGGAGAAATTTCACATCTGGTCGGAATCATCAGCTTTGCCTCTTGCTACACCAAAAAAGCCAGCTAAAAGGCCTCTGCCTCATCCTTTTGCCCTGACCGGGATGGAGCTCAAGCGGCGTCTTGCCGGATCTTTCCATCTGGATGGCAGTGACATTGATGCTCTGATCCTCCAGCTTCCCTCTGGCAAAGGGGGGCATGGTCCCCTCCCCTCTCCCTGGCTCCTCCACGAAGATTATATCCCCCAGAAAGCCGTTGGTCTGGTCGATTGCACCGTAACAACCCTCGCTCTCACGCCCGGGCTGGCACTGGATCTCTTGCTGGATGCGGACATGCCGCCCGAGAGAATGACTCTTTCCGATTCCATTCTCTTCTGGTCAAAGCTTGCCCTCCTCTCCCTGGAGCTGGTGGCCAGAGAGCAGTTTGTGCCCGTGGTCAGAGATGGAAGATCCCTATGGGTGGCTGTGATGGACGGCACTGACCAGGAAAGATTGAGAATACTTTCGTCATCCATGCCGCCAAGCTGCCTGGCCTCAGGATCTCTCCAGGCAGCCAGGCTCTCTGCCGATGACCTGGTCAAAAGCTTCCTGGACAGCGCCGTGGACTCGCTTGTCCGGAAAAGCCTGAAGCAAACCGCACTGCTGCCCTCTCGACGTGGCCGCAAGCCAAGGTCCCTTCCACTGCAGCAGCAGTTCCTGAAGGCCTTGACAGCAGAAGATCCCGCCCTCAGCGCTTCAAAAGAGGAAATTGCGGCCTTCGCCAAACAGATGGACGCCTGGACCGCAGAAATTCAGCCCAGAGCAGTTGATGTGCCGTTTCGCACCTGTTTCAGGCTTGAGGCCCCCTCTGAATCAGATGAACCCTGGCGGTTGAGCTTCTTCCTCCAGTCAAAGGAAGACCGCAGCCTGCTCGTCCCGGCTTCTGAGGTCTGGAGGGCCAAATCCGGCGCTCTTACATTGCTGAAAAAGAGGCTGAACGACCCTCAGGAGCAGCTTCTCGCAGACCTGGGCAGAGCATCCAGAGTCTTTTCCGGTCTGGAGAGGTGCCTGGATGGAGCCAGGCCTACAAACCTGGAGATGAAAACCGAGGAGGCTTATGACTTCCTGCGCCAATCAGCTCCTCTGCTGGAGCAGAACGGCTTTGGGGTGCTGCTGCCTTCCTGGTGGGAGCGTCGCAGCACTGGCCTGGGCATAAGGCTGCATCTGAAAGACTCCACACGGGAATCGGGCAAAGTAGGGCCTGCCTTCTTCGGGCTGGACTGTATAGTTGAATACAACTGGCAGCTTTCCTTAGGCGAGAATGCGCTCACAGAGGCAGAATTCGCAGAGCTGGCCCGCCTTAAGGTTCCGCTTATACAGATAAGAGGACAATGGCTGGAGCTGCGGCCCCAGGATATCGAAACGGCAATCGACTTCTTCCGAAGGAATATAGATCGGAAGATGACCCTGGCTGAAGCTATGCGGCTGGCTCTGGGACTGGGATCCGGGCCAGATCTTGCTGGTGGTGATACAAAGTCCCCGCTCCCCGTCCTGGGCTTGCAGGCAGAGGGCAGGATCAAAGAGATTCTGGCTGCTCTATCCGATCCCGGCGGCCATATGCAGCCCATCAGCCCTCCCGGGGATTTCTGCGGCACACTCAGGCCTTACCAGACTCGCGGCGTCTCATGGCTGATGTACCTGAACCGTCTCGGCCTGGGCGCCTGCCTGGCCGATGACATGGGGCTGGGGAAGACCATCGAGCTGATAGCTTTCCTCCTGAGCGAGCGAGAAGAATCGGGCGGCAGAAGCTCAGATGAGACCGTATCCGGTCCTGTGCTTCTTGTCTGCCCCATGTCCGTCGCAGGCAACTGGCAGAAGGAGATGGAGCGGTTTGCTCCTGACCTGCAGGTACTGATGCACCACGGCCTTGGCCGCCTCTCCGGCCGGAGATTCATAGAGGAGGCAGAGAAAGCTGATGTTGTCATTACCACATATGCTCTTGCCCAGAGGGACGAAGATGACCTCTCTGCCGTCTCCTGGAGTCACATAGTCCTGGACGAAGCCCAGAGCATCAAGAACCAGTCTGCCAGACAGACTCAGTCCATCAAGCGCCTCAGGGCCAGACAGAATATCGCCCTGACGGGAACGCCTGTGGAGAACAGGCTCTCAGAGCTATGGTCCATCATGGATTTCCTCAATCCCGGATATCTGGGATCGTTTGACTCTTTTAGCAGGGACTTTGTGCTGCCCATCGAGAAGTATAACAGCAAGAGCCGCTCCCAGGTTCTGCGATCGCTGATCCAGCCTTTTGTCCTGCGCCGGCTCAAGACCGACTCTACCGTCATAAAGGATCTGCCGGATAAGCTGGAGATGAAGGTCAACTACAACCTGACTTCAGAGCAGGCAACTCTTTATGCTGCCGTGGTTGATGATATGCTTGCCCGGATCGAGTCAACTGATGGCATGGAACGCAGGGGTTTGATCCTGGCCACGCTGACCAAACTAAAGCAGGTCTGCAACCATCCGGCGCTCTTTCTGCAGGACGGAAGCTGCTTGGCTGGCCGGTCCGGAAAGCTCTCGCGGCTTGAGGAGATGCTCGAAGAGGTCGTGGCATCCGGCGACCGGGCTCTGATCTTCACCCAGTTCGCAGGCATGGGGGCCATGCTACGGCAAGAGCTTCAGGAGAAGCTTGGTGTCGAAGCGCTCTTCCTGCACGGAAAGACCACCAGGAGCCAGAGGGAGGAGATGGTCGAAAGGTTTCAGGCAGGAATGTCGCCCATATTCATATTATCACTTAAGGCTGGAGGCTTCGGCCTTAATCTGACCGCCGCCAACCATGTATTCCACTTCGACCGATGGTGGAACCCTGCGGTTGAGAACCAGGCCACTGACCGGGCTTTTCGCATCGGCCAGAGGAAGAACGTCTTCGTGCACAAATTTGTCTGTATGGGCACTCTGGAGGAGCACATAGACCAGATGATCGAGCAGAAGAAGGCGCTGGCTGAATCGGTGATAGGCACTGGCGAAACATGGCTCACTGAACTATCCAACGAGGCCCTCAAGGAGCTGATATCCTTGAGACGGGACTGTGTGAGCAACGGAGGCGAAGGGCAGTGAGCCCCTACTGGAGCTACTACGAGCCGGCCAAGCCCAAGAAGGTCGAGAACGGCCTGAAGGCCAGGAGCAAACGCGGCTGCATTGGTGAGACCTGGTGGTCCAGGCGCTGGGTCAGCACTCTTGAGTCATTCAATTTGGGTGCGAGGCTCACCCGGGGAAAGAACTATGCAAGGAAGGGTCAGGTCATATCTATCGATGTGAAGGCTGGCATAGTCCTGGCAAAGGTGCAGGGCACACGGTCCAGGCCCTATGATGTGAAGATAAAGCTGAAACCATTATCCGATATCGAGTGGGAGAAGGCTACTTCAGCCATGGCCTCGAAGGCGGTTTTTGCGGCCCGTCTGCTCTCCGGGGAGATGCCTCAGAATATCGAGGAAGCATTTTCCAGTTCGGGCACATCTCTTTTTCCCGGGAAATATGATGATCTGGTGACAGACTGCTCATGCCCCGACTGGTCAAATCCCTGCAAGCATATTGCAGCGGTCTATTATCTGCTGGCAGAGCAGTTCGACTGCGATCCCTTCCTGATATTCAAGCTGAGGGGGAGGACTAAAGAGCAGATCATTGAGGCCCTGCGCAATATCCGGTCTGCCGGAGCGCAACTTGAGCCGAAGGAAGTCCCCTGTTACAGTTCCGGCGATCCGGTCAGGCCTCTGGAAGAATGCCTGGATAGCTACTGGCAGAAGGGAAAAGAGCTTGATCAGCTGGAGATCAACCCAACGGGGCCGGCTGTAGAGAATGCTGTGCTGAAAAGGCTGGGAGATGCGCCATTTTATGTAGGGGATGCAAATCTTGCCAATCTGCTTTCAAAAGCTTATTTGATCGCAGGCCGGCAGGCAAGAAGAAAGGCACTGGGCGAGGAGGAGAGCAAAGGCTAGAAGAGCGGGATTATAAGACATGGAGGATGAAGGCAAGGTTGATATGGTAAGAGGCAATGGAATATAGTCGGGGAATTATATGAGTATGAAATTTATATATTGCCTTATCTTTATGGCTGCCGCAGTCCTGGCAGTCTCCGCCCAGGAGGTCATCCTTGCTATTGCACCCGCAGATAACGGCAGCTTAAACCTGACTGCAAACGAAACCGCAAATGCGACCCTCAACCAAACGCTCAACGCTACACTGAATGCAGCCGTGCCGGCAGCGGAGAGTGAGACTGTCTTAGCTGCTGTTCTGGCATCTGCCGCTGGGGATGCAACAGTTCAGGAAAATGCAACCACCAATGTTACAGTTGCGGAGGACGCAACGGCAGTGGAGAGCGCGGCAGCAGCCCGGGTGGAGCCAGCCGCTGTGAAGCCTGCATCCACTGAAAGCGGATTTATGCATATCGGGTCGGCGCAGAAGCCAGTCTACACAATAGGAGGCAGCCAGATATCGCCCTCCCAGTTTTCCATAAGGGGAGAAACTCTGCCCCAGGATGCTTATGAGGTCGGGCTGCCGGCAGAGTCGATTCAGGAGCTATCCAATTTGCCGTTTTTCATCAATAAGTTCTGGAGTTGAGAGCAGTAAATCTATAGCCCGGCCCAACGGCTGTTTTTTCCCACTTTTTTAGGTTACGCAAATCCTGATGGTGTACCTCTATCGAGTGGTTGAACATGAAAACCGCCACAATAGACCATTTCAGCGCAGATGTCAGATGTCGAGCGCTTATCGACTGCAACTAACATCTTTCGCACTGGCCGTAAGATTCACGAAGTAATGAGGGTAGACCACCCAAATCCAGGCTGCCCGGAAAAAGCATTTATACTTGTTTTGGCGTAGGAGTTGTGGTTTGTTCCTTATCACCTGGAGGATTGAAGAATTTGACAACTGTTTACGACGTACCTCCCCATGACTTGATAGCTGCCGTAGCCCAGGAGCTGAAGGAGGCGGGCAAGGTTCAGCCGCCAGTATGGGCTGAGTATGCGAAGACCGGGGTAAACAAGGAGATGCCCCCCACCAACCCAGACTGGTGGTTTGTGCGGTGCGCATCGGTGCTGCGCAGGATATACATCGACGGGCCGGTGGGCGTATCACGCCTGAGGACCTTTTATGGCGGAAAGCACCGCAAGGGCGTGGCCACGGGATTCTTCTGCAAAGGCAGCGGCTCAGTGGTTCGCGAATCACTGCAGCAGCTGGAGAAGGCAGGCTACGTTAAGAAGATCAAGAAGGGACGCCAGATGACCCCTCAGGGTCAGGCATACCTGGACAGCGTGGCTCATAGAATAAGAAGTAAGATGCAGGGCGAGGCTGCAGCTCCTGCAGCCGAGCCGACTGCTTAAAGAAAGCGAGGAGATTTGTATGGCTGATGATGAGCTTGCAGAACTGAGACGAAGGAGGATGGAGCAGATCCAGAAGCAGCAGATGGACTCCCAGATGCTGGCCGCTCAGCAGGAGCAGGCCCAGCAGGAGCTGGCAGCCAAAAAGGCCGCCATCATGAGGGCCATCCTCACTCCTGAGGCCCGGGAGAGGCTCAACGCCCTCCGCATGACAAAAGCGGAGTTCGTCGCTCAGATCGAGGCCCAGCTCATCATGCTTGCGCAGAGCGGCAGGCTTAGGGGCGCGATCACCGACGAACAGCTCAAGACGATACTCAGACAGGCCCAGCCTAAGAAGAGAGATATCACCATAACCAGGAGATAAAAACCGGGCAGCTCATGAAGGCTACAGTCTTATTCTCCGGCGGAAAGGACAGCAGCCTGGCGGCTCTTCTTCTCGAACCGTTCTTCGATGAGATTGAGCTCGTCACATTCAGCTTCGGCTATGATGACTCCTGGATGAAAGCGGCAGATGCCGCACTGCAGCTGGGCCACCCGCACAGAACGGTGGTCTTTGCAGAGACGGTCCGAGAGCGGGCCCTGGAGATCCTGCTCTCTACTGGCTATCCCAATGATGCCCTCAATTATGTTCATAGCATTGCTGTGGAGACAGTAGCAAAAGAGTGCGAGTTTGTGGCGGACGGGACGAGGCGGGATGACCGCGCTCCAAAGATGGATTGGAGCGCCATCCGCAGCCTGGAAGACCGGTTGCATATACAGTACATCAGACCTCTGGCGGGCTTGGGCGGCAGTGCCATCAAGGCCATGGCCGGGCGCTATTTGGACTTCGAGGAGGCATCCTCCGAGAGGCATCCCGCCTCAGACTTCGAGGTGGGCCTGAGATATGCACTGCAAGAGAGGCACGGCCAGAGCCGGCTTAGCAGCATCTTCCCCTCCAATCATACGCACAGCATAGTTATCCGGAGGAAGAGATTTGTCCAAGAAATTGAAAGGCAAGAAGATCAGGCTTGCCAAGGCATTCAATCAGAATCGTAGAGTTCCGGCATGGGTAATAGTTAAGACCCAGCGCAGAGTGGTCACCCATCCCAAGAGAAGGCACTGGAGAAGAAGCACCTTAGAGGCTTGAGAATGGCTGAAACTGAAAAGATCTACACCATCCCCCTGGGAATGGTCAAAAGTGCTCCCATTTATAAAAGGTCCGACAGGGCCATGTCCGAGGTCAGGAGCTACCTGGCCCGGCATATGAAGACGGATGAGACGAATGTGAAGATCGACCCCGGCCTGAGCGAGGTCATCTGGGCGCGGGGCGACATGAAGCCTCCCCTTCGGGTAAGGGTGCGTGCCGTCAAGTTCGAGGACGGCAATGTCGAGGCGGAGTTCGCCGGTGAGAGATAGACGTCTGAAGATTGCAGGAAGCAGCCTTCTGGGCGTCTTTGCCAGATGCACGGAGAAGGTGTTGCTGCTGCCCCCGGAGGCTGGCGAGGCGGAGAGGCTGGCCCTCGAGGAGGGGCTTGGGGTAAAGGCCGTGCCCATGCTAGCCGCCGGATCTTCTGTTGTGGGATCGCTTGTCGCCGCCAACAGCAGCGGCTTTGTGATAACCCATCACGCGAGCGACGGTGAGATCAAGCTCCTCCGCGAGCACGGCAGGGCAGTTCGCCTGCCCTCCCGCATCAATGCCGCCGGCAATGTGATCCTGGCCAATGACAGCGCCGCACTTGTTCATCCCGGCCTGTCCGGCAAGGCCTGCGAGGCCATTGAAAGGGCCCTGGGCGTGAGGGTTGTGAGGGGCACCATAGGCGGGCTGAAGACTGTGGGCATGGCAGCAGTGGCCACCAACAAGGGTCTGCTGGTTCACCCGCGCGCCACGCCAGAGGAGATCGCCGTCCTGGAAGGCCTCTTTGAGCTGTCTGTGGATGTGGGCACGGTGAACCTCGGCTCGCCTCTGGTGGGCTCAGGGGTGCTGGCCAACAGCTGGGGCTACATGGCGGGCGAGGAGACATCTGGGCCGGAGCTGGGGCGCATCGAGGATGCGCTGGGCTTCCCGGTATGATTTAGAATCATAGTTTCATAGATCGGTTCATAGAAGTGGGTGGTACAGTGAGCAATTTCGAGATCAGAGGAAGATATAAGGGAGGGATCGTCGGCAAGACCTGGCTTCCTTTCAGCAAGGTTGTTGAAAGCGAGAACGAGAAGAATGCCATCAACAAGGTCTACTCCCTCATGGGAAGCGAACACGGCCTGAAGAGGGACCTCATAAAGATCGACGAGGTGAAGGCGGTTGAGTAGCTCTCCTGGAGGCGAGGAGGAGATCAGGAGGCTCCTGGCCGCATATCAGCAGTATCAGGCCCAGGCGGACGGCATCATGCGCCAGATCAGCCTGGCTCAGATAGCAGCAGAGGGCCTGGAGAGGGCATCGACTGCCGTAGAGGCCCTGGACAAAGCAGAGATCGGAGAGGAGATGCTGGTTCCCATCGGCTCCGGATCTTTCATCCATGCCACCCTCGCCTCTAAGGAGAAGGTAGTCTTGAATGTGGGTGCTGGCGTCAGCATTGAGAAGACACCGGCAGAGGCCAGGGAGATCTTCAAGTCTCGCAAAGACGAGATCATGGAAGGGTCCAGGAAGCTCAATGAGGCCCTGGCCAGGATCGACCAGGAGATGCAGAAGATTCAGGCCGCAATTCAGCAGTTTGAAGAGGGAGAAAGCCCGCAAGAGCAGCAGCATCAGGGCGGCGCAGGGAGCGAACGATTTGTTTAGCCGCTTCAAAGAGAAGCTCTCCGGATTCAAAGAGGCACTCTCCACCAAGATAGCAGAAAAGGCCTCCCCCGGCAGGAATAATGAGCAGGCCGCAGAGAATAATCAGGCCGGCATAACGGGAACCGGGCAGGAGGGCCTTGCTGAGGGTAGCGGCAGATCCGAGAGTGCCGGGCCAGCGTCGGGCGCAGCTGACGGCATGAAAGCCAAAAATTCAGCGCAGCCCAACAACAGCAAAGGCCGCATCTCCTTCCTGGACAAGGCCAAGAGCCTGGTCTTCGAGCAGGAGGTCGTACTGGAGGAGAAGGATCTTGAGGAGCCCCTCTGGGCCCTGGAGGTGGCCCTCCTGGAGAGCGACGTGGCTCTTCCGGTTGCAGAGGAGATCGTAAAAGAGGTCAAAGATGACCTCGTTGGCAGGAAGAAGAAGATCGGATCCGATACGGGGGCTATAGCAGAGCAGTCCCTGAGAAAGGCGCTGATAAATCTGCTATCCAGAAATCACCTGGACTTCGACGAGTACATCCGGAGCACTGAAAAGCCTGTCAAGATCCTGTTCGTGGGAGTGAACGGCACAGGAAAGACGACCAGCATCGCCAAGGTGGCCAGGTATCTGATGAACCAGAACTACTCTGTGGTGCTGGCGGCAGGCGATACCTTCCGGGCAGGGGCGATCGAGCAGCTGGAGGTGCATGGCAATAACCTGGGCCTGAAGGTGGTCAAGCACAAGACAGGTGGAGACCCGGCGGCAGTGATATTCGATGCCATAGAATATGCCAGGGCTCACAACAAGGATGTGGTCCTGGCAGACACGGCTGGCAGGCTGCACACCAACATCAACCTCATGGATCAGATGAGAAAGATAGTGCGCGTGACCAAGCCGGACCTGCTAATATTCGTGGATGAGGCCATAGCAGGCAACGATGCCGTGGAGAGGGCGCGCCTCTTCAACGAGTCGGTTCCCATCGGCGGCTCCATCCTCACAAAGACGGATGCCGACGCCAAGGGAGGCTCGGCGATATCCATAGCCTACATCACAGGCAAGCCCGTGCTATTCCTGGGAGTGGGCCAGACCTATCCCGATCTGGTTAAGTTCGAGCCGGAATGGCTTGTGGACAGGCTGATGGGAGAGGCGGCAGCGTGAAAGATCTCCCCGCAGAGGTCATCCGGCCAGCCCCAGGGCGTAGTCTGAGGGAAAGCCACTGGTGAATACCTTCGGACGGCCTCCTTTCCCGGTGAACCTCTTCAACTCTCCGGATATCCTGTTCCGGGTATGCCTCTTGATCCAGGGGGATACTATCACCACCTCAAAATCCGTCTCTACCAGCATTCTCTGCAGGCGCTCCTAAAAGCCCCTCCCGCCTGTATGAGCGCCAGCCGTAGATGCGCCGGTGGTGGGGACGGCGGCAAGGAATTTTGAGGACTGCTCTTTTTCATGCAGGGCTAAGGAGGCCTCCAGGAAATGCAGCCTGGCAGCTGAGAGGTACTCATGAGACTGCTTGGCAGCCTTCAGCTCTGCCAGATTGCGCTGCAGGCGGTCTATTCTCGCCTCCTTCTCTCGCAGCCTCCCCAGGAGGAGATCTATCTCAGACTTCAGCCTCCGGCAGTCCGGGGCAGGCCTGTGTCCTGCCCTCGCCTGCATCTGCATGATGCTGGCCGAGAGTTATGGCTACAGCCAGAAGGGCCAGCCAGAGCGAATACCCTTCCATTCTGCAAGGAGAGCATACCTCTGGCGGCAGTCAAGTGCTCGCTACTGCACGTCTGATCTACAGCTAGGCGGGAATGGAAATTCCGCTATAATTTCGCGGCTCCTGAGAACTGGCAGTCCCCCGTCTGAGAGAAGGCCCTCGATCCTCTTTCTCTCTTCCGATTTCAGGGATTTGCGGTCGATAAAAAGCAAGTACCTGTCATGGGAAAAGTTCACATATGTAAAAGTGCTATAAAACATAAAGAGGTGAATATTAAGTGTGCACTGTAGGTGGTGGGCCTGATATCGGAAATATCGAGTCCCTCGTAGCGAATGACTATGAATGTCTGGACTGCAAGAATCAATTCAAGGGAATGGGCAAAAGGCCCATGTGCCCCTCCTGCCAGTCCAGGAACGTCAAGGCAATTTGATCTCATGCATATCTCCATAAAGGAGGATGAGATTGCCTACATCACGGGCAGGGGCGGCATAATAGCAGTAGCCAAGACTCGCGGAGCCTCATTTTTTCTCGAGACCGATTCAGGAGAGACCGTTCTCTTTACCGAACCACATGATCTGATTGTCGCCTCCTCCTTCGGGGATGGTGAAAAGATCAAACGCGGCCTTGCCTGCACGATTTACCAGCTTCGCGAGCTGGGCGCACCGCTGATAGTGCTGCCCAAAGGTCATCCTGCATCTCCCCGCCTCAAGACAGTGGTCTGCATCGGCCCCCTCACCCGCATAAACTGCGAAGTTCAGCCGGGAACTCATCCGGAGCAGGACGTCCTCTGCGGATGGGAGGGATTTCATGGCATGCAGGTGCTAGCTGACCCAAAGGGCGCTGAGGTCACAGGACTCTCTTCCTCCGTAAATGAGATAACCGTAGAGAAGCTTTGATATCGGGCTGGCAAGACACAAAGCGGATAAAACGTAGAAGGTTGATTTATGGCCGAGATAAAAGAGGACAGCCTGGTCAGATATAAGGGTACGGGCACCATTGGAAGAGTAAAAGTCCTGAGGGTCGAAGATGACGGAGTGGCCTGGGCATTCCTGGACAGCACAGGCCTTTACTATCGCCTAGACACATTGGAGATCATCGAAAAGGCGCAAGAGAGAAGAGAGCTGGAGGGCATGACCATCGAGCAGATCCAGGAGAGGTTCAGGCAGACACAGGATATGATGGAAGCTGTCAGGATGCAGGACGAGAGCCTGGAGTCGGGCGGCTAGACAGGGATGATGGGAAAGAAAGAGCAGAATTCGATGCGTGGAAGGCACGTGCCGCTATCCATACTGCTATGGAAGCCCGCCGTATGAGCCAGCAGCCGGTACATCCATAACCCTGCCCTGTGGCCGTTCCGTTACAGCCATGAGCAATCTCACCGTGGAAAATGCTGTTGCCCACTACTGATCAGTCCCCTTCCGCTACGTAAGGCAGATGGGAATGGGGCAGGCAGGATCTGCATCGCAGGACAGGACCATATCCGATCAGGCGCAGATGGTAGGTCTGCCCTGGAATGAGGATGCTTTCAGCCTGACATTGATCCAGCCGAACACTGCCATACTCTCCCCTATGGGGGACAACATCAATGTGGCTCATCTGGTTGGATGGAACTACGACTACTACTTCCTGAAAAGCCCATCTCCAGAAAACTGGACGGTGCAGATCACACCGGTAAACGCAGCGACCACAGGTACGGGATTCTTATTGATAACCGGGCTGGTAAAGGGGGCTGCGCCTTAAACCGGCCCGTTTCGGCTGACGCCAGCTGGTGCTGTAAAATGCCCAATCTACGCTTGCCGCCCGTATGTCGCCATCACCTCGCCCTCCTGTAATATATGCCCCTGCATGGCGCTCTTCAGGTCCTCAACCGGCGAGCCCGGCGCCAGATCGAGCATTTCATCGAGGCCGTATGCCCGGAAGAAATAGCTGTGCGCCTTTCCGGCAGGCGGGCACGGCCCGTCATATCCAATCTCCCCAAAGCTGTTTTTTCCCTGAACTGCGAAGAATGGTTCATAGATGGTGGCATCTTTGGCAATACCGCCATCGATGACCTCAACTGGCGGGATATTCCAGATCAGCCAGTGGTAAAATGTGCCAGATGGCGCATCAGGATCCTCGAGGATCAGAGCCAGGCTTGCAGAGGAGAATCCATCAACATCAATTCTGGGTGATGCATCACTTCCGTCACAGGTATGGTTAGCCGGAAAGCTGTCAAATCCCAGAGTTAAAGTGATATCATCCGCCAGATCCGCATCCGATATAGCAGACTCATTGCCCTCTGCAAAGCAGCCATGGATGAGAAAACAGACGATTAGAACGGCTGCATATGGAATTATATTTATGCCCTCTGTCAATTTCATGCTTTCAATCCCCGCATGATAATGGCATCCCCAGGGGAAAAGCCTTTTGGGGTGAATCGCGTAACCAGAATGCAGATAAGTTAATATAGAGTTTGCGGCAATAGGATGGGGTAGGGATAGGTCTTGGCTAAATGTCTCTTCATGCAGAGACTGCCTCAATATAACTTATCAAGATGGCCCTTGAACAAAGGCAATTTGGTGAAGCCATTGTATAGAAAATATCCACTATATGCCCTGCAAAATACTTTGATTATGACGCCCCCTTCCCCAGTAATATTCTTTGATTTGGGCAATACGCTGGTTTCGAGGATTAACGGGCGATACCGGCTATATGGCGATGCCATCGAAACTCTGAGGGCGCTGCGCGACCGCGGCTACCGGCTGGGTCTGCTCTCCAATTTGCCCGTTGAGACCACGATCGAGGATGTGTATGAGTTCCTTAAGGAATATGGACTTGCATCCTGCATCGAGTATGGATTGATCACCATTTCCTCTGAACTGCATGGCAATATTCTCAAGCCAGACAGGAGGATTTTCGATCTGGCCCTCCGGAAATGCGGCTTCGCTACGGCAGGAGATAAAACCATATTTGTAACTGAGGAGCCTGTCCATGTACTTGCTGCGCGAAGATATGGCTGGAGGGCAATACTCAAGCGAAATTCAGGAGAGTGCAGCCCGGAGGATGGCGAATGCGTCTCCAGCTTATCCGGACTGCTGAGCCTGCTATAGCATCATATTCGCTGCGTGTTCGCTACAGCCGGTTTTTTCCTGAACCCCGGCCTCCAAAACCTTCACTTTTTTCCCAGCACCGGCTCTACCTTTTTCAGATATCTCTCCAGCCGCTCCTCGCACTCCTCCCAGGTGACATCCACCTCCATCTCCTGCATGATCTCCTGGAGCTGCTCCTTGACCTCCTGCCAGGAGTACTTGTCCTCCTGCTGGCAGAGGTCGGTCATGAGGCGCATGGTGGGGATCAGGGCCTTTTTGAACTTGGAGCGGATAAATTCCATAAAATGCTCCCCCATGTCCGTGGAAAGGTAGGACCTCAATTCATCCAGGAGCTGATATTGAGTGGTGCATGGGTCCAGATAGGGATCTGAGATCTCCTGCCCGAACTTCTCAGAGAGCCTGCTGTAGACCTTACGGAAGATCTGGTCGATATAATCTTTGGAGTAGGCAGGATCATTTATCTCAGCGGCCAGGCTGTAGCCGACCAGCCGACAGCGGAGGAGCTGAATTCGAATCTCGTTTAAAGGCAGATAGGTATCTATCTTGCGTAAATAATCCTCAAGCGTCTCCAGCCGCTTATGGGGCTCAAATGTAACAGGCATATTCAACACTCCCACACGATTAATGATTAATTGTTTTCAAAATAGTTAAATTTTTTTATCGAAACTTGCCTGCTGGCCGATGGAAGCGGCGGGTGTTAAATAATTTAAGGACTATGTATCCTCTCTGTAAATCGGCTTTTCCGGCACCAGGTAAATGGTCCAGAATACCAGCACGGTGACCGCCGCCTTGACTAGGATGTTGGTCCAGACCATCTGGGCGAGGCCCTCCGGCCCCAGGACGCCAGCGAAGGCTATGACCGGAAATAGAAGGCTGTCCACCGGAATGGAGATGGCGTTGGAGGCGAAGACCCGCGTCCACTGCGGCCAGGACCGCCTCGCCCCCCCTGTCCAGAGGCGGTAGACCTGGGTGTCTATCAGCTCGGCGATCAGAGCTGTGAGGGTGGACGCCAGCACAATTCTCATCTGCAGGGAGAAGAGAAACTCCCAGGCCGTCTGGCCGCCGCTACTTGCCCAGTCAGCCTGAGCTGGCAGGAGGACGACCACCTGAAAATATAGCGCCGCCAGCAGATTGATGACCGCCGCAAGCCATATGGTTGTGACAGCCGCCCTCCGGCCGAGCTGCTTGTGGATCAGGTCCCGCCATGTGAATGTTAGGGAGTAGATGAACCCGGCATCCATGACCAGGCCCCCCAGGTAGGTGACCTTGGTGGCGGCGATGTTTCCAGCCATGGAGAAGAACAGGTACATCCCGCAGAGGATGATCGCAGCCTGCACCCGGTCGATTTTAAAGCTCTCTCTTTTCGGCATTTTTTCAGCTTCGCTAAACCCTCTCACCAGCCGCGTTCATATTCCCTTCAGCCAGCGGCCCTTCAATTCAGAGAAGCTGCCCTGCCTGATGCTCTCTCTGATATGCTCCATGAGGCGGAGCATGAAATGCAAGTTGTGAACCGTGGCCAGCCGGAAGTAGGACAGCTCCCTCGCCTCGTAGAGATGGCGCAGGTAGGCCCGGGAGTGGGTGCGACATGTGGGACAGCTGCAGCCTGGATCTGGGGGAAGGCCGTCCTCCTTAAACCGGGATGACTTGATATTTATGCGGAACTTGTTTTTCAGGCTGCCACCCGATCCTGGGGAGATCAGCAGGCTGCCCCGCCTGGCGATTCTGGTGGGAAAGACGCAGTCGAATGTGTCTATTCCCCTGCCGACACACTCAAAGAGGTCATCGATCTCGCCTATGCCCAGAAGATGGCGGGGACGGCCCTCGTCCAGCCCGGAAACAGCCCAGTCCAGGACCTGGTGCATGTCCAGCTTACTGTTTCCAAGGGACCCTCCTATGGCAATTCCGTCGAATGGCATGTCGGCAATGGCCCTGGTGCTCTCACGGCGCAGCTCTTCAAACCAGCCGCCCTGGATGATGCCGTATATAGCCTGGCTTCTGTCATGATGGAGCAGCGACTGCTCCGCCCAGTTGTGGCTGCGCAGCATTGCACGCCTCGTATAGTCGTAACCGGAGAGAGGCGAAGTGCACTCGTCGAAGGCCATGATTATCTCCGAGCCCAGGTTGGACTGGATCCTCATGGACTTCTCTGCGTCCAGAAAATGCCAGGCGCCGTCCGCCTGGGACTTGAAGGATATGCCTTCGTCTGTGATGCGGGTGAGGTTCTCCTTTTTGGGCCTTTTCGTTGATCTCTCAGAGCAGTCCTCTTCGCACGCCGCCTCCCCGGGGAATATGCTTCCGATCTTGCCGATGTTATGCTCCCTTGCAAAGCCCATTGAGAAGGCCTGAAAGCCGCCGGAGTCTGTGAAGAGGGGACCGGCAAATCCCATGAACCTGTGCAGGCCGCCAAGCCTCGCGATCAGCTCATCTCCGGGCTTGAGGTGCAGGTGATATGTATTGGCCAGTGTGCACACAACGCCCAGGGCTGCCAGGTCGTCTGAGCCCAGGGCCCGCACGCTGCCCAGGGTGGCCACCGGCACCAGGTAGGGCGTCTCTATGTCTCCGCGCCGGGTCCTGATCAGCCCCACCCTGGCCCGGCTCTCTTTATCCTGCTTTTCGATCTCGAAGGACAGCGCGCTCATGAATTGTCTTCGCGAAAGAAGGCCTGCAGATGAAAAAGCTTTTGCATCCCATAGCCGAAAATGCAATTATGAGCGTGAACAGCGCCGGAGTCCTCCTCTTCCGGGAGAAGCGCTTGAATGAGAGCAGGCTGGAGGTGCTGCTGGTCCATCCCGGCGGTCCATTCTGGGCCAGAAAGGATGAGGGTGCCTGGTCCATTCCCAAGGGGATCTATGGCTCTGATGAGGATCCTCTGCAGGCGGCCATAAGGGAGCTGTCAGAGGAGACGGGCTTTTCCCCGGACTGCCCGCAGGGAGAGTTCATCCGACTCGGAGCCATCAGGCAGCCCAGCAGGAAGGTATTGCACGCCTGGGCCCTTCGCTGCGGAGAAGATTGCGGCGAATACGATTGGGATAGGGCGGGAGAGAAGAGCAACCGCTTCACAATGGAGTGGCCGAGGGGATCCGGAATTGTGAGGGAGTTTCCAGAGATCGACAGGGCTGAATGGTTCGATCTGCCGGCAGCCAGAAGGAAGATACTGAGGGGTCAGGCGGGCTTTCTCGACAGGCTGGAGCAGCATATTGGGGGGAGCTTACAATGATGCCAGAGCCCTCTTGACCTGCACCACCAGCTCAGCCCGCACAGCGCTCCTCCTGTCTCCACCGCAGACGATCCCCCGCACTCCGACTATATCGGGCTGCAGAAGCCGCAGCAGATCCATATGGGCAAATCCGATGCTCCCGGCGATGGCCACCTGCAGCCCTGCCGCATGGCCCCGGGAGATGAACTGCTCCAGATCCGCCTCGCTCATGAAGTCGAATGTCGGCCTGCCGTCCTTGACAGCAGTGTCCACCATGACCACATCAGCCCCGGCTGCTGCTGCCGCATCTGGCAGGAGAAGTGGAGAGAAGCAGCCGGCCCGCAGATGGTCTGAATAGCCCGAGGCCACAACCCTCTTTTTGGGATCATAGTCCTTGACAGCCCGCACTATTCCCTCCATCATCTCCACTGCCTGACCGCGGTCCTTCGCGCCCAGCAGCCCCGCCTTGACGTACTCGGCTCCTGATACTGCTGCGCCCAGAGCAGCGAGGCTTGCCGTTCCCGGTTTGAAGGGCAGGTCTCCGATGGTAGCCGATACCGGCGCCGCTCCGCGGGCCAGATCCGCCACCGCCCGGATGGCCCAGGGGAAGTTCGCGCCCAGTGAGCCCTCTTTGGGGTTCTTCACATCTATGATATCAGCGCCGCCAGCCAGGGCTGCCCGCGCCTCCTCTATGTTCATGGGGCTAACCAACAATCTCATATCAATCCAATCCCAAAAGATGCCGTCGTGCGATGCATCTTCGTCCTCGATATACTTAATGGTGCTGTTGTCCACGCAGTGCGCGGAGAGAGGAGCAGATACGAGCCCATTTCTAAATTCAGCAGTATAGTATCCTCATCCGGGCCGATGGATGTTCTGGAGGAGGTTCAGCCTGCAGAGGTCTATGTGGCCGATCTGAACCTGCTTATGGGAGAGGGAGACAATCTGCATGCCGTATTAAGCATTTCGACCAGGGCAAAGGCCATGGCCGATGTGGCTATAAGCGACGCCACCCATCTCGACAGGCTGCCTCCGTCCGTCCTGCCCGTGCTGGGAACAGAGACCGCCAGCTTCTCCCTCATGGAGCAGGCCTCAGTTCAGAGGAGGACTGTGGTGAGCATTGATATGATGAAAAGAAGGGTGCTGTCGCGAGATGCAGCGCTGGCAGGAGAGGAGCCGCTACAGCTCCTGTCCAGGCTGAACGCCCTGGATCTGGAGGGCGTCATTGTACTGGAGCTGGACAGGGTTGGCACATCGTGCGGCCTGGATAACAGCTTCTTAGAAAAAGCGGCCATAGCATGTGATCATCCCATCATCCTGGGTGGCGGTGTCCGGAGCGAGGGGGACATTCTCGCCCTAGAAGAGATGGGCTACTCTGGAGCGCTGGTGGCAACCGCCCTGCACAGCGGCAGCATTCCTGTGGAGCGGGTGCGGGCGCGGCCCGATGAGGGCAATTTATAGTCCCATAAGCCATTATTCCAGCAGCAGGGCTTGATTCACGTGGCTTATCGTCTCTTCAAGGTTCGCGCCCTGCTTTGTGGTGCGGTATACTGTATGCTCTCCAACGTCGGCCTCCAGTAGATTATTCTGAATCAGCGTTTGTAGATAGGGATTGACCGTTTTGAAGTTGAGGTTAGCCTGGTAGACGATCCTGGTCTTGCTGGCGCCGTTCAGGCAAACTTTCAGTATCTCTGAGATTATTTCATGTTTGCTTCTCTTCATATCAATGCTCCTGACGATTATTATGCGCCTTGCCGATCATATATAGACGATTATGTCAAGTCAACAATTGTGAATTTACAGATCTGACCATCACTATTTTCCTTCCTTAAAATAAGGATCATAAATAAGAACTGATAATCAGGTGAAAAAGATAAAAGCGTTCTCTATAATCAGGAATTACAGCTTCCTGTGGCAGAACCACCAGTCCTCACAGACCATTCCCCCGCCCGTCTTCCTGGTTGCAGCCGTTTTCTCGTCCGCCGGAGCAGGCAAAATCACATCTTCGCCGATCAGCTCATTATCGGGCCAGTTGGCCGGAACCGCCACCTTGTTCCTGTCAGCGGTCTGCAAAGCAGTCAGTGCTCTGATGATCTCGTCCATGTTCCTTCCTACCTCCTGTGGGTAGAAGAGGATCAGGCGCACAGTCGCCTCAGGATCGACTATGAAGACCGCCCGGACGGTATTGGTGGCTTTGCCGGGGTAGGATCATGCCCATCCTGGCAGCAATCCTGCCCTGGTCGTCTGCGATGATGGGGAACTTGATCTCCACTTTGAGGTTCTCGCGGATCCACTGCGTCCACTTCATATGGCAGAAGACCTGGTCAATGGACAGGCCTATCAGCTCGCAGTTCAGCTTCTCAAACTGCTCCCGCCTCTTCTCAAAGGCCACAAACTCTGTGGTGCAGACCGGGGTGAAGTCGCCCGGATGGCTGAAAAGGACGAACCACTTTCCTGCATAGGCATCGGGCAGGGTCATAATGCCGTGTGTGGTCTTGACCTCCATTTGGGGCATCTTATCTCCGATGAGGGGAAAGCCGCCCTCGCCTCCTGCCATGTGTTGCATCATACCCATATGCTTCATACCCATATGTTTGGGCATTTCCATCATACACATGCTTTTTACCTCCGTTTCGGTCTTATGTCGCTCTTTGCTGCGAATCTCTGCAACTTTTATACTTATCCATCCAAAGTAATTAAATGTTACTATTATATAGTGAGCAAAATTCATCACGCATAATCATCTGGCCGCTCTTTCGGAGGGGGGCCAGGCGGCTAGGATGATGTGGTGATTGCCGACAACGGGTGGGGCCAATACGAATCGACAGGCCAAGAGGCCCTGCCAGAGGAACAACGCCCAAAATATTCCATTGCGGGATGTGCAGACTCATTTGCCGGCCATAACTATTCCGGGAAGGATTGCTTTCAGCCTGATGCGGTCTAGCGCCGGCAGCCGGCGGGAGAAGGACAATCCCGGACAGCATTGGAATCAGAGGCCATTTCGCAGAGGTGAAGGAGGGCAGACCTCCCGACCATGGCGTTCCAGCATCCCCTGCAGCTCAGCTTCTTTTCGAGCTCCTGCGCCACCCAGGATGGTGCATTCGATTTGCGAATCTCCGCTAAGATCATGTGTTTCATGGCATTGCAGTCCCGGGCATCTATTGCGCCGCAGGTATGCTCGCAGAAGACGACCATCAGATCGCCAACCTGCCTTTTCTTATCCTCACCCGGCTCACACATATTCTCGTTTCCTCTCTTTCGATCCCTGGAATTCTCTTCAGAAAGCCCGCAATTACTATATATCATAATCAAGCATTATAGAAATATTTAATCCTTGCCATACGCCGAAGAGGAGGCTTGAGCTTCTCAACAGCAATCCCGGTCATTTGCCCAACTCCTTGCCCGGACCTTTTGCCGTCCGGCTTTTTTTGGTGGCCTCGCCCAGCCCCAGAGCCCTGGCCAGGTCCTGCAGATCCCTTTTGCCCCGCCTGCCAGGCCTGGCACCCGCTTTCGCCCTCTCCGGGCCCATGCGGTCCTTTGCCTGCTGCCCCTTCAAGCCCGTTCTACTCTTCCCTGTCCCTCCGGGGCAGGCCATCTTCCACTCCGCGATCTTCCTGGCTATCAAATCCCTGCCATCTTCAGCGCCCACTACAATCATCTCCTTCCTCACCCAGTCCGGCAGAAATTCGTTCACACCGCCAGGGCCGCTCTCAGCGAACCTGCGGTCGCAGAAGAGCAGCACACCCCTCTCCGACTCGGAGCGTATGACCCTTCCCGCCGCCTGAAGTCCCCGGTTTATGGCAGGCAGGGTATAGGCGATGAGCATGCCCTTGGGCTTGCCATACTTCCTCATGTAGTAGCCGTTGATCTCCCTCTGAATCTCGTCATAGGCGGCCAGGGGAAGCCCGACCACTGCCACACCATTCAGGGCCTCTCCCTTGTAGTCGATTCCCTCAGCCAGCTTTCCTCCGCATACGCCTGTGAGAACGCCACCACCCCTGCCAGCCAGGCGGAAGAACTCGTCCAGCAATTCCGGCACCTCATCAGAGCTTCTCGGCTCCGGGCAGAGCGTCTTGCCTGCACGCCGGCATGATGCGAGGCAGACATCCCGATAGTTGTTCATCATGGGATAGGATGTGAAGAAGACCGCCACATTTCCAGGCACGCACTCTATGATCGACCTGATGTGCCCGGATATCTCCTCTCGCATGTCGGCATCCTCCCGCATCTCAAGCTGGGTCGTGGCCTTCTTTGAGGCCAGAAGGAGGCGGTTTTCCCTCGGAAAGGGATTGGGGAGGGAGAGCTTTTCCGCCCGTCCCTCTTCGCCCAGGCAGTACAGCTCGTATGCATCCAGGGGAGAAAATGTGCCTGAGAGCATTATGGTGGCATTGATGTTGTCTGTGATGCGCCGGATGTTGACAGCAGGATCGATGTTGCTGACCTCCAGGCGGGCGGCTCTCCTGCCTCCGCTCCGGCCGCCGCCCTCGCTGCCGATGCTGCTCACAGATATCTTCCTCTGATAGGAGGCGTCGCTCTCTGCGCTCTCCATGTCCCTGAGAAAGAGGAGCACGAGGGCCAGGCTGGGCTGGATGTCCCCCTGCAGATTCTCCCTGTCGCCCTCAGAGAGATTGAGGTCCGCCACGGCCACAGCCACATCCGAGAAGTAGGACAGGGCCTCATCGATGTCATCGATCCCGTCGTATAAAAATGCGCGGAAGAGATCGGCATCCATCAGGGCTTCGCCCTCCGCCATCCTCTCCTGCCTGCTGGCCAAAAACCTCTTGAGGCGGGGCAGAAGCTGGCGGATGACGCGGATTCCCTCCCGCCTCCATGAGGCCTCCTCCCGCGACTCCTCAAGCCTGGCCTGGCCCAGCGTCCCCTCGAACTTCTCAACCTCCGTCTCGGCCAGGTCGATCATGCGCATTGTGAGCAGGCGGGAGTTCATTGCCCGCACTGCGTCTCCCAGGTTGTGGGCCTCGTCTATGATCAGTGTCACCTTTTCCGGCTCCATCTCCAGCCACTGGAAGATGACCTCCTGAAAGTCTGGTGAAAAGAGATGAGAGTAGTTCATGATGATTATGTCTGCGTCCCGGGCATACAGGCTCATGATCTCGTAAGGGCAGATGCCCCGGCACAGGCCGGGCAGCTCTGATGGCGGAGTGATCCTCTTCTTGAGCTGCTCCACCACATCGAGAGCCATGCCGGAGCGGCGGAAATGAGTCTTGCCGTTCAGCTCAAAGCCCTCTCTGCTTCTGAGAAAATACGGGCAGAAGGTCCTGTAGCCAGGCTCCTCCTCGTCTATGCCGTCCGCCGAGGGGTCATATATGCCGCCGCTGCCCTTTTTGATCCTGGCCGAGACGTAATTTTTGGTCCACTCCCTCAGCCGGGAGCAGCCGGCATAGATGCTTTCGCCCCGAAACTCGGTCTCCAGAGGGCAGATCTTCTGTTTTCCCACCATATAGGCGATCTCAGGCCTCTGTCTGGTCCTGGACCAGATCTTGCCGATCTCATCGATATAGATATCGATTTGAGATACTGTGCGCACAGCGACCACGATCTTTCCTCTGGCCGCGGCCATGGCGGCGCTGATGCAGCTTGTCTTGCCCGTGCCGGTGGGCGCGTCTATCATCAGGATGCCGTGACCGCCTCTGCTCACCACATCGTACACTCTGTCCAGCATCTCGTCCTGATGGGGCCGCATCGTGTCGTAAGGGAAATAATCGAGGTACACAGGTAGCTCTTTATTCTCAGAAGAGATAAATGCTATCCATAGAAAGGTTGAAATTAGTAGCAGGAAGAGGTTGATGGCGGGGACGATATGCCAGAAAGAATGGTTTTATTTGCAGTGATGGCAGCTATAGCAGCATCGGCCTTATGGCAGGCGGAAGGAGCAATGGGCAGCTCAGGCTTTTCAGGCTTCGTTGGGGCAGGCGGATCGGCCTTCTCTTCTGCGAGCCCCAGCGCGGATAAGATGGATGAAATTATGAAAGAGGCGATGCAGCAGCTGGAAAGCATCAAAGAGAGGCAGAAAAGGCAGGCCCTCGAAGGGAATGGTTCTCTGAATAATTCAACTATGAATTCGACATTGCAAAATCTATCCGCGCAAAGAGAGAAGATCGGACCGGGCAGCAGTGGCGGCGTTTACGGTATATTCGCCTCGAGGCATGAGATGGGAAAGAGCAATATCAAATCCAAAATGGTTCTGAACGGCACATTTGAGATGGACAAGAGCGTCAGCTTCCAGGATCAAGGCTTCTAGGCGGTAACTGTGATGCGGGCAATGAAATTCGCTTCGAGCATTCCCTTTATTCTTTTGCTCTTTTCCTCCTTTGCCTTTCTCTCTCTCCTGTTCGCCCCCTCCCTCGCAGAGACTGCGAATATCACCGGCTCGGACAGGAGTGCAGTTCAGAGTGGCGGTGATCAGCCGGACGGCTCCACTCCCCCGGCCACCTCTTTCCAGCCCGGCGTGGTATGGAACAGGACATTCGGCGGCAATTACAATGATGGGGCCTGGTGCCTGGAGGAGACGGCTGACGGCGGATTTATCCTGGCTGGAAACACAGCCGGCCGGGGAGAGGGAAGCGACCTGTTCCTGGTGCGGACGGACGGAAACGGCAGCCTTCTCTGGGAGAAGACATTCGGCGGGTCCGGGGAGGATGCAGGATATTTTGTGCAGCAGGCGCAGGACGGCGGCTTCATTGTCACTGGCAGCACAAGATCATTCGGAATGGGCGGCGAGCTTCTCTGGCTGCTCAAGACCGACGGAAACGGCAGCCTGCTCTGGGACAGGACATTCGGCGGCTTTGTCTCCTCCTCCGGAGACGGTGGCTGGTCTGTGGATGAGACTGATGACGGAGGATACATCGCTGCCGGCTACACCCAGTCCCAGGGCAGCGGCAGAAAGGACATGTGGCTGCTCAAGACCGACGGTCTCGGAAATCTGCTCTGGGAGAAGACATTCGGCGGGCAGCAGGACGATGTGGGCATGTCGGTGCTGCAGAGCCGGGACGGCGGATTTATTGTAGCGGGGAGGACAGCCTCATTCGGCCAGGGCGGAGATGACATGTGGCTGCTCCGGACCGACTCAGAGGGAGTGGAGTTATGGAACGCGACATTTGGCGGCAGAGAGGACGATGCGGCATTTCAGGTCGTGGAGACTGAGGACGGCTACGCACTCGCCGGCAGGACTGAGTCGGGAGGCGTGGGGAAGAGGGTGGTTTTGGTCAGGGTGAACAGGGACGGCAGGAAGATATGGCAGAGGGAGTATGAGGGGAGCTCGGCTGCCTCTCTGGCACTCACCGGTGATGGCGGATTTCTCCTGGCCGGGAGGGTAGACAGGGCGGAGAGTGGCCGGGATGCCCTGCTCATCAAGACAGATTCCCAGGGCCGGGAGCAGTGGTCCCTTATCCTGGGCGGTCAGGGCGACGAGATCGGCACATTTGCTGTGCAGTGCCGGGACGGCTCGTATGGCATGGCAGGAATTGCCAGCTCATGTGGGCAAGGTGCAGAGGACGCCTGGCTTGTTAAGGTCGATGGTGTGAATAGAAAGATCGATGCGGAGAGCATGACAGGGAATGCCACCGGGAATATGGCTGGGATATTGCAGGAGGGCTGAATCTTGTCTGTTCTCAGATCGCCTGGCCGTCGTCGTATCTCAGGTGGTTATTATCTATTCTTCTCAGCCTCAAAGCAAGTGCAGTCAAAGACTGAATCAGCGCTATGTCCCACCTTATATTTGGAACTCATATCCGCCCAGCCGGATGAGCAGCAGGGAAGCCACATATCGTCCTCCCTCTTCTCTATGCTGTAGTTGGACCTCATCCTGATCTCTCTGGCGATGTTGTAGACCCCGACGTATCTCTCCTCGCTCAGAACGGCCTGTGCGTAGCCTCCCGTTTCAGTCAGATAGTGCGTGCCAGACTGCTTGAACCCATCTTCCGCACTTTCAGGCCCTACTGTAATAATTTTCGCATCCGTGCCATAGCCTGCATTCCGAACTTTGAGTTCTGGATCTAGTATTTTTGCTGCTAACGATTTAACTAATTAAATGAATATATTTTAATTAATTAGTATTTTCTTGCTATATAATTTTACACTATGTTGATTTGGATCGATTCTCTATTGAGGGATGGGATGGCAAAAAGGTCCTCTCAATTGGCGCGATATGGCAAGCAAATAAATTATTAATGTAGATGAATATTATAAATTATGATTATATTCTAGGAATCGTTAGCGGTAGAAATACTCAGTTTAGGATGTTAAAGTGCGGAAGGTGGGGTACAGGCTCAGGCTTTCTTCCGGTTCCGCAGTAAGGCGGCGTCTCGAGAAAACCATAGACATTGAGAAGCCCTTCCTCGAATGGATCCCGGTTATCTGAGGCGAATACAGGATTGGGCGAATCAATTGCGTGAGGTTTTTCAATACCGCCCTGTCAGATCTCTCTTCACCAAGTTGGCATGCTCATGCGCCAGCCTGCAGGGCTCGGGAAGCTTGCCGCCCCCAATGTACCGCCGGGCGAGATCCAGACTGGACTGCATGGAGACACGGTGGCCTGGGGCGACGACGATGGGCCGGCAGCCGTCCTTTGATTTGAGGAGATGTCCGACCTGCTCGCCCTCCCCGCAGAGCACCCTCTTGGATATGCCTATGGTCGGCAGGTCGAGCATTATGCCGATAAAGGACGCGAGCCCCGCCCTCCGGGGGTGGTTTATGCCGCAGCCGTCAACGAATAGGAGTGTGGGCTTCGGTCTGAGCTCTTTCACGGCTCTTATGGCAGCCGGCCCCTCCCTGAAGGAGAGAAGGCCCGGCACGTAGGGGAAGGCTGCCTTCATGGCGGAGCTCGCCCTGGCTATCACCCGATCGGCCACATTCAGGAGCACCGCCCCGGATATGATGAGCTCGCCGAGGAAGGCCTGATCCACGCCGGCCACGAAATCGGTTGAGAAGCTGTCCGCCAGGCTGACATTCGCGGCGATTCTCCTCTGCACTTCGAGCAGGCGGGGGATGCGGAGATGGTATTTTTGGGGGTCTGTATCGGGTAGGGACATGATGGCGACATTGAGTCTGTGTATCCATCTTATATCTTTACCTTTTGTGCAGATGCCGTCCGATCCGAATACGACGCAGTCTTGAGCAGAATTCAAGATGCTCCGATCCTGTACGTGGATGAAACGAGAATTCACGTTCAGGGAGAGAAGTACTGGGTCTGGACATTTACTACGCCATCTGAGACCTTTTTCGTGATTCGAAAGAGCCGAGGCATGAAGGTTCTGATGGAGGTTTTGACTCGGAGGTTCAAGGGAATAATCGTATGTGACGGGTGAAAACCGTATGCTCGATTCACAAATCGCATTCAGCGATGTTGGGCACATCTACTTCGAGAGTCAAAAGACATTGCAGAGATGTTTGAGGAAGCAATTCCACTACACAACGCACTCAAAGAGCTATATGAGCTACTGACCAACGCTCTGGAAACGGATCCTCCGCCAGAAGTCAGAGAGACTCTTTGGAAATTGGCGCGAGAGGCGCTCAGCAACCAGCTCTCGAAAGGGTACTCTGTCGAGAAAGTCCGAAAATTCGTCGGCAAAATCAATAATGGGTTTGACTACTGCTTCACATTTGTCATCAATCCGGGTGTAGAGCCAACCAACAATAGGGCCGAGAGAGCATTGCGGCCCCATCTCGTCTTGAGAAAAATCCTGGGCGCGCTGCGAAATGATAAAGGAACATCGATTCATGGGCGAATCATGATGACACCGGCAACCTGGAGACAAAACGGCCTAAACAGCCTACAAATGCTAACCACAAAGCTTACCTGCTAAACACATACATTAGATTTGGTGCCTTCTGGCAGGCCAAAAAAAGATATAACGCTAGAAATTCACGTTACCATTCCCATTTTGCGTCAGTAATACCTTTAGCTTTGAGTTGCTCCTTCAGTTTTTTGCCGGCTTCCTCAGTAGCGAAGGTCTGTTCAACTTTCTTCCCATTTTTATCCGTATAGGTTACTTTCATCGAGTGCCTCCTTTTAATTGTTCCAGCTTATTATTTGGGTTCATTGCTGATCAACTATTCGCTCTATTTGGACGTGTACCAAGGTAACTATATGGAATCATCAATCTCTCCGACTAATGCAGCAGCGAGTCCATAATCAGCGCAGATTACCGAATTAGAGATGGGTAAAATTAAGCAGCCTGCAATGCGAACTGGAGTGAACCCCTCCGAGTGGACAATGAGTTAAGCAACTTCAACTCATGGAGGGAAATATATGAAAAGGACGAGGCAGCGCTACGACCGTGCATTCAAGATATCGGTAATAGCAGAACT